>Ga0209488_10000397_pt1 | contig 36081 bp, 39 predicted proteins | sample Rivendell_Oct201_8_FD_188349 | JGI IMG/M metagenome (GOLD analysis project Ga0209488, IMG submission 188349) | Vadose zone soil microbial communities from the Eel River Critical Zone Observatory, Northern California, USA -... | ecosystem: Environmental > Terrestrial > Soil > Vadose zone >...
TGAGGTACTTGTACATTCACTGGTGTACAAACTAAGCAGTTGGTTATGTGATTGTATGATACGGCCAAGGGACTGAGGCCTCATGCCTGGAAGGGAAGGCTGGTAGAAACGCAGGCATGGGCGCCGAGAACAAATATGCACAAGAGCCGACCCCGGTGAGTTAACATCGGTCTGTAGGGTTCTAGGGGTGACGACGCCACCGCCACCGGGGATTTATGTTAAGCCGTCAGGAGAGGAGTGTGCCAATGACGAGGGCGCAGCCAAGCAGGCTGAGAAGGGAACCGAACTCGCGCAGGGGCACGAGGTCAGACATCATGTCTGACATGGACTCGTATTTCGGTTGGATCAAAGGCGCACGACTGCGCTTTGACACGGTGACACCCTCGCTCTCCGATGTTGAAGATGACCCTGCGTCTGAATCCTGTTCCTGACTTGAACTTGAGCTCGAGCCTGAAGAGGCGTGTCGTGGAAGCACAAATCGGCGAGGCCACGGGCTAGAAGGGGATCTCCGCCTTGCAGGCAACGGGGACAGTGAGAAACTGACAGATGCCTTCGGCTTTGCCGGAGGGTGGAGGGAAATGGTATCTGTTTCAATTGATAGAGGCACACGGCAAGTCGGGCAACGCCCATCCGAGCCGGTCGCGGACAGCCACTGCCATCATGATTTAGGTATAGTCCTTAGTAAGGAGGATTCGTGGACTCACATCTGACAGGTGCTGGAAACAGAACAGCTGACCACAGCACCGGGATTTGTTGGGTTTCACGGCGGCCTCAAAGCTGTGCCGAACAAAAGTGTCACTAAGCTAATGGGGGAAACACTGGCAGGTCCCAGTGCCGAATAGACCTACGCACCAAATCCCGCAGATGTCACGCATGGCGCGACTTGTTGTTATTCCCTTCTTGCCATTCCAACCCTGGGGTCGTATCACCGTCACTTGGGCGTGCCCTTGTTCGCGCGTGGAGTCGGGCACGGGGTGGGACGTTGCAGGAGTGGGTGTGATTTCAAGACTATCGGCGGAGGGCTCTTCGATGATACTCTCAAGGGATGCACGAGAGCTCAAGTGCGTCCGGGAGCGCGTACGCGGAAGACGCCGTGTGACCTGCGTCGGTGAAGAGAGCAGGGACGCCTAACAACGTGAAGCAAACAGTGAGATTCAGTTGTGTCGATGGGGTGTAAGCTCATAGTTACCTGTGGGAGTGCTGTACTCGGTGAGGATGGTGAGGAAGGTGGCACCGGATCCATATTCTGCAGGACTATGATGGGGGGAGAAGACAAAATGGGTCTGAGATAGGCTGCTAAAGAGCGATGCTCGAGGCCAGACTTTGGAGACGGGCGGATGATGACGGGCCGGGAGCCAGGTGACATATAGTTCGGAGCCAACAGGGGGGTTCCGACGTGAGTGGGCATTTGGCGATCATCGGTTGTTTACATGATAGAATTAGCGAGATATGATAACGGATTTCCTCTGGCCCGGTGGTGTTGGGAAGGCGATTAAACAATTATGGCTCGGGCCGGCATGCCTAGGACAATTGCCGGGTGAGCGCTGGGATGTTTCACCGCCGGGTTAAGGGGCGGTGGCGAAACAATGATAATGAACGGTCTGGGACCCGCCATAGTTTTGCATTAGAACAATAACCTAAAAGATAATTCCTTCAGACACGTGTTCACGTCTTGTGAATCTGTCCTACCACAAGTTAAACTCTAACATTCAGCTCCTGCCTGAAAACGTATTAGCGATGTTAAGATCCAAACTGGCGAGCCTAGAAAGTAACTTTGCGCGCTCGTCCAGTAATGCAAGTGCATGCTGACTGGGTGAAGTGTGCCTGGTGGTCGGTCGAGTTTCGGTAGGGTACCGTGGTATGGAGGACTCCGACTGGTGGAATTAGTTGCCTGGTTAGTCATTCGCTCGACTAGGCAAGACGCAACGAGCAGTTGCAATTTTGCGTGTTGTCTCACCTTTTCTGGAGTAGAGCATACATGGAGCCTCTTGGTCGCTTTGCGAGCCTCGAATGTGCGCAATTCCAGGCCAGCGTCCACTTCCTGAATGTAGCCATCATATCGCACCATACTTGAGGAACGGTCTCTTGAATAGGACGTTGCATGGGCGCGCTCATCTCCTGAACAATCGCAATATGAATCCAGCGTGTCATCGTTATCACGACTAAGTGACCCCTGTTCGGCACGCAAGATATCGTCGTCATCCTCTCGAGCGAGGAACGATGGGTCTTCTAATTCGTGGATACATTGAGGCCGGTGTCTGTGCTCCGCACTAGATACGAAGTGTTCATCCCTCGGCTGCGGTGTTTCCGTGACATCACTATGCACGGACTGCACCGTAGTGTCGGACTCTTGGTATTCCCTATTAAGGGACATGATACTGGCGATACTACTCGTTGGGGTTGATCGCGTTGACGGTGACGCCTTTCCTGAAAGCCCAACAGTGGATCCTGTACTTCCAGGAGATCTGGTAGAGGCGGTGTGCTTGGATGGGAGTAAGCCCGTCTGTTTCCCAAGCCAGCAAAGTAGTTTGGCTATGAAGACCACCTCTTCCCATTCACCGGCGGCAAGACGCCGAGGATCGATATCACTGAGGCCGATATCTTCATTGAGGACGTCTGTCTCAAGTACGCCGAGAAAAATTTTCATGGCCTGGACCTTCGCCGCATCGCTGCGTGATTCGCGAATGGAGGATGATACGGGGAGGCGAGATTGGAGGAGGGATTCAAGAATGGCCAGGAGCAATGACGGGGTGAGGTCCAGTGGGGTGTCTAGTACGAAGGGAAGACCAAGGTGGTCAATGAGTTCATTGAGGTGATCTGTGAGGGGAGAAGACAATTCGAAAGAGGCCAACTCTGAGGACATGTTCGTTTGTGTTCAACGTGACGGCGCTCCACACCCAACCCCGCTACCACCACCGACCCTCATCCCTAATGACAATCTTAGACTACGTCGATATCCCCCCATGTGCAACCCTCGTACCAACCGCGAAAAATCCTCCAGATACCGATACAGAAGTTCACACTTCATTCCCGTCGGCCTCGAAACCTACCCAGGATCCAGACCCCCCGCCTTCACAAGACAACACCCCAACACGGATTGCCTTTGGGAACCTTCCTGGTCTCTTACTTGCTTCATCTCTTCAAATCCCTACAAATGTCCCGATCGAGAACCCGCGAAAGGGCTCTCATTTCTTGTCCACCCGGGATCCACTCTCAGTCCCCACCACTACAATCAATTTCCGCAGATTTATCAGCAGAATGGGCCCAGTATTCTGGTTGCAAGATAGTATAGAGGAAATTGTGACCTGGAGAAAAGGTTGGAAGACCACTGTGATGTGGATGACTGCGTATAGTTTTCTCTGTTAGTGGGGTTCGTCTCACTGCTCTGCGAACTGCGAACTGATCACAGCGCAGGCTATTACCCACGACTCATCCTCTTACTCCCTAACATCATTGTACTCACAGTAATCGTTATGGCACATCCTCCACACACGAGCTCAGAAAGCGCATCGTCCATTACTGAGGAGATTCGATCCCCACCCCGCCATAGTGTCCGCGAAGGCAGCGCCGAATGGCTGGCGAACATCCATGGAATACAAAATCTCATGGGTTTGATGTACGTGACAACGTCTACAACTTATCCAGGTCGAGTTAATGAAATGCCATCTAGCGCCGATATCTACGATACAGTCATCCCTCTCGTTCGCCACCTCACTTTTGCCACTCACCACACACCGCATATCTTCACCGCCACGCTCCTGATCACGCTCCTCGCCCTTCCCTTCCTGTCATTGATCCCTCTCCGCCCAATTTTCCTCGTGTGCGGCCTCGCTCCATTCGCCTTCACTCACCCCTTCGTCCAACACGCGCTCGCGCAGCTCTTTCAGACCTTACCATTCCACCGCTGGCGCGCGCGCTTCACGCGCCTGATCGACGATGACAGGCTCAAGGACCACCATTGGCAGAGCTCGCTGCGCGAAGTCGAGTTGTTCGAGAACGAGCGCTGGGGCCCCGGGGAAGGAATCGGGTGGAGCAAAGCCAACCTCAAATCAGGCGAGCGCGTTGCGTGGACACGCGGGCGCGACGGCTGGAGCGCCGTCACGGCCGACGGCAGCGGCTCTGTGAGGTCGGTGCTTCGCCCTTCCCTCCTCCCCCTTGTCTCGTCTAGCATTGTGGGTAGTGGCGCGGCCAGCTCACACGGTTACAGCAGCAATCTCACGTTCCTTCTCGAGCCTGGTTGGGTGTTTGTCGAGACCGAAGACTGGCGGGCCGACTCTGAAGCCAAGTGGAGTGAAGTCGGCGCGGATGAGTGTGAGCGCTTTTTTAGAGATCGTTATGTCATCAGTTCTGCTCGCTCATGTTTCTGTGATATTCCTAGCGGGATGGGTGTATACGAATGACGCATGGCTTGAGCCACACGCCTTGCCGGTGAGCGAGGGAAAAGCTCAAGGTTCGTTGACGCGGAGAAGGCGGTGGGTAAGGCGAATCTACTTAAAATCCGTGGCCCCTGCCATGTTATAGGTCAGGGTCGTGCTACTGTATTTTTATTCACTCATTCCAGAATTTTTGTGTACAAGTGAAGAGAACTGGTGAGGTTCAGTCTGCCCACCATGGGATTCCGTGATACGGGTGTCATTCCTCTCCTTCGTGCCTCACCTAGACTTTTATCCATTGCTAGGTCAAGAAGTAATTTAACATGTGACATACAACATAGCACGTAGATAGTATGAGAAGCAGCTAATCCTAATCCTACAACTGGTCTCCATTGTGTTGACCGGCGAACAACTACAGTGTGACAAGCGACGACTTACGCGCCCCAGGAACTTCAAGATAACCGATGACTACAGAAACTGTTTGAATTTTCTTATTCCTTTTCGTTGCTCGATAGTTCCAATCTCTTCCGTCTCCTCAAGAGATGGAATTCCCTGAAAAATTTATGTCACTTGTTGACAAGGTCTGGAAACAAGATTTGACATACCGTGACGAAATCAAGCTGCGATAAGGGGACCTACAAGAGGAGATGAGCTAGATGGACAAACCCGGCAATTAAATAATACGCACGATCTTTGTCCTTTTAAAGATCTTCCAACCAACGTACAGCAAGGCAAAGATCGGGATATTGATATCTACGCGGAGAGATTAGCTGTGTGATCGCGCAAGAGGCTGCCCCGCGGCCTTCGCTTACATGCAGCGACAAAGTCAGACCCGTTGAAATGCCAGAAAACCGATATGCCGCTGACGAGAATGAAGATGACCGACCTATAAAGGGGTCACTATCAACGCAAGATAATTAAGTATTCACACACATACCAGAAGACCACATACATTCCAGCGTACGGCTGGAATATACTGCGATAACCAATATAGAAACCACCTTGCTCAGCACCCTGAGCTTTCAGACCATAATCTGGGAGAGATATCATTTTTCTGCCAAGAGCAATCAAGGAAAATGCCTACAGAATCGAAGATAGGTGATCCCGATCATCAGCCAACTGAATAAAGGGAGTTTATGAGAGCCAGAAGTGAGGTGACAACGCGATCGTACTTGAGGAGACCGCCAACCGCGCCTAAAGATCTTGTTCAGTCCAAGCGATCAACCTGACTTGCAAGACAGAAAATATACTCACTTAGATTGAGGAACCAGCTGGGGTGGGATCAACCTCTACTTTTTCTCTACGAATCAAAGCACTTACTTGAACACCTTACCCGCGTTGTTATCTGCATTAAAAAAGGCAAGAAAAGCGAAGAGGCACTAGCAAGGACACAATGAGTGGACATTCTTCACACATGCATGAATATTGGCGCACGCTTATTGTGATAGCGACATAAGGCACGCCATCACGAGACACCGTCGTGATAAATCGCGGAGCGTGTCCTTGCACACCAAGTGCGAATAGTAATCTCGATGCTGAATACAACATGCCGTTCGCAGACGAGAAGGCGCTCGTCAAGACCACTGCATTCACTATGTGGGGTAGAACTGGATAGATGAAACATTCAGGGATTGGACGTTGAACCGCGAAGCGGAGTATGTACTAACTTTTCACGCCAGCCCGGTTAAAGACAAGCACAAAAGGCGATTGGCCTGCGTTGCCTGTTTTTCTGGGTGGCGTCAGTGAGAAAAGAGTCGACTTGAGTGACATGACGGACTTGAAAAGCGCTGGGTCATTGGATGGGATGAGCATCCCAACAACCAAACCCGTGAGCACCTACGCCAACTTCAATGAACGAAACTCGCAAAATAAACAAGACCCACATAGCAGATAAAGATGCGGAAGAACACAGTGCGCATGGCAGTAATCATGTTATTCCGAGGATTACGCGTCTCTGCGGCCGCGCTGGTCGAAGGAGAAATCAGACATCACGGCTAGACGCGCAGACAGGAAGGGCTGACAGTGTGAGGATTTCCATTCCGCACATAGCGAACGCAGCGTAGATAATTGCAAGGAGAAGGCCCAAAAAACGGCCCAGAGCCCCGGGCTCGAGGGCTAAAGAGAAGTGATTGATCAATGATCCAGTACTTCGTCAGCAGGTCGAACTTACAAGAAACGAGGGGGCCTGGATGCCTCCAGTACTGCACCCGGTTGTATCAATGTTGGAAAAGTGTTTCAGAACAACGACGTTACCTCGAATCCATGTCTATTGACAATCTGTTGGTCGAACGAAAATTATGGCCGTGAACAGGAAACTCACCGTTTATGATCAGGACCTCCGCCCAGGTTTATGACAAGCCCGCCGATGACCTGTCGTGAGTGAAAGGTCATAGAAATCAGGATTGGGAGTAAAGGGTACACACCAAACCAACCACAAGCATTACTGCGAAATTACAGCAGACTGAGATCTAACAGAGCGAGGACACGTACACTTCAAGGTCGCAAAGACAACCTCGGCTACATGCAGCGCTCAGCCTCACAGTTCATAGTGGTCTAGTTCAAGAAACTTACTATGGCCAAAAAACCTGATTCAAAGAAATTGGCTCAGAGTGTGTAGACGCAAGGTAACTAATCCTGACCTCAGCCCAAAAATGTTTACAGTGTAAACAGCAACGACCAAGACCGCGACATAAATCGAAATATGGTCTGACTGCAAGTAAAGGTTAGGTTAGGTAGGACACATGCCGAAGCATGGCACCCTACATGGTGATCCCAGAAACCTATCACCACGGCCGCGGCAGTGATTTCCGCGGGAAGTGTAATGGCACAGGTCTACGATTACTTAAACTCAAGACCCTGGTGGAAAGATATTGGGGCGTACATAGAAGTAGTTCTTGGTATCATGGGGAGGCCAGAATCAGGACTATGGGTACCGGGTGAATATAAACACTTCGTACCCAGCCAACCTGAAACCCAATTTAACCGAGTCAGACACCAGTCAACGCGTGACCAGGAACGCTAAATGCTTACAGCAAAGCCCAGCGCAGGATCTACCCAACGAGCAGCTGAAGCACCCGCCAATGTGATAACCCTGCCTCGGACAATTGTCGACTCGACGCACCGTAATGCGAGAAAGACCCGGATATCGGAGCGAAAACAGTCATTTCCGTCACGGACACTATGGAGCTACAAGGAACATCACTCTGAAGTCAGGGCGCGAATCGGAGACAAGGATGCTAGACAGTACGAACGCGAAGGCGACACTGCCCACGAGCAAGAAGACCAGTAGCACACCCAATGGCCCGGTCGTTGCGAGGAGCTGGCCTAAGCCCAAGAAAAGACCCGTTCCGATGACGCCAGCAATCTAGAGAATTATGTAGCTGAGTCCTCGAGGTTCTCCAGGCTCAAAATAAGCGGAATACATACAGCGAACCTGAAGTTTAGGGAAAATGAAGAAATGCACAAAGGACATCACACATCAAGAAAAACGTACATTTGAATGTGGATGCCACTCAGCTTCCTTTGAACTTTGTCGAGGTTCGCATGATAAAACTCGGTCGTGCTACTATGTGATGCCCCAGCGCCACGACCGCCAGATGACTCGTCTGCCAACTGCAATCCCTTGACCTCCATGTCCAAAGCAACTTTCAATGGTGCCATCGAATACGATCGAGAGGAAACCAAGAGAGAGCTGAAGGTAGAACTTGAAGAGGATAGAAAACCAAATGAAACCGGAGGTTCTGGGGTAAGGTGGCATACGCTAAGGACCCTCTTATGTCCATGACTCGGATACGCGAGTTATTGCCTCGGAGCGCCGTTGTCAATAAATGATCGATTCGTATCGTGCCTCACTGACTAACTGTTGAAAAAAGTGGTGTTGACGGCACCTACGAGCTGGTTGATCACCAAAGCTTCCCGATCGCAGTTCCGGTCTGCTCTCTCCTGGCCGTCGCCGAGGACCATCTTGATTCCCACGTTTGTTTTCTCGATTTCTGTCGAGGTACTGTACAGAGAAAATGAGTGAACTTTGCTGGTAATGTGGCAGAACCTGCTAAGTGGTTATTCGAGATGGCACCTTTAAAATTGGCATACGCGTGAGATCGGAGGTCCGAGTTGCCCTTAGAACTGTGGCACGTGCTAGACTCGGAACAACCGGCGGATTTTCATCACCACCGGAGGCAAAATCAATCAATTCAATCCGACTCAGACTCAGAGTGCGGTCAGGTCGAAGTCGAGAAAAAATCGTAGCTCGTAGCTGGCTCCATCCTAAATTCAATTGGTCCTGGTTGCAGCCAAACGAGGTTCTTCATTTGTTCTCCAAGAGGTCAAGTGACGAGTTATATTTCACCCGTATCACCCGACCTCTTGAGCCTTGAGGCGATAGCAGTTCAAACGAGATTAGACTTGAAAACTGCTTGAAACTTTCAAAGTGTGCGGCACGATCATCACTGGCATGATTGATCTCAGCCGCTGCACCGCAATTCCGAGAATCTTCACTTTCAACTCGTTGACCGTGACAATCGTAACACCTTTACCTAGTTCCCTACACAAAGTCTGTTCCGGTCCGTCAGCCATCGTAAAAAATTATGCAGAGCGCGTACGAAGACAGGCTTGACTGCAAGCACCATATTGGGGGTCACGTAGTAGTTGCTAGCTGCCACCCGACCAAGACGTCCCCCTGTGCTTGCCTGTGCGGGTCATTGGAAGATCATATTGAATCAACGACGAACCCCACAGTATGATTTCTCGCCACTGGCAGGCCAATCCCATCATCCGATGATTGGGGACGACAAGGAATTCAGCCTTCACTATCATTAATAAATAAAATACGGGGGTTTGATAACCCATAATTAGGGAATACGATGATTATATAACTGTATTGATAATTTACGAGCCGAGTGTTTGTTATGAAATTGAACGCTTCGTGGGCGTTGCGCCAAGACGTCAGACGAGACGCCCCGGAATGCTGAAATTACCCCTTAACTTACTACTCGGTAAAACACCCTTATGATCTTTGTCCGGTTTGTTCCAGTCACGGAGGACGGTCCTGAGGAAACCATGACGGGTGAGAACGGCACATTTAATCAGATGCCCCGCGGCCGTGACTGGTTGTCTTTACCTCTGTCTCCGGGCTTTGCGAGGCGGGAAGTGCAGTAGCGAGTAGCGTGATGGACAGATTTAGATGCAGGATAGCGAGCCGCTGGAGTTTGGACTTGACAGGTCTGTGATCGCCTATGCATTACTTCTCGTCGCTTAAAATCAAAAGTACAGTGGTAAAAGCACCCCACCAGGTGTTGGAGTCTTTGAATCGAGACGCGTCCATGTCCCGATTTCGTGATGCCGTTACTCCACGTCCGAAACGGGCTTGTCATTTGTCTATGCAGGATCCAAGATAGATAAAATATTGGCACATGCCCGCATTTCGGTTATATCATTGTGAGAACGTCGTTCAACATGTACCAGACAAAGACAATATATCTATCAGCTATGCCCAGTAGATGACTCAAAAATCTACAGCATCATCCAAAAGCGAACAAGCCTCAATGATTGCAGAGGCCGTGGACGTGACCTATTCAAACTTAGCACTCTGCGGCGAGAAGATCGAACACACACTCACGTAACGATCGTGAAACACTTGAAAATGATGACCTGGAATATCAATGTATTTTAATGGTTTGCCCACCACAACCTCCCACCCTTCTGCTGCCGAGCGGCGGACTGCCCTACTTGAGAGCCAGCCAGGCACCTCTAGACCACCGCCAGGGTCGTAGTTATCACGGGAGCACAATAACACCAGCTGCGGATATGGCCCGCCACAGACTGTTGGATCGTAATCGAGGAGGATTCCTGAATTCATTTGAAACTGCCGCTTGACTAGCATTCCGGTGCTTGATGGAGGGGAGCCACGATCGAGCTTCATGATCGAGTCAATCAGTTCGTCAGACAGAGGCACGTGGTTCAGCGGACAAGGAGAGTCGATGAGCACAACCCCCTTCACCGCGACGCCTGACTTCAACAAATGACGTGCAACTTCGAATGCGATGATACCACCGAAGGACCACCCTGCAACGTACGTGTTAGCGATGCATCTCTGAAGAAACTAGGTTCCAACCGCCGAGGAGGATAGGCCCTAGGCCTGCCACTTTCGTAGTGTACTTGGCGTATTCGGCGGCCATTGATACTACAGACTCCCAAGGTCGGCTGTTGATGAAATATGGGTTGTGGATACCCCAGAGATCACGGTCAAGAGGGGGAATGCTGTGTACGTATTTGACGAGACCGCTTCCATCATGAATGAGGAACAGTGGTGCTCGTCCAGATAGTCTAGTCCTCTGCACAGAAACAGGGATAGTGTCAAGGTGGAAAACGAGCTCTGAGCCATCGGTAGTTGGGGACGTCGTGTCTGTATAATAGGAGTGCGTGCTCCTGTTGGGGGATTCGCAGCTCGCAAGCCGTCGACGAGTGATAAAAGATTGGATGGCTTTTGCACTGGTATGGGTTGCGAAGAGGTCGCTTGGCAACAATACAGAAAAATGAGACTGCAAAGCATGATGAGCCTCGATAGACGCTAGTGAGTCAAGACCGAGCAGTTCGAGTTCTGTGTCTTCGTGTAGTTCCTTCTCTTCAAGACCGAGGATAGCAGCAAGGAGTGTTTTCACGTCTGATTGACAGGTATTGTCTCCAGGGTCCGGGTCTGAAAGTTGCTTCACTAGAGCATCACCACAAGGGCTGACTTCGACAACAGAATTTCTACGAGGCACTGCTGGAGTGTTTCCAACAGTTGCCGCTTTGATACTGTAACGAGACAGAGAGAGATCACTCGGATCTGGGCTGTAGATACTATCCAGGGGATTCATAGTGATAGCAGGAGACGATGCAGAATACGAGAGAGCGCGGGACCTAGAGAGCATAACCCCGGGTTTCACCTTGGGGAAGTACTGTGAGAAAGGCGAGGCGAGGGACGGTCCCGAAGAGGCTGCGGTCCCTTCGAAATTAGAGGGCTCAGGAAGGATGGGTGCGGCCGCTAAAGTGAGCCCGTATTCCAGGGTAGTAAGCGGTACTTTCCGGAAATAAATGCCTTCGAAATGCGCAACGATCCGGCTGGTTGGACCTTGTTCGAGAGCATACGATTCTGCAAGCATGTCGCCACCAGGTAGCCAAGCGCAGTTAACGTAGACGCCATAAGAAGCACTATCATCGATGAGGCGGGGGTCTACTTCCACACAACCCACCTTGCTACATATGAACGCATCATTGGTGTTACCACGCATGTTAGCAATGAAGCCGGCCACGTGAAGCATTGCATCCATAAATATGGGATTGACAACATAGCGGTCGTGATCCGAGTGGTTGGGCAGTTGTACGGTGGCGTAACCTTCTGTTCCATCCGCGCTTATTGTCAGGATTTGGACAGCGCGGTAGTTTTTCCCGTATGTCACGATGCGGGGAAAGAAGACCTGGTAAATGCTGCTCGTAGTAAATATCTTGACATCTTTTTGAGTGGCGATGAAAGCGACCCGATGCGAAACAATGGGGTAGGTCATACTGAATTTTGATATCGTGCTTGAGGGTAGTTGAAGTTGAAAACAGCCGCGGGCATGTGTTTTCCCACCATCGTTGGTAGTTGTCACCCTCCATGATCCTGCGTCCTCCGACTCGGATGCGATCGAGGTCTGGATAGCATAGCACGCGTCCTCGTTGTACACCAATGGAGTTTGGAAATCAATGTCGCGTAGAATGGCGAAGGAGCGTTTGAAACTGGAGTGACGAAATACGACAGATGCCTGAACTCCCGCTAATGCGAGCTCTAGATAGGTAGATGCTGGACATAAGAATTGTTCTCTGACACGGTGACCGCATATCAACTCGGAGAGATGAATCATCGGGGTCTCAAAAACGGACGAAAAGCCATTTCCAGAATACGGGGATTGCATCCACGCGTGAAGGACGGTATAAGGAAGTCCAGGGCTCCCGACCATCTGTTGGGAAAGAGGGGTCATCTTGTAGGTTGGCGGTATGTCCTCTTTGAAGTCTACCCAAAAACTTGCATTTGACCAAGGATAGGTTGGAAGAGAAGTGTTTGATACGAATGGCAAATGGGAGAACACGTTTCTCCAGTTGATTTTAAATGGCGAAACGTATAACTGAGCCAGGGCGCCATATAAGGACGCCAATGGATGTTGTTGCTTCCGCATAGAGGCCAAAAAAAGTGCGTCTTTCTGAATGATTGGGTGACTCCTTAGCGTAGGCAGAATTGTCGCATGGGGGCCGATCTCGACCCAGGCGTCGATGAAGGGAAAACAATCAGTAGCAACAGATGCTCGAATCCCGTCGTCGAACAAGACGGGTTCCATGCAGTGACGGGAATAATATTGCGTGTCGAACACAGACGCATCACCAGGGAGTACGAGCTTCCCATGGACGTTAGACAGAATGGGAATTATTGGTGGGGAAGTCGTGACACATCGCGCCAACGAGGTAAGGTCGTCCTGAAGCGGGCGCATCGCGTTGCTATGGAGGCCAAAGCCAACCGGAAGCAGAAAACTCTTGCAACGTATTGTTCCTTCCAGGTAGGACTTCAACGCTCGCAGCCCAGCAGCTGGTCCCGATACTACAAGATCATCAGGCGAGTTGTAGCAGGCAATGGTGATAGTCGAAAAGTCTTCCGACGATGCCAGGATTCCGCCAAGCGCAACGGCGCTGAGATTAACTGCCATCATACCAGTCGAATTGGGAGAACATTTTTGGACCATAAGGCGAGCTCGGTTCGCGACCAAGAGAAGAGCATCTTGCAACGTGAGCACCCCAGCAACAGTCTGAGCAACGTATTCACCGAGACTGAATTACGCTGAGTCAGATGCAGGCATAGTGCTCGATGGAAGAGAGCATTCACCTGTGGCCAAAAACTACCGCAGGAGTGACACCCCAGGATATCCACAATTGGGCAAGTGCATACTCCAGCGCAAATATCGCGCTCTGGGAAGCTTCCAACTGCTTCATTTCCGGTAGGGTGCTCTGACTGTCTTCGGGGGCGATGAATTGTACTACGCCAGCGAAACCGGACCTCACCAAGAAACTGTGGCATTGATCGATGATACCCTGGAACAGCGGTACTGATTTATAAAGTGAATGGCCCATTCCGATATATTGTCCGCCCTGGCCGGAGAAAACGAACGCAGCTTGGGCGGGTTTGTTGGAAATTCGTACAGTGGATGGGCCCGAGAGTAAATTCTCAACCAGCTCCTGTCTCGTACGAGCCATAAATGATACACGATGTTCATAAATCTGGCGGCGCGCTGTTAGAGAGTAGGAAATGTCGTGAAGAGGCACGTCTTGGGCTTGCGCACAATCGAGCCAGCGGATAACCTGCGTGCGAATACTGTCGAGGGCTGATTCGGTCTTCGCGGATAATCCGAATATATAGGGAACGACTGAAGACGCCGACCCTTCTTGACTAGCAGGGGGGACATATTCCTGCAAAAGAAGAGCACAATTGGAGCCCGCAGCCCCAAAGTTATTGAGCAGTGCCATACGCGGAAGACCAACCCTGGCAAGGTTCCAAGGTTGACTTTCGGTATCGATGAGTGTGTGGTCAGCCGCAAGGTCTGGAATCCTTGGATTAAGATCTGCCAGGGATATGAGGCGGGGGATTTTGCGGTGTTGTAACATGAGAAGGAGCTTGGCGAGTCCTGCCGAGCCAGAAGCTGCTTCCAGGTGGCCAATGTTCGCCTTGATTGACGTGACGTGTAGAGGATTTTCCGGCGAGCGGTTAGCGGAAAACACCCGTCGTATGCTTTCTAGCTCGCCTACGTCACCGGACTGTGTGCCTGTACCGTGGGCTTCCACAACATTTACATCTTCCGGGGCGACGCCGCTTCTGTCAAGAAGTTGCCGAAATAGCTTGATCTGGGTGGGGACGTGTGGCTGCGTTATTGAGCGGGCCGCACCACTTTGGTTCGATTCTATCCCACGAATAACCCCAAGGATGCGATCGTTCTCAACCTGCGCGTCGGACAAGCGCTTCAGCACGAACAAACCGCAGCCTTCGCTTCTGGAATACCCATCAGCTGAGGCGTCGAAAACCCTGCACTGGCCAGTTGGACTTAGAAAATGGCCACGGTCTAAGCCTATGAACATCTAAATAGTATAGTCAGGTTGATGAGTGGGAAGACGGTTTATCAAGTGCTCACGTCCGGGCTTGTGATCACATTGACCCCGCCGGCCAGGGCTGCGGTGCAGTCTCCATTTAACAGTGCGCGGCATGCCTGGTAGATAGCCACCAAGGACGACGAGCAAGCGGTGTCTACAACCACCGAAGGGCCTCCAAAACCCATCGCATGTGAAACGCGGCCACTGAGGAAGGCACGTAGCGTTCCTAATGGTAACGATAAAGTTAGTTCGAGGATACAAGAAAGAGGATGACCCTTACCAGTGCTGTAATACACATCAATTTCATTACGTAGATTCAGCACGTAGTCTCCCGTAGCTGCGCCCACGTAGCACCCGAACGTGTCGGGATTGAAAGATCGCGACGCGTTCGGAACATACCCAGAGTCCTCTAAAGCCTCGTATGCTGTGCGGAGCAGAACTCTCATCTGCGGGTCCATACTACGAGCCTCTCGCGGGGAAACGTTGAAGAATTGATGATCAAACTTGTCCACGTCGTCCAAGAAGTTTCCGGTATGCGCCTTCATGGAGCGACCAATCGGGCCATTAATGTAGTCACCAACTCTGAAACGACTCTCAGGAACCTGTACACACGTGAGACATCCCCACTCACGTATCCGAGAGACGAGAGAGAGCACTTTACCTCTACCACAGTGTTTATTCCTTCTTCCAGGATCTCCCACAAGCTTGACGTCTTGGGAGCCCCGGGCATGTTCACCGCCATACCAACGATGGCAACATAATCCTGAGTAGGCTCGGAAACTGAGGTCTTCTTTGTGCCGTCAAATATTACGTAGTGCGTCCTAAAACCACCCTTGGGAAGCGCTTTTTCCATGCTTCTCATCAAACCAGTGCCCGGACCAACGTTCACGAGGTGTGCGGTTTCGTTTTCTGGGATAGTTTGTGCGACGGCTTTGGTGACCTTATCCCACTTCACTGGTTGAACAAGAATCATGTCCACAACGGACTGGACCAAAGATCCATCTTGGTTCGCCTCCAAAATCTCGCCAGTGTACGAAGAGCGAATCGGGTAAATGATGTCGCTATAAGTAGGAAAACGAATCTTGCGGCGCCGCAGGTCCGCTAAAACTTCTTCGCGGATGCCATTATTGTGCGAGGGCGAGTGGTACAGTGTGCCGATGGGAGACTCTAAAACAGAGACAGCTTGGGGAAGTGTTGCAATGAATGAACTAAGGATGTCTGGGCGACCCGAGACGGTGATACACTGCTCGTCGTTGACAGCAGTCACGTATAGTAAAGAAGATTCATCGCCCTTGGTTTACATTCAACATATTTTTCTCAAGTATGAAAGAAGGATACTGACCTGGAGACAAAATTTGGAAATGGCTTCTTCGGCGGTATGACATCCCATACCAAGGATTATGCGGCTCCACGAACGATCGTCATTCACGTGCAAGCCCGAGGCAAGGAGAGCACGGCTCCGGTAACATTGGGCGCGCACTCCAATCCACAAGGTCACACGAAAAGCAGAAGCAGAATTTGAAAGGAAGTCCAACAGAGTCGTCGAGGTTCCAACAACGCAGGCAGAAATGATCCCAGAAGAAAAACCAACGATCCCAACACGATGTCGACGATTCCATTCGAGTAGCGTGGCGAAAGCGTCCGGAGCAGCTCCTACGGTTCGCGTTGCCCATTCAAGGTAAAGGAGGGCCTGTATAAGAAGTAGCCTTGTACCAGAGACCACGGGATTGCGAATGTACTTTGTTGGAGGGACGTTTAGAAGTTTGGAAGGACTGTCGAAGTCGACGAGATTTATGCCAGTCATCTGTAGTTCCGCGTCTGACAAAGAGGAAAGTTCAGAGTGAAAGGCCTCGAAGCAGGAGGAAAGTAACAGTGTCCCTCCAGGAGATGAGGAACTGATGAGAGCCTGGTCCCGCACGGGTCTAGAATCGGCTGAAATGGACCCTTGGCCCGAGAAAACAGGGATATTCAGACGTTCCATGTGCTTGCTTCCAGTCTCGGATGGGCTTAGGAGAGCCCACGGGGGTGCCAGTCACGAGGGGGGGAAGACAAGTGAGGAACGAAGTTTGTTAACAGAAAGGTCCTAGAGGGAAAGTTGTTCCCACAACCCTAAGGAGGTGGGGCCTATGGCACGAGATAAGAAGCACCGGTGAAAAGGTTAGTCCAGATCAGGCTTTTCGGACATAGTGAGACGTGCCCAGACGTCGTGACCAACATTAATTCTACCACGGAAAAACAGTAATCGGAGATGCAATCGATGCAACCTCAATCCAGAAATGCGCACATTCTAGAAGTTTGAAACGTTACACACCAGTTTCAGAGAGACGACAATACACCGGCTGACTTGATCCCAAAGACCGACCCAACAGTCATGAGATGGGCTACTAACACGTGAAATCAAATGGATGAAGAGATGGCCTTTGAAGTGGAACGTATATGCCATCGACACAGGTGACTATTGCTTTGACGGGCAACCGAAAGTAAAGGTAAGCGTCTGGGTAGAATAGAAGGTCACAAATGGTAAATGTGACTGAGGCAGTCACACAGCTCGGTTCCTACGTCACATCACCGAACGAAGGCGGAACGGAACTAAATCTGTAAGTAACCACGATGGCAGGTGGTAATAAAATTCCGAGCTCACCATCTTGAATATTGAAAGCCGATGCACAGGCAAATTTTCGGGCATTATCATGCACCTTAGTAGTTCCGCGTGCTAGTTCCCGGGCTGCAGGTGAAACGTCGTCATGATCTCATCCACGGCTGCACCTCGCGAGAGCATTAATATTAATGTTGCCAGTGGCCCGGGATCCATGACCACCGATAGTATGACCGACGGTTTCTACAGTAGTCTCTTGGAACTCACTCGTTTTGGATGACCACTGTCTAGACGCTATGACGCGCTATCAAATCGTATTCCCACACCACTCGTCGTACTATCACTCCCGATGCTTCTAGTTCACCGTAACGTGGACGGCTTTGTTCAATGTCTGACGGGATTAAGCGGAGAGGTAACTGACGTTTCATCACTTGGAGTACAGTATTGCCGGTTTAGAGGACCAATGCTGAAGGAAGCCTGAGGCAAGGCAACCCCGCCCAGCTTTCGCCCTCGGCTATTTGTCTAAAACCCTCTAGCCCTTAATAATTCCCTTTTCGTAGATGCCGTGCATACATACTGGTCAAAGGCCCTGTCGATCCATGGTTTTAAACTGTCGATTGGAAGCGTATCAACGAATGGCCCTGGAACTCTTTGTGCGCCAAACTGGAGAAAGAGGATAATTAAATACCAATTTAGACCTCTTCTTTCGAGCTGACGCGTCTATTGGTGGTTCCAGGCCGAATAGAAACCAACCATGAGGGACGTTTCACTCGTGTCGACGTCATCAAGTCTATTCTCGCCTCGCAGATCGCCCTATAACTTCGGACCATGGCCCCGAATCGGAGAGCTTATTTTGAAGAGACGTCACAACTAATCCAGAAGTTCGTTCCGAAGTTGCCTGATCCACTCTCTTCTTCCGTAACCACGAGCAAGATTTTCGCTTGCAACCCCACACGCCGGCTCCCGAGTCTAAGAAACGGAGGTGTAGAACTTCTGATCTCGATATGGCCTTTCGTTGATATTTGCTTCTATCTCGCAGTTCCAATATACCGTATTTAGCACAGCCCCTACCTTTACCCTGCAAGAAGTGGAACTAAACGAGTACGAGTACTGGTGATACGATCCTCTTGTACAAGTGCTGCCCTCAATCCCGCAGGCGTCACCACTAGTACTATGCCACCACACTTCCGTACATGTCATGGTACATAGGCACAACAGCCCGCCCTGCCACTGGCAGTGTGTCCTATGTCGCTGGCCCCTCACATATTCCGCCGTTTCCTAATTTGGCTCTGGTGCGAAGACACCCATCGCATTGGGCAATTGGCCCCTGTAACTGGTTCTATAGGGAAGAGCAGATCGCCTATGGCACACGCGTTGGAAGTTGTTGATGTCATCCGGGCTTCCTGGCCACTTTCAATGTTGGTCCGACTTGGGCCTCACAACAAGGATCTCCTGCCCTCTGTATGTAGATAAATCTAATCGTAAACCGATGTAGTTCGAGTCTCTGCCTCGGTCTCGGTCCTCAGAGGGTGTACCATCCTATGGGACGGAGTTACGGGATAAAGACTAGAGCTTCTAGACGCATGCAAGGACTACGCTGGGTGAATCTCCGAACTTCATTTCCACTGGTAGGCCAATTAACGAGTAACGATGCCGGAGGCATTTAGCTCCCAATTAGGAAAGCTATTATGGTGTCATCACTCGAATTATACTGAGACAAAAAGGCGAAGGCTTGGAGCGTAGACGTTTTATGTGCCATAACATGTGTTACCAGATTGAATGGCGTTGCAACATCTCCGGTATGACGTCGAGTTGAGGTACCGTATTGCCAGTAGCAACTCCGCAAGTCTTCGATTTCGTAGTTGAAGCTACAACACGCTTCGTGTTCTTGGCTATACATGTCGCAAGTATCACCTGCTCGTGCGATCTGCACTTGATTCTTATTAAAACATTTCTGGTGCCCTCCGTTACACTAAGATCCGTGGATGTTTGAAACAAATATCCTATGCTTTGGCGAGGACGCACCTGATAACGAAATGTACCTGACCAAGCTGAGGCAGTACAGCCGATGCGTCATTCGCCGCGTCAGCGAGGGCAATCCAAACGGAGCGTTTGGCCGCTTTACAACGAGACAAGCGTCACTGTACTCCACCACGTTTGGCTGGGGCATCGGCAATATCTGCGGCGTAGTTGCCTATGTAAATCAAGTTAGTAAACCTTCATGACCGTTTGTCCTAGATGCCCCAAAACATTGGCCAAATGCAAATACTTCAATTTGCACTTGTGCGAGATTCATGGTTAGTAAGTATCACCTCGAATACCCCAGAGTAAGATCGCGCTGACCTCCATAGATCTCCGATCAAAGATATGCGGGCCGAGTTCCATACCCATGAGACCCAAACAAGCTCTTGTTCTTGAACTACTTGTCACCTACAATCCTGGCCAAAGCAAATGTAAATAGCAAGTCACCCGTAAGAACGGTGACTATACGTCTTAGTATCTTTATGGGGATCATAGAGTTCTCGGCCACGACCTTCACAGCCTTGAACAGTACGGTTCGGATCAGATTCCGGACTACATATGACGTGCGCGCGCGTCGCATTGTCCAGGCGGACAGCTACCACGCTCACCTTATTATTGAATGATGCGAATGGGAGAAAGGGGTTGATAGATGTAGAGCGGACCGCTGTTGATAACAGTTTCTGTGGCAATGTGTTGGCATAAGCGCACTGTCCTCTGGTAATAAGAGCGATCCATTCCTTGAATCAAGACGCTGGCAGAAGTCCCACCTAGTCGTTCGGTCCATATAGGCCGGCAGAATCCCATTGACTTTCGCATATATACGAGAATGGTGACTTGGATTGGTCCAGTTTCAGCTGCCGATATACTTGTCTCAACCGCTGGAAATGCTGGAAATGCTTCTCATTCGGCATTCCTTTTAAGAACTGATATGAAGTCATACAACTTTCCCGCTTGCGGTGCAATAATCGTCCCATGTCGCTTCGCTTGAGGCACGGCCTCGAAGTGAAATGAACCCTCAGAATCCCAGCATATGTTGGAATACTGCTGGTGGGTGTTCATGGGCCATCGCTTTGACACGTGTGGTTTATGGGAGAGAAGCACGCCGTATTGGCGGACCGGCCCGATGATGACACACGAGAGGGGATACTTCCTGTTTTGGTAATATGGCGCTAAACACTAACTTGGCTTTTACGCACAACATACTCATGGCGATCCGGTATTCGCCTATCGCGTTCACAAGCGAGATAGGCAGAATTTTCTGTGTTGCTGTGTGGGGGAGAGCTATAGGACGGGTGCACAGAATAGTGATTCCTTGGGTTAATCTTTGAACCACACCTAGACATTACGATTTACTCGATTTGCTCCTTGATAACAAGTAACGAACAAGGTCGGGAAAGCGGATGTCGGACCGGAACACAGTCCCTACTGTCACTAGTACTCTACTACCGGACGAGATCAGCCAGGGGAGTCCTCGCTTCAGTTCAGCGTTTAGTGCGTCTATTCGGAATCTCGCACCGCACATCGTAATGAATGGGTGCACAATACGGAAATCACGAAGTCTGTCATTACTCCCAGGAGGCGGGGCGTGGGATGGTGACGTTGCCATGCATGCCGTGTGAGGGGGATTTATCGTGTCTAGAACCTGGACCAACCGCAGTTAATAACACAAGGGATAGCGCTTCACCGCCGATTTTCCCATGTCATAGTAGACTTTCCCAATGGAGAGAAGGGGAAGTTCCTGAAACCAATGCGTGGGCTCAGGAGTGTATTAGATTGGTACTGGTACGATATAACCCAGCGACAATACGAGAAATTGTTCATCGGAACGAAGGGCCGTTCGCCCGGATGAGGCGTCAAGCTAGAGCAACACGATACTCCGAAGGGACAGTAGCAGAGCTGCCACGATCAGATCTACCTGGGGTTACGCGTGTTCCACTTTCTTGCCCTCCTAAATGGTCGAATGGAACACCCCGTAACGTTTCAGCGCTTCGGAACGTCCTCGTTCGCTCACCCTGTGTAGTGACTTTCGGTAACTATGGCCCGAGTTTCCTGGAAGTTCAGCATTGGTTTACATATAAGCTACTCATTTTGGCCTTTGGACGGGCCCTCATGCTCCCTAGCGGTCCCTGTCTACGATGGATTCATCTCTCGCTGCCATATATGAATCTAATAGCAGCACTCTCTATCCCTTGAACGCCATCGCGTCTTCCTCCACCTCCCCCCTCCTCTCACCACAGGACGAACACTCATCTAGGATGCGCTCACACAAGGGTAACAGACCTTCGCTTCCTCAATCAAAGCATTGCCCACTTTGCCCCGCCAAGTTCACACGTACCACTCATCTCAACCGTCACCTTCGGACCCGTGCGTTTCTTTCATAACTTCTCATATCCGCCACCTAACTCATGAGTAGACACCAATGAGCGACTTCATCGCTGTGATGTATGGCATTTTCAACACGTTGTGATCGTCACGCTTAGTATCGCCTTCAGACATGTCTTTCCGAGTTTACCCGGAGTGATCTCCTCACAAGGCACAAGCGCAGTTGCGGTGATCTGTAGGTTCCTGTCATTATCAGGGACACTAACAAACTCATGGTTCCATAGTCTCAACCAGAATAAATCACGGCGCAAGTCGTGCCAGGCATGCGCCGAGTCTAAGGTCAAATGCGACCTGAAGCAGCCATGCACGAAGTGCACGTCACGTGGCAAGGAATGCATCTTTATAAACGACCCCGCACAATCTCGGGAGAAGAAAGCGGCTGCTGCCGCACGCCGGAATGCAGCACAAAAAGCGACAGCCGATGCTAGCTCGACTTCCTCCGCCTCGCCCCGCCTCTCGCCGCTTCTACCTTCTGGCAATCCGATGCTATATCCCTCGGCATATTCATATGATATCGAGCAAGACACGGAGTTATCTTTGGTTACCGAGCACAACTCTGCGAGTTTCGACATTTCACCAATTTCGCCTATTGAGCCCTTTTTCAAACACTCTTACTCAGCCACGTACCCAGAATTGTCCGGTGGCTCTACGACTACGAACTCGTCCATGTCACCGCGCTCCGAGATCTTCGATATTGCAGCGGACTATTACGCTGCAGGTCGCGAGATGCACTTGCTCGACGAGTCCCTTTCAAAACTTATGTCTCAAGATATGGCTCCTCTATGTCCAGAGCCCTCACTTGTGATGCAGCCGAGCGACTTTGTCCACGCCTCTCAGGGGTTGCTAGATTTTTGCTACGAAACACAACCACAGTGGATGATGGACAGCGTGCGAACGGGATGCTCTCCCTTGGACGTGGACCCGTATATCGCGCCGTTGTCCGATGATGCGATGTCAGCAAGTATTTCCCCTTTGAATAATGGATCCCCATCCTCTCTGTTGGTTGCGCAGGAGACACCCACAATCATTGACATATCTCCTAATGGCACTCCCGTCGGCCCGGCAGAGGCCGAATTGCAGCATTATTGTGAGCGCTGTGTATTTCCTCTCTCCATTTGGCGTCAGCCACTGACATCCTTCCCAGTATATCTGTTTCACACTGCGTTTCGGTCACATGTCCCTATCGTGCATCCCTCAACTTGGGCATTTGAAGGAAAGACACCGATTCTTAGTCGCGCGACGCAAGCGTGCGGCGCTCAGTTTGTTAACAATCAAGTAGCCAGGGACTTTGTCTCTCAGGTGCTTCACAGCACTTGTGAAAGTCTTCTTCAAGCGGTAAGGGTCAAATTGGTGTGCTTTTCAATCTTTCTCATTCCCCATTAGGAAGAAAGTATCATCAAATCAGAAGAAATGTTAGATATGATACTTTCTGGCCTGCTCATTCAGACCATCAGCCTCTTCAGGCAGACAATTGACCAGCGCCCCGCTGCCAGCCATTTCCACGGAATGCTTATTATGGCCAGTAATGGCTATTTTTCAGAATAGGATGACGTCCTGAACCCCGCTCTTTAGATGATCAAACGATGTGGTCTCATGAACGCATGCTCGAGTTGGACAGCCCCAAATCTTTCAGCGTCGGATACGTCCCAGATCGATACAGCATGGCGAGATTGGATAGCTTACGAGTCAAGGAAACGGTGCGCCCAATCTCGTCTCCCTCGTTACGACACGTACTGATCGCCTGTCTCAAGGCTCCTCACGATTGCTTATGTGCATGACTGCTTCTTGAACGTCTTCTTCTCCGTACAACCATCCTTTTTCGCATCAGAACTCGATTGGTGCCTCCCCGCGGACGATGCCCTTTGGAACGCCACTTCTTCCCAGGAATGGTATTCGCTCCTTCAACAACCCTCCCCTTACGGCTCTGCAGCGACGCGGTTGACCGGTCTCAGCCTCAAAGTTGCGCTTGCTGTTCTCGGCGACGTACGCATGCCCACTCCCGGGCTCACGCTCCCAGCCTTTGCCCACTTTGTCCTCATCAACTCGATCCTAAGCTCAGTATTTTCCTCCTCTGAGGCACAGGCGGCAAGAGCCTCGGAGCCCGGGCCAGAGCACAGTTATGTCCTGGGCGGCAAACCGCGCGATTTTGCGTTCCAATACACATTACACAACTGGTTGCAGGGATGGATCAGAGCGCCAGACGAGCCAATCGCTGGGAAGGCCGCTGAAGAGCCTCTCTTTATCCGCAACGCCATGCCGTACTACTGGCTCGCCCAGGCCACACTGGTCTCGTTGCAGGGAGACGTCGCAGTCAAGCCGGGATTTTTCGTCGCGCCAGAGATTCGGTTCCGTGGTCTCGGCCAGTGGCTAGTGCACATCCGGACTTACTTGCGCGGTGGCCAAAGCGACTCGACCGGACTGTGGATGGATCTGATGGAAATCATTGCCGATGATGCCAAAGATGGTCACGGAACCAGAACGGGCGCTGACGGCATCCAAGCGCTCCGCCCTGATCTATGATCGTCTTACTATCGCATCGCATTAAGGTCCTGGGATTGAAGGTTTATTACGCTGTATGTATAGAGCCCCGAGTAGTCATTCCTATGTACAATCGACATCATCATTAGATCATTAGACGCACTCAGGTGGCCAGTTCGCGTGTGACCGTCACGGCCAAGTGAGCCATTTGACTCTACATTGCGACTTTTTTTTTGCCTCGTCTCGCCCTTGCGTTCATATTGTGGAATAACCTTCTGTCTACACTCCTGTCTGTACGGTTTACAAGAATCGTGATTAGCGAGCGGCGCCCAACCGTGAGCGATCTTTTGGGCAGATTACTAGTAATTCGTTGGGGCCACTAACATGAGCAACTGCGAGTTAGAACATGACAGCAGGGACAAACCATGTTTGACTTTATCGACAATTCACAGCGTGGCATGATAAGCGTGGCTGCCTCAGTTCAGCTATCTGACGACTACGTCGAGAGGGAACTGGGTTAATTTTACCTTGCGGAGTATAGAGCATGAGAGCAGTTGCATAAACGGGGATATCAATCACAGGATGTTCGGTACGCGCTCCGATATTTCCATGGATCTTACCAGCGTGGAATGTGAGAGCGATTGTAGATGGGGAGATGTCAGTTACGTTGTACTCACCCCTCATTTCAAGAGCGCGCGCGGGATACCGACTACCGAACGGAAGCCGCGCTAGAGCATTTATGCCATGGCTACCGAAGACCGAAGACCGCAACTCAGTACATATAACGGTCATGTAATTGCCAAAGCCGTGGTATAATAAAAATACACCTTCAGGTCCGAGTCTCCGAGTGACATACTGTGCGGTGTTAGCAGCTTGAGTATCTTCTCTGAGAGTACTGACCCTTGGCACGGATGGGATGGACTGAGAATCCCCATGAACACGTGACGTCACAGCCGTCACCACGACGACGCTTGAGCCCAACACCGGCAGAGGATAACCCCCCTCTCTGTCGTCTTCTCTTAACATCGTCCACACTGCATCCGGCCTCGCGAACGGTCAAGGAGCGAGTGATGTCTTTTTTTAACTCCATCGGGTGCGTGGTGCATCGCTGGGGCAATACCAAGCCGCTCGTCCATTGACACGTATTGCCTCGTATCTTTTTTCCTGATTGTAGACGTAGCATGGTGCAACGTCCCAGGCCTCCCAAACGTTCCACAACCCCGACATCTGCTACATTTCCCAACGCCACGGACTCTGCGCCTCCCGCCTCCCCCTTGGCCACGGCCCCCGGCGTCCAGAAGCCATTGTACCTTTGCAGCCCATTCGTCGAGGCAGCTCTCGTCAAGGGTAACTTCAAGACGATTGTCATGCTGCCCAAATACGTCGATATTATGGAATGGGTGGCCGTCAACAGTATGTACCGTTTTTCCACAGCGTTCGCAGCACTCTCACGGCTCGCCCTATGTAATACGTAACAATATGAAGTCTTTGACTTCTTCCAGAACCTGAATATGTTTTATGGAGTTATATCTGAATGCTGCACGCAACAATCTTGCCCAACCATGTCCGCCGGCGCCACGTAAGTGCTGCCAGCGTCACATTATAAAGTGCTAATCAGGCCATCTGTGCGGTAAGACTGAACTACACATGGATCAATCAGGACCGGAAGAGCGTTCAATTGCCTGCTCCCACATACATAGATTATGTTATGACTTGGGTCCAAAACCTTCTGGACGATGAGAATACGTTCCCGACGAAATCAGGTATCTCTACTTATCCTGTCGCGTCACGCCTCTCTTACGCGATCGCCTTGTGCTTGTTAGGACAAGACTTCCCCGCTTCATTCCCGTCGACCATCAAGCACGTCTACCGTCAGCTCTTGCGCGTGTTCGCCCACATATATCACGTCCACTACCCCCAAATACTTCACCTTCGATCTGAACCTCACTTCAACTCGCTCTTTGCTCACTTCCTTGCTTTCGGTCGTGAATACGAGTTACTGGATATCAAGGATGTTCGCGGTACAACTAATGGACTGGCCGTCGGTATTGGTGCTCTATGGGAGCGTTGGCGAGAAATGGGCATCCTTGAGTCTTGATATTGACCATGGGTTTTGCCGGTAAAGAGCCATGTAAGGGGTACGATTGTCCGGTCCGTTGAAGCGGGTCAGATTCAGTTACCCTGTATAAAGTTCGCAGTTGTTATCTCTCCCATCGACGCGCTCACGAGTTGCATACCCATACCCATCCACGTTTGTACTACCCTCCGTATCCCCTTCTTCCTACGGCCCGCACGAATCATAGCGATCACGCCTCAGCGGCGGTGCGCGGTCCCTACTTACCATGTGTCCCGAAAACGAGAGCTTGGATTTCATTTGAAAGCACGATAGAAACGTACGTACAGTGTCGTCACCAGCGTCGCAAAAGTCCTAACGGGGACTCCTTGGCACAATTCGGCTGATCTGTTCCGTATCTCCAAATGGACCACCGTTTGTGCTTGTTCATTTCGTCGCGCCTATTAATACACTGCCCTCGTCAGCATTTCCTTCTCTGTCACAGTACGCAGAGTATTGCTCGGATATGATGACAGTGGTGCGCATATGCGCGCGCGCGCGTATCTCCGGACTAGATTCTGCGAACCTGGAATCTGCGACTTGTCGTGTCGATCAAACGTAATATTGAGATGGTGTGATAGTCATAGGCAACCACGGAGCTTCGTATGCTTGTCATATCTATACATCCAAATCGACGACATGGTTGCGCAGCTCCTCCCTAGAGCTATTTCCCAGCTACCGTTCAGAAAGCCCGTTTATCATATTTTTGCCGAGACTCGTGGCAGCGTCAGCGTGGCTCTGAGTTGCATCGCCCGGTCGCGAAGGACGCGCCGGAGCAATTTCCCGCTGGGGGTTTTGGGAATGGCGTCGATAAACTCGACACCGCCCTGGAGCTGCATGTACTTGGCTTTGGCGACGTGCTGCAACGAACGACGGCGGTCATAGTTATAGATTGCCCTTCGTCGGAGTGTGAGAGAGGTCGAGACTGTACCTTGACGATGCGAGCCTTGATGTTCTCCGCGTCTCCAAAGGTCGCGCGTATGGCGGCCTCGTCTGAGAGCACGACAAAGGCTAGTGGCAACTCGCCACTGTTTTCATCTGGAATTCCGACTACGCATGCATCGGCCACATCCGGGTGCCGCAGCAGATGGCTTTCTAGTTCTGCGGGGGAAACTTGGAACCCCCGAACCTTGAAAATTTCCTGAGGGAAAGGTGGTTATTACCGGGCCGCTGCAGGATACGGGACAGATTGGCATACCTTGACGCGACCAACTATGAAAAGTTCATTCTTGGCATTAAGCACCACTTCGTCGCCAGTACGGACCCATCTGCGTCATTATCAGATCGACATCAAACAAACCAAGAACATGACATGACACACCCACTGATGAATGTCTCACTCGTCCTGTCAATAAATCGTTACTAAGTGTGAGTATCTAAACAGGGGGGGGGGCTCTGCTCACGCCTTCTCGTTGTTACGATATCTCAGAGCCATGGAGGGGCCCGTGACGTAGAGCTCTCCCTGCTCACCTTGCTCGGCGAGAGTGCCATCGCGCTTCACGACCCGCGCCCGCACACCGGGAAGTAACAGCCCACTACTTCCTGGGGTGTGAACCCTTTGCGTGGGAGGGGACAGCGAAACAACAGCACAAGTCTCCGTCAAACCGTACGCCTGCCCTACCCATGCGTTGGGAAGTAATTCCACGATCCGTTCGTAAAGCCCAGAGGGAAGTGGTGCGCCTCCACAAACCAGAAAGCGGACGTGGGTTATGTCGTACTTTTTTGTGACTGGGTGCTTAGCCAGGAGAACTGCTATTGGGGGTACGACCCTAAGACACGCGTCGATGAGATGAACCAGACATCTGAGCGAGGTCGACTTCACCAACATGAGATGTGTCACGCGGTACTGAACGATGCTCTCGAGAAATCGGATAAAACTGAACTTTGGCACAATGACCAAGGTCAACTGCATCTCGCGATGAGCACGGAGACAGAGGAAAATAATAATTGACTAAGCTCACGCCACAGAATAGCTGAAAGTGTACCTGTTCATGGTTTGAAGAATGTGGTATGTGGCGGAGCAGGTGAAACACGTACGGTGACAACAATGCCGTAAATATCTGTTATCAAAGGGAGGACAAGTTATCAGGACCCTCGGCTTGGAAAAGCAAGTCAAGGAAGAAGGAACGTACGGAAAAGTGGGAGCACTAAGCAAGACAAGGAGGGGTCAGTCTGTGTCCGCCCATGAAGACATCAAAAGCGACGGACCAACCAAGGCGACACCTCCTGGAGCTAGCAGCTGTTTCTCCCGTGGTATAGACCCGTCGTTATTTGGCAGGGTCATAGTAATCTCAATCACATTTGCTATTACTGCATAATGGGACATCTCGACGGCCTAAGATCACGTGAGCTTATCTGCCTGAAGTCTGATCCAGTGGGTGAATCACTTTCGGCCTTCCGGTTGTTCCACTGGAGAAAAGCAAGAGCGCGACCTTCGTCTTGGCCTCTCCAGGCTCAAGTCGCCGTTCAACGAACTTGGGATCTTGGCTGAGTCCATGCTCGATGAGGCTGAAAAGGTCGTAGTAACCCGCAAACTTCGGCCCAACTGCTGCAGGCGGGCCAAAGAGGACAATGCGATGACGTGGTATGCCTGACTGTTCCGCCGCCTTCGTCGCTTCCGGCAGGACGTCTGAATGCGCAATTATGCTCGTAGACCCCGAGATTCGGAGATAATAAGATAGATCTTCTGCGCTTGATGCAGGGTTCACGGCGCTGTCCGGACGATTGGTCAGGTTGGAAATGAATATGGACAGGAACTTACGCGACGATGGCTCCCAAACGGTGGACGGCCCACACGATGATGGGGTAATCTACGCGGGGCGCGGTCAGCGCTCCGAGGTGCGGAACAGCCGGACGAACAGACCGACCAATGTCATTCTGACCAATGATACAGACTAGAAACGATTATGGGAGAAGCTTGCAGAGGATTGTGCACGGTTAGGACTTACCGACGTCATTCTCGCCTGTATGAGCAGGTTCAGGTGGGTTTTGGAGACATTCATTATGTGACCCACTACTCACGGATATTTAGATTGGTACTTAGAGCGCTTGCCAGTGCAGAGACGCGACTGCGGATCTACGCGAAACATTTTCAATAATCGAGGCGCACGTCTTCGAAGCGACGGGGCCGCGTTGTCCGTTCTCTACTCACCTCTTCGAGCCCCATTCGGTGCCCCGTTGAATCATCGACGAGCCATGGAGTCCCGTCTTTTCTGATCCGACGTGCGGGATGAGAAGAGTCAAGAATGAATTGCGGAAGTGTAAGATTATCAGGGATTGTGCATTGAATATCGGCGCCCAAGATTTCGCCCATAGTGATTTATCGAGGTGTACCGAAGAGGCGCATGTTGTGGTGCTGTGGCACATAGGCTGCCTTAAATACACTCGTTAGTTAGTGCGAAAGATCCATTCGAACACTGTATTCTTCTTCGATTCTAAGGTGAAGATAACATACCAGCGGTGTGTCAGTTTCAGATAATTCTTCGCATATCACTTTGCGCCATTTGCTTCGCTGCCGCTGGCTGAGATGATGTCGCGTATATAAGGGTCATCAGTATGAACGATCGAATTCTGTCCGCGACCGCGGAATCACTGTCCCGAGGGCCATGTGACCGTACCCCGTGCCCACGGATAGGACCGGGATCTATCGATTGTGGTCTGAAAACAGTTGGATCTCCAAACTCCAAAAATTCCGATGACGAGATTCGACCCAAGGCCAATAATCTGTTCAAATTTTCACGTAACCCATAGGTGTGTACATGTTCCCAAAGGGACGAGAAATCGCTTAGATGGCCATTGGCTATTACTAGTAGTATCCGCTCGAAGGATCTTCAAAATTTGAGCGATGGCCGTGTTGTCCCGATGTCCCAGGACTTCATCTCATCTGGGCTTTTGTACCTTGCGAACACGTGAACATGTGCCAAGGCGGGAACAGACTGTAGGCGCTATCTGGAACTTAGCATGCAAACCTGAGGCCAATCAACAAAGACGCTTACAGGAGGGTTGACGAACCAAGCCGTTTCCCACTCACGTTCCTTCCAGTTTGCGATGACGAATTTGTGCACCTCTAGCCCCACCTCTCGCACAGCGATCTCTTCTTCCTCTGACTCACAAGGTCTGACCATCAAAGATGCCTCAGTAATGCCCCAGTCAGAGAGTGCTGGAAGGCAAGCGGGCAGCAGCGATGGCGATGGCGGGGGGGAATCCGCGGTGTAGCCTGTGAAACCCCACATGCCGTCTTGAAGTAAACGCGTCTTGACAATAGCCGGTAGATCAGGTGGGAAAATAGGCAGAACACTCCATATCAAATGGTGCTCGATGAACGGAGGGACTGTGAGACAATCATCAGTGGATGTAATACAGGCAAAGCCATAACCGCTCACGCGAGTATGGCCAGTCATTCATGATGATGCTGACTAGCTGCAAAGGTAGGTCTGCCGTGAAATACGATTTTGTATCTGGTGGAATTTGAGGCAGACCTGAAGGGAGTATGGCGAGTTTTCCCAAGTCACCATTCTCAGCGGTGATTACTGGCGCAGATAGGCGAGACGGAAGTTTGGAGAGGATGTCAGCCTTGCCCCATTGAAGTCGGTATCTGAGGAGGTAATTTGCTGCAGGTCTTGAGACTATAGAAACAATAACAAGCAGGGAACCGACTGACCGTTGCTCCCATACTCAGCCTTGATCCCTTCTATCCAACGTTCATATCGCTTTTGGAGCTTCTTGTCACGTTTTAGCAACCCGAGATCTCTGGTGGAGTGATTCAATATGGATGTTGAAAGATACAACACGAAAAAGCACCCAGAGTTCACAAAGGTCTTGATCTGGCCCCATGTAAATGTTGCCGGATAGTTGACAAGCAACTCTTCCTTTGTTGGGGTATCTTCACTTAGAGGGACGGTACGCAGCGACAGATCGTCGAGTTCAGGGGGGTAACTGGCGGTCATTTGTTGCTGTTGATTACAACCCTGGCGTTACGTGGCAGTGCATGGTTGAAGAGATAAGATAAGATAAACGGCGCCATAGTAGTTTTGTTCTCAAATACAAGAGTAGACTCAAAAGTGAAATTTAAAGTGTTAACTGGGTCGAGGATGTAAAGCCGCGCTGGAGCGTGAGAACAGTCACCAATCCGCCAAAGTTGAGATTGATTGCAACTTGAAGTTCAGCATCATCATCTTTGTCACATTCTCCCTCTATCTGATCATGTCGACTCGTGGAAATAGAAGGTCTTCTCGCGGAGTCCCTCGCAATAGTGACAACCAAAAGCGCAGCTTTGATCCTACCCCTGTGGGAGCTGGCAGCTTAGACTCAGATTGGCGTTCCCGCCACAAATTTGAGCTCATTCCCTCGATCAGTCGTAGCAGCGGGGTAGAACGCGACGGAGATACGTGGGTCCACATTCGTCGATATTTGGAAGTTCTCAGTTTGACTTGGAAGTTACAGACTCAAAGATCCTGCCGTTCAAGACCGATATCGCGAGTTCTTGCAGCAGAAGGTAATTCATGGAGTGGTGAATGATCGTCAAGGGTTGGGGCTCACCGTCTAAATGAGCGAAGCTCGATGCTTACTGGAAACGTCATGACTCCCCATTGAATTCCGAGGGCGGCTCTGATGCCCAGAAGGCTGAGATGGAAAGTAATATTCTCATCCAATTTCGTTCGTCGGTTTCTTTGCATGTGTGAACGTACCCTTATATTGATGGTACCTGCTCTGTCCTGTAGGGAAGCTCCGTGAAGGGATATCCTCCTCGAGGCGTCATGATCGGTTTGCCATCGAAGGTGCATAATATCCTGCTCTTGATCTGCGATTCCCACTTCCCTTAACGTAACTATCTAACCCAGTGTACGAGACTTCCCTTCGGTTGTCTATCATCTTTCATTCACACGCCCAGACAACATCCATTCTCTCCCCCCTTCTTCCCGACCTTTACCTGTCGGTCACACCTCCGACGGCCGAGTCGTCGTCCTCAGGCCTTACGGTTTTGTTGGCTTCCCTTCACATGCTGGAGCGTCATTATCCGTCTCAGCGAGCATTTTTCGACTTATCCAAGAGCTTGCCACCATCGCTCGCTTTGAGGGATGATCACCAAGGTTGGCTTCGGGAGCTGTCACGTTCGCTGCGGCGTGGCCGATACTCGCAATTTTGGCGGCTGACACAAAAGGCGTCTCTTGAGCGTTTAGTCGCACCTGAGGCGCACGATCACACCTCTCTCCCACCAGGCTCTGACCTCACCGTGCGCTCTCTCCAAATACTTGTGACTAGTCTTCGAGACCATTTTCGCCTCTCGGCATGGTGCACGGTTCGTAGTGCCTATCGCGAGTTTGCGCTACCCACATCCAACACGGCGGTGTGGCTATCCGGCGTGCTCCTTTTAGAGCCGGAATCAGGAAAACAAGGGGCCGACGGAGATAATGGCCATGTACGGCTCTGGTTCACTTCCAGGGAAAAGCTTGGAGAAGTTGTTAGGAAGGATGGCACTGATGGACGTTGGACCGTGAAGACCAAGAAATAATACTTGTATTTGAGAAGAACATTTACAGTTCAATGGTGTTTCTTCCAGAGGTGCTATTGAACTTGAAGTGCGCTTCGTACTAGTTAACATATATACGTTATATCTCCCACAAAGCCCTCAAATCTGATGTATAATGCTAGCTACAGTGATCCATGACTACATCCAAACCCATCCATCGGTTGTAGGGTATATCACGATGTCTGCAGAGAGACTTTATCCAACAGGTCAGCAAGTTCGTCAGATTCCTCGTCCGCATCGTCCTTCTTTTCCAAAGCATCAACAAATTCCGTGCTCACATCCCCTTCCTCTGCATCTAGTAGTTCTTCCTCTTCCTCTTCTTCGTCCTCCTCATCGTCATCGCTGAACAGGAATTTACCTCCTCTTGCAATAAGGTTCTCTTTCAAAGTCTCAATCCCCGGCTCATCCTCTTCCGCGTCATTTTCTTGAAATTCGATCCTAGTAACCGCCTTGAGGTGCGTTCCAATCCCACTAGCAAGCACGGTGACCGTGCTATTTTCGAGGTTATCGTTTTGAAGCTGCAGCGTCCGCAGCAGCGGGTTCGATCCGTTGGCGAGCGCCTCGATCACCTGTGGGACCTCGCCCTCCTCCGAGAGCACACAGTCCGAAAAGTTGAGCGTGTGCAGGCGCGGCCACGACGACAGCGCGTTGGCAAACGCCTGGTCGCCGCGCTGCGACAGCGTGTTGTCCTGGAGGTCGAGCAATTCGAGGTCGGCATTCTTCGCGAGCCCCTCTGCCAGTGCGACGGAGCCGGCCATGCGGATGCCGTTTTGCGGGAGGCGCACCTCGACGAGCGTGCCGTGCGCCGCGAACGCCTCCGCCCACGCGGACGCTGAGCCGTCTTCGAGTCGGTTGCGTCCGCAGATGACGGTGCGCAGGCTGCTGCGCTTCTCGGAGGGTATGGCCCTGCGCACAGTTGCGTTGTCGCGCAGCGCGTTGGCGATGACCGTGCCGCCTTCCGGGCCCAAGCCGTTATTGTTTAGACGGAAAATTTGGAAGGAGGGGTTCTTCGAGAGGAACGGCACGATGGGGTCGACGGACCGGCCCCCAAACGCGTTGTCGGAGAGGTTGACTTCTATGAGGTGTTCCTTGTCGATCAGGGAGTCGCAGAGGGCAGAGAGGGCGGTGGGGATCTCGGTGATAAGACGTCCGGTGAAGATGTCGGCGAAGTCTGCTACCTACAGGCGGAATAGGAAATCGGCATCTGTTGAAATAGGGTAGAGGGGCAGCACGCACTCTGATTTCCGAAGCCTTTTTCAGCACTTCCGCCAGAGCCTGGGCCGCACCAACACCAATGGTGTTCCCGCACAGGTGAATCTCCTCGAGCTGAGTAATGTTCGGTTCAATCTGGTCTAGATACGGTGCGATGTCTTCACGGGTATTGAGCTTGAGGCCAAGACCTTCGATGGAGTAGTTCATTTTCTACGCAGGGGGGAATAAAATGGAGATTGGGGCAACTAGCTCGAGGCCAACAAACATTAATAAAAGAGACGCGTCGGGCACGTGACAGGTCATTTTTCTATGTGGCCTGTGGCATTAATTGGTGCGATCTGGTACAAATGGATCCACACATTTTACCCACCACGATGTTAAGCTCAATGGACCCATCACACAAGTGGTTGTGGGATCAAAATATATAATGGTTCGCAAAACTCGGGATGTGAATACTATTGTGCGTGAGGAAAGCGCGATGGATAAAGGGTATCATTTCAGCGGGGTCCTCAGAATATTCCAAGTTCACGTTCATTCAAGCAATATAACACCCGACACCTCAAAAGCCACTTCCTATGCCCGCGAGTGAGCGTGAGGCTTGGTCAGTAGTCCGCTTGGATTGTCTACATTAGATCTTGAACAAGGGTGGTGGTGGATGGAGTCAGGGCCACGGGACCCGGGAAATATCTTCATCGCTCCGTGACTGGTGTTGTTGCACCAGCCAAACTTGGGCATAAACCCGATGAATCCGGGCTTGAGCTTGAGATGATGTCCTCGTCCTCGTCCTCATCCTCGTCCACGAACTGCCGGCCCGCGAGAGCCCTATCCCATACTTCGCGCCAACTTTGCACGCTTCCTGCAGATGTGTACCTATGTGTCCACCCTTCTGGTGTGTAGCCGCGGAAGAGCGGGTGAGCTTGCAAAGTCGAAGCGGTCGCAGGGAAGCGCATTTTCTTCTTTGGCGTGTGCGCCGTGGTGACTGGCGCATCGAGATTGATCATGTATCCGTCCACGAAAGTGTTGCTACCAAGGGTAATAGTGGCGCGTGCAACGGGCTCGCCCAGTTCGTCACAGAGGCCGGGCCCTGGGCACTCGGCGGCCCTCCGGTCGGTGTAAACAGACACGTAGAACTTGGCTCCTGGATGGAAGAAACATTCAAGGCGATCTGAGGTGAACGGTTGCATTAGGTGTTCTGGGAGGGTGTCCGCAACGGCAATGAGGCCATTCTTCAGCCCGGCTGTGAAAGCAGACTTGCTTCCTTCGATGATGTTGACGTTCACTTCGCCTGCAGACAACTGTGCGTTTGGCGCCTGAACGATTACGTGATCGATGTGTACTTCTTGCTCTGTTCCATAGAGATAGAATGGCATCCTCGAAGGGTAGGCGATGTCGAGGTGACGGGAGCACAACGACCGATCCTTGACAACCACGATGTTCCTCACCTTCGATTCCACAATGGCACTCATGCTAGATGTCGGACAATCAGGGTCGGTAACAATGTAGGTCATGAAAAGAAGCATACCCATCAGCTGTCAGCTTTGATATCAGACATCCGAATGATTTTCGCTTAATAATGGCCGAAACTTCTTCTCCCTTGAGCGTGCATGCCAGATAGGTGGAAGTAGGATCTGCCTCCTTTGCCTCCAAGTACGCCTTGAGACCAGCATCCGATAATTCACCGCTCAAAATGCACTGTCGACGCTGACTTGTCGTGCCGAAACAGGGCATGTGGACCAAGTTGACGGGACTACTTCCCTGTAGAACAAATGCTCGTCGAGCAGGCGCTGATCTGTTGCGCGCCACCGAAACCTGCTCATTCAGAACTTCGTCAAACCCGACACCAATCCCGCAAAGGGGGGGGGTCATACCTCTACTTCTTCCTCCGCCACCTTACGGAAGGCATCTGCCAGGACTTGCTCGAAGTGAGATGGCGAGGTAAATGGGGACATAGAGACATTGACGAGCACGTAGAGGTCTTCTTTTCCTCGGAGGCCAAGGCGGTCCTTGAACTTTGTGAGGCATGCGCCGTATTCTTTCTGCGAGAGCACGCTGGACATGATGATGACCTTCTTGTCCTCGAGCTTCTCCGTCATGCTCTTAAGCGAGAGTCTGTCGTATATGCGTGCGTTCAGATAGTTTGCCTCCGAAACGTCCTGGTTGATGGGCCCGTCGACGAGGAAATTGCAGGCGAACATATTGACTACGAGATCAGAACCCATCTGACGCA
>Ga0209488_10000398_pt1 | contig 35954 bp, 29 predicted proteins | sample Rivendell_Oct201_8_FD_188349 | JGI IMG/M metagenome (GOLD analysis project Ga0209488, IMG submission 188349) | Vadose zone soil microbial communities from the Eel River Critical Zone Observatory, Northern California, USA -... | ecosystem: Environmental > Terrestrial > Soil > Vadose zone >...
GCGGGGGCCATCGAGGTCGAGCCGGCCGAGTTCGACGGCGGCCTCGGCGAAATCCGGGTGGGCGGCGAGGATCGTCTCGTAGTCGGCGCGGCGCAGGTTGTCATCGCGTTCGGCGTCGTTCGCCGACTGTCGTACGCGGGCCCTGGCCAGCAGCAGCCGCGCTTCGACGTCGTCCGGTCGACCCGCCACCGCACGTTGCAGCAGCGCGAGGTCGCGGCGCTCGAAGTCGCCGTCGGTGCTGTCGGCCTGCAGCAGGAACGCGACGCGCTGCGCTGCCACCGGATCGCCAGCGTCGGCGCGCGGCAACCAGTGTGTGCGCGCACCGAGTTCGAGAGCGGCCGCGGCGGCGGTCGCCGCTGGCGGCGCGGTGTTCTTGGCCGCCGCCGTGAGGTCGGCAGCTGCCGTGCTGGTGCGCACGCCGGCGAGCACGCTGCCGTCGAGCGCGCGCAACCGCGCGACGAAGGCGAACTCGCCGCCTTCCTGGTGGCATAGCTTGAGCAGCAGCAGATTGGCGCCGGGCTGCAGCGGCAGCCGCACGGCGTCCTGGTCGAACGCGCAGCGGCGCTGCACCTCGCGCGCCCCGATTTCGACGCCGTTGCCGCAGGCGCGCCAACTGCACGAACTGCCGAGGCACAGCGCCGCTTCGATCGCGCGGTCGGCGATCACGGCGATGGCGGCGTAGGCACACACCTGTTCGTTCGGGCGCAGCAGTTCGTCGAGTTCGATGCGGCCGCCGGGGGCCGGGACGGTCAGTGGTCGCCACACGGCCGCGTGGCGCTTGCCGTCGTAGCTCGCATGCAGGTCGAAGGTCTGCTCCGGGCCGTACGCACGCGCATGACCGGCGCCGCGCTCGTTGTCGAACGGGCCGAGCAGCCACCACGACTGGATGCAGCCGAGCCGCAGCGCCAGCTCACCGCTGCCCGGCGCGCCGTCCTCGAGAGTCTGTTGCAGGGCCATCGCCAGCAGCCGATCCGCCAGCAGCGGTTGTGCCCTTGCCAGTGGCTGCGCGGCGGCGGCGCGCAGCCGGGCCGTGGGGTCCGCGGCTCCTGCCAGCGGTTGCAGCGCGATCGCGCGCCGCGCGCAGTACTCGGCCAGGGCCGCGGCCTCGGCGCCGCCGGTGGCCTGCGCCACGGTCTGATCGAGCAGGTCGAGGAAGGCGGCGTTGGCGCTGGCGAAATGGCCGAGCCATTTCTGCTGCAGGGCGCCGGCTTCGGCCAGCGGCGTGTTCTGCGACGGCAACGCCGCGGCGAGGACGGCGAACGACAGGGTGGCCAGACCACGAACGTGCGAGCAGATCACCGACGTGGTTTACCGGTGAACGCCTTTTTCGACCACGGCCTGCGGCGCCGATGTCGGCACGTTGAGTTCTTCGGTCACCAGCCGCCCGTCGTGATTGCGGTCCGCCTGCCGCAGAATGGCCGGGGCCCAGCGCGCGAGTTGCGGATCGATCGACCGCAGTGCCGCCGCGAGTTCGGCTTCGTCGATGGCGCCGTCCCGGTTCTTGTCCCAGCTGCCGAACGGCGCCGGCAACAGCGTGGCGTCCGCTGGTGCGACCTTGGTGGTCAGGCCCGGAATCGGCACGCCGGCCAGGACCGGCAGCAGTTCCGCCATGCTGAACGAGCCGGAGCCGTCACGGTCCAGGGCCTTGACCCTGGACAGCAGGCTCGGCGGCAGGTTCGCGGCCTTCAGCAGTGCTCCCATCTCGGTCATCGACAGATCACCCGAGCCGTCGGTGTCGAACAGCTGCAGCAGTTGCTGCTCGGTCGACATCGGCGCGGTGCCGGTGCGGTCGTTCGCGAGCGGTCGTGCGGGGTGCACGCGCAACGGTTGGCCATGACGAACCGTGTCACGGAACCATTGGTCGAACTCGATCCAGCTGATGAAGCCATCGCGGTCGAGGTCGAGCCGGCGGAAGCGTTCCAGATCCGGCGGGTCGCCGATCGCGTCGAACGCGGCAGCGGCCTCGAACAGGTCGAGCCGATCGTCGGCGTCGCGGTCACAGGCGGCAAACAGCCGCAGACTCTCCGCGGTCGTGTAGTTGTCGGCGGCGACCCGGTCGGCGGGCGTGGCATCGACGACCGGTGGCTGCTGGGCCAGGGTGCTGGTCGCCAGGGCGCAGATCAACAGGCTGGTACCGAGACGGGGGTTCACCGTGGACATGGTCGACCAGAACGCTGGCCAATGATAACCGGCGTCGCTCGCCGCGCCTGGGGCAAGGGCCGGAACGCGCGAGATCCAGTGCCTCAGGGCACGAAGATGCATTCCCGGCCGAGCCGGCGCAGCGCCAGGCCCTGGGCCGCGCCGGCGTCGAAACTGGCGACCTCGACCTTCAAGCCTTTGCCATCCAGGGCCTGCGCCAGGTCGGCCACGAGTTGTGCTCCGGGCGCAATGACGACGGTGTCTGCCCGACCGGCCATTGCCAATGCATCGGCGGCCAGCCGCATGCCAAGCTGTTCGCCCGCCTCGGCAACGCTGGTGGTGAAACCGCAGGCGGCAACGGCCGCGCGCGTCGATTCCGGGGCAGTACTCGGCAGGTAGCAGACGGCGTGGACCACGGCGCGCTCGCCCGACAGGCTCTTGCGCAGTTTGCGGAACGACAGTTCACCGCCTTGCCGGCGGGCCTCCACCTGCAGTGCTTCCAGATCCAGGAACACGGCGACGCGCATGCGTGGTGCACCGCCTGATTCCCTGCTGAAGGATTCCCTGCTGAAGGATTCCCTGCTGAAGGATTCTCGCTTGGCTGATTCGCGGCTGACCGGTTCCCTGCCAACCGGGCGCACGGGCGCCGGCTCCTGTCGCCGAGGTTGCGGCTGTGGCTCACCACGCCGCTCGCCATGCCGGTCGGCTCGCAACGGCGGCTGCTGCCGCGGTGCCGGTCCCGCCGGGTGCGCGCGAGGCTCGGGGCGCTGCGGCGGGCCGTCGGGGCGTCGCTGCCGCTCGAAGTCGCGATCCGACCGCGGCCGGTCGCTGCGTTCGTCGCGCTGCTCACGGCCCGGCTCTCGGCGGTGATCGCGGTACTCCGGGGCTGGTTGGCCGGGCCCGCGCTCGTGCTGATGGCGTTCACGCGCCGCCCCGTGCTGCGGTTGCAGTTGCGGTGGTGCCGACTCGCCGCTGCCCGGCGCCGACACCGAACCCTGCCCCGGGCGCAAGGGCAGCCGGTCCTCGCGATCACGTCGTGCTGCACTCTGCCGCGGTGGTGCATCCGCGGCGGACCGGTGCGGGTCCCGGTGCTTGGGCGCGGGTGGCGGTGCCGGCTCGGACTCGTCGCCAGCGGCTGCCGCAGGGCGGCCACCGCGGTCGCGGTCACCCTGCTCGATGCGGTCACGATCATTTCCCGGTGCCGGACTCGTGTCGCCGGCCCTGTCCCTGCCGTGCCGCTTGGCATCGCGTCGCGGGGGCGGCGGCAGCGGCGGGTCGTGGTCGAAGATATCGGCGCCGAAGTCGCTCATGGCTTCCTGTCGCGGAGCCCGACTCTTCTAGCAGACCGCGATCCACCCCGCCACCTGCACGGCCGGCGGCGCTGCAGTTTTCACACGAAACGCTTGTCCGCGACCGGCCTGCTCGCTTGCATCACGCGTCCCTCTTCAGCCCCTCAAAGCCTCCGCAGACCCCGACCGAGGATCTCCCTTGAACGCGCGCAACACCCTGATCGCTGCCGGCGCAATCGTGATGATTGCCCTTGCCTCCTGTGGCACCGCCCGTCGTGCCGGCAAGGATCTGTTCATCGGCGTGTCCAGCCCCGTGTTGATCATCTATGGTGGTGCCACCGATGGCTACACGTCGGCCAAGAGCGTGCGCAAAGGCCTCGATGGCGGCACGGTGGTGGAAGTGCTGTCCTTCCCGTTCACCTTCACCTACCACGCCATCTCCCACCTGGTGCACTGCGTCATCCACGTGATCGACCTGCCGCTGTGCCTGTTCTACGGCGCCGCGGAGCTGGCACCGAACGGTCCGGAGATCCAGCCGCTCGACTACTACCAGGGCACCTGGTTCGACAAGCCGAGCAAGAGCGGTACCGACGCCGAGAGCGGCGAGAACCTGCCGCCGGGCTACAACCGGTAGCCGCTGCGGGCGCCGGGCTTCAGCGGACCGGCCTGAGGCCGCGCAGCAGTTCGTCGTAGATCGGCAGGCGCTCGAGCAGCCGCATCGCTGCGGGCGGATCGCTCTGCATGTGGTCCCACTTGTCGGTGAGGCGACCCAGTGCGTCCGCTTCGCCAGGTAGCAGGCGCCACATCTGGGTTTCCCCACGGCGCGTTTCCTCCAGACGACGGCGGGCGTCGATCAACGCCGCCGCCGGATCCTTGGGTGGTGCCGGTACCCGCCAGCTCGGGAAGTACAGATCGCGCCAATGGTCGGCGTCGGCAGTCCGGCCGTCGAGTTCGGGCACCAGCACTTGCAGCGCGCGCCAGTGCCGATCGCCGAATCCGAACAGGCCGCTGCCTGGCGCCAGCAGTTGCCGGCGACGCTCGTTGTTGCCCGGGCCCGACTGTTCGAGCACCCAGCGCTGGACGTCGCCGACCAACGGCCGGGTATTGGCGGTGATGGCGGCGGGATCGCGGCCACCAGGTCGGTTGGGGCGCTCGGTCAGCTCGGTCTGCTGCCACCATGCGATCAGCTGGTCCGGAGCCTCGGCGACGTGCGCCAGCAACACCTCGACCTTCGGCTTGTTCTGCTGCAGCTGACGCAAGCGGTTGCGCAGTTGCGTTGGCAGGTCGCTGGCGTCGACCGGCGCGGTGCCGGGTGCGGCGTCGAGGCGCTGCAACTCGGCAAGTCGGGCCGCTGCCAGGCTGCGTTCGAACAGTGGTGCCTTGGCGTCGGTGGCGAGCCGGGCGTAGTCCTGCGCCGCGCCGGCGACGTCGAGGTAGAACATCTCGCGCAGCCATGCCGCGTGCAACGTCGGCTCGGCCGGCGTCTGCGCCAGCACGGCGGTGGTCACCAGCAGCAGGGCGGCGCCGGTCTTCATGCGGCCCCCAGCGGCGCCGACTCGAAACGGTAGCCGAGGCCGTGGACGGTGACGACGTGCAGCGGGCGGTCGACATCGCGCTCGACCTTCTTGCGCAACCTGGCGATGTGGTTGTCGACCGTGCGGGTGGTCGGCAGATGCACGTAGCCCCAGACCTTGCGCAGCAGGTCCTGGCGGGAGACGACTTCGCCGCGGTGGTCGATCAACATGCGCAGGATTTCGGCTTCGAAGCGCGACAGCTGGTGCTCGATGTCGTCCCTGGTGACGGTGAACCGGCGGAAGTCGACGACCAGGTCGGGGAACCGCAGCACGGCGCCGGCTGCGGGCGGTTTGACCAGCGTGCGCCGCAGCACGGCGCGGATGCGCGCCGACAGCTCCGCCAGACCGAACGGTTTGGTGATGTAGTCGTCGGCGCCGAGTTCGAGCCCGGCAACCTTGTCGCGGTCCTGCCCCTTGGCCGAGACGATGATGATCGGCGTGGCGTTGCCGTCGTCGCGCAGCTGGCGCAGCACCTCGAGGCCCGGCACGCCGGGCAGCATCAGGTCGAGCAGGATCAGCGACGGCTGGGTGCCGCCGGCCTTGCGCAGGCCTTCGCGGCCGTCGCCGGCGGTGTCGACGAGGTAGCCCTCGAGCTCGAGGTTGTGCTTGAGACCTTCGCGCAGGTCGGGTTCGTCTTCGATGACGAGGATGCTCGTTCCAGTCATGGTTGGTCCGGCAGGAGCGGCAGGTGGAGACAGAATACGGAACCGCCGCCATCGCGCGGCAGGACCGCGATCCTACCACCGTGCGCCGCGGCGAAGTGCTGCACCAGGTTCAGACCGAGCCCGGCACCGCGCACTTCGCCGGCGTTGCTGGCGCGGTAGAAGCTGTCGAAGATGCGTTCGCGCTCGCCCGGCGGCACGCCGCGGCCACGGTCCAGCACCAGCAGCTCGGCGGTCTGGTCACGCCGGCGCAGTTCGACCCGGATGTTGCGGTCGGGCTCGGGCTCGGCCGCGTACTTGATGGCGTTCTCGAGCAGGTTGACGACCGCGCTCTCGAACGCCGCGGCATCGACGTTGGCCAACAGGCCGGGCTGCAGTTCGACGCTCAGGCTCGCGCCGCGGCTCTCCAGGTGCGGGCGGTAGGCGTCGGTGACACGGCCGAGCAGTTCCGCCAGGTTCACGGCAGTCGGCGTGTACTGCAGCGAGCCGGCCTGCTGGCGCGAGAAATCGAGCAGCCGCTGGATCATCGTCGTCAGCCGATCGGCTTCGCGTTCGATGATGCTGCCGAAGCGGGCGGTCTGCTCGCCGTCGCGCGCGCGACCCAGCGCCAGCGTCTCGCCGTACATCCGGATCAGCGCCAGCGGCGTCTTCAACTCGTGCGACACGCGCGACACCAGGTCGACCTTGAGCGTCGCCAGCTCGGCCTCGCGATTGGCCGAGCGCCACATCCAGATCGCCCCGGATGCCGCCACCAGGAACAGCACGACGACCAGTGCGAGCGAGTTGCGGGTCGACTGTTGCGCGTCGAGCATCAAGGCCTCGAGATCGGTCGGATAGGCGCGCAGTTGCAGGCCGCGGACCTGCCTGATCGTCGGTTCGTAGTCGGCGGGTGCCGTGGCCGGCGCGGCGATCACCGGCGTTTCGTCATCGTCGAGGATCGCCAGCACGAAGGCGCCATCGCTGCGGCAGAAGCGGTCGAGGTCGTTGCCGAGCAGGTGCAGGAGATCGAAGCGCAGCGCGACGAAATTGCAGTGCCGCACCGTGGTCTCCGCCGCCGTCGCGGCGCGCACCGCCAGCAGGCTGCTGAGGCCAGCCGTGGTGAACGCATGCAGTATCGGCGGCGGTTCCACCGGCGCCTCCGGCGTTGGCAGCGACGTCGGTCGCGATTGGTTGAGGTGGCGAAAAGTCGGCCCCTGCAGGAACGACCGGTACTCGACGGCGAACGCGCGCGCGTGTCGGCGCACCTGGTCGTTCAGCACCACGTCGTCGACCTGCTTGGGCTCGAGTGTGCCCGGCGCGATGCCGCTCCGCAGGCGGTTGAAGATCTCCTCCAGCAGACCGTCGGCGAGGTAGTCGCGCTCGCCGGCGGCGATGATGCGCATGAGGCGCAGCCGCTCGCCGGGCGTGTCATCGAGTTCGACCAACCCCAGCTCCGCCAATGCGTCGAGGCTGAGCACTTCCTGCGGGTGCGAGCGACCGCGGTGCGCCAGCTCGTGCAGGTGCGTGAACTGTGCCTTGGCCTCGTCCCGCCGGTCGAGCTTCTTCAGCACCACGCCGTACAGGTAGTGCAGGTCGGCAGCCAGCTCTTCCTGTTCGCCGCTCGGCCCCGGTTCACGGCCGCTGCGCGCCGGCGGTTGCTCGGCCTGCTCGGTCTGTTCGGCCAGTGCGTGCAGCATGTCGGCTGCCGCCGCGAACTGACCGCGGCTGAGTTCCACGTCGACCAACTGCAGACCATCGGCGAGCCGGTCGGTGCTGCTGCCTGGGCGCGCGCGCGGCAGGTGGTTGAGCGGCAGGCCGAGGTCGTCCGGTGGCGGTGTCGGCCACACCAGCGCGCCGTGGTCATCCAGCAGCAGGAGATCCAGCAGCGCGCCGCCAACCGGGTCGCCGCGCAGATCGCGGATCGCCGCGACCACCGGGCGATCGCGCATCAGCTCGACTGAACGGGCGAGCACCGCCGTCAGACGCTCGTCGATCTTGTGTTCGATGGTCTGCGCCGCCTCGCGCAGGAACTGGTTCGCCTGCCGCTCGAGCGACGCCTGGGCCTGCGTGCCCTGCCGCCGCAGCTCGGCGGCGCCGAAGAACGCCAGCAGCAACAGCGGCACGAGGAACGTGCACATGGCCAGCAGGTGGCGCGAAGAGAAGCGCGAACGGTCCTTGGGCATGTGCGAGTCGCGGCGGTCGGCAGAAGGGTAACCGCTGGCGTCTGCTGGCGGCAAACAGGGGAGTTGGCGGGACGAACGTGGTAAAGATGACACCCGCGATGACGGTCCCGGCGGCCAGGCGTGACACGACCCTGCGGCGCTTCCCGCTGCGCCGGCACCGGCTGCCGGTCGCCGGCGGCACGCTGTCGATCGTGGCGCCGGCAGCGGGTCCCTGGCTGCACAGCGGCGGCTTCTCGGCGCGCGCTGCCCGGGGCGAAGAACCGCCGTACTGGGCCGACGTGTGGCCGGCTTCGGTGGCGCTGGCCCGCTGGTCGTGCCGGCGTCGCGATCTCTGCGGCAAGAAGGTGCTCGACCTCGGCTGCGGGCTCGGCGTGGCCGGCGCCGCTGCCGCCTTCGTCGGCGCGCAGGTGACGTTCGCCGATCGCGAGGCCCAGGCGCTGGCGTTCGCGACCTTCAACGGCAGGCACAACGGTCGTGATCCGACGCAGGTGGTGGCCGTGCCGCACGACTGGTTCCTGGCAACGTTGCCCGGACCGTTCGATCTGCTGCTGCTCGCCGACGTGACCTACCGGCCGGTGCACCATGCGCCGGTGCTGCGACAGGTACTGGCAGGGCTCGGCCACGAGGGCATCGCCCTCCACTGCGACCCGTTCCGGCGCGAGGCGGACGGCTTCCTGGCCCTGGCCAGGTCCCGACTGGCGATGCGCACGTTCAACGTCGATTGCTGTTTCGCCGACCAGCGCGTGCCGGTGCGCATCGCCGCGCTGGCGACCAGTGAGGCGGCGCTGTCAGCCTGGCTCGGCGCCAGGGCCGGGGCCCAGGCTTCGTGACGGTCCGCCTCGAAGCGTTGACGATCCGCTACGGCATGCGCACCGCCGTGGACGACGTCACGGTCGAGTTCCCCGCCGGTGCCGTGGGTCTGCTGGGTCGCAACGGTGCCGGCAAGAGCTCGATCCTGAAGGCGCTGCTCGGGCTGGTGCGACCGAGCAGCGGGCGCATGCGCATCCTCGATCTGCCCGAGGACGCAACCCCGGCAGCGATCCGCGCCCGCGTCGGCTACATGCCCGAGCGCGAGTGCCACCTGCCGGGCCTGACGGGGTTCGAGATGGTGGCGTTGCTCGGCCGGCTCAGCGGGCTGCCGGAGCGCGATTCGTACCGCCGCGCCCACGAAGTGCTCTACCTGGTCGGGCTCGAGGAGCAGCGCTATCGGCCGGTGTCGGGCTACAGCGCCGGCATGCGGCAGAAGGCCAAGCTCGCGACCGCGCTGGTGCACGACCCGCAGGTGCTGTTCCTCGACGAGCCGACCAACGGCCTCGATCCGGCTGGTCGCGAAGAGATGCTGCGGCTCGTGCGCCAGCTGGCGGGCGAGCTCGGCAAGTCGGTGGTGTTGTCGACGCACATCCTGCAGGACGTCGAAGCAGTGTGCACCGCTGTCGTGGTGCTGGAGGGCGGCAAGGTCGTGGCACAGGGGCCGCTGGCAGAACTGACGCGCACCCTGGATCGCGTCTACCATCTGCAGGTCGAACCCGCGACGCTGCGCCTGCCTGCGGTCGGACCCGGCATGCAGATGGTGGCCGACGGCGACGGTCGCTGGCGGGCACTGGCGGCAGCCACGTGTCGGCCGGTGGACGTGTTCGCCCTGGTGCACGCTGCCGGCGGCAACGTGCGGTCGCTGGTGTTGCACCGGCGCTCGTTGGAAGAAGTGTTCCTCGGCGCGGTGCGCGGCGAGGTCGAGGGCGCGCTGTCGGTGGTGCGCGCATGACCATCTACGGCGTCGGCTACCGGCCGCTGCAGGTCGCATTGCTGTCACCGGTGCGGCGGCTGTGGCCGCTGGTGGTGCTCGAGTTCAAGTCATTGTTCCGCACGCGCTGGGGTGTCGTCGGTTTCCTGCTCTGCCTCATGCCGCAGATCGTCAGCCTGATGGTCCTGCTGGCGCGCATGAACGTGCTCAACTTCATCGGCCATGGCGGGCCGCGGCCACCGCGCGGCATGCGAATGCCGGACGAGGCGCTCCGCCTCGATCCCACGGCGGTGCAGTTCTATGTCGAACCGATCATGGCACCGAACCAGGGTCTGACGACGATGTTGATCCTCACCGCCATGGTCACCAGCCGCGCCATCGCCAAGGACCGCGGCGCCAACGCCCTCGAACTGTACTGGACGCGCGGCATCTCGCCGCTCGGCTATTTCTTCGCCAAGTGGCTCGGCTCCTTCTTGCTGGTCGGCCTGGTGACGGTGGCGATGCCACTGCTGCTGTGGCTGATCGGCGTGTTCTTGGCCGAAGACTGGTCGTTCTTTCAGGACACGGTCAAGTTCATGCCGCGGGCGCTGCTCGGCCTGGCGACGTTCTCGGCGGTGATGTGCTATTGCGCGATCACGCTGTCGGCGTTCGCCAACTCGGCCAACATCGCGTCGATCCTGTGGTGTCTGCTGCTGATCGGCAGTCTGGCCGTCGGCAACATGCTCGCCGGCATCCTGCACCAGCCGGAGTTCGTCGCCAGGTTGAGTCTGTGGGATGCGAACATGACCGTGGCGAACGCGATTGCCGGCCTGCCCGTGCGGGCCAGCAACCTGAATGGCGCCATGGTGGCTGTGGCGGTCACCGTCGCCTTGCTCACGTTCTTGGCACAGCGTCGCATGCGGCTGTTGGAGGCGGTGGGGTGACGGCGGACGGGGACAGCGTCTTGCTGGCGTTTGCCAACGTCAGCAAGTGGTATGGCCAGGTGTCGGCGTTGATGGACGTCACCCTTGCCTGCGGCGCCGAAGTCGTCGGTCTCGTGGGCCGCAACGGCGCCGGCAAATCGACCTTGATGAAGTTGGCCTGCGGGCTGCTGACGCCGAGCCAGGGCGCGGTCACGGTGTGTGGTTTGTCGCCGGCGCGGCCGGCGGCGCGCGCGTTGCTCGGCTTCTGTCCAGAGCTCGAGCGCCTCTACGAACGGGTCAGCGGCCGGCAGTTCGTCGCTTGGATGCTGCGACTGCACGGCCGCTCGGGCCGCGCCGCCTGGGCCAGGGCCGGCGAGGTTCTGGAGCAACTCGGCCTTGGCCAGCACATGCACCGGCGGATCGGCGAGTACAGCAAGGGCATGCGGCAGCGCGTCCGCCTGGCGCAGGCGTTGGCGCACGGCCCGCGCGTCGTGCTGCTCGACGAACCGATGACCGGTCTCGACCCGGTGGCGCGGCACGAAATGGCCGAACACATCCATGCCCTCGCGCGCACCGGCGTCGGCGTGCTGGTGAGCAGCCACGTGCTGCATGAACTCGAAGCGATGGTCGACCGCGTGGCGTTGATCCATCAGGGGCGCCTGCTCGCCGAAGGCACGGTGCACGAACTGCGTGGCCAACTGCGCGGGCAGCCGCACCGCCTGCGCCTGCGGAGTGTGGCGCCGCGCGAACTGGCGGCGGCGTTGTTGGGATTCGAACAGGTGGCGAGCGTGGGGGTGACTGCGGATGCCATCGAGGTCGGGGTCACCGGTGAACCTGGTTTCTACGGTGCGCTGACGGCGCTCGCGGCCGAGCCGCGCGGGCTGGTGGACGAGGTGGTCCCGCTCGACGACTCACTGGCATCGGTATTCGGCTACCTGGTCGGGTGACGATGTACTACCTGCGCAGCACCTTCGCCGTGGCGCAGCAGACGTTCCTGCTGTTGTTGCGCAACCGGCTGCTCTGGCTGCTCCTGCTGGCGGAACTGGCCTGTCTCGCCATCGGCGTCGTGGCAGGCACCTTTGCCCCGCCGAGGGAAGACGGTCGGGCCCTCTACGTGCAGCTCGGCTACTGGCTGTTCTGTTTCGTGCTGGCGCCGTGGGTCAGCATGTTCTTCGCCATCCAGGTGGTGCACGGCGACATCGAGGATCGGACCTTCCAGTACCTGTTCCTGCGGCCCGTGCGCCGATCGGCGCTGTTGCTCGGCAAGTGGCTGGCAGTGGCAGCCCTGTGCGGCGCCGCCCTGGCTCTCGGCGTCGCGCTGCTGTTCGTTGCCATCACGTTGCCGGGGTCGCGCTGGATCGGCACACCCGAATGGCAATTGGTGCCCGTGTTCGCCGGGACGACGGCCGCTGCAGCGGTGGCGTACACCGCGATCGCCACGTGGTTCGCCGCCAGGTTCCGGCGGCCGCTGGTGTGGGCCGCGATGTTCCTGGTCGGGCTCCAGCACGCGATCGCCTTCCTGCCGGCCCAGGCGAGTCTGCGGGTGATCACCGTGGCCGACCCCGTGCGCCGGATCCTCTACCGCTCGCTCGATCTGGAGCCGCGGTTGGCCCGCGACCTGTGGCCGACCGAGCGCGAGTGGCGCCCCGAACTGGTCGGCCAACCCGAACTCAACCTGCTGTTGATCGTGGTCATCAGCCTCGCTCTGGGCTTGTGGGTGTACTGCCGCAGCGAGTACGACTCACGCCCACGCGAATGAACATGAAGCACCACCGCACGCTCACCGCCAGTGCCTGCCTCGCCCTTGCCGTCACCGCCGTTGCCCAGGAAGCCGGGAAGGCGCCGGACCTGAAGGCCGAAGCCGAGGCACTGCTGCAGAGTGCCGACGCCGTGGCGCAGAAGGTCGAGGAGCTGCGCGGCTGGAAGTTCCTGCGGCCGGTGCCGAAGGCCGTGCGCACCAAGACCGAGCTGAAGGAGTTCCTGGAGCGGATGTTCGCCAAGGAATACGCCAACGGCAAACTCGAACGCACCGAGGCGTGGCTGCACCTGCTCGGGCTGATGCCGCCGGGCGTCGACTTCTACGCCACGATGACCGACGTGCTGATGAGCCAGATCGGCGGCTTCTACGACCCCGAGACCAAGGCGTTCTACATGATGGCCGAGGCGGCGAGCCTCGGCGCAGTGACCAACGAGGTGATGATCGCGCACGAGCTGTGCCATGCGCTCGATGACCAGTACGTCGACCTCGAGCACATGATGCACCCGATGGACCACGAGCTGACCGAGGACGAGAGCTACGTGATCGGCGGTGTCGTCGAGGGCAGCGCCACGGCGTTGATGTACGTCTACCTCGGCAAGGCGATGCAGGACCCAGAGGTGAAGAAGGAGATGGCGGCGTCGGCGAAACAGCAGATGGAACAGCAGAAGGAGCAGATGCAGACGCTGCTGCAGGCACCGCTCTACTGCACCCTGCTGGTGGCCAACTACACGGTCGGCAACCACTTCATCACCCGCGGCAAGGGTGGCGGCATGGCGCTGCTCAGCAGCACCGACACCGGCGCCGCGATCCGTGAGGTGGCCAAGGATCCGCCGCGCAGCAGCGAGCAGCTGCTGCATCCGGAGAAGTACTGGGATCCGGCGGCACGCGACGAGCCGGTGCTGCTGGCCGACGAGGACGCGGTCGCCGCGGCGGTCACCGCCGCGACCGGCGCCAGGATCGTCGAACGCAACACGCTCGGCGAACTGGTGTGCGCGGTGCTGGCGGTGTCGCGCGACAAGAAGTTCAGCATTGCCGGGACGATCAAGGCCGACGGCTTCACCAACAAGTCGGCGACCGGCTGGGGCGGCGACCGCTCGTTCCTGGTGGCGAGTGCTGCGGTCGAAGCCGGCAAGCCGGTCGCCGACGCCGGCCTGGTGTGGATCACGGCGTGGGACACGCTGAAGGATCGCGAGGAGTTCGTCACCGCACTGGTGCGGCACCGCGGCAAGGAGCCGGGCTGCGACGTCGCCACGGCCGGCCGCGCGGCCGCGTTCGCGTTCGGCAGCGCGCGCAAGCTCGGCGAAGCCGGCCTGCTGGCGCTGCTCGGCAAATGCCGCTTCACCCAGGACGGCAAGGACTGGCGGGCGGACGAGTGACCGGCGGCGGCGACGTCGACCTGCGGCTGCCGGACGATTCCCGCGAGGTCGCGGACCTGCGCTCGCAGGTGGCGTGGTTCAACCGCCTGCGGCTGTTGGCGGCGGTCAGCGTCGTCTGGCTGACGGCGCTGGCGACCCACGTCCTGGCGGTGATCGACGACCCGTGGCCGCTGTACCAGCTCGGCGCACTGATCGCGGCGGTCGATGGCATCTATCTGCTGGTCTATCCGCGGCTGGTCCGGGTCGACGCCGTTGGTCTGCGCCGGCACGTGTACCTGCAGATCGGCATCGATCTGCTGATCCTGACGGCGCTGCTGCACTACACCGGTGGCATCACCAATCCGCTGGTCCTGTTCTATCTGTTCCACGCCTTCATCGCCGCCCTGGTGCTGTCGGTGCCGGCGGCGGTGCTGGTCGCCCTGGCTTCGCTGGCGCTGGTCAGCGCCCTCGGTGTGGTGGAGCGGGTCGGCTGGATCCAGTATCACCCGCTGCCGCTCGGGTTGATGGACCTGCGCACGATCGCGCCGCTTGGCTTCCTGCTGTTGTTGCTGGCCTACGCGTCGACCCTCGCGTTCTCCATCTACTTCGTGTCGACCGTGATCGGCCGGCTGCGGCGCAACGAGCGGCAGTTGGTGCAGCTCGGCCGCCAGCTGACGCTGAACGAGAAGCTTGCTTCGATCGGCACGCTGGCCGCCGGCGTCAGCCACGAGATCAACAATCCCGTCGGTGTGATCCGCAACAAGGTGCAGATCCTGCGCTACCGCATCCAGGACGGTGATACGGCGGACAAGCTGCTCGGCGAATTGGAGACCATCGACAAGCATTCACGCCGCATCGGCCAGATCACCGATGGCCTGCTGACTTTTTCGCGCGAGACACCGTTCCAGTTGCGACCGATCGATGTCGCTGCCCTGTTGCGCGAAGCCGCCGATCTGGTCCGCGCGGCGTTCAAGGCCGCGGCTGTGGAACTGGAGTTGGGGGCGCAGCCGAGCCAGTTGGTGGTCGAGGGCTCGCACAACCATCTGCTGCAGGTGTTGATCAACATCCTGTTGAATGCGAAGGATGCCTCGGCGTCGGGCACCACCGTCCGCCTGGGTGCCGACGCCGCCGGTCGCGAGGCGGTGCTGTGGATCGAAGACCACGGTCAGGGCATTCCGGAGGCCAATCTGGCGAAGATCTTCGATCCATTCTTCACCACCAAGGACGTCGACAAGGGCACGGGTCTGGGCCTTGCGATCAGCCACGGCATCGTCGAGCGGCACGGCGGGCGGATCGAAGTCGACTCACGCCTCGGCCAGGGCTCGGTGTTCCGGCTGGTGTTGCCAGCAAAGGACTGACTGCCAGGGCGGGTTTCTTGACTGGTCCAGTCCGTGTGGGTCACCTGCCTGGTGATCGCTATCTGTTGGGGATCTGCGTCAAAAAATCCTTGCCGCAGGAACGCCGACGACTATCGTGGGCACCAGTGTTGGGCGGTCACGCATGGGAGGGACCGACAGCATGGGTCGCTCGGCCTAGGCACCCGGGTGGCTCGACTCTGATGCCTGCCGGCGGATCGGACCGAAGTCGGGTCACCGACACGCGGCGTTCCGGCTGGGACCCGGAACCAATGGCTGCTCCTCACGCCGCGCGGTCCGGTCTGCTGCAGGTGGTCGGAGTTCAGCACCGCCGAGGTGCGACCTCGGCGGTGCGTCTTTTTCGGTCGCAGCCTGCATCGCTGCGGCATCGTGCCGGTGAGCGATTGCCGCCAGCTCGGGTCAGTGCAAGGTCGGGTGGAGTGCTGGCCGGAGAATGGGCGCGGGAGCCGTCGAGGCTCCCGCTGCCACACTGCGCGGCAAACCGGCTCGCAACCGGCGGCGCCGTTGATCCACACTCTGCTACATCTTGACGTCGGCGACCTGGTCCACGTTGAAGTCGAAGCTGATCTCCTGTTCGACGTTGATCAGTCGACCGGTGCCTTTGAACTCGTTGAAGATGATCGCACCGGCAACTGACCGGCCGTCCTCCAGATGGAGTTCGACCCAGTCGGCCTGACGGGCGTTCATCAACAGATCGTAGACTTCTTCGCGGGTGGGGCGCGTGGTGTTCCGTTCAGCCATTGCTTGGTTCCTCTCTGCCTTGATGCTTCCGGCGTTCAGAACGCCGATCGCTGAAAGCCGCCTTGTGACCGGCGATTCCGGCTTCCAGCAGGATTCTTGACCATGATTCGAAGCGCTGCGGATCTTGCCACAGCGGCTCGAGTTCGACAAGGGACCGGAACCCCCCGACCATCTTCGAGATTTCGCGCACTCTCAGGTGCTCGGCCGGAGGCTCTCCCGGGCGGTGGTTCCTGCTCTCAAGTCGATATGCCAGGCCGACATGGACCTGGCCGACCGCGTTGGAATCGTCGTTCAGCAGGCCGATCAGCTCCGGTGGCGGCAGTTCCTGCCAGGGGATGACCAGTTCCTCGTCGAGCTCGCGCCGCAGGGCTGCGGCGAAGAACCCGGGGGCACCGGTGCGGGGGTCCTCGGGTCCGGGGTTCACGTGTCCGCCGATGCCAATGCTCAACAGGCCGTGCAGCCGGTCCTCGGTCTGCGCCTTCTTGCGCTGGACGCAGAACACCTCGTCGGTGCGCACGATCACGCAATAGGGGATCAGTTGCTTCCATGCCGACTGCTGCTCGGCGGCCGGTCGTTCGACGAAGAAACTGGCTTGCCGGAAACGCTCGAGCAGGGTGGCACCGTCGCTGGCGCCGAGCGGCTGGAAACCGTGTGGCCAGCTGCCGGCGAAGAAATCGTCGCGTCGGACCACCAGGACCTGTTCCATCGTGCCCTGCCGTTCAGGCCGGGTTGCCGCTGTCGCCGCCGGCTGGCGGGTCTTCGCGTCGCGACAACAGGGCGCGCAGTCCGGACAGGGAAGTGAGTTCGCCCTTGCGCCCCTTGGTCTCGGCGACGGCCTTCTCGCTCTCCACTGTGTAGACGCGCGAGTCCGGCGCGCCGCCGCGCCCTGGGCGACCGGTGCGGTCGCCGTCACGGCGGTCCTGGCCGCTGAACCGACCGCGCCGTTCGCCGGCTCCGGTCGCAGCTGCTTCGGCACCTTCGCCCGGCGCCAGCTTGTGCTCCTCCGGCTTGCCCTCGAGGGTCAACGGCGGCCGGCGGTTGCGACCCTTGCGGCTCTCCGGCGTGCGCGCGGCGCGCGAGAACGTCGGTCGGCGTTCCTCGCGCTCGCGCTCGCGCTCCGGCCGGCGCGGCGGCCGGCCGCTGCGCTGTTGCTGCTCCATGCGCTCGCCGACCGTCGGGCCGCGGCCCTCGCTCAGATGGCGAGGTTTGTGCATGCTCAGCGAGATCTTGTTGGCGCTTTTGTCGACGTGCAGCACCCAGACGGTGACCACCTCGCCGACGCGCAGCATCTGCTCGGGGTTGCGCAGCCGATTGGCGGGGATCTGCGAGATGTGCACCAGCCCGTCCTGGCCGATGCCGAGGTCGAGGAACGCGCCGAACTCGGTGAGGTTGGCGACGCGACCGCGCAGTTCCTGATCGGCGCGCAGATCGTCGATCGTCCGCACGCCGGCGTTGGCGGTCGCGGTCATCTCGCCGCGCGGATCCTTGCCGGCCGCCCGCAGCGACTGCAGCACGTTGAGCACCTGCATGCGATCGACGCCGCCGGTGGTGAACCGGTCGAGGTCGACGTCGCGCAAGTCGGTGCCGAACAGCTGGTCGATGCTGGTGGAGCGGCTCAGGGCGATGCCGCGCGCGAGCTCGTAGTCTTCGGGGTGAACGGTCGTGCGGTCGAGCGGTTCGTCACCGCCTTCGATCTGCACGAACCCGCACAGGTGGCGGAACGCCCGTTCGTCCACGCCGGTCACCTGCTTGAGCTCCGCGCGGTTCTTGAAGCCGCCGTGTTGCCGGCGGTGGTCGAGGATTGCCTTGGCCACGTCGTGGTCGACGCCGGGAACGTGCCCGAGCGCATCCTGATCGGCGCGATTCAGGTCGGTGCCGATCGCCGCCAGGCACGACGACACCACGGCGTGCAGTTCTCGCTGCAACATGCCCTGGTGCACGTCGTCGATATGGCCGAGGCCGAGCGTGCGGAAGTCCATGCGCACCAGTTCACGCAGCGGATCCTGCAAGCGCCGGCCGAGGCTGACGGCGGTGCGGACGCCGACCTCGACCCCGGGCAGGGCTTTGCGCCCCACCGGGCTGGTGGCGAAGATCGCCGACGCGGCCTCGTCGACCGGGATCACCATCGGCAGCGGGGTTTCGCCGAGCGCCTGGCGCAGCGCCTCGACGATCCGTTCGCTGCCCGCCTGGCGCCGGCCGTGCGGCAGCGCGATCGCCGCCGGCTGCGCCTCGCGGATCAGCTGGCACAGCCACTCCATCGCGCCGGTCTTCTGTTCGTCGGTGTCGAGCGGCAGCGTCTTGTGCTGGTTCACCGACCCGTCTTCGCCGAGCAGTGCCGCCCACACCGACTTGCTCGAAGTGCGCAGCGCCAGCACCTTCTTGGCTCCGAGAGGCGGCGACAGCAGCTGGCTTCTCAGGTTGCGGGCATAGGTGCGCACAGCCTCGCGATCGGCCTTCTCCTTGATGCGCCGCCGCACGTCGCGACCGCAGCTCTCCTGCAGATGCTGCGTGTACACGTGGTCGAACACCAGGTCCCAGAACTCACGCAACGGCGAGTCCTCGGGCAGGCCCTGCTGGTGCAGTTCGCGCAGGATCTCGCGGTGCCGGTTCTCCGGCAGCGCCAGTTGCAGCTGCAGGATGCCTTCGCGCTCGGCGCGCCGCAGCGCCAGCATCCGGCCGGTGCCGATGCGCCCGATCGGCTCCGCGAAGTCGAAGAAGTCCTTGTAGCGCTGGGCGCTGCCCTGGTCCGGGTTGACCGCGCGCGCCTTGAGCAGACCGCGCGCCAGTTCTTCGCGGAAGCGGGCGCGGGTGAACGCATCGGTGGCGATCTTCTCCGCCAGGATCAGCACCACGCCCTCGAGCACTGCCTCGATGCTCGGCAAGCCCTTGTCCTCGGCGATGTACTCCCTGGCTGCGTCCTGCAGGGTCAGCTCGCCGAGCTGCCGGTGCTGGATCGCCAGCGCCAGAGGCAGCAGGCCCTTCTCCTCCATCTGCATCGCCGGGGTACGCCGGCGCGGCCGCATCGATTGGTACAGGTCGTCGAGCAGGTCCTGGTCGGCGCTGGTCTCGAGCACCGCGCGCAGTTGCTCGGTCATCCGGCCGCGCTCCTCCGCCTGCTGGGCGATCGCCTGCTTGCGGGCTTCGAGTTCGCTGAGGAAGTGCAGCCGGTCGGCCAGGGCGAGCAGCCGGTCCTCGGCCATGTTCCTGGTCGCCAACCGGCGGTAGCGGGCGATGAAAGCCGGTGGTGCCCGGTCCTCGAGCAGTGCTGTGGCGGCGGCGATGGCCTCGGCGGGACTGTCGAACTCGGCACAGAGACGATCCAGGATTGCTTGCGAGGCCATGTGTTGGCTGAGCCGTGGGCGCGAACCCAGGCTGGTCTCGAGGGTGGAAAGGCCCGCCGGCTGCGAGGTGGCGAGGCGGCGGGTCGCGCCTCGGCCGGGAGGGTGGACGAGCACGCTTGCCCTGCACGATAGCACGGGCAGCAGCCCCCGCCAGCGGGCAGGGGCGTCAAGCGGGAAACGCCGGCGGTTGCAGCGTTGCCTCGCCCGGCTCCGCCCTCGAAGATCCCCGGCCCGCATGCACAGCGCGCCAGCACCCGATCTGCAGCACGTGCGCGCGATCTTCGTGCGGGCGCCCAACTGGGTCGGGGACCTGGTGATGGCGACGGCGGCGTTCGCACGGCTGCGCGCGGCGTTCCCGGCGGCGCGCATCACCGCCGGCGTGCGGCCGGGTTTGCGCGGCCTGCTGGCCGGCAGCAGCTGGTTCGATGCCATCGTGGACAGCAGGAAAGCTGCCGGCCTGCCCGGACTGTGGCGGCAGGTGCGGGAGCTGCGCCAGCGCCGCTGCGACCTCGCGGTCGTGTTCCCCAACTCGATCGAAACCGGACTGGTGCCGTTCCTGGCGCGCGTGCCGCTGCGCCTCGGCTACCGGCAGGGGCGGCCCGGCCTGATGAACCTCGGGCTGAAGGCGAAGATGCGGCGCCGCTGGTTCGAGCGCCGCCTGGGGCCGCGGCGCTGGCCGAGCCCGATGCCGCAGTACTATCGCCAGCTGCTCGACTGCCTCGGCATTCCTGGCGGCGCGGTGCACCCGCAGCTCGCGGTGACCGCGGACGAGCGGCAATGGCTCGATGCGCACCTGCAGCAGCTCGGCATCGCCGCCTCGGCGCGGCTCGCGCTGTTCGTGGTCGGTGCCAATTTCGGCGGCAGCAAGCTGTGGCCGCCGGAACGTTTCGCCGCGGTCGCACGCCACCTGCACGAGCAGCGCGGCATGACCTCGCTGGTGGTGGTCGGGCCGGCCGAGCTCGAACTCGGCAAGCGCATCGGCGAGCTCGCCGGCGTGCCGGCGCTGACCGACCCGGTGCTGTCGCTGCAGCACCTGAAGGCCCTGGTCGCCCGCTGTGCGCTGATGGTGACCGGCGACACCGGTCCGCGGCACATGGCCGTCGCCTTCGACAAGCCGATCGTCTGCCTGATGGGTCCGACCGATCCGAACTACACCGACTACTGCATGGAGCGGACGGCGCTGATCCGCAAGGACCTCGACTGTTCGCCGTGCCAGCGCAAGGTCTGTCCGCTGGGGCACCATCGCTGCATGCAGGACATCACCGTCACGGAGGTGATCGCCGCGGCGGAGCGGTTGCTCGGGTTGGGGGTGTAGGACTCAACTGACCTTGACGGCATCGAGCGAATCGTTGGCGATGACGGCGCGCGCGTATGCGAGGCACGCCTGAATGTCCGCTTGCGTGAGCGAAGGGTGATCCGAGAAGGATTTCCTCGAAGCTGGCGCCCTGCGCGAGCAGGCTGATCACGAGTTCCACGGAGATCCTCATCTCACGGATGATCGGCTTGCCGGCGAAAATCGCGGGGTTCGAGGTAATCCGGGCAAGAGGGTGTTGATCGTTCATGCGGGCATCGCGCCTGAGAGTTGCGAGCAGCATCGCACCAGCCAATCGCCATCCACGAATCGCCGTGGGCGCGATCGGTTGGGCCCACCCGTGGCAAGCGCGCTGCGCCTACCCGTAACCGAGGCCGCAGAAGCTCACCACCTGACTGCCGTCCGCCGCCACCGCCTGGCCGTAGTGCAGCAGTTCGGCCGTTCCGCCCGCCAGTTCGCCGACCAGATACATCGACGTCGCCGAGCAGACCCGGTCCGGATTGTCGTGCTGCATCACCGCGGCGTGGAACGCGCCGGCGGCGCCGCGTTCGAGCTGCGACAGGCGCGCGCGTTCGTCGGCGTCGAGCCGCAGGCGCAGCTGGTGGTCGACCGGCGTCGGGTCGCCGAAGAACGGCCCGAGGTGCGCGAGGTCGGCACCGGCCAGGAAGCACACCTGCTTGCCGCTCCGTGTCGCGGCGGTGCGGAACGCGCCGACGAGGCGCTGCACGTGCGGCGCCGCCGACGGATCGCCGGTCGCCGACGGCAGCGAACCGCACAAGAAGCATGCGACCTCGAACGGCGGACTGCCGCGCTGCTCGGCGAGGTGCTGCAGCAGCAGCACCTGGAACTCGAGCGAGTGCTCGTCGCGGTGCAGGAACAGGTCGTGGTCCGTCGCGTTGCCGAGCGCGTCGTGCACCGCGGCCACGAACGCGCGGTCGGTGCGCGCCACGCCGAGCGGCGTCTCCCAGTCGAGCGGCAGGCCGGTGACCGGCGCCGAAGGCCCGGCGTGACCGGTGCCGAACACCACGTACAGATCCGCCGGCGCGCTCTGCAGCAGCCGCCCGTACGCCGCCGCATAGCCGGCATGCCCGCGCTGCAGATCGATGTGCGGTGCCACCAGGCCGCGCAGCGCCGGTCGCGCTGCGGCCGCCTTCGGCACCATGCGCGCGAGCTCGGCGCGCAGGCGTTCGGGATCCCGGGCGTAGCCCGCTGAGCCGGCGTGGCGGCACGGCCGTGTGCCGGCGGCGAGGAACGCACGCACCTGGCTGCCGAGCGCCTGCTCGAACCGTGGCGAGCGCAGCACCAGCCGTTCATCGAGCTGCCGCACCAGGTCGTGCACGAAGGTCTCCGGCACCGATTCGCCGTGCGCATCGGCGAGCTCGGCACACACCGCGGTCACCGACTTCGCACCATCGAACCGGCCGACGATCGGCAGCAGTTCCTCCGGTACGAAGGTCGGTTCGGCGATCCCGAGCCGGTCCAGCAGCAGCACGCCGTTCTGCCGGCCCTGCTGCACCCGCTGCACTTCGAGCGGCCGGAACGCGGGGTGTTCGAGATCTGGCGAAGGAGCTGCCATGGCGGCGAGCTAGGATATACGCGACCCCACGCTCGTTGCCGTTACGTCCGGCAGGATCCGGACTAAAGGCACGGCGAAGCCCGTCCATGTCGCAAGGCACCTATCTCCTGATCGTCAAGCATGGCGACAGCCAGGAATCGCACGCCTTCCACCAGGATGTCGTCACCATCGGTCGCTCGCGCGAGAACGACCTGGCGCTGCCCGACCGGTTGGTGTCACGGACCCATTGCCGCATCGAGCGCATCGACGGCACCTTCGCCCTGGTCGACACCGGCGCACAGAACCCGGCCAAGCTGCGCGGCCGGCCGGTGCTGCGCAGCGAGTTGCGCATCGGCGAGACCTTCCACGTCGGCGCCTGCGAGATCACGCTGTCGGTGCCTTCGCCCGAGCACGCCAGCGTCGACGAGACGCGGATCGGCGACGGCCCGCGGTCCTCGCAGGACCTGACCACGTTCCTGCAGATCGCCCGCGCGCTCAACGAGGAGCAGGACCTGAGCCGCCTGCTGACCCAGATCGTCGACGCGGCGATCCAGCTGTGCGGCGCCGAGCGCGGCTTCATGATCCTCGGCCACGGCCTCGAGACCTCGGTCGAAGTGGCGCGCAACTTCGCGCAGGAGGAGGTGCTGTCGCCCGAGTACAAGATCTCGCGCACGATCGCCAAGCGGGTGTTCGAGTCGGGGGTGCCCGAATTGACCACCAACGCGCAGGAGGACGATCGCTTCCGCGACCTGCAGTCGGTGGCCGATCTGCGGCTGCGGTCGGTGCTGTGCATCCCGATCCGCATCCGCGGCCAGGTCGGCGGCGTGCTGTACGTCGACAATCGGCTGCAACAGCACGTGTTCCAGGACCGCGAGATGGCGCTGATGCTGTCGCTCGCCGACCACGCCGGCACCGCGATCCACAACGCCCGGACGATGGATCAGCTGAAGGGCAAGCAGGGCGAACTGCAGCAGGCACTCGATCGCGTCGACCAGCTCAATGCCGCGCTCAAGGGCCAGCTGCTGGAGAAGACCGCCGAGCTGTCGCAGATCCGCGAGGAACTGTCGGCGCAGGCGCTCGGCCAGCGCACCAAGTACGACTACAAACAGATCGTCGGCACCGGCCGGGCGATGCGCGCGGTGTTCGCCCTGCTCGACAAGTTCATCGACACCGACGATCCGGTGCTGATCACCGGCGAATCCGGCACCGGCAAGGAGCTGGTGGCCCGCGCGATCCACTCGCAAGGCAACCGCAAGCACCGGGCGTTCGTCAGCGAGAACTGCGCGGCGTTGCCCGAGACGCTGCTGGAGAGCGAGTTGTTCGGCTACCAGAAGGGCGCGTTCACCGGTGCCACCGCCAACAAGAAGGGTCTGGTGGCCGCTGCCGATGGCGGCGTGCTGTTCCTCGACGAGGTCGGCGAGATGCCGCTCGAGCTGCAGAAGAAGCTGCTGCGCGTGCTGCAGGAGGGCGAGGTGCGGCCGCTCGGCAGCCGCGACACCTTCAAGGTCGACGTGCGGCTGATCACCGCCACCAACAAGAACCTCGAGGAGATGGTGCGCGAGGGCGACTTCCGTGAGGACCTGTACTACCGTCTGGCGGTGCTGCCGGTGCACCTGCCGCCGCTGCGCGAGCGGCGCGAGGACATCGCCCAGCTGGTCAAGCGGTTCCTCGCTGACGTGGCGCGCGAAGGCGGCGCCCGCGTGCGCATCAGCCCGGACGCGATGGAGAAGCTGGTGGCCTACCCCTGGCCCGGCAACGTGCGCGAGCTGCAGAACGAGATCCGGCGCGCGTCGATCCTGTGCGACGGCATCATCCTCGAGCAGCATCTGGCACCGGGCGTGCGCGAGGGCAAGAGCAACGCCTCGACGACGCTGATCGACGACGGCATGGTGCCGGCCGAGCGCGGCACCACGCTGCCGGACATGGTCAAGGAGCTGGAGACCCGCGAGATCAAGAAGGCGTTCGACAAGGCGCAGAGCAACAAGAGCCGCGCCGCCGAGATGCTCGGTCTGTCGCGCTTCGCCCTGCAGCGCAAACTCGAGAAGTACGGTCTCGAGTCCGGCGGCCGTCCTGGCGACGGCGACGGTGGCAGCGGCGAAGGCGAGCCGGCATGAGCTTTGCCCAGCCGTTCAAGGACTACGAGATCCTGGAACGCGTCGGCGCCGGCGCCATGGGCACGGTGTTCAAGGCCCGGCACAAGAAGCTCAACCGCATCGTCGCGCTCAAGGTGCTGCGGCCGTCGCTGGCGCGCGACGAACGCTATGTCGACCGGCTGCGGCGCGAGGCGCGGATCGTCGCCTCGCTGAGCCATCCGAACGTCGTCACCGGCTTCGATCTCGGCGAGGAGGGCGGCTACCACTTCTTCGTGATGGAGTTCGTCGAGGGCAAGTCGCTGCGCGCGCTGCTGCAGGAGTGGGGGATGTTCCCCGAGGCGCAGGTGCTCAAGGTCGGCATGCAGGTGACCTCGGCGCTCGACCACGCCTACCCGCGCGGCATCATCCACCGCGACATCAAGCCGGGGAACGTACTGATCGACCCGGCCGGCAACATCAAGCTGACCGATCTCGGGCTGGCCAAGGGGCCGACCGACATGACGATCACGCGCGACGGTGCCACCGTCGGCACGCCGCAGTACATCTCGCCCGAGCAGGCGCGCAGCCCGGCCGACGTCGACGTGCGCAGCGACCTGTACTCGCTCGGCGCCACGCTGTACCACATGGCCACCGGCCAGCCGCCGTTCCGCGGCGACAGCATGGCGGAAGTGATCACCAAGGTGCTGCACGACGTCGCGCCATCGCCGCGCGACCTCAACCCGGCGCTCAGCGAGGGCCTGAGCCTGGTGATCCGCAAGCTGCTGGCCAAGGACGTGACGCGTCGTTACCAGACGCCGCGTGAACTGCTCGACGACCTCGAACGCGTGCAGCGCGCCGAAGCGCCCGAGGTCGATCGCGTCGAGGTCGAGCGCGCCGAGCGCGGTCCCGGTCCGAACATCGCGCTGCGAGCCGCCGCCGGTCTGTTCGGCGTGGTGATCGTCGCCGGCGCCGTGTGGTTCGGATCGCAGCTGAAGTCCGAGACCACGGTGCCGGTGCGGCCCGAAGAGTACCTCGCGCTGTTCGACCGCGAGTTCGACGCCGCGGCCGCCGAGCCGGCGAAACAGTGGAAGATCCTGCGCAACTACCAGGAGAGCCCGCCTGCCGGCACGCGCCAGGAACTGTTCGCGCGCGAGATGAAGTTCCTGGCCAAGGTGCAGGAAGGGGTCAACGAACTGGCGAGCACGCTGTTGCAGCAGACCGATTGGTCGCAGGTGGAAACCTGGTTGCGCGACGTGGCCAGCTGGCCGTCCGCTGACGACTTCGAGTTGAAGCAGCTGTCGAAACAGCTGCAGCAACGCACCGGTTTCACCCGCGCACAACTGCCTTCTGGGGTGCGGCGGGACGAACTCGACCGGGTGCTCAAGGCGGTGGAGCGGGCGGCCCGGCAGCGCGACTTCGACCTGCAGCGGGATTGCCGTCATCACCTCGATGTCGAGCTGCAGGCACGCTGCGACGACTTGCTGCGCAGCAGTGACTTCGCCGCCGCGAGTGCCTGCTGGGTACGCGGGCTCGATGGGTTTCTCGATGGCACCCATCGACCGCTGCCGCAGCGCCTGCAGCCGGAGGTCGCCAGCCAGCTGCAACAGGCATTCGACGAGGCTCGCAATACGGCGTTGAGCCTGATCGACAGCCGCGAGCGGGCGATGACGGAGCGTCTGCACGAGGAGGCCAGGACCGGCTTGCAGGCGCTGAGCGACGAGGCCACGGCCGCCGGTGCCGACGGCACGCTGCTGCAGGGCGAACTGCAGTGGCTGCGCGACAGTCTGCGGCAGGCCTGCCCAGAGCCGGCGCGGTTCCGTGTCGGTGCCGATCCGTGGCCCGACATCGACCGCCAGCTCGACGCGTTCGGCTTGCAGGTGCGCGGGCTCGCCGCGGCGCAGGCGGCGCGCAAGACCGACTGGTGCATCGATCTGGCCTACCACGCATTGATCGACGGCGACCCCGAAGCGGCGGTGGCCGCGGTGGCCACGGCCGATCTGTCGCCGGCGATGGCCAGGCATCGCGTGATGTTGCAGGCCGCGCACGCGGTCGCCGACGCGGTGCTGCGCGCGCTGGCCAAGGCCCCGGCCAGCGAGCCGCTGAACGTATTCCACCGCAGCGCGCCGATGCAGCCGGTGCACGCCGAAGTGCAACTGGACAGCGGCCGGCCGGCGTTGTTCGCGCTGGTCGGCGACCGCACCAGCCGGCAGGTCCGGTTCACCGAGCTGGTGTTCCATCTGTTGCTCGAGCAAGCGCGACGCATCGATCCACAGTGGGCCGCCGGACTCGAGCAGACCGCGGTGGACAGTGGCACGATGGTGCTGGCGATGGCGGGCGACGATCTGAGCGACATGGCGGAAAGACTCCGCGGCGCCGACGGGTTCCTGGTGACCGAGGTCTGGCCGCGCATCAAGCGGCTGCGCTCGGCCGCAGGCAGCGGCAGCGGCAGCGTCGATCGGCGGCAGGCGATCACCAGGCTGCAGGCGGCGGCGAAGCAGGCCACGATCGACGGGCGCGCCGACGGCTTCGGGGCGATGCTGCGGGCATTCCGTAGCAGTTTCGCCGACAGCCTCGACGACGGCGAACGTCGCGACCTGGACGGGCTCGACAAGGTGCTGCTGCACCTGAACGCGCGCACCGAGCTGGAGCAGCAGCTGCGGGAGACGGCGCCGAGCCCGAGCCGGATCACGGTGGAACTGCAGGGCAACGACCTGGTGGCGAGAGTAACGGTCGGTGCAGCGGGGCTGGCGAACGGCGCGGGCAGCGCCTGGCTACGGCAGTCCGACCAGTCCGACCTGCTGGCCTTCACGCCGCCGGCGGCCGACGAGGGCAAGCGCCGGCTGCATGTCGACACCGGCCTGAAGGCGGATGTGGCGGAGACCACCTGCACGATCGAGTTCGTGTTGCCGCCGGTCACGGTCGGCGAGCGCGGTTGGATCTTCGAGTTCCGCGGCATCACCTCGGTGTTGCAGGTGACTGGCGACGACATGGTGTACGCCGCATTCGTCGATCCGACCACCGACGAGAAGCTGAAGGAAGACAAGCTGCAGAAGGCCTGCCAGCGGGCGCTGCAACCGCTGCTCGGCAGCGGCCGCACGGCGCCGCACGCGATCGCCGGCGGCATCCACCGGCTCGCGATCCGCGTGGCGCCGTTGCCGAGCGGTCGTCGGGCAACGGCCACGGTCCTGTTCGAGGACGTGGAACTCTGCAGCGAGACGCGCGAGTTCGATCGCCGGCCACCGACGCTGACGATCGACCCGCGGCAGAAGCTCGCCCTGCGCGCGGTCGAGCTGCGCGCGGTCCGCCGTTAGCGATCGGCCGGCGCCGCGATCGCTCAGCGCGGCGGTGCCGCGGCCTGCCCGCTGAGCGTGGCCGCGAGCCAGCGTACCGGTGCTGGCTGCTGCAGCGCCCGCAGCAGCGCCGCCAGCAGGGCGTTGCCATCGTGCCGGTCCTGGGCGCGCTGCTGCGCCCGGTCGGTGAACGATGCCAGCCCCTCGGCGTGGAACGCCTGCGCCACCAGCCGTTCACTGTCGGCCGATGGCAGGTACTCGCGCAGCAGCAGGGCGCTCTCGAGCGCCGCGCGGCGATCGCCGGTGGCCAGTTGCAGGCTCTGCAGCAGCAGCAGGTCGGCTGGCGGATCCGGGGCCGCTTGTTGCGCCCGATGCAGCAGTTGCCTGGCAGTGCCCGGGTCACCGGCCTGCAGCGTGGTCGCGGCCGCGGCACGCAGTCTGGGTCCGGGCGCCGCGGCGCGCGCCGCGAGCTCGACGATCGCACGGGCCGCCAGACCCCGTGCTGCCGGGTCGTCGCTGCGCAGGGCCGCGACCGCCAGCAGGGCGGTGGCCGGTTGGTCCTGACCGGAGCGCGCCTGCACGCGCGCACACCAGAGATCGAGCCCGGGCAGCTCGCCCAGCGTCGCGCGCGCCTGTTGCAGCGCGCGCAGCTCGGCGGCGTGGTCGCCGCGGTGGCGATAGGCCATCGCCGACTGCAGGTGCAGTCGACCGAGCAGCGGCGCGCGTGGGCCGATGCTGCCGAGCGGGTGCGCGGCGATGGTGGTGGCCGCGTGTTGCAACACCTGCTCGGGGTCGCCCTCTCGCAGCAGCAGGGCGCCCCGGGCCTCGGCCGTCGCCAACGCCAGCAGCCGTTCGATCTCGTTCGCCAGCTGCGGGTCGGCGGCGGCGAGGTCCTGGCAGCGCACGGTCGTTCGTCCGGCAGCCACGGCCCGGATCGTGCATGCGAACGCCCGCAGCTCGCTGCCGGCCGATCGGCCGAGTTCGGGCGCTGGCTCCCACCGCGCGCTGGTCGCAACGGTCGGGTCCGCAGTCTGCACCGGCCAGATCCGGGCGTCGGCATCGCAGCGCCAATGGCCGCTGGCGAACTGCACGTAGCGCACCAGGAAACCGTCGGCGGTGCTGCGCAGTGGCGCGCCGCGATGGGCTGGCAGCGGATCCGCGGCCGGGAACGCCATGCGGCAGGCTTCGGCGCACGCCCAGGCAGCCACCGGCGCCGGCAGCGCCACGGCCAGCACCGAGGTCTCCGGCGCGGCGGCGGTCGGCATCGTGCTACAGGCAGTCAGCAGCACCGGCACCATGGCCATGATCAGCAGACCGGCATTGCGTGGACGTGGATGCACCTCGCTAGCGCGTTCGGTCCGTGGCAGCACCATCTTGAGAACCAAGGTGGGGCCGCCTTCGGTTGCACTGCCGATGGCAAGGCCGGGGCCAGCGGGATGCGCCTTGCCAGTGGCACGCCGAATCAGGCCTCGGCGATCACGAACGCGACTGCCTGGTGCTCGGAATGGGACAAGCTGAGGTGCAGGTGGCGGATGCCGCGTGCCGCAGCGACCGCGGCGGCCCCGGCGTGCAGGCGCACCGAGACGGCGCCGGACAGCTCGCGGACCACCTCGATGTCGCGGAAACCGATGCCACCGCCGAAGCCGGTGGCGAGGCATTTCATCACCGCTTCCTTGGCGGCGAAGCGTGCGGCCAGGGACTCGGCCGGGCGGCCGCGCCGCACGCAGTAGTCCCGCTCCGCCGCAGTGAACACGCGCTGCAGGAAGCGTTCACCGGTGCGCACCAACAGCGCCTGCACGCGGGCGATGGCGATCACATCGACACCGACGGCGACGATCATCGCGCGCGACTGCCGGGCATCGGCGCCGAGCCCGAGGGTGGTACTGTCAGCGGCAGCGGCACGGCGGCGCCGGCATGCAACCAGAAGGCACCGGTCGTCATCGTCCCGGCTTCGGTGATGGCGGCGATCAGCTGCACGCAGTGCGGCCACAGCTGCCGCAGGTCGGCGGCGGACGGCGTGGCGCAGCCGTCCGGGTGGCTGTGGGCGAATCCGAGCAGTTCGAGCCCGGACGCCGGCACCACCGCAGCGGCAGCGGCGAAGGCGTGCGGTGCCACCGCGAACGTGATGCAGCCGGGGGCGACGTTCGGCAACGCCACGAACCGCGCCACCGCCACCTGGTGGCCGTCGCGGTGGCCGGCCAGCAGCCCGCACGCCTCGCGTGGCCAGGCGGCGTGGCAGGCCTGCCGCAGTACGGCCATCGCGAGTTCGCTGCAGCGCACGTGTGCCGGCATGGTATGAATTCCGCCGCCGGAGCCAGTCGGCGCCAACAGCACGCGCGCGGTGGCGTATGGTCGACTCCGGCCTGTGTCAGGATCGCTCGTCAAGATGAAGTCGCCGTTGTCCCGGTTGTTGCCGCTGCTGCTGATCAGTGCGTTGGCCCGTGCCGGCAATCCGCCAGCCGGGCCGCAGCAGGAAGAATACCGGCGCGACGTGTTCGCGCTGTGCAGCGAAACGATGGCCGGACGCGGCATCGGCAGTGCCGGCGGCGAGCACGCGATCGTCTACGTCGCCGATGCGATGGCGGCGCTCGGTCTGCGGCCGGCGGTGCATGGTTCCTTCCGCCAGCAGTTCACGGTCGGTGATCCGGCGGCTGCCGCCTGGTTGCCGGCGACCGCCTGCGCGGTGCAGGCCGGCACCGACGAGCGCGCGGTCGTGCTCGGCAAGGACGCCTGTCCGTTCCGCTTCAGTGCCGACGGCAAGGTGGCGGTCGAAGTGGTGTTCGCCGGCCACGGCCTGGTGCTGCCCGAACTCGGCATCGACGACTATGCCGGGCTCGAGGTGCACGGCAAGGCCGTACTGGTGCTGCGTGGCGCACCCGGTTGGCGCGAGCCGGACAGTCCGTTCCGCGGCCGCTACGACGCCCTGGCGTTCGCGACCAAGGTGGCCAACGCGGCGCGCGCCGGGGCGGCGGCGCTGCTGCTGGTGGAGCGCGATGACGGTCCCGCGGGCGATCTGGAGCACGAACGGGCGCAGTGGGCCAGCGGTGCGCGGGCAAAGCTACCTGCGTTCTGGCTGTCGCGCAGCAGCGCCGCGTTCTGGTTCGTCGATGGTGCGTCGGGACTGGTGGCGGCGCAACGGCAGGTCGACGGCGCCGGCAAGGGACCACCGCCGCAGTCGCAGTTGCGTCCGCGTGTCGGCGTGCGCCTGCAGGTGGCGATGGCAGCGCATCCAGACCTGTGCACGGCGAACGTGATCGGCTTCCTGCCGGGCGCGGTCGAGGACTTGCGCGGCCAATACGTGGTGGTGGGCGCACATCTCGACCATCTCGGCCACGGTGAGTTTGCTTCGCTCGCCGGTGCCGGTGGTACCGGCAAGGTGCATCCCGGTGCCGACGACAATGCCAGCGGGGTGGCCGGACTGCTGGAGCTGGCGCGCCGCTGCCGCAAGTGCGGCGCCACCGGCCGCACGATCGTGTTCGTCGCCTTCGGTGCCGAGGAGGTCGGCCAGATCGGTAGCAAGACCTTCGTCGAACAGGGGCCGTTCGCGAGCGGCAGCATCGCCGCGATGGTGGACCTCGACATGATCGGCCGTGGTCGCTCGGGCACACTCGCGGTCTACGGCAACGCGACCGGCACCGGCATCGGCGCCCTGGTGGCGGAGCAGGCGCGACAGTGCGGACTCGACCTGCAGGTGCGTGACCGCGCCAACCACCGCTCCGACCAGGCGGCCTTCCTCGATCATGGTGTGCCGGCGCTGCTGTTCACCACCGGCTTGCACGACCAGTACCACCGGCCGAGCGACGTGCCGGAACTGGTCGAGGTCGAGGCCGCGGGTCGGATCCTCGATCTGGTCAGTGCGGTGGTGCAGGGTCTCGCCAACGGCGCCCGTCCGCAGTTCGTCACTGCCAAGGCCCAGGCCGCCGGAGGCCGATGAACGAGCCGCTGTACGGCACGCCGCGCGCGCACCGTTCGCCGCTCGGGCCGCTGTCGCCGCCGCTGCACCGCGCGTCGACGGCCGCGCAGCCGGACGCGGAGACGATCCGGGCGCTCGGCGCCGGCCAGAAGTCGGGCGACTTCTACCAGCGTCTCGGCCATCCCAACGGCCGGCAGTTCGAGAGCCTGGTGGCCGAACTCGAAGGCGCCGATGGCGCCGTGGCGTTTGCCTCGGGCATGGCGGCGATGACTGCCGCGATCCTGGCGCAGGTGCGGGCCGGTGACCGCGTGCTGGTGGCGGAGGAGATCTATGGCGGCACCTCGGCGTTCGCCACCACCGACCTGGTGCGCTTCGGCATCGCCGTCGCCCGGTTCTCGGCGCTGGACCGGCGCAGCCTCGCAGCGCTGCTGCGGCAGCCGGCGGCGTTGGTGGTGTTCGAGACGCCGGTCAATCCGACGCTGCGGGTGGTCGACGTCGCGGCCGTCGTGGCGGCAGCGCGCGCCGCGGGCGCGCGCACGGTGCTCGACGGCACGTTCGCACCGCCGCCGATCCAACGCGGGCTCGAACTCGGCGTCGATCTGGTGGTGCACTCGGCGACCAAGTTCTTCGGCGGCCATTCCGATGTGCTCGCCGGCGTGGTCGCCGGACGACACGAGCTGCTGGGGCCGATCGAACTGTTCCGCCGCCGCACCGGCGGCGTGCTGGCCCCGGATCCGGCGTGGCTGTTGTGCCGGTCGTGGCCGACGCTGCAGCTGCGCGTGCAGTGCCAGCAGCAGACGGCTCTGGAACTGGCGCAGGCGCTGCTCTTGGAGAGCCAGGCCGGCCGCCTGCTGGCCGTCGGCTATCCCGGGCTGGCGGACCATCCCGACCACGCGGTGGTCAGGAGGCAGATGCACGGCGGCGGCTGCATGGTCAGTTTCGAGGTGCCCGGGGGCCTCGAACGCGCCCGCGCCGTGTTCGACCGTTTCCGGCTGATCGCCCGGGCGGCCTCGCTCGGCGGCGTCGAATCGCTGGCGTCGCTGCCGGCGTTCACCACCCATGCGGCCCTGACGCCCGAGCAGCGGCGGCAGGCCGGCATCCCCGATGGCCTGATCCGCATCGCCGTCGGGCTCGAGGCTGCCGCGGCCCTGGCCGCCGACGTGCAGCAGGCGTTGCGCGGTTGAGTCTTGGCGGTGCGACCGCACCGACGGTACGTTGCTGCTTTTGCCGAGGTCTCCGATGCCGCGACTTCCTTCTCGCCGCGACGCGCTGTTGTCGGCCCTGCCTGTCTGCGCCGTGTCGCTGATCGCTCAGGACGGTTCCCACCCGCAGGGCAGCAAGCCGTCCGCGCAGCCGGCACTGGCCAACGCGATCGGCGTCGTCGACTTCGTGCAGGTGCTGCAGGCCTACCCCAACTACCTGAAGGGCAGCAAGCAGCTCGAGGAAGAGAAGAAAGCGCGGCAGGCGATCCTGAGCGAGGAGGAGGGCAAGCTGCAGGAGCTGAAGATCAAGCGCGACGGCGTGCGGCCCGGCACGCGCGACTACAACATGTACACGCTGGATCTGGACTGCGCGATGCGGCACTTGAACGGCTTCCGGGACATCCTGGGCAACGATCTCGATCAGCTGACCGACAAGCTTATGGCGCAGTCCTACGAAGAGATCGAACAGGTGGTTGCCAAGATCGCCAGGGACCGCAGCCTGTTGCTGGTGCTGCGCCTGCATCGCGACCTTGCCGACAGTTCGCCGCGCGCAAAAGCGATCACCTATGATCGGCGGGTCGTCTGGTGCGCGGTCGACGAGATCGATCTGACCGCGGAAGTGATCAAGCAGCTGCAGGCGGGTCCGCCGAGCGCGCCGGCCAAGGCCGACCCCGGCAAGGACGCGGCGACGCCGAAGGGTGACCGCAACGGCAAGGAGAAGTAGCCGATCGTGCTACCCAACACACCGACGCCGCCGCCGCGCGCGCAGCGCACGCTGAAGACCCCGGTCGAATACCGCGGCGTGGGGCTGCATTCCGGCAAGGAGATCCGCGTCGTGCTGCGGCCGGCCGAGGCGGGCAACGGCGTGACCTTCGTGCGCACCGATCTCGACGAACAGCCGGAGGTGCGGGCGCACGGCAACAACATGCGCGCGCGCGAGCGGCGCACGTGCATCCAGGACGGCCGCGCCGAGGTCTACACCTGCGAACATCTGCTGGCGACGCTGTACGCGCTCGGCATCGACAACGCGATGGTCGAGATCGACGGTGAGGAAGTGCCCGGCATGGACGGCGCGGCTACCGAGTTCGTGCGCGGCGTCAAGGATGCCGGCGTGGTCGAGCTCAAGGCGCAGCGCACCGTCTACGCCGTCAAGCACCCGATCTACGTGCGCGAGGGCAACGCCAGCCTGGTGGCGCTGCCGGGCAGCGGCCGGCTGACGGTCGAGTACCACCTCGACTACCCGGCCAGGAACGGCGCCGTCAGCCACACCGCGCAGACCGTCGGCTTCGAGGTCACCGCCGAGCTGTTCGAGCGCGAGATCGCGCCGGCGCGCACCTTCGTGTTCGAACACGAAGTCGAGGCGCTGCGCGCCGCCGGACTCGGCAAGGGTGCCGGCCCGCAGAACACGCTGGTGATGGGACCGCACGGCCCGCGCGACACGCAACTGCAGTGGGACGACGAACTCGCGCGCCACAAGGTGCTCGACCTGATCGGCGATCTGGCCAACGTCGGCGTCGACCTCGATGCCCACATCATCGCCACGCGCTCGGGCCACGCGCTCAACCGCCACCTCGTGCGGCAGCTGCTCGACGCGATCGAGCACGAGCAGGAGCAGAGCGACGGCCCGCTGGAGAACGGCCTCGACATCCGCGAGATCCTGAAGCTGCTGCCGCACCGCTACCCGTTCCTGATGATCGATCGCGTGATCGAGCTCGAGGGTTTCAAACGCGCGGCCGGGATCAAGAACGTCACCATCAACGAACCGTTCTTCCAGGGGCACTGGCCGGAGCAGCCGATCATGCCCGGCGTGCTGCAGCTCGAGGCGATGGCGCAGCTCGCCGGCGTGCTGCTGCTGCGCAAGCTGGAGAACACCGGCAAGCTGGCGGTGCTGTGGAGCATCGACAAGGTCAAGCTGCGCGGCGCCGTGGTGCCGGGTGATCAGCTGCGGGTCGAGGTGGAGACCATCCGCACCAAGCCGATGGTCGGGCACGTGCGCGCCCGCTGCAAGGTCGCCGGCAAGCTGGTCGCCGAGGCCGAACTGAAGTTCACGCTGGTCGACGCGTGAGCCGGCTCCGCATCGCAGTGGTCGGCGTCGGCCACCTCGGCCGGCACCATGCGCGGCTGCTCGGTGAACTCGATTGCACGCTGGTGGCCGTGGCCGACGTCGATGAACGCGCGCGCGCACAGGCCGAGCAGGCGTACGCGGTGCCGGCCATGGCCGACTACCGTGAACTCGCGGGTCGGGTGGACGCCGTGACCGTGGCCGTGCCGACGCGGTTGCACCGCGAAGTGGCCGGCTTCTTCCTGCAGCACGACATCGACGTGCTGGTCGAGAAACCGATCGCCGACAGCGTGGGCGCGGGCCAGCAGCTGGTCGACCTGGCGCGCCGGCACGGCAGGGTGCTGCAGGTCGGCCACGTCGAGCGCTTCAATGCCGTGCTGCAGAGCATCGCCGAGTTCGGGCGCTCGGCGCGCTACATCGAGTCGCACCGGCTGGCGCCGTTCAGCTTCCGCAGCACGGACATCGGCGTCGTGCTCGATCTGATGATCCACGATCTGGACCTGGTGCTGGCCCTGGTCGACAGCGAGATCGCCAGCGTCGATGCGTTCGGCGGCGCGGTGTTCACCGCCGCCGAGGACATGGCCTCGGCGATCATCAAGTTCAAGAACGGCGCGGTCGCGCACCTGACCGCCAACCGGGTGGCGCTGAAACCGCTGCGCAAGATGCGTGTGTTCTCGCCGGCCGGGTACGCCAGCCTCGACTTCCACACCGCCCAGGGCATGCTGGTGCGCAAGAATCCCGGCTGGGACCTGCGCCAACTCGACATCGAGGGCATCGACACCGCTCAGGTCGGCGACCTCTACAAGTTCGTGTTCGAGGGTCTGCTGTCGGTGCAGGAGTTCAAGTTGGACGAGGGCAACCCGCTGCGGGACGAACTGGAATCCTTCCTGCAGTGCGTGCGCACGCGCGGCACGCCGCGCGTGACCGGCGAGGACGGCCTCGCCGCCGTGGCGGCGGCCGAGCAGGTGGTGGCGGCGATCGCCCGGAATCGCTGGGAGTGAGCGGCGGCTGGCGCTACACTGGCGCCATTCGGGGGCTCCGCCCTGTGACTTTCGCGCTGCACGCGGGCACCAAAAAGTTGAACCGATGCCAATGCTCAGGGGGCCGACCCTGAGAGCGAGGCGGGATCGGGAGGCTGCGGCCGGCCCGAACCCAAATCCTCCGGGGGGTCCCCACCTGGAAACCAGGGTTCAACCTTCGCCCCCGTCCACGATCCTCGTGGAGCGGAGCCTCTCGAATTCCTGCCGGCGCGGCGCTACCTTCGCGCACTGCCAACTCCGGTCAGAGTTGGGGTCTTGATCACGGCGGTCGGACAGCGGCTGGTAGATGGCCGTGCTCCGCCCAGGAGGTTCCAGGATGCGTCAGTTCCTGTTTCTGCTGCTGGTGGCGGGCTTGGTGTGGTGGGGGTACTCGCGATTCACGACGGGTTCCGAGCAGGTGCATGCGGCGGTGCGGACCGACGGGCTCGATGCGTTGGTGCAGAAGGAGGACGAGCGGCCGGCGGCCA
>Ga0209488_10000399_pt1 | contig 35948 bp, 34 predicted proteins | sample Rivendell_Oct201_8_FD_188349 | JGI IMG/M metagenome (GOLD analysis project Ga0209488, IMG submission 188349) | Vadose zone soil microbial communities from the Eel River Critical Zone Observatory, Northern California, USA -... | ecosystem: Environmental > Terrestrial > Soil > Vadose zone >...
GACCAACTTGAGAAAGCTCTTCCCTGTTTTCGCGTTGCTCCTACTAATACTCCCAGCGGCAGCGCAGACGAAGTTGAACGGAGCGGGCGCCACTTTCCCGTATCCTATCTACTCGAAATGGTTCAACCAGTACCATCAACAGCATCCTGAGATTGAAATCAACTATCAGTCCATCGGCAGCGGCGGCGGGATTCGCCAAGTAACCGCCGGCACCGTTGATTTTGGCGCCAGTGACGGGCCGATGAGCGATGAGCAACTGGCAGCAGCGAAGTTCAAGATTCTGCATCTGCCGACGGTCCTCGGATCCGTAGTTCCGGCATACAACATTCCGGGCGTAAAGGGGGAATTGAAGTTCACCCCGGATGTAATCGCCGGAATTTATCTTGGCAAGATCACCTCTTGGAATGATCCGGCTATCGGAAAGGCCAATCCCGGCGTTTCCCTTCCCAACCAGCCGATTGTCGTCGTGCATCGTTCTGATGGCAGCGGAACGACTTACATTTTTACGGACTATCTTTCGAAGGTAAGCGCCGAGTGGCGGGACTCGGTTGGCAAAGGGACATCCGTCAGATGGCCAGTCGGCTTAGGCGCCAAGGGCAATGAAGGTGTTGCCAACAACGTCAGCCAGACCAAGGGCGCGATTGGCTACGTGGAGTATGCCTACGCCAAGCAGAACAAGCTCAGCCATTCCAAGATGGCAAACAAGGACGGCAAGGTGGTCGATCCGAACTCGGATGCGTTCTCGGCAGCCGCCGCGAATGCCACTTGGGAAGGCACCCCTGGCTTCGGCGTGATTCTGACGGACGAACCCGGCGCCGGCTCGTGGCCGATCGCTGGCGCGACCTTCATCCTGATCCACAAGAAGCCGGCGAAGCCGGCTGATGCCGCAGAGGCGCTCAAGTTCTTCGCCTGGGCCTATGCCAAGGGCAGCAAGGCGGCCGAGGAGCTCGACTACGTGCCGATGCCTGCCAAGGTCGTCACCTCGATCCAGAAGAGCTGGCAGGAGATCAAGGACGACAAAGGCCAGCCGGTCTTCGCGGCGGCCCACTAACCATGAGCCGCTGGTCCCTCTCCCATAGGCTTTGGGAGAGGGATCATTTGCGGCTTGTGCCAGGCATGCAAGATCGGTTGATTGGGCTCCCCCGCGTCTGTGTCAGGAGAGCCTTTCTATGGAACCCGCCAGGGAAGCCACCAGGAGGCAGCCTGTGGTCGACGTAGCGTTGCAGGCCGGAGCTGCCGCGGGCGACGCACAGTCATCGCGAGCTCGCGCGCTCGATGACTTGCGCTTCTGGGACAACGTTTATCGCAGGCTCACGCGCTCTGCCGCGATCGGAGTCCTGATCATTCTGGGCGGCGTCATCCTGTCGCTATTCATCGGCTCGCTGCCGGCGCTGCGAGAATTTGGCTTCAGCTTTCTGACCGAGCAGCGCTGGAATCCGGTGACCGAGAAGTTCGGCGCGCTCGCGCCTGTTTACGGCACGGTGGTCACTTCCTTCATCGCCATGCTGATCGCCGTGCCAGTCGGGCTGATGATCGCGGTCTTTCTCACCGAGCTGTGCCCGAAGATGCTGCGGCGGCCGATCGGCATTGCGATCGAATTGCTCGCCGGCATTCCCAGCATCATCTACGGCATCTGGGGCCTGTTCGTGTTCGCGCCGTTCCTGCAAGAGACCCTGCAGCCCGCTCTCATCACCATCTTCGGCAATGTTCCCATCCTGTCGGCGGTGTTCGAGGGGCCGCCCTATGGCATCGGCGTGCTCACCGCGGGCCTCATCCTTGCCATCATGGTGCTGCCGTTCATCACCTCGATCTCGCGTGATGTGTTCGAGGCCGTCCCGCCCGTGTTGAAGGAAGCGGCCTACGGGCTCGGCTGCACGACCTGGGAAGTGGTGCGCTATGTGGTGCTGCCCTACACCCGTATTGGCGTGATCGGCGGCGTCATGCTCGGGCTTGGCCGTGCGCTGGGCGAGACCATGGCGGTTACCTTCGTGATCGGCAACGCCCACAGGATCTCGAGCTCGATCATTGCACCCGGCACCACGATCTCGGCCACCATCGCCAACGAATTCACTGAAGCTGTCGGCGATCTCTACACATCGTCGCTCATTGCGCTGGGCCTGATCCTCTTCGTCATTACTTTCTTCGTGCTCGCAGCAGCGCGCTACATGCTGCTGCGGATCGAGCGCAGGATCGGGTGATCCCATGGCTTCGCACCCAATGGCTTCGCACCCAATGGCTTCGCTCTACGCCTCGCGGCGCCGCCGCAACATCATCGCGATGGGCCTGTCGCTGACCGCCACCGCGTTCGGGCTCGGATGGCTGGTGCTCGTCCTTGGCGCCCTGCTGTGGCAGGGCTTCTCCGGGCTCTCGCTCAGCGTCTTTACCGAGATGACGCCGCCGCCGGGCAGCGCGGGTGGGCTGCTCAACCCGATCTTCGGCAGCCTGATCATCACCATGCTGGCCGTCATGATCGGCACCCCGATCGGAATCCTGGCCGGCACCTACATGGCCGAATACGGCCGCCACACTCGGCTCACCTCGGTCGTTCGGTTCATCAACGATATCCTGCTGAGCGCGCCGTCGATCGTGGTCGGCCTGTTCATCTACGAGGTCATGGTTGCCCCCATGGGGCATTTCTCCGGCCTGGCGGGCTCCGTCGCGCTGGCCGTCATCGTGATGCCGGTGGTGGTGCGCACCACCGAGGACATGCTCAACCTCGTGCCCAACCAGCTGCGCGAGGCCGCGGCGTCGCTCGGCATGCCGCGCGCCTATATCATTGCGCGGGTATGCTACCGGGCCGCACAGGCCGGCATGGTCACCGGCGTTCTGCTCGCCATTGCGCGCATCTCGGGAGAGACCGCTCCGCTCCTGTTCACCGCGCTCAACCACCAGTTCTGGAGCACCGACCTCACCGGCCCGATGGCAAGCCTGCCGGTCGTCATCTTCCAGTTCGCGCTGTCGCCCTACAAGGACTGGCAGCAGCTGGCGTGGACTGGCGCCTTGATCATCACCTTCACGGTGCTCGCGCTATCGATCGGCGCGCGTGCGCTTACCGCGAGAAAGCAGTCATGACCGTTGTATCCGTAGCCGCTCCCGCCGTAACCGTCACGCATCGTGCGATCGAGCGCGATGATCTACCCGAGAAGGTCTCGATCCGCGATCTCGAGTTCTTTTACGGCGATAGCCGGGCCCTCAAGTCGATTACGCTGCCGCTCTACGAGAACAAAGTGACGGCGTTCATCGGCCCTTCGGGCTGCGGGAAATCGACGCTGCTGCGTGTGCTCAACCGGATGTATGATCTCTATCCGAACCAACGCGCGCAGGGACAGGTGCTGTTCGACGGGGACGACATTCTGGCCCCCCGGCAGGACCTCAATCTGCTGCGCGCCCGCATCGGCATGGTGTTTCAGAAGCCGACTCCGTTCCCGATGTCGATCTACGAGAACATCGCCTTCGGCATTCGCCTTTATGAGAAACTGCCGAAGTCCGAGCTTGACAGCCGGGTCGAGATGTCGCTGCGGCGCGCCGCTTTGTGGGACGAGGTGAAGGACAAGCTCGCGATCAACGGGCAGAGCCTGTCGGGCGGTCAGCAGCAGCGGCTGTGCATCGCGCGCACCGTCGCGGTCAAGCCCGAGGTGATCCTGTTCGACGAGCCCTGCTCGGCCCTTGATCCGATCTCGACCGCGAAGATCGAGGGGCTGATCGACGAGCTCAAGGCCGACTACACGATCGTGATCGTGACCCACAACATGCAGCAGGCCGCTCGCGTCTCCGATTTCACGGCGTTCATGTATCTGGGCGAGCTGGTGGAGTTCAACACGACCAGCAAGGTGTTTACGTCGCCGCGTGACAAGCGCACGCAGGACTATGTCACCGGCCGGTTCGGCTGATCGACAAGGGAATGACGCAATGACAATCACGATGAGCGAACATACCTCCAAGGCCTTCGATGTCGATCTGCAGGACATCGCCCGCATGGTCGCGGAAATGGGCGGTCTGGCCGAGAAGCAGGTGGCCGACGCGGTCGAGGCGCTAGCCAGGCGCGATGCTGAGCGTGCCCAGCTCGCGATCGCGCTCGATCCATCGATCGACGCGCTGCAGCGCGAGGTCGAGGAGAAGGCGGTGCTGACGATCGCGCGCCGGCAGCCGATGGCGGTGGACCTGCGCGAGGTCGTGAGCGCGCTGCGCATCGCCAACGATCTCGAGCGGGTCGGCGATCTGGCCAAGAATATCGGCAAGCGGGTGACGGCGATCAGCGGCGATTTCCATCCGCAGAAGCTCATCCGCGGTGTCGAGCACATGGCGGCGATGGTGCTCAACCAGCTCAAGGAAGTGCTGGACAGCTATGTCGGGCACGACGTCGACAAGGCACTTACAGTCTGGAAGGGCGACGAGGAAATCGACGCCATGTGCACCTCGCTGTTCCGCGAGCTCCTGACCTACATGATGGAAGATCCCCGCAACATCACGTTCTGCATTCACCTGATGTTCTGCGCCAAGAATATCGAGCGCATGGGAGATCACGCGACCAACATCGCGGAGACCGTTTATTACATGATCGAGGGCCGGCCGATCGCCGAGCAGCGACCGAAGGGTGACACCACCACTCTGGCGGCTGCCTTGGCGACCGACCACTGAGTGACTGCATGAACCCACGCATCCTGATCGTCGAGGACGAAGAGGCGCTCACGTTGCTGCTGCGCTATAATCTGGAAGCCGCCGGCTACGACGTCGAAAGCGTGGCGCGCGGCGACGAGGCCGACCTGCGCCTGCGGGAGGCGATCCCCGATGTCGTCATCCTCGACTGGATGCTGCCCGGCGTGTCCGGCATCGAGCTGTGCCGGCGGCTGCGCTCGCGACCGGAGACGCGGCAGCTGCCGATCGTCATGCTGACAGCGCGCGGCGAGGAGAGCGAGCGCGTGCGCGGTCTGTCGACCGGTGCTGACGACTATGTGGTCAAGCCGTTCTCCGTTCCCGAGCTGCTCGCGCGCGTGGCGGCACTGCTGCGCCGCGCCTCGCCGGAGCGCGTCGCCGATGTGCTCGGCTTCGGCGATATTGCGATCGACCGCGAGAAGAAGCGGGTCACGCGCGGGGGGCGTCCGATCGATCTCGGGCCGACCGAATATCGTCTGCTCGAGTTCCTGATGGAGCGGCCGGGCCGCGTGTTCTCGCGCGAGCAGTTGCTCGACGGGGTGTGGGGCTCCGACATCTACATTGATGAGCGCACGGTCGATGTGCATGTCGGGCGCCTGCGCAAGGCGCTCAACCGCGGCGACGAGGTCGATCCCATCCGCACGGTGCGCGGCTCGGGCTATGCGCTCGATGATCGTTTTGGAAAGCCGGCCGCCTGAGCCGTCTGGAGCACGATCGCGAAAAGCCGGCCGTGTCCCGGATGCTGCGCTCGCCCGGGACACGTGACTCGTTTCCCGGCCGAGCGAAGCGAGAGCCGGGATCCAGGAGCGGCAGATCGTGAACTTCGCGAGCTTGGCTCTGGGTCCCGGGTCTCGCTACGCTCGCCCGGGACACGCGGGTTGAAGTTGGCGTGAATTGATTGAGGTGCGATCGATCAGCGCGGCGGCCGCCGGTCGCGCCGCAGGTTCGGCGGCTGATAGGCGACCCGCGAGTGATAGGCGCAGTACGGCAGGCTCGTCACAGTCTGGCCGCCGCAGAAAAAGAAATCCGCACTGCCGGGATCGCCGATGGGCCAGCGACAGGTCATCTCGTTGAGCTCGAGCAGCGTGCGACGCTGTCCGATCGGGATGATGTTGTCGAGCACTTCCGGCTCGGGCTCGGTATCGTATTCGAACGCATGCGCGAGCGCGGTGTTGCCGCGCATCGCCGGGCGTGGAACGCGCAGCATGTGTGAATGCGTGCGCGGCTTGCGCGGGCGCGGCGTCGAGGAGGACGGCGACTTCGCACGGCCCGACAGGCCAAGCCGATGAACCTTGCCAATCACTGCATTGCGCGTGATGCCGCCAAGCTCTGCAGCGATTTGACTTGCAGAGAGACCGTCGGACCACAGCTTCTTTAACAGCTCGACGCGTTCGTCAGTCCAGCTCATGCTTTCAAGTCCTAGAAGGCGCGAGGATGGTATCGTCAGAGAATCCAGCGCCTAGCTTGGGCAACGATGAAGTCACCCGACGCCTAGTCCTTACTGACGATTGACTCTAGAGTTGTCTAGAGACCGATCCACCGCACGAAATGTCGTGTCTCAGCGAGACGAACGCTACAATACGGCGAGAGTCAGGCGCAAGAGTCGCGCTCTCTTGCGTCCACACCTTCCAGCCGTGCGGCGCTTGTCGTCCACACATTTCCCCCGATCGAGCGTTGCTCACAGCGTACGTGGCGGTGTCAGCGTGTCGGCTACGCCACACTGCGCCAAGGTTTTTGGTGCCTCGCGCGCGAAGCTCGCGATCTTATAGCGGCACTTGACGCGAACCTTGGAAGCAAAAAGGGAACTTGCAGCTCCATGACTCTGATGCCGCTTTGACTCCGATGCCGCTTTTCGATTTGAGGTTCCCAACCGCGTGAGCCGCAGCTGCCAAGGGGTTGAAATCGGTTGGCAGCACCAGCTGAGACCCGTGTTGACAGCAGTTCGCTCTGCAATAGAATACGTCACTGTGCCGCCCGGAGAGGCGGCACATTTCGTTTCCGGCAACTCAGTCAATATGATGAACGCGTCTTCGACATCGCATCTGCTCCCGACCTATGCGCGGGTCGACCTCGCCTTCGAGCGGGGCGAAGGTGCTTGGCTCACGGCCACCAATGGCGAGCGCTATCTCGACTTCACCTCCGGCGTGGCGGTTAACGCTCTTGGCCATGGCCATCCCAAGCTCGTGGCTGCGATCAGCGAGCAGGCCAACAAGCTGATCCACGTCTCTAATCTCTATCGCATCCCGGAGGCAGAGCGGCTGGCGGCGCGGCTGTGCGCGGCGAGCTTCGCCGACCTCGTGTTCTTCTGCAATTCCGGCGCCGAGGCCACGGAGTGCGCGATCAAGACCGCGCGCAAGTTCCACGCGGCGAATGGTCAGCCCGAGCGCTATCGCATCATCACATTCGAAGGCGCCTTTCATGGCCGCACGCTCGCGACGCTCGCGGCCGGCGGCCAGAAGAAGTATCTCGATGGCTTCGGCCCGGTGGTCGATGGCTTCGACCAGATGGCGTTCGGTGATCTCGCAGCGACCAAGCGCGCGATCAGTCCAGCGACAGCCGCGATCATGATCGAGCCGATCATGGGCGAGGGCGGCGTGCGCGTGGTGCCGCACGAGCTCCTGCGAGCGCTGCGGGCGCTGTGCGATCAGCATGGCATGCTTTTGATCTTCGACGAGGTGCAGACCGGCGTCGGGCGCACCGGCGAATTCTTTGCTTATCAACGTACCGGCGCCGTGCCTGACATCATGACGCTGGCGAAGGCGCTGGGTGGTGGCTTTCCGCTCGGCGCCTGCCTGGCGACGGCGGCGGCCGGCAACGGCATGACGGCCGGCACGCACGGCTCGACCTTCGGCGGCAATCCGCTCGCCATGGCGGCGGCGCATGCGGTGCTCGATGTGGTGCTGGCCGATGGCTTTCTCGACCATGTGCGCAGATGTGGCCTGCTGCTCAAGCAGAGGCTCGCCGAGCTCAAGGACCGCTTTCCAGCGGTGATCGCCGAGGTGCGCGGCGAGGGGCTCCTTGTCGGCCTGCGCGCGGCCGTACCGAATGGCGAGCTTGTCGACGAGCTGCGTGCCGAGAAGCTGATCACGGTTGCGGCTGGCGACAACGTGGTGCGGCTGTTGCCGCCACTGATCGTGTCCGACGCCGAGATCGCAGAGGCAGTGCACCGGCTGGAGCGGGCCTGCAGCCGGCTCACGCAGCAGCATGCGCGCCATGGAGCTGTCGATGGAGCCGTCGGATGAGCACCAATGGCGTCCGTCACTTTATCGATCTGTGCGACATCAACACGAAGGATTTGCGCGGCATGATCGATGCGAGCCGCGCCATGAAAGAGCGGCTCAAGCGCGGCGGCCAGCCCGGCAAGGCGCCGCTCAAGGGCAAGACGCTCGCCATGATCTTCGACCGGCCGTCGACGCGCACGCGCGTCTCCTTCGACGTCGCCATGCGCCAGCTCGGCGGGGAGTCGATCACGCTGACCGGCCAGGAGATGCAGCTTGGTCGCGGCGAGACCATCGCGGACACCGCGCGTGTGCTCTCGCGCTATGTTGACGGCATCATGATCCGCACGCTCGAGCATGAGAATCTGCTCGAGCTTGCTCGGCACGCCACCGTACCGGTGATCAACGGCCTTACCCACCGCTCGCATCCCTGCCAGGTGCTGGCCGATGTGATGACCTTCGAGGAGCATCGCGGATTGATCCGCGGCAAGACCGTCGCCTGGTCGGGAGACGCCAATAACGTGTTGACATCGTGGGTGCATGCCGCCGGCTGCTTTGAGTTCCGGTTGCGCGTTGCCTCGCCGCCCGAGCTCAAGCCGAAGAAGTGGCTGATGGATTGGATCAAGGCGTCGCCGGCGGACATCCGGATCGGCTCGGATCCGGAAGAGGCGGTGAAGGGAGCCGATTGCGTCGTCACCGACACCTGGGTGTCGATGGGTGATCGGGACGGAGCGCGCCGCCACAATCTGCTCAAGCGCTATCAGGTCAATGCCCGGCTCATGGCGCGCGCCAAGCCCGATGCGATCTTCATGCACTGCCTGCCCGCCCATCGCAGCGAGGAGGTCACGGCCGATGTGATCGACGGGCCGCAATCGGTGGTATTCGATGAGGCGGAAAACCGGCTGCATGCCCAGAAGGGCATCCTGGCCTGGTGCCTCGCCGACTAACGCATCGACGAGCCGTATCGAGCCACATCGACAAGCCGCATCGACAAGCCACATCGACAAGCCACATCGACAAGCCACTTGGCATCGAACGGCTGGAGGAGGGCTGGAGGGTCGCAAAGCGGGCCTCGAAGGTCCATATAACGCCAATGTCTGAACCCGATACCGGCATTCCCGTTCGCGAGCCAGCCGCGACCTCCGTCGACGACACCATCCTGCCGTTCGCGGTCGAGGCGCTCGACGTGCGTGGCCGCGTGGTGCGGCTTGGGCCGCTTGTCGACACCATCCTGCGCAGCCACGCCTATCCCACCCCGGTGGCGCGGCTCCTGGGGGAAGCCATCGTGCTGACCGTGATGCTCGGCTCGGTGCTCAAGTTCGAGGGGCGCTTCATCCTGCAGACCCAGACCGACGGGCCGGTGCGGATGCTGGTGGTCGATTTCCGCACGCCGGGAAGCGTGCGCGGCTGCGCGCGCTTCGACAAGCAGCGCGTGGCGGCCGCCATGGCGGCGGGCCAAGATGGTCCAGGAGAACTCCTCGGGCATGGTCATTTAGCGATGACGATCGACCAGGGGCCGGACACGAGCCGCTACCAGGGCCTGGTCGCGCTCGAAGGCAAGGACCTCGAGCACGCCGCACATGAATATTTCCTGCGCTCGGAACAAATCCCGACCAAGGTGCGGATCGCGGTCGGCGAAGAGGTCGTGGTGGGCGCCGACGGTACCCGCCAGCACTGGCGCGCCGGCGGACTTGTGCTGCAGTTCCTGCCCCGTGATCCCAAGCGTGCCCAGCAGGCCGATCTCGACCCAGGCGATGCGCCAGAGGGCGTTGAGCCGCACAGTCTGCCTGAGGATGATGCCTGGCGCGAAGGCCGCTCGCTCGTTGCGACTGTGCAGGACGACGAGCTGATCGATCCCACCGTCTCGTCCGAACGGCTGCTGTATCAGCTGTTCCATCAGCGCGGCGTGCGGGTGTTTCGCAGCCGCAAGCTGATCGCGGAGTGCTCATGCTCGCGCGAGGGCGTTGCCGCGATGCTCGGGAACTTTTCGCAGGACGATCGCGATCACATGGTCGAGAACGGCGTCATCACGGTCACCTGCGAGTTCTGCAGCGCGACCTACGTGTTCCACCCAAGTGACGTTGCAAGCGACGTTGCAAGCGACGTTGCAAGTGACGTTGCGAGCGAGGAGGCCAGCAGGGCGGAATCCTGAACGTGGCATTCAATTGATCGTGCGGCCGTCCTGCGGCAGGTCGAGCGAGAACGCCGGGATGTCGATATCGAATGGCTCGCCGGTCTCGGTCACCATGCCGTAGGTGCCCACCATGAAGCCGGAGGGCGTCGGCAGGGGCACGCCGCTTGTATACTCGTAGTTCTGCCCGGGCTTGATGACCGGCTGCTCGCCCACGACTCCCGCGCCACGCACTTCCTGCAGGCGGCCGGTGGCGTCGGTGATGCGCCAGTGCCGGGTCTTGAGCTGGACCGTCTCCTGACCATGGTTGGTCAGGGTGATGGTATAGGCCCAGAAGAAATATCCGTTCTCCGGCGACGAGCGGTCGGGCAGGAACGTTGGCAACGCCATGACCTCGATCTGGCGTGTGACCGTGCGGTATGATGGTTTCGAAGCGGTCATCGTTGAGGTCATCGTTAAGAAGCGGTCACCCTTAAGAGGCCTTGGACAGGGCCTCAGCCGTGAAACCTATCTATCGCGTCATCCGCCTGCAGTGAACCGCGTCTTTCGGCCAGTTGCAATCACCTCGCATCGGCCGCGACATCGTGAGTTCTGGAATGCCCGCATTGGCAGTACTATCGGGTAGGCTGCGCCCTCCTGGGGTCCTGGCGCACCATGCGATGCAGGTACCCATGATGGTGGCGCAGATCTTGAACTAGAAGCTTCGCCGAGGTGCCCGTACCTCGGTCGCGGATTATGGCAAGCCTCCACACGAGCGAGAGAGATCGCCTGGCAATGCATTCCCCCGTGGTGACGTCGACCGGACGCGATTTGCGGCTCGATCTGTTCCGCGGGCTGGCATTATGGCTCATCTTCCTCGACCATATTCCGTCGAATGTGGTGAGCTGGATCACGATCCGGAACTACGGCTTTAGCGACGCGACCGAGATCTTCATATTCATATCAGGCTATACGGCCGCCTTCGTGTACGGCCGGGCCATGAGCGAGCGCGGCTTTGTGGTCGCGGGCGCCCGCATCCTCAAACGTGCATGGCAGATCTACGTCGCCCACATTTTTCTGTTCGCGATCTACCTGGCCGAGATTTCCTATGTGGCGACGAGCTTCGAAAATCCGCTCTACGCCGAGGAGATGAATATTCTCGATTTTCTCAAGCAGCCGGATCAGACCATCGTCCAGGCGCTGCTTTTGAAGTTCAAGCCGGCCAACATGGATGTGTTGCCGCTCTATATCGTGCTCTTGCTCTTGTTCCCGCCGATCCTCTGGCTGCTGCAGCGGGTACCCACCGTGGCGCTCGGAGCATCGGCGACGATGTATGTGCTGGCCTGGTGGCTCAATATCAATCTGTCGGCCTATCCGGAAGGCGTCTGGTACTTCAACCCGTTTGCGTGGCAGTTGCTGTTCGTGTTCGGCGCCTGGTGCGCGCTCGGCGGTGCCGACCGGCTCGGCTCGGCCTTGCGCTCGCCCTACACCACAGGTCTTGCGCTGGCCTATATCACATTCGGAGTTGTCATCGCTTTGACCTGGTACGTGCCGGGCTTCAACCGCCTGCCGGTCTGGTTCGAGGATATGATCTACCCGATCGACAAGACCAACCTCGACGTCCTGCGCTTTGCGCACTTCCTGGCGCTGGCGGCGGTGACGGTTCGGTTCGTACCCCAGACCTGGCCCGGCCTGAGCTCCTGGGCGCTCTACCCGGCCATTTTGTGCGGCCAGCATTCCCTGGAAATCTTTTGTTTAGGCATTTTTCTGGCCTTTGCGGGCCATTTTGCAATGGTTGAAGTGTCCGCAGCGATTTGGATGCAAATCCTCATCAGTGCGTTAGGTATTATAATAATGACTGGGACAGCAGCCCTGATTATGTGGTATAAGACCCTTGAAGGGCGCGGGGCGACAACGCGCCCGAAAACGGCAAACGCTGACCTCGCGGGAGGCGAGGCATGAAACTGATAGCAGCAGCGGCATTGGCCGCGTTTGTGCTTGCCGATGGCGCCGTGGCGGCGGAGCGTCCGCGCTGTGGTGTGCCTGATTATCTCTTGTTCGGCGACAGCCCGCTCAAGCGCGTCTCCAATGTGGTGGCGACGCAGAAGCGGCTGCAGATCGCCGTGGTGGGCACTGGCTCGTCGGCGCTTGCCGGCCCGGACGGGCCGCCGTCGGCCTATCCGGCCAGGCTCGAGACGGTGCTCGGCCAGCGCCTCTCCGGAGTGACGGTCAAGGTTGTCACACTGTTGCGCACCCGGCTGACCGCCGAGGACCTTGCAAAAGGTATGGACAAGTTGGTGGCCGACGAGAAACCCAATTTGGTCGTATGGCAGACCGGAACCATCGACGCGATCCGGCGGCTCGATCCGGACGCGTTCAAGAGCGCGCTCGAGGATGGCGTGGAGCGGCTGCACAAGGGTGGCGCCGATGTCATCCTGATGAACATGCAATACAGCCCGCGGACCGAGACCATGATCTCGGTTAGCCCGTACGCGGATGTCATGCGCGTGGTGGCGCAGCATTTTGACACCCCACTGTTCGATCGGCTCGGGATCATGCGGCATTGGTCAGAAGCAGGAACCTTCGATCTCTACGTGGTTGGGAGGGACAATGTGCTCGCTCAGCGCGTCCATGACTGTATCGGCCGGGCAATCGCCGCACTGGTGATCAATGCGGGCAAATTGCCGGCGGTGCCGGCAGCACAGGCGGGACAATAACTGCCGGACAATAACAACCAGAGAAAGAAAAAACGCGGGGACTGAACGAACAGGACAACACCAGCCTCATGACTCACACACACTCTCTTCGGCGCGTCGCCGTGCTTTCGGCTCTAGCGGTGGCGGTCGTTGTCACCTGCAATCCGTTGTGGGCGCAGAGTCGCATTCCATCAGCCGCCATCGCAGCAGGCAAAGTCGCGGAAGCTCCCAAAGCTCCCGATCCCAAATGCGCCGTGCAGGCCGATCTCGCCCGCTTCGATCAGCGCCTGTCGCGGGTTGCGCTGCGTCTCTCCGGCGGCGACCCGATCAAGGTTGTGGCGATCGGTTCCTCGTCGACATGGGGAGCCGGAGCAAGCTCTCCCGCGAGGTCCTATCCGAGCCGGCTCGAGGCCGAGCTACGTCAGCATTTCCCCGACCATCCAATCACGGTTGTCAATCGTGGCGTCAACGGCGAAGAAGCGACCGACATGCTCGCGCGCTTCGCAACGAACGTGATCGCCGAGGATCCGCATCTGGTGATCTGGCAGGTCGGCACCAACTCGCTGTTGCGCGACCGCCCGCTTGATGTGCGCTCGAAGGTTCTGCAGGACGGCATTGCGCAGCTCAAATCGCGGCGCATGGATGTCGTCCTGATGGATCCGCAATATGTTCCCCGCGTGCTGGCAAAGACCGATCATGACGCGGCGGTGGCGCAGATCGCCAGCGTTGCCAAGGAGCAGAAGGTCGGTCTGATGCATCGCTACGACATGATGCGGCATTGGCACGACATCGAGCACCTCGGGTTCGAGACTTTCGTGACCAGCGACGGCCTGCACATGAACGACTGGGGCTATAACTGCCTTGCGAGCTCGCTGGGCGTTGCCATCGCCGACGCGGCAACCCGTCCCACCGAGACCGCAGTCCTGCCGGCGGCGAAACGTTGAGACGATCGACTTTCGCTCCTTCAGGTGGGCAGCCACCATTGTTGCAGCCGTGGCGTGCTGTCTTTGCCAGGGCCGATAGGGCAATCTTCATTCAATCCGGCATAGACCGGAGCCGAAAAAGTGCCAGCCGTCCCGGGAACGGATACGAGAAACGCCTTGATGATGGCAAAAAGTCTGCCTTGCCGTGCCGCTGTCTTGTCGGCCGTCGCGGTCACGCTCGTTTGCGGCCGTGCGATGGCGCAGGATCAGACGCCCGCGGTGGCCGCGGTTGCGGCTGAATGCAAAGTGCAGTCCGAAATCGCTCACTTTGAGCTGCCGCTGACCAACCTCGCGCATCGGCTCTCGATCGGCAAGCCGATCAGGATCGTGGCGATCGGATCGTCCTCTACGGCCGGATTTGGCGCGAGCTCGCCGGGGGCCACCTATCCCAGCAGACTCGAGGCAGAGCTTCGCGAGCACTTCCCGGGTCACGCCCTGACTGTCGTCAATCGCGGCGTCTACAGCGAGGAGCTGCCCAACATGATCGCGCGGTTTGACACCGCCGTGATCGCGGAACGTCCGCACCTGGTGATCTGGCAATTCGGGACCAACGCCTTGATGTATGATCGGCCGCTCAGCCCAGGTCTGGTCGCTGCAGGCGTCGCACGCCTGAAGTCGGTTGGAGCCGACGTGGTGCTGATGGACCCGCAATATGCTCCGCGCGTGCTGGCGAAACCCGCCCGTGATGAGCTCATCGCGCGGATGGCCGAGGCGGCGAAGGAGTACAAGGTCGACCTGCTGCACCGCTATGACATCATGCGGCATTGGCATGAGGTCGATGGTCTGCCGTTCGAGACCTTCGTGACCCGGGATGGGCTTCACCTCAACGACTGGGGCTATGCCTGCGTGGCGAAATCGCTGGGCGTAGCCATCGCTGAAGCAACGGCCCGCGCGACACACAACGTGACGATGCCGGGCAAGGCGTCCAGGCTAGCCAGCTTGCGACACGCTACTCGTCGCGCCGTTCGAGTGCTTCGAGCTCCTTGATTGCAACCTCCTCAGGCAGGCCAAGGCGCAGCAGCGTGCGGCGACCGATTTTGGCGACGTACTGGTCGCCCCGATTGGTCATGATCACCAGTCCGATGCGTCGATCCGGTGCGATCCCGATATAGGACGACGTGTTGTCGAGGGCGCCATTCTTGTCCACCATCGTGAGCGCGCCCGGCCGCACTTCCCAGGCCAGCGCCTGCAGGAAATTCGGTTGGGCGGCGATCGGCTTGTGCGCGAGCGCGACCGCCTCGGGCAGTATCGCGGGCTCGCTCACCTCGCCGAGTTGGGCGGCGAGGAAGGTCCCCATGTCGCGCGCCGAGGAGAACATCTGCCCGGTGCCGGCCCAGTGATAGAAGCTCTGCACGTTGCCGGGCTTGCCGACGCGCCGGCCGTTCTCGTCATGGTTCTGCACCACGCGCCGCATCAGCTCAGGCGGAAGTTGCGCCATCGAATTGCGGTGGGTCGGCAGAGTGGTGGAGGACAGCCCAAGCGGTTGCAGCAGCCGCTCGTTCAGCAGCTCCGCATAGGGCTTGCCAAACCGGTGTTCGAACACAATGTGCAACAGCATATAGACGGCATGTGAATAGATGAAGTCCTTGCCCGCCTCATGGTCTTCTGGAAGCTTCCAGGTCTTCAGGTATTGCATGAATTTGGGCAGGTCGTAGAAGGCATCCGGCCAGGGCGGCAGGTCCTGCGGCAAGCTCAGCCCGGATGTGTAGCTGACCAAATGGTCCAGTCTGATATTGCGGACATCGCCGGCATCTTGCAGCTCCGGGACGTATTTTCCGACCGTATCATCAAGCGCCAGCTCGCCTTGCAGCACCGCCATCGACAGCAGCGTGGCGTCGAAGGTTTTGCCGAGCGAAGCCAGATTGAACAGCGTATCTGATGTGATCACCTTGCCGCGCGTGGCGGTTCCAAAGTTGAAGAACAGCGTACGCCCATCGATGCGCACCACGACCGCAGCGCCACCAGGACGATTGTCCTTTGTCAGGATCTCGTCGAGCTCGTCCTCGACGGCCTCTTTCACCTGTCGATCGGTCAGCGCCCATGATGGGGCGGCGAGGAATGCCACGAAGGCAGCGATCAAAATGCCTTTCAGGAGATGCATGGTTGCCCTGATAATTGTTGCCCTGATGATGGTTTGGAGATCATGGCTTGCAAAAGTGCAAGTTTCCGCGGCGTTTATTTCTTCTCGGCCCAGCTATGACCTGAAGGATGAATGCCCTGCAATATGGTTCGTTCCCTATCTCCACGTGTAATTCAAGGCAAAGTGTTTCTCACCGTGCTCAAATTTTCGGCATTACCGAAACCGCTCTAAACTGCGGCGAGCGCGGTAACAAGGTCTTCGGCGATATCAGCCGGATGCTCGAGGCCGCATGAGAGCCGCACCAACCCGTCGCTGATGCCGAGCTCCGCGCGCGCGGCCGGTGTGAGGCGCTGGTGCGTGGTTGTTGCCGGATGGGTGATCAGGCTCTTGGCGTCGCCCAGATTGTTGCTGATCTTGACGAGCTTAAGCGCATCCTGGAAGCGGAACGCGCCAGCCTTCTCGCCTTTGACTTCGAACGCGACCAGCGTTGAGCCCGCCTGCATCTGCCGCTGCGCGACTTCGGCCTGCGGATGATCGGCCCGGCCCGGATAGATCAGGCGTGAGACCTTGGGGTGCTCGGCGAGCGCTGTTGAAAGGGTTGCAGCGGTGTCGGTCTGCCGCTGCACGCGCACCGCGAGCGTCTCGAGTCCCTTGAGCAGCACCCAGGCGTTGAACGGCGACAGCGATGGCCCGGTCTGGCGAATGAGCTGGTGGATGTTGTCCTGGATGAACTTCTCCGAGCCTAGGACGACGCCGCCGAGGCAACGGCCCTGGCCGTCGATGTGCTTGGTCGCCGAGTAGACGACGCAATCGGCGCCGAGCTCGAGCGGGCGCTGATACATCGGCGTCGCGAACACGTTGTCGACCACCAGCGTGGCGCCCGCCGCATGTGCGATCTCGGCGATCGCCTTGATGTCGAGCACCTCGAGCGTCGGGTTGGTCGGGCTCTCCAGGAAGAACGTCTTAGTGTTGGGCCGCACCGCGTTCTTCCATTGCGCCAGATCGGTGCCGTCGACCAGCGTGGACGCGATGCCGTAGCGATTGCAGTGCTCCTCGACCACGTAGCGGCAGGAGCCGAACAGCGCCTTGGAGGCGACGACATGATCGCCGGCGCGCAATTGCCCCATCACGGCGGTGGTAACCGCCGCCATGCCGGTCGCGGTCGCGCGCGCAGCTTCCGCGCCCTCAAGCGCGGCCATGCGCTGCTCGAACATGCTGACGGTTGGATTGGAGAAGCGCGAATACTGGTAGCCCGGCTCCTCGTTCTTGAAGCGCCGCTCCGCACTGACCGAGCTGTCGTAGACATAGCCCTGGGTGAGAAACAACGCCTCCGAGGTCTCGCCGAACTGCGAGCGCAGCGTGCCGGAATGGACCAGACGGGTCTCGGGGCGGTAACTTTTGGACGCGGACATGAGGGGCCTCCTTTGCCCAACAAAAATCCCGGCCGGAAATCATTCCGCCGGGTCCACGCGTCCCCGGCCTTTTAGCGATTTGTTTAACGTGGCTGCAAGCCGGCCGGCTCAAATGACCACGGGATAAGGGGCTCTTACGCGGCTTCAACCTTCCCGTCAAGCGGGCGATCGGATACAGGAGCGGAAGATGGAGGGCGCGACCGTGTCGCTCGCTTTTGCAGACGGCCAACGAGGCATCCTGCCGGACCACATGATTGCGGCGCTGGTCGAGCGCGGCGCCATCAAGCCGGCCTATGCGCTCGACGCCGGTCAGATTCAGCCGGCGAGCCTCGACCTGCGGCTGGGTGAAATCGCTTATCGGGTGCGCGCGAGCTTTCTGCCGGGGCGCACCACGGTCGCGCAGCGCATCGAGGGTCTCAAGCTGCACGAGATCATGCTTGCCAACGGCGCGGTGCTCGAGACCGGCTGCGTCTATATCGTGCCGCTGATCGAGCGCCTGGCGCTGCCGGACGACATCTCGGCCTCTGCCAATCCGAAAAGCTCGACCGGGCGTCTCGACGTGTTCACCCGCGTGATTGCGGATGAGACCCGGGGCTTTGATCGCATCGAGCCCGGCTACGACGGGCCACTCTACGCCGAGATCAGCCCGAAGACCTTTCCGGTGCTGGTGCGCAAGGGCTCGCGGCTCTCACAGATCCGCTTTCGTCACGGCAATGCGCTCCTTGGTGCTGACGCGGTGCGCGCGCTGCATGTGCGCGAGCGGCTCGTCGACGACGACGAGGCCGACGTGAGCGAGGGCGTCTCGGTTGGTGTTGATCTCTCCGGGCTGGGGCCCGAGCGGCTGGTCGGCTATCGCGCCAAGCGCCACACCGCCGTGATCGATGTCGAGCGGCGCTCGGGTTACGACGTCGCCGACTTCTGGGAGCCGATCAAGGCGCGCGCCGATGCGAGCCTGATCCTCGATCCCGACGAGTTCTATATTCTCGCGTCGAAAGAAGCCGTGCAGGTGCCGCCCGACTACGCTGCCGAGATGGTGCCGTTTGATCCGCTGGTGGGCGAGTTTCGCGTGCACTATGCGGGCTTCTTCGATCCGGGCTTCGGCTATGCGGGGGCCGGCGGACGTGGCTCACGCGCGGTGCTGGAGGTGCGCTCGCGCGAAGTGCCGTTCATTCTGGAGCACGGCCAGATCGTCGGCCGCCTCGTATATGAAAAGATGCTGGCGCGGCCGAACTCGCTCTACGGCGCCGGCATCGGCTCCAACTACCAGGCGCAGAGCCTGAAGCTGTCGAAGCATTTCAGGGCGTAGCGAATGGTGAGTAGTGAGTAGCTGAGTGAGTAGTGAGTAGTTGAGGAGTTAGCAGCGCAGTTTCCTACTCACCATTCACTACTCACTACTCACTCGCTATTCGCCACTCCTCACGACTTCCCGCGTCCCGCCATCTCGGCGCGCAGCGCGGCGACCTCCTGGCGCAGGCCCTTCACCTCGGCAAGGATCGGCGCCGCCTCCTCATGCACGATCTCGCGCTCGGCCGCCTCCGCCTTCATGGCTTCCGCCTGCATGGAGTTAACGACCACGCCGATGAACAGGTTGAGCACCATGAAGGTGGCCACGATGATGAAGGCGAACAGATAGATCCAGCCGTAAGGATGATGCTCCATCACCGGCTTGGCGACGTCGTTGGTCCAGCCTTCCAGTGTCATCACCGTGAACAGCGTGAACAGCGACTTGCCGAGCGTGCCGAACAACTCCGGGTTCGTCCCGCCGAACAGCTTGGTGCCCATGACGCCGAACACGTAGTAGATGAGCCCGATCAGGAACAGGATCGAGCCCATGCCGGGGAGCGAGGCGAGAAGGCCTGCGACCACGCGCTTGAGGGTAGGGATCGCGGTGATCAGGCGCAGCACGCGCAGGATGCGCAACGCGCGCAGCACCGTGAAGGTCTCGCTCGCCGGCACGAGCGCGATGCCCACCACGATGAAGTCGAACACGCTCCAAGGGTCGCGGAAGAACGCCATCCGATGCACGATGATGCGCGCCGCGAGCTCGACGACGAATACCGCCAGCAGCACGTGGTCGATGAATTCGAGCGCCGGGCCAGCTACGGCCATCGCTTGCTGCGACGTCTCAAGCCCCAGGATGGTGGCGTTGATGATGATGAGCGACATGATCACGCGCTCGGTTTGTGGGTCTTCCACGATGGTGCGGAGCCAGGCGATCACGGTGTTCCCCTGTGTCTGGTGGCGATCGTCGGATGAGGATTCGCAGTCTGGATTTTAGGCGAGCGCGCGGGCGCTGTCGCGGGGCGTGGCGGCGACAGGGGCGTGGCGGCGCTGTAGATGCGAACAGTTTCGAACAGGCGCCGGGCGGGCTACGATGCTCATTCGATGCGGTGATCCGCCGCACGGACGATACCCGGAGCAAGCCAGATCTGGAGCAAGCCATGCGCCTTGATGCCATCGCGATCGGTCACAACCCACCCGAGGACGTCAACGTCATTGTCGAGGTCCCGATCGGCGGCGAGCCGATCAAATACGAGATGGACAAGGCCGCCGGCACGCTGGTGGTCGACCGTTTCCTGCACACCGCCATGCGCTATCCGGGCAACTATGGCTTTGTGCCCCACACGCTGTCGGACGACGGCGATCCGATCGACGTGCTGATCGCCAACACCCGGCCGATCGTGCCCGGCGCGATCATCAACGTGCGGCCGGTCGGCGTGCTCAAGATGGAGGACGATGCCGGCGGCGACGAAAAGATCATCGCGGTGCCGGTGCCCAAGCTCACGCAGCGCTACGCCCACATCACCGAATACTCGCAGATGCCGGAGATCACGATCCGGCAGATCCAGCACTTCTTCGAGCACTACAAGGATCTCGAGCCCGGCAAGTGGGTCAAGGTGATCGGCTGGGGCGGCGCCGCCGAGGCGCGCCGGCTGATCGAGGACGCGATCGCGCGCGCAAAGGCGAAAGACGAATGAAATTCACCGTTCGGCGCCGGTGCGTACCATCGAACCATTCGGTTCGATGCAATGTAATGTGACGACTTATCCACAACATTGATGTTGGCGCTTGCCTAACTGTCGACCAGAAGTACCGTTGTAACTTGTGGGGAGAGACGGGGCTGCCTGCGGCTTCCCAGGAAGCCCGAATGTAGTCGCGTTGGAAAATGTATTCGCGTTGGAAGATGTAATCGCGTTCGAACAGGGACTCGCTGACCCGTGCGTAATGTTTGCGTCATTGTGTTTTGGCTTCTGGCGTTGCCGGTTGCGCAAGCCGCCGACATCGTCCTCAAGCCGCTCGAAGGCGGATCAACTCTGATCGCCATTGATGGTGAGCTTGAGCTCGGCGACATCGACAGTTTTCGGGCAAAAGCCGAGCTGCTGCCGGTTGGCCGGACGACGGTCGAATTCCGGAGCAAAGGCGGCAGGCTGCTCGCGGGCATCCGGATCGGAGCGCAGATCCGCGCCAAGCGGTTCAACACGGTTGTGCCTGACGGGGCGCAGTGCGCTTCGGCCTGTGCGCTTGCCTGGCTCGGCGGCGCCCGGCGGTTCGTGGGGGAAGATTCGACTGTCGGATTTCATACGGCTTACATCTTGAAGACAGCGGGGCCGGCCGAGAGCGGTCCCGGAAATGCGATCCTGGGGGCGTATCTCAATCAGATCGGTCTTTCGGAAGAGGCCATCCTGTACATTACCCATGCGGCCCCGACCTCCGTGCAGTGGATGAGCCTGGAGGAGGCGGCTGAATACGGCATCGTGGTTGCAAAATTGCCGCCGACCGGCGTGAGCGTTCCTTCGGGTGATGCAGTGGGCCCGCAGCATCCGGAGGGAAGCCCGGAGCAGCGCGCGATCGATTTTGTGCAATCGCTGTTTGAGCGCTGGTCAGGACCGAATGCCGAACTCTTGGCTGTTCTGGACAGGCTCTACACCGAAAAGGTTCTCTATCACGGCAAATCGATGCCCCGCCAATCGGTGTTGCTCAGCAAACGTCGTTTTGCCAACCGTTGGAGTCAGCGCAACTACGCCATACGACCGGGCTCGCTGTCTGCAACATGTGCCGGAGCAGGCGGCACATGCCGGGTGAAAGGCACCATGAGCTGGAAGCTCCATGAGGGCAAGACGACGACGTCGTCCCGCGGTGTCGCAAGCTTCGCCTACAGCATCGTTCTCAAAGATGCAGGTCCGCAGATATCTGCTGAAACGGACACCGTGAACGACAATCCGTCGACCACATCGAGCTCTCTGAGCACGGTGGGACGCAGCATTCAGCAGCTGCTGGCGCAGCTTTCAAAGCCGGCCAAGGCCCCGACAAAAACGGCGGCGAAAACGGCGCCGAAAGCACCGGCAAACGCGCAGGTGAGGCCCAAGCCGCTGGTTGCGCATTGAGCGCTGCTACTTCGAGCGCTTCTACTTCGACATGGGCCGTGGCGTCGGCACCGGAATGGCGGCGGGCAACAGGCTCAGCCGCTGTGCTGCCTCAGCGGAGCCGAGGTCCTTGGCTTTCTCGTACCAGGTCCGCGCCATCGCCAGGTCGGGAGGCGCGTCCGGGCGCGCGGCCGATCGCTCGATGAGCGGGTCATAGGTCTGGCCGATTGCAAACGCTGCGGATGCGTTCTTCGCCTCCGCGGCTTGCTCCAGTAACAACCGGGCAAAGCGGAACTTGCCCAGCGCGACCAGCTCTCGTCCTTGCTTGAGCAGTGCTGCGACTTCATCAGGACCCGGCCGTGCGACGTTGAGTGCAGAAGCGAGCTCGCGCTGCGCTTCGGCCACGACGCGGGGATCGGAGCCGGTCGGCATCTGCCCCGACGGATCGGCTGGCGGGACTTGGACGGCCAGGCGGGAATTGTCCGGGGTCGATCGCGCCGTTTGCGAGACCGTGCCGGCCCAGTATCCAAGCGTCGCTGCGAAAATTGCAGCCGAGCATATCGCGGCGATGCCGTAGAAGATCCGACCTTCCCCGAGCAAAGAAATCCGCGGGCGCTGCGAGGCAGTCGGCGATTGTCTTGCGAAGACCGAGGCCGTGTCCTGTGGCTCGTCGTCGCTCTGGTCGATGTCCTGATCTCCGACCAGGCCCGGCACCATGATGGGCTCAAGGTCTTGCAGGACAGCGTTCGGAGCGTTGCTGTCTGATCGTGCCGCCAAGTCTTTTGCTGCAATGTCGTTTGCTGCAACGTCGCTGGTCGCAACGTCGCTTGTCGTGACATCTCTTGCCGTAATGTCCCTTGCGGTGACGCCTCTTGCCGTGACGCCTCTTGCAGCAATGCCGGCGGCCATTGCGTCGAGGATCAGCTCGCGCGCATTGGCATGCTCTGCGCTCGTGAAATCACGGTCTTGATGAATCGTCCGCAGATAGATGCTGGCGCGCTCGTCCAATGTGGGAAGTGGCAATTGCTCGAGCGGCTCATGCGTATCGGCCGTGGCGCTTTCGTCCGCATCGACGCCAAGAGCCCCTAAAATTCGTGTCCTAGCCATCGAAATATCCAATCATGACCAGTTCTGTGGATTGAGATGACGCCGTTTTGGCGCCGTTTCGCTGCCACGCTCCTGTTCGCGTGCCACGCGCGCAAACAGCGCCTCGAGGTCCACGTCGTCGAGGCCGTTCTTGCGCTTGAGGCGTCTGATCCAGTTCAACAATCGCCGCTTTGCGTTGTCCACACGATCGCTCGTCCAGGCCGGCGGCGCGAAGCGCTTGTCCAGCTGATTGACAATGTCCGTGATCGGCCACTGCCCGCCCGGCGAATCCTGCAACAGTCCGGGCTGCTCCGACAAAAGCCGCAGCAGCATGGACAGGTCGTCACTCGGCGCAAACTCCAGCGCGATCATCGCAAGCAGCCCGCGCCAGACGCGTCGTCCGTCGGCCGCCTCCAGCGTGCCCGCGGAATCTGCATCCGAAGCAATATCGGTAAACACGCTGTCGCTTTGCGGTTGCACCAGCGGGCGGCCGTTTCCGGTGGAGGCCCTGCCAAACCGCGTGCGCAGGATATCCTCCCGCCGATGCGCAATCGCCATCGCGCCGCCGATCTCTTCGATCAGCCAGACAACACGCCCGTCACGCCCCGGGACGTCCGGATCAATGCTCACCTGCGTCAGATCGCCGGAGCAGAGGTCGAACGTCTCGCCGGCGCCCACTGACACCGTACCAAGGAGCTTCTGCCAGATTTCGCTGAGCAGCTCCTCCGCCGTCAATTCTGATGACGGCACCCCCCGGTTGCGCAGAAAATCGCGGCACACTTTGCGTATCTCCTCAAAAAGGTACCGCTGGTGCCGCGAGGGCAGCGAACGCAGGACGCGCAGCCGCAGCTCGGCGCGCGCTTGCCCCAGTCTGTCGGTTCCACCAAAGGGTTGCACTTCGCTCTCTTCACGGCCTGAGAAACGCGCTTCCGGTACCCTGCAAGACAAAAAAGTTTTTTTGGCGAGGCGCGGCGGATTGGCTGTGAGCCTGCCGTCTATTGCCAGGCGCCGTCCAACGCGCCGTCCCCCCACGACGGGGACTCTTGACCGGAGTGGGGACACCAGACGTGGCAGAGACGGAAAGCTCCAGCCTAAACAAGGCGCAAAGCCGTCTCTGGCCTTATGACGGGGGAGTATGGGGGGCGCGAGTCCGGCCGGGGGTATGCTTGGGAGAGGCCGAGACTTGCGCCCTAACATCAATGTCCTGCGTCAGTGGCACCTTCCGCTCAGTCGCGCATATCGTTCCCACCCATTGTTCGGCAACATCTCGGCGGAAATTGGCCGCGTAGCACCATCATTGACCGGGCGGGCAGGATCCATGGCGGACCCACACACTCAGAGCCAGGCGTCGAACCTCGGCAATGTCCTCCGTGAGCGCGGCTCCCTCAGCGAGCGGGAGGTCGATTTGCTGATGGAGGCGGCCCGGCAGCATCGCTGGGGGCATCGTGACGCGACCGCGATCCTGGTGGCCTACCTGCACGGATTGCGCGCCTCCGAGCTCGTTGCGCTGCGCTGGGACGACATCGATCTGACCACCGGGCGGTTGCGCATTCGCCGAAGCAAAGGCGGCGCCGCCAAAGCCCATGCAATCTCGGCGCAGGAGTCGCTGGCCTTGCGCCGGCTGCGCGATGAAGCCGCGCCTTTGCTCGCCGCGCCATCGCTCCACGTCTTTGCCTCGGAGCACGGCGCTCCGTTTCGCGTGACCGGCTATGAGCGCATGATCGCACGTACGGGTGCGGAAGCGGGCTTTGGCTTTGTGGTTCGCTCGCACATGTTGCGGCGTGACCTTGCAGTGGAGCGGGCTGCCGAGCCCAGCATCCGACAGTGATGGTGGGCTTGCGGATCTGCCGGGACCGGAGCCTAGGACGGCGAGCGACGGCGGACCGTGGCTGCATTCACATCGCGCTTTGTGCGGCGCGCAAGACCCGCTATGATGGCATCCGGTTGCGGGCGTAGTTCAATGGTAGAACGGCAGCTTCCCAAGCTGCATACGAGGGTTCGATTCCCTTCGCCCGCTCCAGGACTTAGCGAAAATTGGTAGCAGTTTTACAGTATAATGTTCGCTGTCTGATCTTCGAAAGGCTCGCACTAGCTCGACCGGCCCGTGAGCTCGGTGAGCGCTTTGTATTCAGCCGCCGTCGTTCCCGTTGGCGTATTGTCCTGTCCCAAAAGTTCAGCCACACCCAAGAAGACGCCGATGACCGCAAGACACATTAGGTTGAGCATCTCAATCACTTCCGTGTCCCGAACGATGGGATCAACGTCAATGCCCGGAGCGCCGTCGGCGTCCGGGGACTCGTAATAGCGGTTTAGCGTTTCGATCGAGGGGTGCGCGTCCCACGAAAGATGTTGATAAAACATGTAAGATTCGTTTTCCGCGCGCTTGCAAACTGCCTTTGGATCAAGCGTCGGCGAATCCTCGTATTGCTTGTGATCGCGCATCCATTGGCGAAGCTTGTCGCCGGTTGCGCCCCTAAGACCGCCCGTGGTCGAAAAGAGAGTCTGCGCGCGCATCCGTTTATGTTTCATCTCGTGCTGAACCATAGACGCGCTGAATTTGTCGCCTTCCTTCAAGAGTGCGCCCACCCAATACGAATTTTCAAAGCAGCACCGTGCGATAACTTTGGCCTCAACTATGAAGCCACCTTCGGTTAGGGCAATAGCCGCCTTCAAATTGCTCAATGTGCGAGCGAGCAGCATCAGTCCGACGATGCGAATGTCAGCGCTGCCTTGTTCGGTGATCTTGATCGAAGTGCCTCCGAAAATGCCCATGCCAACGGGGCGCAGGCGCTTCGCAAAATCATGCCATTTAGCCTTCAAATCCTTTTCATCCATCTGGCGCCTTGCGAAGTTCATTCAGTTGCCGAATAGCCGCGCTCGTCGCCGCAGGGCGGGCGACATAGCGACGAACAATGCGCTCAACTTGATCTTCGCTCCAAGCAAGAATTTCAGCGATCACGTGAATTGAGAGGCCTGCGATATAGAAATTGGTCGCGGCCGTTCCCCGTAGAGCAAACGGCGTGAAGGCGCGCGTACAGACAGCACGGTGTTATGGTAGACCATGCCTTGCTGGTGAAGGGGGGTGCAGATGCCGACGTTCATTCAAACGGTCGCTGCCGGGCTTCGGGCAATTCCTGCACTTGTTCTGGGATGGCTCCTGAGAAAGGGAAGGGAGGTCGTGATAGGAGCAGCCTTGGGCGCGCTTCTCGGCTTCTTTTGGGAGGATGTGGATGCGTGGGTCAGGTCAATCGTGCAGCCTGGCAACCTTGGCGGCACTTATGTCATTGCATCGCTCGTCTACCCTGAAGAACCAGGGGATCGGCAGCAGGAACACACATACGCTCTAACTCTCAAGCACGGTGGAAACCGAATATTCGGGGTCATGGAATCAACAGGTGGGAAGCGCTGGAACTTCAATGGCTACGTCCGCAACAAATTCATGTCACTCGCCTATGGAGGCGTCGAAGAGGATGGCCTCGGTACCGGTACCTACTCGTTCCAGAGAGACATTCGTGACGTTTTGTGGGGCCATGTTACACAGGTCGAATGCATCGGCCTTGAAGCCATGTACACGCGCTGCCCCGCGCTCATGTACCGCATGGGGCACGAAGGCCGTGCCACGATGTACAAGGAGTTCATGACGAAGAGTTGTGAAAAAGTCACTATTAAGACACCAGACAAATGCCAAGATCTCAAAGCAAAATCTGCGCTCATCATTGAATAGTTGCGGCTTGATCCACTCACTCGCAGCTGATGGCGCGGACCGCCCACAGGTAGATACCTGCAGCATGGCTTTGTTTGTTCGTTCGGTGTTGGCGTTCGCACTCAGCCTGACAATGATTGCGGCAATAACAGCGCCGGCAGGCGCCCAATCTCTGGTCGAGAAGGGCGACACGCTCTATCACAATCGCTGCGCCGGCTGCCATGGCGAGCAGCTGAAAGCGTTCGCGGGCGGGCCGGCGTTCGATCTGAGACGCTTGCGTCCCGACGAGCACGACCGCTTTGTCGAGTCGGTCATCAGCGGCAAGGACAACATGCCGTCGTGGTACGGCATCCTGAAGGCGGACGAGATCGAAGCAATCTGGGCCTACATTCGCGCCATCGTCGATCGGTAGAGGCGTGGCTTCAGACGCGGGCGACGCGCCGCGGTGAGGCAGAGCGACGGCGGGGTTGACCCGGCCGTCGGCTCGGTATTGTCCGTTGGGAGCGGTCTCGTCAGCTCGCCTCGCGCCGGCACTTCGCGACGTAGACCGCGCACCAGTACATGGTGGCGAAACCGAACAAGGCGATGCCGACGACGGCCATCAGGTCGCGGCCGGCCGGATCGAAGATCGGGCGTGCCGCCGACAGCGCCAGCATGACGAACGAGAGCACGGTGAAACCCAGCACATAGCGCCGCGAGAATGCGGTGGCCTGCGTGCTGAACGCGTCGCGCCGGGTGATGCGCTCGCTGCTCGGTGTGAGAGTTGCGATGATCGGCTTGACCCTGTGCACGAGCAGAGCATTGAGGATGAGTCCGACTGCAAGCCCAACAAGAGCAGCGACGCCCAGGAAAGCCAGCTGCTGTGCGCTCGACTGCAAGGGCAGGAACACGCCCGCCGTCGGCGCGAAGGCCACCGCCCCGACCACGATCGTCCAGAAAATCTGCTGCATCATCGCGCGGTGCGCCGACCCCAGCGCCGCCTTTTGCTCCGCGTTCACGGCGTAGTGGCGGGTGGGTCCGAACAGCCACGGCTTGGGCGCGCTGTAGAGATAGTGCCCGCTCTCGAGCGGCCTGAACATCAGCTCTTCCATTCCGTCCAAGGGGTTCCACCAATGGCGATTCATCGTCCTTCTCCTTACGGTTTGGCGCCCGCGCGGCGCGGCCGCCGTCGGTCCGGACACTGCTCCCCCGTTAGGATGATGGGCGTGATGGAGATCACGTTTTGGACGAATCCGGGGTGACAGAACGCCTCAACCGGGACAAGAGCCCCGAGATGCGGGTTTCGCAATGTGCGCGTCCTGTTCAACGTGCCGGCGAGCCCGGCTGTGGCACGGCGCGCGGTAAAATAGTCAGCGCCCGACGAGCGCGGCGGCGTCGTCGATCCAGGCCGCAATGTTGGCCATGCCGTCGTCCGCCAGGAAGTCATGCTCGGCGGTGAACAGCGAGAGCGGCGCCGCCCGTCCCATCTCGATGTCGCCGACATAGCGCGGCGGCACCAGCGGCTCGGGGTGGTCGGCATAGAGCCGCCATTCGAAGCCAAGCGCGCCGGTGGAGACGTCCTTCACGACCTCATGCCGCTCGACCAGATAGTAGTGGCCGTTCTCGTGCTGATAGAGGCCCATCACGTGCAGCGGATTGAGCCCGGGCCGCTCCGGCGCGGTGCGATTGGGCTCGATGTCATCGATGCGGATCGCGAGCAGGCCACGCTCCTCGATCACTGCGCGCGCGATCTCGTATTTGACCCAGCGGCTGCGCCAGGTGTTGGCGCCCGAGAGCACGCAGACGGTGGTCGAGTTCCGCACCGCCTCGCGCATCAGCGCGAGCAGCCCGGTTTCGTTCTTGAGCGCCCGGCTCTCCCACACCGCGCGATCGTAGAAACCGCGCTGGATGGTTTCGCGCAGACCTACTTTGCCGCTCTGTCGCACGATCTCGATGCGCGCAAGGTCGTCGAAGTCAAAGGCGAAGTAGACCCGGCGTCCCACCGGCTCCGCGCGCATCGGCGTGCGTGGGATCGGCACGGGTCGGCGCGTCAGCGCCGGCGGCAGGAAGCGTGGCGGCGGCGGAGGCGGAACGTTGTCCGCAACGTAGCCGGTGTCGTTGAGGATCTCGCTGCTGTGCGTCGGCCTGCGGTCGCGGGCGCGCAGCAGCCAGGCGGGCGCGCGTGGCTCGGAGTTGTGGGTGCTGGAGAACCGAGTGCTGGAAGCTTGCGTGCCGGAGAACCGGGTGCCGGAGAACTGGGAGCCGGAATCCTCAATTACGAACCGGCTGGGCGATGTCGTTCGCTGCTGCTCGAGCTCGGCCTCGATCGCGTTCGCCATCCGCGTGAGGTCGTCGCGCGGCAAGGCGGCAAGCGCGGCCAGCCACGCCTGCGATCCGTCGCTGGCGAGAGGGCGCTCATCCTTACTCTGATGCCAGTCAACGTAGTTCATGGCGCCGCCGTCCTCTGCGCTCGAATCGAGTCTCGAATCATATGATGAAACTTCGGCGGCGAATGGAGTCGAGACTACGGCAACGGTGATCAATGGTGATGTTGTCACCAAGAGATAATGTGATCACGCATGCATGGAGGCAGTCTGATACTTCTCGTCACACAAAGAGGTGTTTACGTAGTGTCAACGAGCCTCAACGGCTCGAGGCCTCGATCGCCAGCACGCGGTCGACCATCTCGCCGGCAAGGCCGAGATAGTTCGCCGGATCGCACATCTGCTCGAGCTCCTTGCGGCCGACGTGCTTGGAAATCTCCTTGTCTGCCGCGAGCAGATCGACCAGCGGCTTGCCAGTGGTCGCGGCCTCGCGGCAGATGTCGTAGACGAGATCATGCGCGCGCTGGCGGCCGAGATGCGGCCCGAGCCCCATCATCACCTGCTCGGACACGATGGCGCCGCCAGTGAGATCGAGGTTCGCGCGCATGCGCGCGGCGTCGACCTGCAGGCCTTCGACCACGTCGCGGGTCTGCCGCAGCGTGCCGGCGCTGAGCAGGAAGATCTCCGGCAGCGCGATCCACTCGATCTCCCACGGGCCGGTCGAGCGCTCGTGGTCGGCGACTGCGGCCTCGAGCAGCGCGGCCGTGTTCTGGCGAACGAGCGCCGCGGTCGAATGGATGTAAAGCGAGGCGATCGGGTTGCGCTTCTGCGGCATGGTCGAGGAGGAGCCGCGGCCTTCGTGGAACGGCTCGAACACCTCGGCGACTTCGGTCTGCATCAGGAGCTTCACGTCCATCGAGATCTTGCCGAGCGTGCCGGTGAGGAGGCCGAGGAAGCAGCCGACCTCGCCGATGCGGTCGCGCACGGTGTGCCAGGCGATCTCGGGCTGGCCGAGCTTGAGCTCGGCCATCAGGCCTTCCTGCACCTTGAGGCCATCCTTGCCGAGCGAGGCGAGCGTGCCGACCGCGCCGGCGAACTCGCCGACCAGAACGCGCGGGCGCAGCTCATTGAGGCGCGCACGATGGCGCTGCATGGCGGCGAGCAGACACGCGCATTTGAAGCCGAAGGTGAGCGGCACCGCCTGCTGCAGATTGCTGCGGCCCGCCATCGGCGTGTCGCGATAGCGACGCGCCAGATTGGTGAGCGCGGCAGTGACGCGCGCCATGTCGGCCTCGACCAGATCGAGCGCCTGGCGGATCTGCATGATGGTGGCGGTGTCGGTGATGTCCTGCGTGGTGGCGCCCCAGTGACACCACTCGCCGAGCCCCTTGTCGCAGAAGGCGACAATCTGCTGCACCACGCCCAGGATCGGATAGCCGATGCGCTCGGTGGTGGCTTTCAGCTTGGCGAAGTCGATGTTCTCGATCCTGCACTTGGAGTCGATCTCGCGCGCGGCCTCCTGCGGGATGATGCCGAGCCGGCCCTGCACGCGCGCGAGCGCCGCCTCGATCTCGAGATAGCAGGCGGTGCGGTTCTCATCGGAGAACACCTGGCGCATCTCCGCGGTGGTGAAGATGTCGCGGAAGATCATCGAGTCGAGGGTGGTGGCCGGCATTGTGGGAACTCCGTAGGTACAAGGCGTGAGTAGTGAGATAGTGAGTAGTGAGATAGTGAGTAGTGAGTTAGTGCGTAGTGAGTTAGCGAGTAGTGGTTCACCAACTCGCTACTCGCTACTCGCTACTCGCTATTCACTACTCACTACTCACTAACTCACCATTATCCAGTGATCTCCCCGCGCCGCTTACGCACCGCGGGCAGCACCATGACGACGAGGATCGCCGCGGTGGCGATGATGAAGGCGAGGCTGATCGGCTGGCGCACGAACACGGTGGCGTCGCCCCCGGACATCAGCATCGAGCGGCGCAGGTTCTCCTCCATCATCGGCCCGAGCACGTAACCGAGCAGCATGGGGGCGAGCGGGAAGCCGAGCCGCATGCAGACGAAGCCGATGATGCCGAACAGCGCGGTGAGATAAATCTCGAACGAGGAGTTGTTCACGCTGTAGATGCCGATCGCCGAGAACGCCATGATGGCGGGAAAGAGGAGCCGGTACGGCACCTGCAGAAGCTTCACCCACAAGCCGATCATCGGCAGGTTGAGGATCACCAGCATGGCATTGCCGATCCACATCGAGGCGACGAGGCCCCAGAACAGATCGGGCCGCGTGGTCATCACCTGCGGACCGGGCTGGATGCCCTGGATGGTGAGCGCGCCCAACATCAGCGCCATCACGCCGGAGGCGGGCAGGCCAAGCGTGAGCATGGGGATGAACTTGCACTGCGCGTCGGCGTTGTTGGCGGATTCCGGCCCCGCCACGCCCTCGATCGCGCCCTTGCCAAAGCGCGACGGGTCGTCGGCGACTTTCTTCTCGACCATGTAGGACGCGAACGACGCGATCGCGGGACCGGTGCCCGGCAGGACGCCGAAGAAGCAGCCGATGCCGGTGCCGCGCAGGATCGGCGCAATCGACCGTTTCATGTCGTCCCATGAGGGCATCAGGTTGCTCACCTTCGCGGTGAACACGCGCTGCTCCTCGCTGCCGCCGAGATTGCTGATGATCTCGCCGATCGCGAAAACGCCGACCGCCACCACGATGAAGCCGATGCCATCGGTGAGCTCGGACACGCCGAAGCTGTAGCGCTGCGTGCCGGTGTTGACGTCGGTGCCGACGATGCCGAGCAGAAGGCCGAACGCCACCATGGCGAGCGACTTGACGATGTCGCCTTCGGCGAGCACGGCGGCGGCGACGAGCCCCATCAGCATCAGTGAGAAATATTCCGGCGAGCCGAACTTGAGCGCCACATCGGCGAGCGGCGGGCCGGCGACCGCGATTAAGAGCGTGCCAAAGGTGCCGGCGATGAAAGAGCCGATAGCGGCGATCGCGAGCGCTGGCCCGGCGCGGCCCTGCCGAGCCATCTGGTAGCCGTCGATGCAGGTGACGACTGCCGAGGTCTCGCCCGGCAGGTTGACCAGGATGGCGGTGGTCGAGCCGCCGTACTGGGCGCCGTAATAGATGCCGGCCAGCATGATCAGCGCGCCGACCGGCGACACGCTGTAGGTGATCGGCATCAGGATCGCGATGGTGCCGAGCGGCCCGATGCCGGGCAGCACGCCGATCAGCGTGCCGACCGAGACGCCGATCAAACAGTAGAGCAGGTTCTGCAGCGAGAGCGCGACGCTGAAGCCGAAGATCAGATTGTTGAAGAGATCCATGCGTCAGAAGCCTGCGATCAGCGGATAGGGCAGGCCGAGCGCCCACACGAACACGATCGCGCAGAGCGCGGTGAGCAGCACCGAGAAGATGAGCAGCTCGATCAGCCGGGAGTCGGTGCCGGCGAGCCCGGAGCCGAAGATCAGGACCAGCATGGCCGGAGCGAAGCCGGCGCGCTCGATCAGCACGCCGAACAGGACGAGCGCAAGCGGCAGCACGATCAGCGCCCGCAGCGGCCAGGAGCCCTCGATCTTCTCGTCGCTGCGCAGCCCGTTCGCCAGGATGTAGAGGCCGGAGAGAACCAAAAATCCGCCGAGGACAGTCGGAAAAAAGCCCGGTCCCATACGCAGCGCCGTGCCGAACGTATAGTTGCGTGCGATCACGACGGCCACGACCCCGATCGCGATCAGGAACAGGCCGGCCCAGACGTCCTTGTTTTCAAGAATGGATGGTTTCATTGCGCGAGGCTCGTTGCAAAAACGGCAGTTCGATTTTCGCCGCGCGGGCCGCAAACTCCGTCACCCTCTCCCCCTGCGGGAGAGGGTGGCGAGCCGTCGTCGCGTAGCGACGGCGACGAGCCGGGTGAGGGGTTGGCCCCACATCGAAAGTCTCGAAGATGCCCCCTCACCCGCCCTCGCTTCGCTCGGGCACCCTCTCCCGCAGGGGGAGAGGGTAAGTGCCCGCGGCCCTCGTGTTCACGCTCTTGTCGTTTGGAGATCGTTGTCCGGCATTACTCCGCCTTGATGCCGCCTTCCTTCACCACGCGCTCCCACTTGTTCATTTCCTTGATCATGTGCTGGCTGAACTCGGCCGTGCTCATCTTGACGACGGAAGCGCCTTCGTTGGCGAATTGTTTTTGCACCTCGGGATTGTCCTGCACCGCCGCGACTTCGCGATGCAGCTTCTCGACGATCGCCGGAGGCGTGCCGGCGGGTGCCACGAGGCCCCACCAGTTGACCGACTCGTAAGTGGGAACGCCAGCCTCTGCAATCGTTGGAATGTCGGGCAGCACCGGGTTGCGGGTCGCGCCGCCGACGCCGAGCGCGCGCAGCTTGCCGGACTTGATGTGCGGCGTGGTCTGCACCAGCGAGGAGAACATCACCTTGGTGTGGCCGCCGATCACGTCGATCATGGCGGGTCCGCCGCCCTTGAACGGCACGTGCAGGATGTTGGTGCCGGCGGTGAGCTTGAACAATTCGCCGCTCAGATGCTGGAAGCTGCCGATGCCGGCGGAGGCGTATTGCAGCTTGCCGGGCTGCTGCTTGGCCATATCGACCAGCTCCTTCACCGATTTGACCGGCAGCTCCGGATTGACCACCAGCACGACCGGCCCGGAGCCGAGCATCGCGATCGGCGTGAAGCCTTTGATCGGATCATACGGCAGCTTGTAGAGCCACGGATTGACCGCGTGCGCGAGCGAGATGATCAGGATGGTGTAGCCATCGGGCGGCGAATTGTGCGCCACCTCAGTGCCGACGATGCCGCCGGCGCCGGCACCGCGGTTGTCGACGATCACCTGGCGGCCAAGCCGCTCGCCGAGATGGGTGGCGAACACGCGGCCCACGACGTCGTTGCTGCCGCCCGGCGGGAACGGAATGATCAGCCGTATTGGCTTGGTCGGATAGTCCTGCGCCGCCGCCACGGTGGTGAGGGCGAGCAGCAAGCCCGCGGCCTTCAGCAGCAGCGATTGGATGGTCTGCATCATGCGTTTTCTCCCGGGTTCCGGTCGGTTGCTGCCGCGGGGCCGGCAGGGTCCGTTCTGCTTATATCATGGCCCATGGATATCATGGCTCATGGATATCATGGCCCCATGGAATGCCGTCTGGGCGCGCGGGCCGCAAGCCCAAATTGTCGCGCTACTCGGCCTTGATGCCGCCCTCCCTCACCACGCGCTCCCACTTCGCCATCTCGGCCACCATGGTGGCGCCGAACGCGGCCGAGCTCATGCGCACCGGCTCGGCGCCTTCAGACGCGAACTGGCGCGCCACCTCGGGGGAGTCCTGGATGGCCGAGATCTCCTGGTGCAATTTGTCGATGATCGCCTGCGGGGTGCCGGCGGGCGCCACGATGCCGATCCAGTTGGCGACCTCATAGCCGGGGACCCCGGCTTCGGCCACGGTCGGCACGTCTGGCAGTGCCGGGCTGCGCGTCGCCGCGCCAATGCCAAGCGCCCGGAGCTTGCCGTCGCGTACATAGGGCGGTGCTGTGAGCGTGGTGGCGAAGGCCACCTTGGTGTGCCCCCCGAGGATGTCGATCATGGCAGGACCGGCGCCGCGGAACGGCACATGCAGCAGGTTGACGCCGGTCGAGAGCTTGAACAGCTCGCCGCCGAGATGCATGAAGCTGCCGACGCCGGCCGACGCGTATTGCACCTGGCCCGGCTTTTCCTTGGCCAGCGCAATAAGCTCCTTCACCGAATGCACTGGCAGCGACGGGTGCACCGTGATGACGTTGGGCGCGGAGGCCACGATCGCGACCGGCGCAAACGCCTTGATCGGATCGTAGGGCAGCTTGTAGAGCCACGGGTTGACCGCGTGCGCCAGCGAGATGACGAGCAGCGTATAGCCGTCCTTCGGCGCGTTGGCGGTCAGCTCGGTGCCGACGATTCCGCCGGCGCCGCCGCGATTGTCGACCACGAACTGCTTGCCGAGCCGGGTGCTGAGCTGCGTGGCAACGAGGCGTCCGACCGTGTCGTTGATGCCGCCTGGCGGGAACGGAATGATGACGCGCACCGGCTTCGAGGGATAATCCTGCGCTGTTGCGATTGTCGTTAGTACGAACAGCAGGGCGCCGGTCTTGAGGGCCAGCGCGCGGATTGTCGACATGGATGACATTCCCCTTACTCCGGCTTGATGCCGGCCTCTTTCACGACCCGTCCCCATTTGGTCAATTCGCTCGCGATGAAGTCGCCGAAGGCGCTCGAGCTCATGCGGATGATATCGGCGCCTTCATTGGCGAATTGCTTCTGCGCCTCGGGCGAATCCTGGATCGCCGAAATCTCCTGGTGCAGCTTGGCAATGATCGGCTGCGGCGTGCCGGCCGGCGCCACGACGCCGATCCAGTTGGCGGCTGCGTAGCCGGGCAGGCCGGATTCGCCGATGGTCGGTACGTCTGGGATGAGCGCGTAGCGTTCGGCCGCGCCGACCCCGAGCGCCCTGAGCTTGCCGGAGCGCAGATGCCCAATGACCGACGGCACCGACGCGAACGCCATGTGGGTGTGGCCGCCGATGACATCGATCAACGCCGGCCCGGCGCCGCGGAACGGCACGTGCAGGATATCGACGCCGGCCATGAGCTTGAACAGCTCGGGGCCGAGATGCAGAAACGTCCCGACGCCGGAGGAGGCGTATTGCAGCTTGCCCGGCCGCTCCTTGGCGAGCGCGATCAGCTCCTTGACCGACTTGACCGGCAGATCCTGACTGACCACCGCCACGTTCGGAGCCGTGGCCACGATGGCGACCGGCGTGAACGATTTGAGCGTGTCGTAGGGGAGCGTGTGCATCGCAGGAAGCACCGTGATCGCGAGCGACACGACCATCAGCGTATGGCCATCCTTCGGGGCACTCGCCACCAGCTCGCCAGCCACAATGCCGCCGGCGCCGCCGCGGTTCTCGACGATGAACTGCTTGCCGAGCCGTGTGCTCAGCTGCGTGGCGAGGATGCGTCCGACGGTGTCGTTGATCGCCCCCGGCGGGAACGGAACGATCACGCGCACCGGCTTGGTCGGATAGTCCTGCCCCGTGGCCGTGGCCGTCAGCGCAACCAGGGCAGTCGCGCAGGTGAGGACGAGTGCACGCAGGCTCGGCACACACAGATTTGGCATTGGACGTTCCCTCCGGCTTTCGCGCTCTTTCTGCTCTGGCGCTAGGCTGGCAGGATATCACGGCCAGCGGCGGTGTCCGGCAGGGCGCTTTGTCACGTCGCTCTGTGACGTTGCTCAGCCGAGCGGATGCTCGGACACCGCGAGCGGCGCGACGCCCGCGCGTGTTGCCTCGGCCAGCAATGTCGC
>Ga0209488_10000400_pt1 | contig 35938 bp, 29 predicted proteins | sample Rivendell_Oct201_8_FD_188349 | JGI IMG/M metagenome (GOLD analysis project Ga0209488, IMG submission 188349) | Vadose zone soil microbial communities from the Eel River Critical Zone Observatory, Northern California, USA -... | ecosystem: Environmental > Terrestrial > Soil > Vadose zone >...
TGCTGCGACGCCTGGCGTTGGGTTGCGGAACGCGAATCGGAAGTGGGGTCACTATGACACCGAGCTTCCGGTGTACGTGCTGGGGTTCAAGCTGTCGGGCCGTTTGACGACGGGCTCGGCGAACGGGACGTACACGCTTCGGATCAAGAGCATCGACTGGACGGGTGGATTGGGGACGACGCTGAATCAGGGTGAGGCCGTGACGGTGACGGACTTCAACGGGATCGCGAACGGGATTGGGATCAACAACGCGATCAGCTACTGGAAGGATTTCGACTCTCTCAGTGGCGTGACGGCGACGGACCTGAACATCATCACCAGTCACTTGAACCACGACTGCGATAGCCCGAACAACCCGTAAGTAGAGGAAGAGAGGCGTAACGGTTCCCCCCCTCCGTACTGAACCGGACGCGCCAGCAGCTTGCAACAGGCCAGGGATGCTTGTTCAGAGAGACGCGAGGTATTTGATCGCAGTGAACTACAACGGCTGACCGACGAGCCGCCCGAATCGGGCGGACATAGGACTACGAAGGGGCGCGACTTGATCTGTCGTGCCCCTTCTTGTTGGGGTGCGCGGACCCGATGAGCCGCTCGAGGGCGGTTCACCGGGCGGTGGGATTACGGGATCTCCCGTCCACTCTGGGGCACACGGGCCCCGGGTTGAGCTCTGGAGGCGTCGACCGGGACGCGGGGCTTCACAGCCGGTCGGCGGATAACTGTTCGAGTCCACGCCTCGTCCGGGACAGGCGAGCACGCGGGATCGGACAAACCATGCTGCGGGCGGAAGCCCCAGCGGAGGAACCGGAATGCGTGAACGGTGGAGACTCGTTGTCGCGCTGCTTGTGTTGCTCATCATCCAGGGGATCGCGGGACCCGCTTTGGCGGGTGTGCCCGACATCTCCCGGTCGTACTACGTGCCCCAGGCCGGCGACCCGGACCCCGCGGGCGCACCGGCGGGAAGTTTCTCGATCGAAGCGCCGATGGCCCTGACAGAAGGAACTGCCGCCATCCGTTTGTTCCGAATGTGCCCGAACAATGACGGCGGTTCCAGTCTACCGAACAACGCCCGGATCAAGGTTGTGGTCCTGGACGTCAACGGCAATGGGGTGCCCAACGTCGCGGCAGGGGATGTGTGCATTCTGCTCAACGGCGGAACAGCGGCCCAGAACTTCAGTGGTATCGGGGCCGATTCGGTGATCGCCAACTCGCAGTTCAACCCTTCGCCGCTCTGTCCGGACGTCCGATGCATCGCGGCGGACGGCCCCACCAACGGGGGAGGGGTGACCTTCATCACATTCACGGGTGGGACGCCCGGAACGCCCGGCATCGGCACCCGGAACCCCCTCCGGAAAATGGGGCACTACGACACCGAGCTACCGGTGTACGTGGTGGGGTTTAAGCTCTCGGGACGTTTGACGACGGGATCCGCGAACGGGACCTACACGCTGCGGATCAAGAACATCGACTGGACGGGTGGTTTGGGGACGACGCTGAATCAGGGTGAGGCCGTGACGGTGACGGACTTCAACGGGATCGCGAACGGAATTGGGATCAACAACGCGATCAGCTACTGGAAGGACTTCGATACTCTCAGTGGCGTGACGGCGACGGACCTGAACATCATCACCAGTCACTTGAACCACGACTGCGATAGCCCGAACAATCCCTAGGCGGTGGCGCAAGCCTTCCCAGGCTGCATCCGGCGGGCGGTTCCCTCGAGGAACCGCCCGCCGTCCTTTTGGGTATAATCGGGGGCATGAAATCGCCGCACATCCTCCTCGCGCTTCTTCTCGGCGTGGTCGCCGCTCCGGTCGCGGGGCAGAGCCTGTTCCTCGACGTGAACGGGGATGGGCGCTCGGACGGCAGCGACGTCCTGAATGCCGGGGTCACATCGGTCGATGTCTACCTGGACACCAGCCACTCGATGGACGGCGCGCCGGTCCCATGTGCCAAGTCCGAGCACCCGGACCAGCCCGAGCAGATCACGATCAACTCCTACACGTTCATCCTGAGCTGGGAGCCCGTGGGGACGGGATCGCTCACCTACGGCGCCTGGACCGACAACATGGGGTTCGCGATTGGCGTCGGGGGCACTCAGAAGGGGCGCGATTTCTGGACCGGCTATGCCGCTCCGTTCTACCTCGCGCCCGGGAAACACAAGCTGGGGACCCTGGGCGTCACCGTGACAGGCACCCCGGTGCTCCAGTTTCTCGCCTCCACCCCCATCGACAACACGGCCATGACCTCGTTCGGTTCGGCGTGCCTGGGAAGCGACTACGACAACACGATGAAGCTGGGCTCCGATTTTCTGGATGCGCGGGGCACCTCGCCATCGGACGATGCGCCGCGCACCGTCTGGCGCGCCATCCAGGCCATTTCCCGCTAGCTGCCCCCCGCTTACCCCCCCCGGCTTCCGCCCCTCAACGCGCCGCGTGCACCACGTAGGCCAGGGCGAAGCCGATCTGGGCCACGAACATCATCACGTACATGTGGGTCCAGGACGGGTGGTTCTCGGTCCGGGCCAGGTCGTCCGGGCGACGGAGCATGAGGTAGGCGACATACGCGCCCCAGGAGACGAGCACGGCGGTCAACCCCAGAAGGATCCATGGATCCCCCGTGAGATAGCTCTGGATGAGCCCGTAGGGGATCAGGAGGAAGGGGAGCACCAGGAAAGGCGCCGTGAACCACGCGGCGCGGCGCGGCCCTAAAAGAACAGGGAGCGTGCGGTAGCCCGCTGCGCGGTCGCCTCGGATATCCGCGAAATCCTTCGTCGTGGTCGCGCCCAGGAGGAAGAGTCCGAAGATCAGCCCGATGTACCACGGCTCGGTCCGCCCGAAATCCCGCACGCAGGACCATCCCGCCACCTTGAGGAGCACCCCGCGCGGCAGGGCGATCACGGCGTTCGCCAGGAAGGGGACCGCCTTCAGGCGGAACGGCGGCGCCGAGTACATCACCGTGAGCACCGCCGCCGTCCCGGCGAGGAGGGTGCATTGCGGCCCGACCAGCGAAGCCAGGACGAACGCGGCAACATAGAGCCAGCCGGCGAGGCGGATAGCCTCGTACGGCGCTATCCGGCCCGAGGGAATGGGCCTGCTCGGCTTGTTGATCCTGTCCGCCTCGAGGTCCGTCACCTGGTTCAGCGTGTTGGACGCGGCGTTCAGCACGGCCGCCATCAGGGTCCCGAGCGCGATCTTGGCGGCGATCCAGGGGGTGAGCGGGATCGGAGGCGAAGCACCCAGGGCGATCACGCTCCCGGTGAACATCCCCAGCGCGGGGGCGATCAGCGTGAAGGGGCGCGCCAGCTCCCAGTAGAGGCCTGCGCGCGACCCGTTGACGCCGCGCGCCACGTCAGCGAAGGCCCAGGAGGCGGCCGTCCATGTCGGGCGGCGGCGTTATCCCCAGCCTCGTGAGGACCGAGGGCGCCACGTCCTCGATGCGAGCGGCCGCCGCGTCGACCGGGCGGCTGGAGAGGAACACGCCCTCCACCTGCGACGGATCCACCGAGCAGTGGTCCCCGCTCCAGCGGCGCTCGTTGGGCTCGATGATCTCGGGCGGGATGCCGCCGAGCGAGGTCTGCCACGAAACGCGGTATCCCTCCTCGAAGCCCACGACCAGGTCCGGAGCCTCGCTGAAGTAGGGGCCGTGGTACAGCTCCTCCCGCGCGTAGACCTTCCGGACCACGCGCTCTCCCGTGTCCGGGTCTTTCAGGGCCCCGAAGCGTTGGATCAGCTCCCTCTTGAGCGCGGCGTACTCGGGCCCCGGCGGCACGATCCCCTGGCTCTCCCGCCCCTTCAAGTTGACGTAGATCTGCCCCAGGGCCAGCGCGTAGGCGCGGGTCTTCGACCAGTCCACGTTGGGCCAGAAGGTCCCGCGGCCGAACAGATCCTCGAGGTTCCGATCGCGTACGGGGTCCAGCCGCGACAGCGTCATGTACCCGTTCCGCACGAGCCAGGTGTTGATGTTCACCGCTTTCCGGAACGAGGAGAAGCCGTGGTCCGAGACCACCAGCACCGTGGTCCGCCCGCCCTGCGCGCGGCGCAGGAACTGTCCCACGAGGGAATCGCAGCGCATGTAGGTGCGGTCGATCGAGCCGCCGTACTTGGCCGCGAGGCGGCTGTTGTACATGGGGTGCTTCGGGTCGATCAGCCGCCACATCATGTGCTGCACCTTGTCGGTCGACTGGAACACGGTGACGAAGAGATCGGGATTTAGCTCGCGCATCGCGTCCAGGACCAGCGCGCGTTGGCGGTCGAAGGTGTAGTTCAGGTCCTCGAGGAAGACGCGCTCGTCGATCTTCTCCTCGTTCAAGGCCCACGTGTCCTCGGGCCAGCCGATCGTCTTGTAGAGCCCGATGCGGCGCGCCGCGTCGGCGCTGTAGCGGTTCGGCTTGGAGATGGGGACCGGCGGGCGCCTGGGGTCGAAGTTGATCGGCGAAAGATAGACGCGCAGCTCGGGACTCGCCTCCATCACGTGGAAGCGCGCGATCCCGTTCACGGCGACCAGAGGCGCGATGGTGAAGCGGATCTCGTACCAGTCGCTCCACGCGCCCTGCCGGATGGTGCGGACCTGCCCCTGGAGCGAGATGCGGACCGCGGAGGCGCCGGGCACGCGCTGGAACTCGATCGGGATCACGAGGTCGGGGATGCGCCCCTCGGCGTCTCGGGCGGCGAAGGGATTGCGCGGACCGTGGACCACCGAATGCGCGCGGCCCGTGGCGTCCACGCGAATCCGCTCGACCTTCCCCCCCATTTCGGTGTCGCCCGCGTTGACGGCGTCGGTGGCGAAGTAGGAGAAGGTGCCCATGGTGCCGCGAATGTCCGGAACCCCAAGCCCGGACAGGAGTACCCCATTCTGTAGCTCCTCGGGGGGGAAGTCGATCGGCGCCTCCAGCACGGCCGTTTTCACGCCGTGCCGCGAGGCAATCTGCCAGAACGTGGTCCCCTTCCGGTTGTTGGTGATCCTAGGCGCCCTCGTGGGCAAAAAGCCCATGGCGAACCGCCCGCGCTCGACGGTCACGGTGGAGAAGTCGGGGTAGTAGGTCGCGGGATTCCGGCGAAGAAAATCGTAGATCCGGGTCTTGCCCGGATTCATGCCCGTCGAGAACGAAGACCAGGCCACCGGGGACTGCGCCGGATTGGTGGTCCCCAGGCGTCGCATGGCGCCGTGTTGCTTCATCCACGCGAGATTGGGGAGCCTGCCTTGCGCGATCAGCCGGTCCACCATATCCGGATCCATCCCGTCGAATCCCAGGATGTAGACGCGCTCGCGGGTAGCCGCGCGTATCGGCGTGTCGGAGGCGGCCAGCAGGGCGAGGGATGCGACCAGGGCGAGCGCGGCGGCGTGCCCCGCCGGTCGCATGGCGGCGAAGGGCCCGGCGCGCCCGTGGAATCGCATGGGTCGAGGCCTCGGAATTTTCGGGGATCGATGCAAGGTGGTAACGCAAAGCGTAGCACCCGTGTTCGCGGAGTGTCAAACCGGGCGGCCGGAGGGGTCGCGGGGGTGAGCGCGGGGGGCAACCTTTTGAGCCCTTGTGCCTTGACGGGTTTTGCGCCCGGTTTCTATACTGCGGGGACAGCAGTCGCACCCGCCCCTATCCGAGGGAACCAGCCCATCCGCTCGTCCCGGTTCGCCCTATTGCTGATCGCCGCTCTCTTCGCCACGACCGGTTCCGCGGCCGGCGCGGTGGCGGCGGGGATTGGTGATCCGCGACCGGAGGCGGTGCGCACCTTGGCGCAGGATGGCCGCGGCGCTACGTTCCAGGTGACGCCCGGCGCGGCTCGATTCGAGGACGTGAACGTCGGGGGTGCGGCGTATTCCCGCGTGAGCGTCGCCGGCGGGGTGGTCGTGGAGACGCCGGGGCGCCCCGCGCTTCCCACGCTGTCGTTGCACGTCGCGGTTCCCGAGGGGATGAGCCCGCGAATGCGGGTCGTGGCCGAAGAGTGGGAGGACCACGCGGGGCCGCCGCCCGTACCCGTGGCGCAGCAGCGATTCGTGTCGGACGATCCCAGCACCGGGCCCGCGAGCGAGTTCCGCACCGATCCGGACCCGGCGGTTTACCGCGGCGGCGCGCTGTATCCGGTGGATGCCGCGGTGCTGGGCTCGGGCGCTCTGGTTGGCGAGTGGTGGGTGGTACCGGTCCACGTGCACCCCGTGCGGTGGGACTCGCGCGCCGGCGCGTATAAGGTGCTCCGCACGATGAGCGTGCGCGTCGATTTCGTCCCCGCCTCGGATCGCGAGCTGGCGGGGCGCCCGGTGACCCGCCCCGGCCCGCAGGCGCGCGCGTGGGATCGCGTGCAGCACGGATTGGTGAGGAACTACGAGGCGGCGCGTGCGTTTCCTTGGCGTCCGCGGCCCGGGAGCGTGGGCGCGTTGCCGCGGGGCGGCGCGTTGCCCGCCGGGCGGAGCCTCGCCGCGAATCCAGAATGGAAGCTGATGGTCGCCCAGACCGGGTGGGTATCAGTCTCCTACGCGACCCTCGCCTCGAGCGGATTCCCGTCCAACATCGATATCGCGAACGTGAGGGTGGAAGAGCGCGGCTACGACGACGCCGCGGACGCCCCGACCGTCACGCCGATCCCGGTGGTCGCGCGCGACAACAACGGGAACCTCAAGTTCGACGCCGGGGACGCGGTGACGTTCTACGCGCGGAGCATCCGCGACCGATTCGGCCTGGGCAACATCGAGCTGCGCTATTCGGACGTGAACGTCTACTGGCTCACGTGGGGCAGCACGCCGGCCGCGACGCCGGGGACGGTGAGCGGAGTGATTCCCGGATCTGCGACAACGCCCGTCTCATTCCGCGACGTGATCCGCCTGGAAGAGGATCACGTCGCGATGACAGCGCCGAACAACTCCCTGACCTCACCGCCCGAAGCCATCGAGTATCTCTTCTGGACCGACGGCCAGGAGGGGGATCAATTTGACACCCCGATTCCTTTCGTGAATCCGGATACAGCCCAGCCATTCCGGATTCGCGCGCGATACCAAGGTTTCAATGTCTCAGGCGTGATTCATCGATTCGACGTATTTTTCCGCGGATCATCAGGCGTCAAGGACACACTCGCTGCCGGGTACGAGTTCCAGGACCAGGAAGTCTGGCTTCTCGATACCGGGTTCACGATTCCCGGCAGTCATATTGGCGCCGGCACCAATTCGTACCAGCACGTCGGAGTGCATAAGGCCGGGTTCGGCTCCCCTCCCCTCGACGGCAGCGATGCGGATTTGGACGTTGTCGAAGTGACCTACAGCCGCCTGTACACGGCCCAGAATAATTCCCTGCGATTCACCAGCGGTGCTTCGGGCGCGGTATTCGAGCTTCACGTCGGCGGTTTCACCGGCTCGGTGGCGCCTTCGGTGGAGGTATTGGACATCACCGACCCGCTGGGTCCGATCTCGGTTTCGGGGGTAACCGTTTCCCCGACCGGGGGTGGGAAATACGAGGCGGTGTTCCGGACCGACGCGACCGCGGGCGAGCGGAAGTTCGTGGCCGTCGTGCCCGGAGCGGAGACCGCTCTATCCGGCATTGGGGTCATCGCTGATGTGGGATCGAACCTTCGACAGCCCGGCGCCTTTGACAATACGAAGATTGCGAGATCGATCTTGATCGCGCCGCAGCCGTTCCTCGTCGAAGCGAATCGGCTTGCCACCTACCGGCGGGGACAAGGTTACGTAGTCGAGGTCGCGGATGTGGCCGACGTGTACGATGAATTCAATGGCGGGATCAAGTCTGCGCGCGCCATCCGTCGATATCTGCGGCACGCCTACCTTACGTGGAGCCCACGACTCATGTACGCGTTGCTCGCCGGAGACGCGAGTTTGGACTACCGTGGGCATCTCACAGGGAGCAGTGTCGACTGGATTCCCACCTATCTCAAGTTCGAGCTGATTCCAGGTAACCACGGGAGGGAGCTGGTTCCTCAAGACTCCTACTACTCGCTGAACCTCTCCGCCACGGAGCCCTCGATCAGTGATTTCGTCCCGAGCCTCAGTCTAGCTCGGATACCGGCCGGCGAGCCTCTGGAGCTTGCGAGCGTCATCGACAAGATCATTGCTTACGAGAATTTTCAGCCGACCGATTCCTGGCGGGGCCGCCAGCTTCTCTATTCCGACGACGAGTTTTCCACTGGGATCAGCTTCCTACAGTCGTATTGTTTCCAACCGCAAGAGGTTGAATTTCGGACGGCAAGCGACGATATGGCAAGTATCACCGCCGCGAGTCCCGGGGGATTCGGTATTACCAACGACTTGTTCGATTTGAAAACCTATACCGACGCAGTTCCGCCCACGTCTGGGTGCAAGAATCGCCAGGCAGTGCTTACAGAACTCGGTGCGGGGGGTGGTTATGATGCCCTGATTTCGAAGATCAATCAGGGATCCCTGATCTTCAATCTCGAGACGCACGCGAATCGATATCTGATCTCCCACGAAGCCGTATTGATAAACGGAATGGTGCGATTCACTCCTACCTCTCCAAATACCCCTGACCGCGTTCAAAACGTCGGTCGTCCCTTTTACGCCATGGTCTGGGGATGCCACACCAACCAGTTTGCCGATGGTCCACTCTTTACCCGGGATGCTCTAGGAGCGGTGGACAGCAGCGAGTGTCTTGGTGAACAGTGGCTCCTGATGCCGAACCGCGGCTCTATCGGTTCTCTGGGGAGCTCCGCCTATGAGTTCTTGCAGACGAACCACGTGTACAATACCTTCGCCGCAGACGCCTTCTACACGACGCCCCCTGCGCCCGCTCCGTCGCTTGGTGAGCCGGCGCAAGCAAGGTGGATCCTGGGCGAAGTCATGCTGGTGGCGGAAATCAAGGATGGACTCACCAGCAACAGTGAGTCGAATCCCCAGCCTGTCATGAATCGAAACATCCACCTGTTCGCCGACCCCATGCTCCGCATGGACGCCCTGCCGCCTCGCGTCTACCAGGTCACGGTTGCCGGTGCCACCTTCAACGACAACGCCCCCCTCACGTCCGACTCGCCCACGGACAGCTCGTCCCTGGTCGCCGATCTTCGCGACGAGGTGGGGATCGACTCGGTGTACCTGACGGAGCAGAACGTGGCGAGCGGTGCGGTGACGCCGGTGGACGCGCTTACCTACTCGATCGCCTTCAGCGACTCGAGCCGGCTCGCCACGCTGACCGCGAACGTCCGGCCTCGGGTTGGGAACTACGATCTCCAGATCCGCGCCGTTGACGTGAACGGCCGCCTCCGCATCTTCACCCTCCAGGTCCGCACGCCAATCCGCTATCTTGCGGACAACGTCGAGATCGTGAACGGCGTCTTCGTAGCCGGCGGAGCGCGGCTCCGGGCCGAGGTGACATCGCCCATTCCACTCACTGCGGACTCCTTGCAACTCGTCATTGATGGGGCGGTGGTTGTCTCGACGAAGAGCCGCTTAGACACGGTCGGCCGCCTGTGGGCGCTGGAGGCGGCGCCGTCCATGGATCCGGGGACCCATACGATCCAGGTCGCGATCGGGGGGCACACAGCCGGCTTCGATCAGCGGACGTTCCAGACCACCAACGAATTCACCATCCGCGGGGTCGCCGTGGTTGATCCACGGATGCAGGGGACGGGTTGCAATGGCACCATCTTCCAGTACGAGCTGAGTGCCCCCGCGCGGAGGGTGGAGCTGTTGATCCTGACCGTGGCAGGACGCCGTGTCACGTCGATCGATATGCCGGGGCTGGCGGGCTTCAACCTCTACTGCTGGGACGGCCGCGATGGCCGGGCACACGACGCCGCTCAGGGGGTCTACTTCTACCGGCTCCGGGCAACGGACGTGAACGGTAAGACGGTGAGCAAGGACGGTCGGATGATCCGCGCCCGGTGAGCGATCGCCGGAGCGGCAAGGTCATCTTCCGCGAGCTGTCGCGACTGGTGACCGAGCAGCGAAACCCGCGCTCCAAGCGGCTCGACCGGCTCTCCACGCCCCAGGTGCTCCGGCTGATGAACGCGGAGGACCGGCGGGTGCCGCTCGCCGTGGGCCGCGAGATTCCCAAGATCACGCGCGCCGTGGATTTGATCGTCGGACGTCTCCTCCAGGGCGGACGTATGTTCTACGTCGGCGCGGGGACCAGCGGCCGCTTGGGCGTGCTGGACGCGGCCGAGTGCCCGCCCACTTTCGGGACGCCGCGCACGCTGGTGCAGGGAATCATCGCCGGCGGGCGGCGCGCGCTTGTGCGCTCCGTCGAGGGCGCTGAGGATGACGCCCGCGCTGCGGTCTCCGCATTGAAGAAGCGGCGGGTCGGCGCCAAGGACGTGGTCGTCGGCATCATGGCCAGCCGCCGGACGCCCTACGCGCTGGGCGCGGTCGAGTATGGCCGGCGCATCGGCGCGGCCACGATCGTGGTCACCGCCAATCCTTCCGCCAGCGCCAAGATCGACTGCGACGTCGTGATCGCCCCGCGCGTCGGGCCCGAGGTCGTCACCGGCTCCACGAGGCTCAAGGCTGGGACGGCGCAAAAGCTGGTGCTGAACATGCTTTCGACGGCGACAATGGTCCGCCTGGGCAAGGTCTACGAGAATCTCATGGTGGATCTGAAGACCGCGAGCCGGAAGCTGGAGGAGCGCACGAAGCGCGTCTTCATGCACGCGACCGGCGCGCGCTACGAGGACGCGGAGCCGGCGCTAAGGCGGGCGGGAGGATCGCTGAAGGTGGCGATCGTCATGCGCCGCGCCAAGATCACGCGCTCCGAGGCGGAGCGGCGTCTCAAGAGGGCCCAAGGATGGGTGCGCAAAGCCATAGCGGGGTAAGGGCCGGCGGGTCGCGGCGTATCGCGCTCACCGCGATCATTCTCGCCGCGGCGACGCTGGCCGCGCTCGCGGGCGCCGGCTGCGGCAAGAGCGCCGCGGGCAAGACCCCCGTCGTCTTCTGGCAGTTCTCCCCGCTCGCGACCGTCCAGCCCATCCTCGACCGTTTCCGCGCGGAGAACCCGACTCTCGACGTCCAGGTCGAGCAACTCACCTGGCAGAGCGGCCGCGAGAAGATCGTCGCGGCCATCGCCGCCGGCCGGCCGCCCGACCTCTGCGAGCTGGGCTCCACGTTCCTCCCAGGGCTGGTCGCGGACAGCACGCTGGCCGACTTGACCGACAGCACCACAGATATCCGCTCCGCGCTCGTCGGATGGGACGGAGTCTCCTACCGCGGCCGCGCCTACGCGGTTCCCTGGATGGTCGGCACCCGGGCGCTCTACGTGAATCAGGATCTCTTCCGCCGCGCCGGACTCGACCCCCAAAAGCCGCCCGCCACATGGGACGAGCTGTATCGCGCCGCGCACCAGATCGCCGAGCGCGTGCCGGACGCCAAGGGCTTCGGCATGAACGCGGGAGAGCGCGAGGTCCTCTTCAAGAAGTTCATGCCGTTCGCGTGGGGTAACGGCGGGGACATCCTGGATTCGACGCTGACGAAGAGCGTCATCAATTCACGCCAAAACCGCGAGGCGCTCCGCTTCTACCTGGCGCTGAAGCCCTACTCGCTGCTCGAGCGGCAGGAGATGCACGAGCAGGCGTTCGCCAAGGGGCGCCTGGGCATCATCGTCTCGGGTCCGTGGCTCCTCCGCACGCTGCCGAAGACCGCGCCCGACCTGCGCTACACGGTTGCGCTGATGCCTCGCCCCGCGACGGGACACGGGACGCCCGCCAGCTTCGCGGGCGCCGAAGTGCTCGGCATCTTTCGCGGATCGAAGCATCGCGCCGAGGCCCTCCGGCTCGCGCGCTTCCTGGTGCGGCCCGAGAACACGATGCCGCTCTTCCTGGCGACGGGGAACGCGTTCCCGGCCGCCGCGAGCGCCGCCGCCGACTCCTATTTCACGACGCACCCGCTTGACCGCGTCTTTCTGGAGCAGCTCCGCTACGCGGTGTCGCCGCCCCTCCATCCGAAATGGGTAGAGATCGAGGAGATCGTGAACGGCGAGCTGGAGGAGGCGATCTACGGCACCAAGAGGCCGGAGCAGGCCCTGGCCGATGCCGACGCGCGGATCACGCAGGTGCTTTCGCCCAAGCCATGAGGGCGGGGCGCCCGTCCGTCGGCCTCCTTCCCTGGGGAATCTGTTTCGCGGTCTTCGGCCTTTTCCCGCTTCTCTACGCACTCCTCCTCTCGTTCCAGGACATGAATCCGCTTCGCCCGGACGCGTCCCACTTCGTCGGGCTCGCCAACTACGCGCACGCTCTTGGATCGCCGTCGTTCTGGCACGCGCTCCGGACCACGGTCGTCTTCGTCGTGGGGACGCTGCCGGTCACGTTGGTGCTCGCGTACGGCGTGGCGGCCCTCCTCGGCCGGATTCGTCGCGCGCAATCGTTCTTCCGGGCCGCCATTTTCTTCCCGGCCACGCTCTCCATGGTCGTCGTCTCGCTCGTCTTCAAATCGCTCTACGCGGAGGACGGGCTGATGAACGGGTGGCTGGCCGCGTCGGACCTGGCGCGCGTGCACTGGCTCCAAGACCCGCGCCTCGCGCTCCCATCCATCATGGCGATGGACATCTGGGCGAGCGTCGGCTATTACGCGATCCTCCTCCTCGCGGGGCGGAAGACGCTCCCCGTGGAGCAGCTCGAGGCGGCGCGGCTGGAGGGGCTGACCGCGTGGCAGGTGGAGCGGCGCATCGTGCTCCCGCACCTCCAGCCCGTGATCCTCTTCGTGGTGCTGCTCAACACCATCCGTTCGTTCCAGGTGTTCATCGAGGTCTTCGTGCTCACGCGGGGCGGCCCGCTAGAGAGCACGCTGACCCTGGTCTATCACCTGTACGAGCGCGCGTTCTATCACTTCGAGATGGGGTACGCGTGCGCCATCGCCTACCTGTTGCTTGCGCTGGTCGGGGTCGTTCTCCTGATCCAGCGGCGGGTGCTGCGCTCCGCGGAGGTTGCCGCGTGAGGGCGGCGGCGGCGGCGTGAGGGCGGCCCGGCTGTGGCCCTACGCGGCACTCTCGGCGGTCGCGCTCCTGTCGCTGGCGCCGCTCCTCTACATGGCGCGCGTCTCGCTGGGGCAGGGGAGCGACCTCCCGATATCGCCCGCCGATTGGCTGGGGCGCCCGTTCACGCTGGAGCATTATCGGTCGCTCTGGTCGGGCGGACCGATGGGGCGGTTCGCGCTCAACTCCGCGATCGTCTCGTGCGCTGCGCTGCCGCTGCAACTTCTCCTGGCCTCGGCCGCGGGACACGCGCTGGCCCGCTCGCGTTTCATCGGCAAGCGGGCGACCCTCGCGCTCGCGACCGCGTTTCTGATCCTTCCGCGGCAGGTCACGCTGGTGCCGCTGTACCTGATCATGGCGAAGCTGGGATTGCTCGACACCTATCCCGCGCTGATCCTGCCGCATCTTGCCGATCCGTTCGGCGTGCTCTTCATGTCGCATTACTACCAGACGATGTCCGCCGAGCTGGAGGACGCGGCTCGCACCGACGGCCTCCCGGCGCGGACCATTTTCTGGCGCATCGTTCTTCCGCTCTCCGGGCCAGGGCTGGCCGTTGTGGGCGTGAACGGCTTCCTGACGACCTGGAATTCGTTCCTGCACCCGCTGGTGCTCACGACGTCGGAGTCCATGCGCACGCTTCCCGTCGGGCTCGCGCTCTTCGCGCAGTCGGAATACGCAGTGGATTGGGGCGCCCTGCTCGCGGGTTCCACGGTGGCGACGCTCCCGGTGCTGGTGGCGTTCGCGATCTTCCAGCGCCAGATCGTGGAAGGGGTGCTGCAGGGGAGCGGGCGATGACCCCGCGCGGCGCGGCGGCGGCAAGCGCGGGGTCCATGCGCGCGATCGGGCTGATGAGCGGGACCTCGGCGGACGGGATGGACGCGGCGGCGGTGCTGGTCGAGGGCGGCGACGCCCCGCGGAGGACGACGAAGCTGGTCGCGCTCCGCTCCGTGGCCTTCAACGACGCGATGCGTACCCAGATCCTCCGCGCCCAGGAGGGAGAGCTTCCCATGCGCGAGGTTTTCGCCCTGGGCGTTTTAGTGGCGGAAGTCGCGGCCGACGCGGCACGCCAGGCGCAAACGGCCGCGGCATGGACCGATCCGCCCGACGTCGTGGGCTTCCACGGCCAGACCGTGTTTCACGACCCCCGCGGCGAGCGATCAGGGAGGCCGCTGACGGTGCAGATCGGAGAAGCGGCCGTGGTCGCACACGCGCTGGGCGCGCCCGTCGTATCGAACTTTAGGATGGCGGACATCCTGGCAGGCGGAGAGGGCGCGCCCTTGGTGCCGCGCTTCGACTACCACCAATTCGGCTCCGACACCAAGGACCGCGTGCTCCTGAACCTGGGCGGCATCGCGAATCTCACGCGAATTCCCGCGAAGGCGAAGCTCGGCCAGGTCGTGGCGTTCGATTGCGGGCCGGGAAACATGCTCCTGGACGGCGTGGTCGCCGCACTCCGGTCCGACGGGCCGCGGCATGACGAAGGGGGCGCACTCGCGGCACGCGGCCGCGCCGACGAGGGCGTGGTGCGGGAATTTCTCGCCGACCCCTACTTCTCGCGGAGGCCCCCGAAGAGCGCGGGGCGCGAGGAATTCGGCGCCGCGTTCCGGGACCGCTTCCTGAAGCGCACCGAGGGGCGGTCGATGGAGGACCGCCTGCGCACCGCGGTCGCGATCACCGCCGCGGGCATCCTGCGCGCGGTCGGAATGTCCGGCGCCGGGAAGCCCGACGAGATCATCGTATCGGGCGGCGGTGCGAAGAACGCGGCCCTCCTCGACGCGATCCGCGCCACGCTCCCGGGAAGCGCTCTTCGCTCGAGCGACGATCTGGGAGTACCCTCCGACGCGAAGGAAGCGATGGCCTTCGCCTTTCTCGCCGTGGAAACCCTGGCCGGGCGCCCCGGGAACGTCCCCGCGGCGACCGGCGCCCGAAGGGAGGTCGTGCTTGGCAGCATCACGCCGCCGCCCCATGCGCGAGGTTAGGCGCTTCGTAGTGGCGCTGGTCCTGGCCGCGGTAGCGGCGGGATGCGCCGCGAGCCGGCCGCGCGAGGGGCCCGCCGACGGAACGCAGGCCGCCCCGAGCGGGGCCCAGCCAGCCCCCGCCGGCATCAAACACGGCCGAACCCCGCCGCGCACCACGGCGGGCGTTCCGGGCGGGGGTCCGCCGGCGCCGCCTCCGGTGAGCGACGCCTGGCGCACGGCCACGTCGGTGCGCATTGGACTTCGCACGGGAGCGCCGGAGCTTCTCCTCTCGGGCTCGACGGAGTGGCGCCTCGTCCGGCCCGACAGCAGCGAGGTCGCCTCCGAGAAGGGAGGCGTCGCGCTCCGCGTGGCGCGCGGCACGGGAGGCGCGCTGGAGATCACCCGGCGCGGAAGCCCCGAGCCGATCGCGCGGGCGAACGGACGCGACACGCTCCTCCTTCTGGCCCAGGACCGCGGATTCTCCGGCTGGAGCGGGCGGTGGTACCGAGGCTCGTTCCGCATCTTCGCCAGCGCCGACTCGGGACTCACGCTGGTGAACGAGGTGGGGCTGGAGAGCTATCTGCGCGGCGTCCTCCCCGAGGAGATCGGCACCCCGCCCGAGACCGACTTCGAGGCGGTCAAGGCGCAGGCGGTCGCGGCGCGCTCGTACACCCTCTCCTTCCTGGGCCGGCGCGCCGCTCTCGGCTTCGATCTCTGGGCAACCGTCGAGGACCAGGTCTACGGCGGGACCGCGCGCGAGAACGCCCAGTCCAATCGCGCGGTCCTGGCCACGCGCGGTGAATTGCTCCTCTCCGACGGCGCGCCCATCCGCGCGCTCTACTCCTCGGCCTGCGGCGGGCGCACCGCCAACGTCGAGGACGTGTGGCCGTGGCCCTGGACGCCGTATCTGCGGAGCGTGCGGGACGCCGATGAGAACGAGCCCACGGGCTACTGCTCGCTCTCCGCGAATTACCGCTGGCGCGAAGAGTGGGGCGTGGACGCGTTCATGGAGATGCTGCGGAAATACGCGCCGCCCGAGGGCGCGGACGCCTCCGCGCTCGATGGAAACCTGCTCGACGCGGCGGTCACGAGCCGATCGCGAAGCGGCCGGGTGAGCGAAGTGGTGGTCAAGACCACGGAAGGGAAGTGCGTCCTGCGCGGCGACCGCGTGCGATGGTCCATTCGGCGCCCCGGCACCCAGGCGATCCTCCGCAGCTCGTTCATCAAAATCGGTGTCTTGCGGGCGGCGGACGGAGCGCCGCTCAAGGTTGTCGTGACCGGCGGCGGGAACGGGCACGGAATCGGCATGTGCCAGTGGGGAGCAATGGGGATGGCGCGCGCCGGGATCAGCTACCGCGAGATTCTACGGCACTACTACAAGGCGACGAGGTTCGCGCACTTGTAGGCGGTTTCGGCTACGGACGCGGATGCGAGCGCTGCCGCTCCAGAATGGTGATCACGCCGGCCGCGGTGGCGGCGGCGGGGTTCTGGGTCGGCGTCGTGGTCCCTCGACGCTCGCGCAGAACGGCGATTCGCACCACATCGATGAACACGCTCTCGGCGGCCGTGCCCACTCCAAGGGGCATCGCACCCGGCTTGGTCGGGTAGTCCGCGCCGACGAACGCCTGGTACTGTTTGGACGTGCCCAGCGTATCCACCGCGAGGTGACCCGTCGCGGGATAATAGGAAGTGTCCGCCGGCTGCGTGGGCCTCATGCCTGTCGGTCCGAACGCGAACTTCAGCACCTCGCCCTTCGCTCCCCGAAGCGTGCCCCCCGCCGCGCCGCCATCCAGGTAGGAAACCGCGGTGAGAAGCGTGCACGGGAGGGACACGCCCAGGAGCGCCTGGGCCCGAGCCGCTAGAATCGTATCGATGCGCTCAGCCTGGGCGGCCGGCTGGGACTGCGAGCACCCCGCGAGGGCGGAGGCGAGTGAGACGGCGACCAGCAATCGTTTCATCGGCCCATGGTACGGCACCCGGGCGCCATCAGTCGAACTCGTACTTCGGGTCGGCCGGCCTCTGATCCTTACCGACCCGCCCCGCCTGGATCGCCGCCCGCGAGTAGTTCTCCCCCTTGACTGGCGCGCCGAAAATCCGCCGCAGCGTGTTGATCTGCCCCACGTGCGTGAGCGCGTCCGCGATCGGTCCCTGGAAAATGTGCTCCACGGGCGCCGCGAGCGGCGCGTCCGAGGCCAGAAACGCGTCGAACGCCTCGCACGCCGTGTGGAACCGCCTTACCTCCTTGTCCCAGGGAAGCGGCTTTGCGTTGTTCCAGACCTGCTGGTCCCGCGCCATCGTGAGCCCCCAGTCAATCAGATCTCCGATGTGGGCCAGGATCTCGACCGGCGTGCGCGTGGTGGGAGACGCGCGGAAGGCGGCGAATTCGGGCGGCGCGTTTCGGGTAGCCTTCGCGCCCCGGTAGGCCAAGGTGGCCAGAGTATGGCGGAGGAACTCGCGGTCCGTGCCCATCTTCCTCCCCGTCAGCGGGTTGTCCGAGGTCGCGTTGACCCGGACCCTGGGAGCCCGTATAATCGTGCGTCTTGCCTTTGGTGGGGTCGTAGTTCAGCTGGTTAGAACGCCTGCCTGTCACGCAGGAGGTCGCGGGTTCGAGTCCCGTCGACCCCGCCATTTATTTTAGAACGCCCCGCCGGCGAGCGGGGCGTTTCTGTTTTAGGCGGGCGAGTGGGCCGACGGTCTATATCCCAGGTACAGGTTCGGGGCCCCGGAAATAGACCGAAAGTGTACCCATCGGACTATAGATGTCAGCCCAATGGCAAAAGAGAATCTGGGGATGCTCCGGCGATGTAAGCTTCCCGCGGCAGTGTGTCTAGGTATCCTTCTAACCGCTCCTTCCTGCCTCCCGCAACGGTCACTCACCTATCACGTATCTGTTCCCGATCCGTCCCAGCCCTTCATCCTGGTCTCCATGACGGTTCGAGGCGCCCCTGCTGGAGGCTGCGAGCTGAAAGGGTACGCGGCGCCGGACGTGATGCGCGCCGATCAGGTCCGTGCGTACCGTGAGGACGGCACCGAGTTGCAAGTCATGGCCGTCACCGATTCCGTGGCGTCCGGTGGCAAGCGAGTGCCTGTTCCTCGATACCGGGTCGTGGGTCCCGTCCCCGCAACATTCAGAGTCAGTTATCGGGTTTCTCCCGGGAGAAGAGAAGGCAACGAACACCTGGGCTACAGCGGCCGCGCGTTCGGACACCTGGGCCGCGACTTTGGACTGGTCACGGGGCGAACGCTCTTTCTCCTGCCGGAGCCGGCGGCCTCGTACGGATCGATCCGAGTCGGCTTCGACCTTCCAAAAGGGTGGAAGGTGGCTACCCCCTGGAGGCGGGTGCCTGGCGGATTCCTCGTCGAGGCACCTCACGCCAAGCCATTCGACCTGCTGGCCACCGCGACAATCGGCTTGGGCCCATTCCGGGAAGAAACCTTCACCGTGGGGAGCACTTCGGTTCGCCTGGACTTCAGCTCCGCCATTTCTGAAAGCGAAGCGAGGCGGTCGGCGCAGGCGCTGGAGAGTGTCGTCCGGTACGTGCATCACGCCTTTGGGCGCGACCTCGGAGAGCAGTACGCCGTGGTCGCCGTTCCGGAGACGCCGGCAATGGACGAGATCATCGGGGAAGGGTGGGCGTACGGGCAGGGGGGAACTCTGTCCCCATTGACGCCGGGGCGAGCGAGGAGATTTGCCCAAAGGCTGATCGAGGCCTACACGGTGCATGCTCCGTTTCGCACAGAGATCCGCCGCCTCGAAGAGTTCTGGGTCGTCGACGGCATCACGAACTGGTACTCCTGGCGCGCGGCCGCGTCCGCGGGCCTTGCCGATGAGGACCAGGTGGGACACTCGCTGGCCTCCGAATACCTCACGGCCATGACGACGCCGGGAGTCCATCGGGATCTGGAGAGCTTGTACGCGGGGGGCGCGCCGGATCGCATCGCGCGCGAGGTGCTCGCTCCTTTCGCGCTGCTCTACCTGGACCACGAGCTCCGAACACACAGGGGCGGATCTTCAGGCCTTGATGCGATTCTCCCCAAGCTCTACGCCACCGGCTCGGCACCCTCCCTCTGGTCACTTGTGGGTCGAGAATCACCCGGCGATTGGGACCACTTTCGCACGCGGTTCGTGCGCGGGACGGACCTCGCCCCGATCCCCGACCTCTTCCCCATCGCACCTACCCGCGCGGCACCCTCCCCGGTCCATGACGCGCCCATTCGCTATCTCACCATCGCCTATTCGGGGAACACGTACGGATACCTGGAGAACTGCGGATGCAAGGTCAATCAGTCCGGAGGAGTCGCGCGTCGGGCCACGGAGCTGGCTCGGATTCGCTCACGCGATCCGCAAACGGTCGTTCTGGACGCAGGAAACACGTTTGCCCGGCCGGAGCGTTCCAACACGCCCTCGTTCCTGGAAGATGGCGAGCAGCGGCTCTATCTCGAAACCCTCGACCTCATGAAATACAACGCGGCGACTGTAGGACTGACCGAGCTGGCGTGGAGTCCCGAGTATTTTCGGGAGCACGTGAAGCCCCTCAAGACCCCCTACCTCGCGGCCAACGTGCTTTGGGGCGGCAAGCCGATCGGGCCGAAGGAGATCGCTCTGAGGGCCGGCGGAATGACCGTTTGGGTGGTCGGTGTTCTCGATCTTCCTCGAGGGGGTGGGACGACCGTTCGGCGTTTCAGCGAGAGCGCGGCGCGGCTTCAGTTCCTCGATCCGGTCGAGGAGGTCCGCAAGATCGCCGCGCGGAAACCCTCCGCGGATCTTCTTGTCGTGATGGGCGTCCTGAGCCCATGGACGATTCGACGACTGGCCGCCGCCTGTCCCGATGTCGACGTGGTCCTATCGACCGCCTACGACGGACCCCACTGGCTTCCTTCCTCGGCCGGTTCCCGCCCAGTCATGACGACCGACGACTCGACCGGGTTTCTGGGCCAAACACTGGTGCTCTATACCTACAGGGGGCAGTACGGCATCTCCTCCGCGCGATTGGGGGTGGACCGGTCCGGCCGAATCGTCTCCGCGGATCGGAAGGAATACTGGCTGGATGAGAGCGTCCCGGATTATCCGCTCGTCCGAGATCGGCTCAACCGCTTCTATGACGAAGTCGGCAAGACCCAGATGGCGCAGGCGAGTGTGCGTCCGCCCCTTGGCGACGACCCCTACTGGCAGAACAAGCACTACGCGGGTGCGGCTCGTTGCGCGTCGTGTCACTCGTCCGAGTACGACCAGTGGAAGACCACGCCGCACGCGACCGCATTCAAGACCCTGCTCGACCACCATCGCCATTACCAGCCGACCTGCGTCTCGTGCCACGTGGTGGGCTTCGGCTCCCGATGGGGTTACAGAGTCGGGGATGCCGAGGTCCCGCTTGGGAACGTGCAATGCGAGGTTTGTCACGGTCCCGGGCAAGACCACGCAATGAATCCGCTGCCCTCGAACATCCGGCGGGCCGTGCCGGAGCGAGTCTGCCTGGAATGCCACAACCCGGATCACTCCGACCAATTCGTTTACGCGGAGCGTCTGCCATCCGTGCTTCACGAGAGATTGATCAGTCTCAAGTCACCCTGACGATTGTTCGGCGGTGCCGCCGAACCCTCCGGCCGACTCCGGCCAGGCCGCGGGGGAGAGGTTAGCGGCCGGTAAGGAGGCAAACTCGATGAAAACCATTCGAATCGCTCTTGGGCTCGCGCTTCTGTTCGCGATCCTAGCGGTCGCCTTCGGCACGCTCGTGCCGGCGAGCAAACACTCCACTCCGTACGTCGCGGCGCTATCGAATGTCGCGGTGGGAACCGCCGAGGCTGTTGGATGCAACAACAAGAGATGTAACGCCGGCGTATGCGATAATTGGGACTTCTACGGCTGTAGTACCAATACGGGCACCTGTAGGAGCACCCAGTGCTTCCCATAGGCTGACTTGCGCGGGGTCGGTGGCACCGCCGGCCCCGCGTACCCTTTTGCTCCAATCGTTTCAGCCTACGGCACACTCGTTCCGGCCGCCCTCCAGCTCCTGGGCTTCCATCTCCCAGACTTCGAGCAGGCCGAGGTTCACGGCTTTGATCTTGCGGTAGGCGTCGGGGGCCTTGCTGACCTTGGACCCGACCCATGCGACGAACGCCGCCTGGTCCTTGATCCGCAGCGGCTCGTTCCGCTGCAGCACGTCCGCGAACCGGCAGCCGACGCTGTGGTCTTTCTCTCGCTCCTTTTCCGAAGCGTAGTGCGCGGGGTGGATCCGGACGTCGCCGCCCCACTCGCGTCGCGCGCGCTCGAGACTGTTCCACAAGCTCAACGTCCACGCGTCGGCCTTTCCGCCGAGGTCGGGACGTCCCACCGAGTTCACGAAGACAAAGTCGCCGGTCAGGGCGACGTCGCCGGCGCGGTAGGTCACGCTCCCCTCGGTGTGCCCGGGCGTGTGCTGGACGCGGACCTCGCCACCGCCGATGGCCACCGCGGTCCCGTCCGCGACCGGCGTGAACTCGATCTTCGCGGGCGTCCCGTCGAAGGGATACACCGCGTCGCCGGGGTGCAGGTAGTAGGGGACCTTGAGCGATCGCGCGATCGCGGGGCCGCCGCTGATGTAGTCGGCGTGGACGTGCGTGTCGGCGACGCCGACAACGCGGCAGCCCGACTCGCGCGCATACTCGAGATAGGGCTGCGCCTTTCGCGGCGGATCGACGAGGAACGCCTCGCCGCGCGACGCGAGGAGATAGCCGGTCGCCCCTTTCGCGATGCGGTCGAATTGGACGAAGAGGTCGAAGCCCACCGGAGGCGGAAGCCGGCGCGGCATCACCGCGATGTCCCAGGCAGCCATGCCGCCGCGCATCGAGATGGCCGTATAGCCCAGGTCGTTCAGCACCACCGCGACCTGCTTGCTGGAATTGCCGCGCCCGCAGACCACGGCGATGGGGCCGTTCGCCGGAATCGTCCCCCGCACTCCCTCGCCCATGGCCAGCAGCTCCGAGCCGCGGATGTTGATGAAGCGCTCGGCGGGGACGAGGTCGATGCGGCCCGCCGCGACTGCCGCGGGCGCGCGCACGTCGAGCACGCGCATCGGAGCGCCCGATTCGAGGCGCTGAACCAGCTCTTCCGGCGTGATCTCGGGGACGTCGTGAGCCATGTTGCCCAGTTTCCCCCCCTGCTGGGGGTCCGGTCAAGGCTTGTGGCCCTGCCCGGGACCGGGCAAGATCGCCCCATGCCGTCTCCCACGCCATCCCCCATCCCGAAGCGCCCGACCGTGACCGATATCCTGCCCGGCCTGGCGCTGAGCGTGCTGGTCGCGCTCCTCGCCCGCACCATCCATCAGGCCCTGCCGGCGGGCATTGGCGCCGCGGTGGGGGAGGTGATCCTGGCCGTGCTCCTGGGGCTTCTGATCGGGAACACGGTCGGCCTCCCGTCGTACTTCGCGCCGGGGATCCGCTTCTCGTTCCACGCGCTGCTCCGCGTCGCGATCGTCCTCCTGGGCGCCACCTTCTCGGTGCAGCAGGTGGCCGCGATCGGGGGGAAGGCGGTATTCATGGTCGTCGTGCTGATGACGGCCGCGCTCCTGGCGGCCCACGCGCTGGGGCGGCTGACGGGCGTGCCCCAGCGCCTGTCCACGCTCATCGGCGTGGGCACGGCGGTCTGCGGCAATTCGGCGATCGTGGCGACCGCGCCGGTGATCGGCGCGCACGACGACGAGGTCTCGTTCGCGGTCGCGACCAACACGCTCTTCGGGACGCTCGCGGTGTTCCTGTATCCCATCCTGGGACGTGCGATGCACTTGAACGACGCGGCGTTCGGCACCTGGGCGGGGTCGGCGGTGAACGACACCTCGCAGGTCGTCGCGACCGGATTCGCCTACAGCGAGACGGCGGGGCGCATCGCGACCGCGGTCAAGCTGACGCGGAACGCGCTGATGGGGGTCGTCATCGTGCTGATGGGGGTTCTGTACCGCCGCGCCCGAAGGGAGGAGGAGGGCGCTGCGCCTGCCCGCGGCGCCTCCCCGCGCGCCACCCTCTGGCTCCGCGTCCAGCAATCCGTCCCGCTCTTCGTCCTCGGTTTCCTCGCGATGGCGGCGCTCCAGTCCGCGGGCGTCCTCCGCGAGCTGTCCATCCGCATGGGGCGCGACCTGGCGAAGGACGCCCAGTTCTGGGCCAAGGTGCTCATCCTGATCGCGTTGGCGGGCGTGGGGCTCTCGACCAAGATTGCCGCCATGCGGCGCGCCGGGCTCAAGCCGTTCTACGTGGGTCTGGCCGTGGCTGCCGCGGTCTCGGCCATCAGCCTCCTCTGGATCCACCTGGTCGGCCCGGCCGCCGGCTGACCCCCGCCTCCATGCCCGCGCGTCCCAAGAGCCGCCCATGCCCATGATCCGCCCCACCGAGCTGCCCCGGGGTTGCACCTTCCGCCGCCCGCGGCCCGACGACGCACCCGAGATCGCGGCCGTGATGAATGCCGTGGACATCGCGGAGACGGGCGAGGCGGACTCCTCGACCGACGACGTGCTGGACACCTGGGCGCTCCCGCGCTTTCAGGTCGAGCGCGATGCCTGGGTCGTGGTGGGCCCCGACCGGAAGATCCTCGGCTACGCCTGGCTCTGGGATCGCAAGCCGCACGTCGAGATCCAGGCGGATTCGTACGTGATGCCGGAAATGGCCGCGAGCGGCCTGGAGGCGATCCTCCTCGAGCGCATCGAGGAGCGGGCCGCCGAGCACCGCACCGCGGCGCCGCGCACCGAAGAGGTGCTGATCCGCGTCTTCAGCGCCCCGCTCGCGGCCGAGCGCGTCGCCGCGCTCAAGTCCCGGAGCTACTCGCGGGTGCGCACCTTCTGCCGCATGGTGATCGATCTCACGACTCCGCCGGCCGCGCCGCAGTGGCCCGAGGGGATCGCGGCGCGCACCTTCGCCGCCTCTCGGGATGAGCGCGCGGCGGACCTCGCGATCCAGGAGTCGTTCTCGGATCACTTCGGCTACGTGCTCGAGCCGCACGACGAGTGGGTGGAGCGGCGCACCAACCAGTCCGGCTTCGATCCCGCTCTCTGGACGCTCGCGTGGGACGGCTCCGAAGTGGCGGCCGCGATCCTCGCGTACGCGCCGGAGGGCGAGGGGTGGGTGCGGGAGCTGGGCGTGCGCCCGGCGTGGCGCGGGCGCGGCATCGGTCGCGCGCTCTTGCTCCACGCGTTCGCCCTCTATGCGCGACGCGGGATCACGCACATCGCATTGGGCGTCGACCTGGCCAACGAGACGGGCGCGACGCACCTCTATGAATCGGTAGGAATGCGCGTGGCATTCCGGCACGATCTGTACGAGAAGCGGTTGGGCGCCGGGCTGGCTACGTAGCGGCGCCCGCAACTCATTGTGGCGGAGTCTGGTAGCGGACTGGTCCAAAACCCGCGTCCCGGCGCGTCGTTTTCCGTTGACGGCCTCGGTGGCGCTCCGTAATTTCCCGACGCAGTTTTTGAGGGGCATTCCGCCGCCCCAGGAGTGAACCGGGATCCGAGGAGTTCGTGATGACTTGGCAGAATGATTCACCCGCAGGCGGTCTGTTCGAGCTGGACCCCAGTCGGCACTCGGACATTTACGCGCGCAATCCCTTCCACGACGAGGAGGAGATGGAAGGGGACGGCGAGTTCGAGGACGAGGACCCTGAGGACGAAGAAGACGAGGATGACGCCGACGATGACGACGAATTCGAAGACGACGATGACCTCGAGGAGGAAGAAGAGGAAGAAGACGACCTCTAGCCGAGGGCTCACGCAATGGCGCGTCCCGTCCGCACGAAGCTGAATCCGCCCGCGCCGCCCTTGTTTCTGGGTCTTTCCCCCGACGCGTGCCGGCTCGACCGAGCCCGCGTGGCGGTGGTCCCCGCACCGTTCGATCAGACGACGAGCTACCTGCCGGGCACACGCTTCGGCCCCGCGGCGATCATCGGCGCGTCGCGGCAGGTGGAGTTCTACGACGAGGAGCTGGACCGTGAGCCGTACGAGATCGGCATCGCCACGCTCGCGGAGATCGAGATCGAGCCGGGCGACATGGAGGCGGGACTCAGGCGGCTGGAAGAGGTCGTCGTCGAGCTCGACGCGCAGGGGACGGTTCCCCTCACGCTCGGGGGCGAGCACTCGCTGACGCTCGCGCCCGTCGCGGCCCTCCGGCGTCGCTATCCCGAGCTGACGGTGCTGCAGCTGGACGCCCACCTGGATCTGCGCGACTCCTACCAGGGCACCAAGCTGAGCCACGCGAGCGTCATGCGCCGGATCCGCGAGCTGGGCGTCCCGACGGTGCCGGTCGGGATCCGGAGCGTTTCCCGGGAGGAGGCCGACTACGTCCACGCCGAGAAGCTCCCGGTTTTTCTGGCGCGTGAGATTCGCGCCTCGGGGCTTCCGATCGATTCCATCCTGGCCGAGTTGAAGAATCCGGTCTACGTGTCGGTGGACCTGGACGCGTTCGACCCGGCATACGTTCCGGGGGTGGGAACCCCCGAGCCGGGCGGGCTCACCTGGGACGAGGGCCTTCGCCTCCTGCGCGCGGTCTTCGAGCGCCGGCAGGTCGTGGGGATCGACGTCGTGGAGCTGTGTCCGATCCCGGGGCAGATCGTCTCCGAATTCTTCGCCGCGAAGCTCGTCAACAAGCTGATCGGCTATCTCGGGCTCTCGCCCGAGGCGGACGCGCGCGGCACGTCGCCGCGCCGGGCCGCGCCCGCGCGCCCTCCCCGGCGCCGCTGACCCGCGTGCCGGTCCCCACGCTTCGCCTGGCAAAGAACCAGGAGCGGCGCATCCGGGCCGGCCACCCCTGGGTATTCAGCAACGAGATCGAATCGATCGAGGGGACGCCCGAGTCCGGGGGCGAGGTCCTGGTGCAGGACCACCGCGGCGGCGTGGTCGGCGTGGGCCTCTACAACCCGCGCTCGCTCATCGCGGCCAGGCTCTTCGCTCGGCGCGAGCGGCCGATCGACGCCGATCTCTTCCGCGAGCGCATCCGGAGCGCGCGCGCGCTGCGCGACCGGATCTACCCGGTCGAGTCGACCTACCGCATGGTCTACAGCGAGGGGGACTTTCTACCCGGCCTGATCGTGGATCGCTACGGCGACTATCTTGGCGTTCAGAGCCTCACGGCCGGCATCGAGGCGCGGCTGGACATGGTGCTGGACGTCCTGCAGGAGGTCGTGCAACCGGCCGGCATCGTCTGCCGCCGCGATTCGCCCTCCCGCTTCTACGAGGAGCTGCCTCTCCTCGAGCCCTTGGTGCGCGGATCGGTGCCGGAACGGGTCGACGCGCCCCTGCTTGGATTCATCATCTCCGTCGATCTCCACACGGGGCAGAAGACGGGAGAGTTCCTGGATCAGCGCGAGAATCGGATGCGCGTGGCCCAGGAGTCCGTGGGACGGCGCGTGCTGGACCTGTACTGCTACACGGGCCTCTTCTCGATCCATTGCTCCGCCGCCGGCGCCGCCTCGGTGCTGGGCATCGACCGCTCGGCCCCCGCGATCGAGCGCGCCGGCGAGAACGCGCGGCGGAACGTGCAGAACCGGCTTCCGGAGTTCCGCGTCGAGGAGGTCGAGAAGGCGCTCCCGTCGCTCGATGCCGCCGGCGAGCGCTTTGGTATGATCATCCTCGACCCGCCGGCCCTGGTGAAGAGCCGGAAGTCGCTGAAGGAGGGGCTCCGGAAGTACACGCAGCTCAATGAAGCCGCGATCCGGCTCCTCGAGCCGGGGGGCGTGATCGCGACGGCGACGTGCTCGCACCACGTGGATCCGCCGGTTTTTCTAGACGTCCTGCGCGCGGCGGCAAAGGATGCGGGGCAGCCCCTCCGCGTGGTGTCCGTGCTGGCGCAGAGCCGGGACCATCCGGTGCTCTTGTCGGCGCGGGAAACGTCGTATCTGACGATGGTGATCGCCGAGCGGATCCACTGAGGGAACCATGACCCAAACCACTGACCCGACGCCGAGCCGCAAGGACCTCTTCCTGGGGCTCGTTCATTCCTTCCAGGCCGCGGCCATGCAGCAGATGGGCAAGATCATGAATCCGTTCACCAACCAGGTGGAGCGCGACCTGGTGCAGGCGCGCCTGTCGATCGACATGCTCGAGATGCTGCAGGAGCGGACCAGCGGGAATCTCACGGGGGAGGAGTCCCGATTCCTCACCCACGTGCTCACGGAGCTGCGACTGAACTACGTGGCCGAGGTGGACGAGGACAAGAAGGCCGCCGTCGCGCAGGGCCCGCCCGCCGGCGCCACCCCGGGCGCCGCCGCGCAGGCGCCGCCCGCCGCGGCCGACAAGGAGCGCTAGCGCTCTTCCTTCTTCACCGCCTCCCACAGCCGGTCCAGCTCCGGAAGCCCCGCCTCCTCGACCGAGCGTCCCTGTTCGCGGAGCATCGCCGCCACGCGGTCGAACCGTCCCCGAAACTTCTCCGTCGCGATCCGAAGCCGCGCCTCCGGATCGATCCGTAGAAAGCGCGCCAGGTTGACCACCGCGAAGAGAAGATCGCCGATCTCCTCTTCGATCCGCTCGGAGGCCGCGCCCTCCATCTCGTGCTCCACCTCGGCCAGCTCTTCGCGGATCTTGTCGACGACGCCCCGGGCGTGCTCCCAGTCGAACCCCACCGAGGCCGCCTTCTCCTGGATCCGGTACGCCTGGAGGAGCGCCGGCAACCCCTCCGGGCGCTTCCCCAGGGTCGAACTCTCGGACGATTCCTGGCGCTTCCGCTCCTCCCATCGCCGGAGGACGCCCTGCGCATCCAGGACCTCGCCGCCCCCGGACGCGCCCCCGCCCGCGGCGCCCCCACCGAACACGTGGGGGTGGCGCCCGATCATTTTCGCGACGTTCTGCCGGAGCACCGCCGCGGGTGTGGCGCCTCCCTCCTTCTCGAGCGCGACGGCGAGAAAGAAGGCGAGGTAGAACAGGTCGCCCAGCTCCTCGTCGGCCGCGCGCGGATCGCGGTTCGCGACCGCCTCGCCGATCTCGTGCGACTCCTCGACCAGGTAGGGGGTGAGCGTGCGCGGATTCTGCTCCTTGTCCCACGGGCAACCGTCCGGGCCCGTGAGGTGGCGGACCAGGTCGAGCAGCTCGGCCGCGGCCGCGGCGAAGTCCTTCCGGTCGGGGGCTTCGGGCGAGCCGCGCGCGGGCGCGGGACGGGGCGCTTCCATCGCGCCAGCATATCGCAACCGGGGGCGTAATCACCGGCCGTCCTTGCATTCTCTCGCGGGCCTGTGATACTCGACACGTATGGAATTTCCCACCTGGGTCGAGGTCGACCTCAACCGTTTCCGCCGGAATCTCGCGGCCATCGCCGCCGCCATCGGCCCCCGGCGACAGATCCTCCTCGTCGTGAAGGCGGATGCCTACGGCCACGGCGCGGTCGAGATCGCCCGCTGCGCGGTCGCGAACGGCGTAAGCATGCTGGGCGTGGCCACCCTGCACGAGGGGATCGAGCTGCGCTCGGCCGGCGTCGACGTTCCGATCGTCATCCTGAGCCCCGGGCTCCTCTCGGAGGTGGACGAGATCGTCGAGCACCGCCTGACGCCCTGCGTCGCCTCGCTCGACTTCGGGCAGCGTCTCTCCGACCGCTGCGTCGCGCACCAACTCCTCTGCCGCGTGCACGTGGAGGTGGATACGGGCATGGGCCGCGCCGGTGTCGCGGAAGGGGATGCGGTCCCGTTCATCGAACGGCTGATCGGTCTGCCCAATCTCCGGCTGGAAGGGGTGTTCACCCATTTTCCCGACGCCGACTCGGGCCGCACCGACGTGAGCGAGGAGCAGCTCCGCCGCCTGGGGGAGGTGCTCCACGCGCTCGAAATCCGGAAGATCGAGGTGCCGCTGCGCCACGCCGCGAACAGCGCGGGCATCCTGAGCGTCCACGACTCCTATTTAGACTTGGTCCGCCCCGGCATCCTCGCCTACGGCTTCTACCCCAGCCGCGCGGTGTCGCACACCGTCGAGGTCGAAGGGGTCATGGCGTTCAAGACCCGGATCGTCCAGATTCGGGACGTGCCTCCGGGGCGCTCCATCTCCTACGGCCGCACGTTCCAGACCACGCGCTGGATGCGGATGGCGGTGCTGGCGGTGGGCTACGGCCACGGCTACCCGTGGGCCCTCTCCAATCGCGGCGAAGTGCTCATCCGCGGCCGCCGCGCTCCGATCGTGGGCCGCATCACGATGGACCTCTCGATGGCCGACCTCACGGCCATCCCCGAGGCCGCGGTCGAGGACGAGGTCGTTCTGTGGGGTGAGCAGGGGGGCCACGTGCTCGATCTGGGCGAGGTGGCCGAGCGCGCGCAGACTATCCCCTACGATCTCCTCTGCAACATGGGCAAGCGCGTGGTCCGGCTGTTCCTCACTGATGGGGAGCCCGTCAAGGCGCTGACCCTGATCGGCGAGCGCCAGGAAACGGATGTGATGGAAGGGGGCGGATCCTCCGGACCGCGCCGCCGCCGGCACCGCGTGCAGTACAAGAACTCCCGGAGCGGGCTGTGAGCGAAGCGGCGCTCCTCGACGCGGCGCGCGCGTTTTTGCCGCGAGCCCGGGCGCCCCACTCACGCTTTCGCGTGGCCGCCGCCCTCGAGGACGAGGCGGGCACGGTGCACCCCGGCGTCAACGTGGAGAGCGCCACCTTCGGGCTCACGATCTGCGCGGAACGGAACGCCCTTTTCGGCGCGTTGGCGCGCGGGGCCACCCGGTTCCGGCGGATCGCGATCGCCTGCGATCCGCCCTCCGCCTGCATGCCGTGCGGCGCCTGCCGCCAGGTCCTGCTCGAATACGCGCCCGATCTCGAGGTGATCGTAGCGTCGGAGAAGGGCCCGCCCGAGCGGATCCCGCTGCGCGATCTCTTGCCGCGACCCTTCCTCGAATTCTGATGCCCGGAGCGCGCGCGCGGCACGGCGCGGACTCCGTGGCCCCGCTCCGGAGCGTGAAGGAGACAATCGTCCGGAAACGCGACGGCGCCGCCCTCGACGAGGCGGAGATCCGCGCGTGGATCAACGGCGTCGCCGACAAGACCCTTCCCGATTACCAGAGCGCCGCCCTTCTCATGGCGATCGTGTTCCGGGGGATGACGCGTGAGGAGACGGTGGTCCTCACCGACGCCATGATCCGGTCGGGGCGCATCCTGGACTGGACGGGACTGGGCCGCCCCACCGTGGACAAGCACTCGACCGGGGGCGTGGGCGACAAGGTCTCGATCGCGCTCGCGCCCTGGATCGCTGCGTGCGGCGCTGCGGTGCCCATGATCGCCGGGCGCGGGCTGGGGCACACCGGGGGGACGCTGGACAAGCTGGAGGCGATTCCCGGATTCCGGACGCGTCTGAGCGCGGCCGAATTCGAGAAGCAGGTCCGGGAGGTCGGCGTGGCGATCGCGGGGCAAAGCGAAGATCTGGCGCCCGCCGACGGCGAGCTGTACGCGCTGCGCGACGTGACCGGAACCGTCGAGTCGGTGCCGCTCATCACCGCGAGCATTTTGAGCAAGAAGGTCGCCTCGGGCGCCGCGGGGATCGTTTTCGACGTGAAGTGCGGCGCGGGCGGCTTCATGCGCACGCGGGAAGAGGCGGCGGGACTCGCGCGGGAGCTGGTCCAGGTGACGGGGGCCTTGGGCCGGAAGGCGCGCGCCCTGATCACGCGCATGGACGAGCCGCTGGGCGCCGAGGTGGGGAACGCCGGCGAGACCGAGGAGGCGTTGGCGGTGCTGCGCCGGAGCGCTCCCGCCGATGTGACCGGGATCACGAGGGCTCTGGGGGCCGCGATGCTGATCCTGGCCGGCGTGGCGCGCGATCGGCATGAGGCGGAAGCGCGGCTGGACCAAGCGCTCGAGAGCGGCGAGGCCGTGCGGAGCGCGGAGCGGATGGTCCAGGCGCAGGGCGGCGATCCGCGGGTGGTCACGGATCCCTCGCGGCTGCCGCGCGCCCCGGTGGAAACCGCGGTGACGGCGGCGCGCGGCGGCTGCGTGACGGCGCTGGACGCGCGCGCGATCGGCGACCTGCTCGTGGCGATGGGCGGCGGCCGGGAGAGGAAAGAGGATCGCGTGGACCCCGCCGTGGGGATCCGCATGCTCCGGAAGCGGGGCGACCCTGTGGCGCCCGGGGAGACGGTCGCGTTGATCCGCGCCCACCGCGAGGCGCCCGAGTGGGCAGCCGCCGCGGCCGCCGCGTACACCATCGGTGAGCTGCCCCCCGAGGCGGCTCCGATCGTTCTCGAGGAGATCGGCGGGTGAGCGTGGCACGGCGGCCCGCCTTCCGCGTCGTTTCCGCCACCCCCGACCGCTGGGAGGACCTCGCGCGGCTCTTCGGCCCGCGCGGCGCGTGCGCGGGCTGCTGGTGCATGTGGTGGCGGCGCTCGGCGGCGGAGTGGCGGCGCGGAAAAGGCATGGCGAACGAGCGTGCGCTGCGGCGCCTGGTGGCCTCGGGCGAGGCGCCGGGGCTGATCGCCTACGCGGGCGAGGAGCCGATCGGGTGGGTCGCGGTGGCGCCTCGGGAAGAATATCCGCGGCTCGCCTCGTCCCGCACGCTGAAGCCGCTAGACGACACGCCCCTGTGGTCCATCACCTGCTTCTTCGTCGCGAAGGGGTACCGGGGCCAGGGAGTGAGCGGGAAATTGATTCGCGGAGCCGTGGCACATGCCAGGAGCCGCGGCGCGCGGATGATCGAAGGGTACCCCGTGGTCAGCAAGGCGGGGGAAGATGCCCGACGCGTTTGCGTGGACCGGGCTCCCCTCGGCGTTTGCGCGCGCGGGGTTTACGGAAGCGGCGCGGCCGTCGCGCTCGCGGCGGATCATGCGAAAGGCGCTGCGGCCGCTATAGCCTGAGGTGCTCCTCGGGCACCGCCTCGCTGTCGTGCTGCTCCAGGTCGTGCGGCTCCACCTCGGGCGGCGGCACGGCGCCGGTGTGGATGTCACAGAAGCCGGTGGGCTCGCTCCCCTCGCGGAATAGCTCGGTCTCGGTCTCGGGGCAGGACGGGTTCGCGAGGAGCCCGGTCTGGCTGCAGATCAGGCGGCTCACGACGCCGTTCGGCACCGGGAAGTCCTGGGGCGGTTTGCCCTTGGTCCCGGCGCTCACCACGTCGACCCAGATCGGGAGTGCCGCTGCGGCGCCCGTCATGTTGGGCCCGATCTTCTGCTTCCGGTCGAACCCCACCCAGACGCCCGTCACAAGATTCGGCGTGTAGCCCACGAACCAGGCGTCGGTGTAGTCGTCGGTGGTTCCGGTCTTCCCGGCCGCCGGCACCGTCAGTCCGATCGAGCGCGCGGCGGCCGCGGTGCCGGATTGGAGAACGGTCTGCATCATATTCGTCATCGTGAGCGCGGTCTCGGGGCTGAGAACCTCCTCGGCCGCGGTCCGCGTCTGCTCGAGGATCTTCCCGTTCTTGTCCTCCACGCGCAGCACGAACACCGGCGTGGTGCGGACACCCTGGTCGGCGAAGACCCCGTACGCCGACGTCAGCTCCAGGAGATTCACCTCGGACGTGCCCAGGGCCAGCGACAGGTCGTTCCCCAGGTGGCTGTGGATTCCGAGGCGGCGGGCATACGACGTCACCACCGGGGTTCCCAGCTTCTGGAGGAGCTTCGCGGCCGGCACGTTCAGGGACTTGGCGAGCGCGGTGCGCAGCGTGACCGGGCCGCGGAACTTGTGGTCGTAGTTCTGCGGCGACCAGTCCTCGCCGTTTCCGGCGCGGAAGGAGACCGGCGTGTCCAGGATCATCTCGTTCGGCGTGTACCCGTTGTCGATCGCGGCCGTGTAGATGAACGGCTTGAACGCGGAGCCCGGCTGGCGCGCCGCCTGGGTCGCGCGGTTGAAATTCGACTCGTTGAAGTCGCGGCCGCCCACCAGGGCGCGAATCTGCCCGCTGGCCGGGTCGATGCAGACCACGGCTCCCTGGAGATAGTCGGTCTGCGACTTCTCGCCGGGCTGAGCGGTCTTCGACTTGGCGAGGACCGAGGCGCGGGTCTTCTTGGTGCCGTTCCGCTGCTCCAGGTCGGTCAGGCGCCGCTCCAGCGATTCTTCCGCCGCCTGCTGCAGGTCCGCGTCGAGCGTGGTGTAGATGCGCAGTCCGCCTTCGAAGATCTGGTTCGATCCGTAGCGCTCTTCCAGGTACAGCCGGACCATTTCCATGAAATAGGGCGCCTCGCGCGGATCCACCCGCGTCTTGCTGACGCCCAGCGGGGCCTCGGAGGCCGTCTCATATTGCGCGCGGTTGATCTTCTTGTTCTGGAGCATCGACGCGAGCACGAGGTTCCGCCGTTTCAGCGCGCGGTCGGGATCGCGCCGCGGCGAGTAGTCGCGCGGATTTCGGGGCAGCCCCGCGAGGAGCGCACACTCGGGGAGCGTCAGCTCGATGACGGGTTTGCCGAAGTAGATGCGCGCCGCGGCGTCGACGCCGTAGGCGCCCTCGCCGAAGTAGATCTGGTTCAGGTACATCTGGAGGATCTCGTCCTTGGTGTACGTCTGCTCGATCCGGACGGCGAGGATGGCTTCCTTGATCTTCCGCGAGAAGGTCTTTTCGTGGGTCAGGAAGAGATTCCGCGCGAGCTGCTGCGTGATGGTGCTGGCGCCCTGCTCGGGGCGGCGGGCGATCACGTCCTGGATCAACGCTCCGATCAACCGCACGGGGTCGATCCCCCAGTGCTGGTAGAAGCGGCGGTCCTCGATCGAGAGGATCGCGTCCACCATGCCGCGCGGGATCTGCCGGAGCGGGACCAGGCTCCGGTTCTCCTTGTAGAACTCGTGCACCAGCTTCCCGTTCACGTCGTAGACCAGGGTCTTCACCGGAGGCGCGATGGTCTGCAGGCTGGCCGGCGACGGGAGATCCTGGCGCGCCCAATTGGCGACGCCGATCCCCACGCCCACCGTGCCGCAGACAACGACGATGAGGAGCGCGCTCGAGACCTTGGCGATCCACTTCCAGCGATGGCTCATGGAGATTCCCGATGTGCGGGTCCGGATCTTGGCACGGAGCGTACGCTAGGTTCCGTGCCCAGGACGGTCAAGCGCGAATTCCCCTCGGCCTTCCGCGCCGGGGGCAAAGTTGCTAGAGTCGACCGATCATGCCCGACGCGATGAAGACGGAGATCCAGCGCCAGCTCGCCGTGATGCGCTCGGGCGTCGAAGAGCTGATTCCCGAAGCCGAGCTGGTCGCGAAGCTGGAGCGCTCCCTCAAGACCAAGACGCCCCTCCGCGTGAAGCAGGGCTTCGATCCCACCGCGCCCGACATTCACCTGGGGCACACGATCGGCCTCCGAAAGCTGCGCCAATTCCAGGACCTGGGGCACCAGGTGGTGCTCATCGTCGGCTCCTACACCGCGCTGGTCGGCGATCCCAGCGGGCGCAACAAGACGCGGCCGCGGCTGACCGAAGCGGAAGTCAATGCGAACGCGCAGACCTACCTCGATCAGTTCTTCAAGGTCGTCGACAAGTCCCGCACCGAGGTGCGTTGGAACGGAGAGTGGTTCTCCGGAATGCGGTTCACCGACGTGCTTCATCTCACCTCACAGTTCACCGTGGCGCGGCTTCTCGAGCGCGACGATTTCGACGAGCGCTTCAAGGCCGGCGAGCCGATCGGCGTGCACGAGCTGTTCTATCCCCTCATGCAGGCGTACGACTCGGTCGTGATCAAGGCTGACGTGGAGATCGGCGCCACCGAGCAGAAGTTCAACCTCCTGACCGGGCGGGACATTCAGATTGCTTACGGCGTAGAGCCTCAGATTGTTTTGACGCTTCCCGTGCTCGAAGGGCTTGACGGGGTGCGCCGGATGAGCAAGACCCTGGGTAATTACATCGGCGTGGCCGAGTCTCCACGTGAGATGTTCGGCAAAGTGATGAGCATCCCCGACCCTTTGATCGAGCGCTATTACCGCCTGGTGACCGACGCGACACCCCAGGAGTGCGCGGAAGTCGCGAAATCACTTGGGGATCCGGCTACCAACCCCATGGTGCTGAAAAAGGCCCTGGCTCATCGATTGGTTCGTCAGTATCACACCGTGGCCGAAGCGGACCGCGCCCGAGACGACTTTGAGAAGCAGTTTTCGCGCCGTGAGACCCCTAGCGAAATGCCCGTCGTGAAGGTCGAGCCGGGGCGTTTCCGGGCGCGGGACCTCGTCATGCGGGCCTTTCCCAATGAATACACCGGGACCGCCGCGGGGAATCTCTTTCGCCAGGGCGCCGTCTACATCAACGGCGAGAGGGTCACGGACGTGGCTCGTGAGCTGGATCTGGGGCAGGGATCAGGGCTTGGGGAGCTGGTCATCAAGGTGGGGCGCAAGTTCGTTAAGGTCGTCGCAAGTTAAATGGCTGTGAAATAGTTAGTTAGCTTGATAGACGGGCGTGGCCGGAGGGGTTGACAGGAGGGGAAAGCTCAGCTATCGTAACTCTTTGCGGCCGGCAGGGTATGCACCCTCAGTCCTGCTGGACGACTGCTCGGTCCTCTGCGGCGCGAGCCGATTCGTCTGGACCCCTGAAAAAACGCAACTTTTCGCATTGACAGGCAGCAGTCGAAATTCGTAAGTTCACGGTTCGGCCCAAAAAAGCCAAACTCGCGCAAGTCGCGCGTCCGCTCTTTGACAAACGAATAGTGCACGCATGTGTCGTGGAGCCCTGAAGGATCCCTCGAGGTCCAGTTTCAGGACCGAGAGATCTCTTGTTGATTCCACGGCGGCGCGGAGACTCGCGTACGCCGTGCTTGGTGTGAAAGATTAAACACAGCGGAGAGTTTGATCCTGGCTCAGAACGAACGTTGGCGGCGTGGATTAGGCATGCAAGTCGAACGCGAAAGGGGTAGCAATACCCCGAGTAAAGTGGCGAACGGGTGAGTAACGCGTAGGAAACCTGCCTTCGAGTGGGGGATAACATTCCTAACGGGATGCTAATACCGCATGTGACTGCGTGATCGCATGGTTGTGCAGTCAAAGGTGGCCTCTGTTTACAAGCTACCGCTCAAAGATGGTCCTGCGTCCCATTAGCTAGTTGGTGGGGTAACGGCCTACCAAGGCGACGATGGGTAGCCGATCTGAGAGGATGACCGGCCACACTGGGACTGAGATACGGCCCAGACTCCTACGGGAGGCAGCAGTCGAGAGGCTTCGGCAATGGGGGAAACCCTGACCGAGCGACGCCGCGTGGG
>Ga0209488_10000403_pt1 | contig 35859 bp, 22 predicted proteins | sample Rivendell_Oct201_8_FD_188349 | JGI IMG/M metagenome (GOLD analysis project Ga0209488, IMG submission 188349) | Vadose zone soil microbial communities from the Eel River Critical Zone Observatory, Northern California, USA -... | ecosystem: Environmental > Terrestrial > Soil > Vadose zone >...
TGGAGAAGCTCGGCATGTGCGGCTTCTTTCATCCGTTCGTGAGTCAGCGGTGTGCTGCCCGTCAGGAGCTCGTACAGGAGCACGCCGAGCGAGAAGATGTCGCTGCGCGTATCGATGCCCAGGGCGCTCGTCTCCGCCTGTTCCGGGCTCATGTATTCCAGCGTGCCGACCAGCGTGCCGCACTGCGTGAACAGCGTCCGGTCGCTGAGCTTCTGCTCCGTCGCCTTGGCCACGCCGAAGTCGATCACCTTCGGCACCGGCCTGCCGTCGTAGAGCGTGACCATCACGTTCGACGGTTTGATGTCGCGGTGGATGATGCCTTTCTGGTGGGCGTGCTGGATCGCCTGGCAGACCGGCACGAACAGCTCCAGCCGTTCGCGCAGGGTGAGGTGGTTGTCGTCGCAGTACTTGGTGATCGGCACGCCATGGACCAGCTCCATGACGAAGTACGGCAGGCCGGCTGCCGTGGCTCCGCCATCGCAGACGCGGGCGATGTTGACGTGGTCCATCACGGCCAGGGCCTGGCGTTCGGCCTCGAAGCGGGCGACGACCTGTCTGGAGTCCATGCCCGGCTTGATGACCTTGAGCGCAACCTTGCGCCGTACGGGGTGTGTTTGCTCGGCCAGCCAGACGACGCCCATGCCACCTTCGCCGATCTGCTGCAGCAGCTTGTAGGGACCGATCATCGTGCCGGGCCGTTCAGCGGCCGGCCGCAGGTCCATGCTGTCGCGAAGCGGAGCCAGGGGCGATTCCAGGAAGCTGCCAGCGTCCGCGTAGGCGGCAAGCAGCGCGTCGACCTTCTGTCGCATGACCGGCGCGCCGGCACAGGCCCGTTCCAGGTAGTCGCGACGCTCCTCCGGCGAGGCGATCTCAACCGCCTCGTCGAACACCGCTTTCGGGCTCAGGGGAAACGTGGCCATTGTTCCACTCTCGTCCGTGTTTGCAGCCACCTACCAGTGCGACGTCGGATACCTCAGCGTGCCATGCGGGCCACAGAAGCCCGCGGCAGGAGCAGCGCGGCCGGGCCGCACGGAGGTCATGCGCCGGTGCCGTTCCGCTCGCTCATGTGCCGGTAGAGCCAGGCCTTGGCATAGGCCCAGTGCCGGTTCGCCGTGCGCAAGGAGATGCCCAGGGCCGCCGCGGCCGCCTCCGCCGTGAGCCCCGCGAAGTAGCGGAGTTTGACGACCTCGGCGGCCGTCGGCTCCTCGGCGGTCAGGCGCTCTAGCGCTTCGTCGAGTGCGAGCAGGTCGTCGGCGGCCTGCTCCGCTGCGACGTCCAGGCTGTCCAGGTCGATGCGAGCCCGTCCGCCGCCGTGCCGGACGCGGCGCTTCCGCCGGGCCCGCTCGACGAGGAGGCGGCGCATGGCCTCGGCCGCGGCGGCGAAGAAGTGGCCGCGGCTGTTCCAGTGCAGCTCCGCCCCGTTGCCGACGAGCCGCAGGAAGGCCTCGTGCACCAGCGCCGTGGCGCTGAGTGTCTGGCCCGGTTCTTCCCGAGCGATCTTGTGGGCGGCGAGCTTGCGCAACTCGTCGTAGACCAGCGGCAACAGATGCTCCGCGGCCTGCGGGTCGCCATGCTCGATGGCGGACAGGACGCGCGTCACAGGGGTCATGTGCCTCAGGATACATGACGGGTGGGCTGCGGGAGGCTCTTGGTTCACTCGAACCGTCCCGGAGCATCTTCAGGCGGCAGCGGACGTGCCAGTCCTTGGTGCGGGTGAGCCGGTCGGCGACCCAGCGGCGGCCGCGCCACGTACCTGCATCCTGCGGACCGACGAGCGATACGCACCTCGCAATCGCGCGCACGGATGCCGCGGGTCGCTTCCTGGCTCGAGGAGCTTCCGCGTGGTCCGGGACGCAGCCTGGAGTCCTATCCGCATCCGCAGTGGCCGCGATCAACGGCCATTGTGCGCCGAGCGCAGGTGATGCGTCAGGATGTAGTTGCCCACCATCCTCCCCTGCAGCGCGCCCGCCTCCTGGTCGAACCGGAAGTGGATTCCGCCGTAGATGCGGGCATCGTCGATATCGTCGCAGATCTGCTTGAAGGCGGTGTAATTGAGGACGATGCCCGGCAGCCCGGGATTGGTCAGGGTGATGGCATGGCCCTGCACGCCGAAACTGCGCTCGAGCACCACGCGGGCAGCGCCGGACAGGGTCGCGTGGGCCGATGCGTAGCTCGGGAACGCCGGGGTGGGGATCAGCGGGAGCCAGGTTGAATCCGCCTCGGTCAGGGGATTGCCGTCGATGTCGCCGCCCCGGATCGCGGTCACGGGCCGCCAGAGGCTGTAGTGGTACTTGGTGTCGTAGGCCGCGATGGAGGCGTCGCCGATGGCCATTGCCAGCAGGGCGAAGATCCTCGCGTTCTCCGCAAGCGTCTTGCCCTTCACGAAGCTGACCTGGCGCGCGGCCGCGTTCCACGCCTGCACCGGGGAGGTGGCGGCATAGAAGCGCGCGACATCGGTGCGGTCTTGCGGCCGGAAGGGGCTGTCGATCCTGCCGAGGAGTCGCACCTCGTTGTAATCGTCCGCGTACTTCTCGGTGAACAGCGCGGGCGGCGCCGGCGCTCGGAACTGCGAGCCCTCCAGGAGGCCGAACGGGGTCACCTGGCCCCAGCCGGGCAGGAAGGCCGGCGCGAACGCGGGCGGCGTCGGCTGCCAGTCTCCGGGATTGGTCCCCGGCGTGTAGGGCACGACGACATTCCAGCCATCGTTGGCCCGGAGCAGGAGCATGGCGTCCGCGGCGTCCTCGCCGGCCTCGATGCCGGCCTCCTTGGGGGGGCCGTCGGGGATTGCCGCGAGAGACAGGGCCCGCAAGGCGTCGAGGGCCGCGGCGCTGCCTGGGCGCAGGGTCACCAGGGTGCGATGGGCCGCGGCGATTGCCGCGGCGTCCGGCGAAGCCCAATCCGGTGCGGCGATGGTCCCGAGGTACGGCTCGTAATCCCCGGTGACGGCGTTGACCGCCTCGAAGACGGCGAGCTGCACGATCGCCGCCCAGCGCGACTGGAAGACGGCGTTGGACGGCGCCGCCGCCACCGTCGTCTGCATGATCACGTTCCAGTCCGTGACCGCGTCCTGCGCGGGACCGGTGCCCGTGGTGCACAGCAGGGCCAATGCCGCGAAGATCGGTGAGCCGAGTCGTTCTTGTATCATGGTCTCTCTCGTTTTGATTTCCCCAGGGAAGTCACTGGTCGACGTCTGTCGGGATGCTCCTCGCCCAGCACGCGCCAGTGTTTGCTGACACCCACCAGTGCGACGTCGGACACCGGAGCGTGCCATGCGGGGGGAAAGAAAACCGCGGCAGGAGCTGCGCGGTCGCGACGCACGGCGGTCACTACCGTGACGTCCGCAGCTTCTACTCCCTGGTCGCCCCGAGCGAGCTGACGCCGTGGTAGCCGATCAGCTTCTTGCGCGGCGCCGGGATCAGCGAACACAGCCGCTCGATCAGCGTGTGCGGCGTGAGCTGCACATGCGTGCTGCCGTCGCGCCAGGACGGAATCGCCAGCGGTTACGCACGCCTTCGGTGACCGCACCGCCTCGCATCGACCAACTGTGATCACACCAGCCGCGACCGGGATCCCTTCACCGGTGGCACCCACCGGCGTGTACTCCTAGCCTCTCCCAGCTCGCCCCGGTGATCGTTTCCCGCGGCCTATACCCCCGCCCATGCCGTCCGCGACCCAGCCCGACTTCCCGCTGCTCGAACGCATCACCCGCCGCGCCTTCGCCCACATGGTGGCGATGATCTGGCGCGCCAACGAACGCGACGATGCCGACCAGACCGACCCCAAGGTCGGCGGCCATCCGGCGGCGTGCGCCAGCAGCCTCGACTTCGTCGCCATGCTGCACCTGCTGGTGCGCGAGCCGTCGGACTTCGTCTGCTGCAAGCCGCACGGCTCGCCGGCCGACCACGCGCTGCACCACGCGCTCGGGCTGTTCCGGCACCCGGACGGCACCTGGTTCGACGACGGCGAGGCCGAAGCGGCGATGGACCGGCTGCGCAGTTTCCCGCACGACGGCAAGCCGGTGTTCCAGAGTTACCACGCCGAGGCCGATCCGGATTCGTTCCGCTTCCTGCCGTCGGGCTCGGTCGGCATCCCGCCGGTGGTCGCTGCCTACCTGGCGCTGGCGTTCCGCTATGCGCGCCAGCACGGCTGGGAAATCGACGAGCCGCACTTCTGGTGCACGATGGGCGACAGCGAGTTCCGCGAAGGCTCGCTGCTCGAAGTGCTGCCCGAGGTCGCCGAGCGCGAGCTCGGCAACGTCACCTGGATCATCGACTACAACCGCCAGAACCTCGACGGCACGCGCATTCCGAACAACCGCGGCTTGAAGGGCACCGACGCCGACCGCATCGAGGGCACGGCGCGGGCCAACGGCTGGCAGGTGATCCAACTGCGCCATGGCCGCTTCCGCGAGCAGCTGTTCGCGCGGCCCGGCGGCGACGCGCTGCGGGCCGTGTTCGAGCGCCGGCTGACCGACTACCACCTGCAGATGCTGCTGTGGAAGCGCGATGCCGGGCTGATGCGCACGGCATTGCTCGAGGCCGGCCCGGACTGCAAGCAGCTGGTCACGACGCTGAGCGACGACGACATCGTGCGCGCGTTCTTCGACCTCGGCGGCCACGACCACGCGGTGATCACCGCGGCGCTGCTGGCCAGCAAGCAGGACCAGCGCACGCCGACCTTGATCATCGCCCACACCGTCAAGGGCCGTGGCCTGCGCTGCGTCGCCGCCAACAGCAACCACTCGGCGATCCCCGACGAACAGGAGTTGCGCGCCATCCTCGCCGCCGAGGAGCTGGCGTTCGAGCGGCCGTTCGCGCGCTTCGATCCGGACTCGGCGGCGGGCCGCTACTGCGCGCAGCGCGGCCAGGCGATGCGGCAGGGCATCGAGGCACTCGAGGCGCAGCGGCAGGCGAACCTGCGGCACGTGCGCGAGCAGATCGAGGCCAGTGGCGGCATGCCCCTTGCGCTCGACATCAACCTCAAGCTGGCGCCGGTCACGCACACGCAGTGGATGTGGGGCCAGCTCGCCGCCAAGCTGGTGCGCATCGGCGTGTTCGACGAGCTGACCAAGGCCGGCAAGGCGCAGAAGGCCGGGCGGGCGCTGACCGCGGCCGAGGCGCGCTGGAACCCGGTCGCCGACCTGATGATGACGATGGCGCCCGACGTCGGCACCAGCACCAACATCAACCCGGCGATGGACGAGAAGATCTTCGGCCCCGAGCACGAGGAGAACTGGGAGGCCAAGCTCGAACTGCAGGAGCGCCTGCGCCCCGAGCTGTCGCCGACCGACGCGGCGTGGACGCGGCACATCCGCTTCGAGATCGCCGAGGCCAACTGCATGTCGGCGCTCGGCAGCTTCGGCAAGATGGGCCGCTACGCCGGCATCCCGTTCCTGCCGATGATGACGGTCTACGACTTCTTCATCAAACGCGCGCTCGACCAGCTGTACTACGACCTCTACTGGGGCAGTTCGTTCATCCTGGTCGGCACGCCGAGCGGCGTCACGCTGGCGCCCGAGGGCGCGCAGCACAGCTGGAAGAGCGACATCCAGATCCCCAACCTGATCACCTGGGAACCGGCGTTCGCGATCGAGATGGAGTGGATCCTGTGCGACGCGATCGCGCGCCACTTCGCCAATGACAACCAGGGCCGCAGCGGCGTGCTGCTGCGGGCAGTGACGCGCGCGCTGCACCAGGATCTGCTGCCGATCTGGCTGCGCCGCCAGGCGCGGTTCAAGCAGGGCCTGCCGGCCGGCGCCGAACTCGGCCTCACGACCGCCGACGGCGGCCTGCGCGAAGGCGAAGTACCGCATCAGACCGACGCCGAGATCTTCGCCGCGCTGCGCCAGCACGTGCTGCAGGGCGGCTACCACCTGATCGACTGGCGCGGCTACCGCGGCTACCAGCCGGGTGAGAACGTCGTGCAGCTGTTCGTCATGGGCGCGCTGGTGCCCGAAGCCGTGCAGGCCGCCGAGCTGCTGCTCGCGCGCGGCATCCACGCCAACGTGATCGTCGTCACCTCGCCGGATCTGTTGTGCGGCGAGCTGGCGCGCAAGAGCGGCTACGCCCACCTCGTGCAGACGCTCGGCATCGACGGCACGCTGCACCTGCGCGCCGCCGGCCAGCAGGATGGCAACGCGCCGCTCGGCCCCGGCGACGTGATCGACCTCGCCGGCCGCCGCGTGCCGATCGTGTCGGTGCACGACGGCGAGATCGGCCTGCTCGACAATCTCGGCTCGGTGCTCGGCGTGCCGCAGACCAGCAAGGCGGTCGTCAAGTTCAGCAAGTCGGGTACGCCAGCACACGTCTACCGCTACCACGGCCTCGATGCCGAGAGCATCGCCGACGCCTGCGGCCAGCTGCTGGCCAGCACCGCGCTCGAACGCGTGCGCCTGCAGCCGGCGGCGCTGCAGCAGCTGCGCGCGCTGCAGGACGCCAAGGCGCCCGACGCCAAGGAACTGTGGCAGAGCCACGCGTGACACATGACCTCGGTTGACCACGGTGGGCGCCTCCCGCCGCGGTCGCGGAAAAACCAATCCGAAGCCAGGTCGACGCCCTGGAACCCGCATGGATCCAGGCTTGCAGGCCGCCAGGATCTTGTATCAGAGGCGCTGGCCACGCTGGCCGCGCGACCGCCGCTGACTCCTGAGCAGCGCCAGCAGCGCGCGCTCGGCACGATCGAGCGCAGCTCGGCGCTGCGTGCCAACGGGCTCGCCTTGCGGCCACGCTCGGCGCTGCATGCGCGCCGCCGCGAAGGCACGCAACAGGTCAGGATGGATGTAGGCGCGCCGGCAGACCGCCAGCGTGTTGCCGAGGCGCGCAGCCGTATCGCGCAATGCACTCGCCAGCGCAGCACGCCGCTGCGAGTCACCGCGTGGCGTGCGCGCCCGGATCGCCGGCGACAGCGCCAAAGCATCGGCCAGCGCCTGCGCGCACATCAGAGTTCCACCCCAGGTCCGGAACATGCGGGCGGAGAAACGCGCGCCCATCTTGTCCTGGATGTAGACGTTCAGGTATTCGCCGCGCAGATCGCGCACGCGGTCGCCGGTGTCCACGAACTTGAACACTTCCTCGCCCGGCAGTCGTTTCATGCGCGCGACGAGTCGGGCCAGCGTCGCGTCGCGCAGTTCGTACTGCTGTCGCTTGCCGTGCTTGCCGCGGAAGTCGAGGCGGATCCGATCGCCGGTGATCGCGACATGTCGATCCTGCAGCGTCGCCAGACCGAAGCTGCCGTTGTCACGCGCGTACTTCTGGGCACCTGGGCGCAGGCAGCACGCAGCGAGCAGTGCGACCGCGCCGGCGAGCGCCTTTTCGCGCGGCAGCCCCGGTCGCGCGAGGTCACGCGCAATCGCGCGCCGCAGCCGCGGCAGTGCGCTGGCGAAGTCGATCAGCCGGTCGAAGTGAGCACGTGCGCGCCGCGCCGTGTACGAGCGGCGATAGAGGTACTGCCATCGCCCCGCGGCGTCGCGGCCGATGGCCTGCAGTCGTTCGGCGGGCGACGACGCGATGCGCACCTCCAGCCATGCGCTCGGGATCCGCAGCGCCTCGATGCGAGCAGCGGCGACGCGCGAGATGCCGCGGCCGTCGGCGCGTCGGCAGCGGAAGCCGTTGCGCGGGCCGCCGAGCCGGCGGATGCCGGTGGCGAAGAGCTGGGCGCGAAGGGTCACCGTGGCACTCGTGATCGCGGATCAGCCGGCAGGCGCGTGCGTTCCTCGGTGAGCGATGCTCGTGCAGCTCGCCGTTGCCGTCAAGCCGGGACGGCCCGCGGCATGCCGGCGCCGCGGCGCGGCCGGCGGGGTCGCAGCCTGGCGCAGGGCGGGGCGGCTGGCAGCGGCTGCAGCGACGCGAACACGTCGGTGGCGATGCCGGGCGGCGGGTCGAAGCCGGAGCAGCCGTCCTGAAGTTCGCGGGATTCGTGCAATGCGATGCGCACGCCACGACGTGAGCACCTTGCTCGCACGACGAGATCCCTGCTGTCGCGTGGATCCTGAACGCTGGTTGGGCTGCCTGTACGCGGACAACGACTTGAGCGCGAAACCACGGACGCTGATGAAGTGGGTGCGCCGCACGCACATGTACGCGGGGCTGTTCCTCGCCCCATGGGTGCTGATGTACGGCCTGTCCGGGTTCATCTTCAATCACGGCGCCTGGTTCGGCGATGGCGATGCCAACCAAGTCCACTGGACCCTGGCTGCGTCCGTCGCCAGCCATCGCCTCGATGCGGACACGCTTGCGCACCAGGTGGTCGCCGCGCTCAACGATCTTGCCGCCGAGCAGGACGCCACCTCCACATGGCAGCTGTCGCGCGAGTCCGTGCCCGCCCTCCAGGGTGAGATCACCGTGCAGGGGAAGGACCAGCAGGGGTCCGTGCTGCTGCTGCTCGATCCCGCAGGCGACCACGGCAGGACTCTGCGCCTGCCGCCGGTGGTCGCGCCACGAACCTTCACGCTCGACTTCGGCGAAGCCGGGCTGCTGCGTGCGGCGCAGGATGAGATCGTCACGGCCGCGACCGTCGCCCAGCCGGACCTGCGTCAAGTTGCCTTCGACGATGCCCAGTTGCCCCCGCTCGCGCTGCTGCTGGAGCGGGATGGGGAACGGAGCGTCGCGACCTACGACTTGCGCACCGGTGCCCTGACACTGCGGGCTCCGTCCGCGGCTCGCTCGATGAAGCCGAGCGAGTTCTTGACCAGCCTGCACACATCCCACGGCTATCCACGGCAAGCGCAAGCGGCCGCGGTGACAACGGTGCGCGCCATGTTCGTGGACGCCATGGCGTGCCTGATGTGCTTCTGGGCACTGTCGGGCGTGGCCATGTGGTGGCAGCTGAAGCCGTATCGACGCTCCGGGTCGGCGGTGATCGTCGCCACGCTGATCGTCGTCGGGATCGTGTGGAGCGGCATGTACCGGTTGTTCACGTCGGGTGGCTGAGGACCGGGCGCGGCGACGACTCGCGGGCGAAGGCCGGACGCCTGCAACCGGTGCGACCGCGGCCCGGCGTTCGATTCCCGACCGGGACCGTCCCAGCAGGTAGGTGAACCCGGAATCGCCAGCGGTTGCGCGCGCCTTCGGTGACCGCGCCGTTCTCGCGTCGACCAGGAGGGATCACACCAGCCCCGCGCCTGGATCCCTTCACCAGTGGCTCCCACCGACGGGACCCCCTACCCTCACTCAGTTCTGCCCGAGGTCGCCGAGCGCGAGCTCGGTAACGTCACCTGACCAGGACCGCGCGTGGGCGCGTGCTGTGGCAGGGCGCGGGTAGCACCTGACATCACTGCCGACATCGGCCGTAGAGACGAACGATGACCACCTACCAGAACTACCCGCCGTCGCGGCGGCCATCGGCGATGCCACTGGTGCTCGCCGGCGCCGCGTTCGCGCTGGCGATCTTCGCCGTGCTCGACCGCTCCGGCTACTTCGCCCCGGCACCGAAGACCGAGCCGCGGGTCATCACCCCGCGCGGCAAGCTGTCCGAGTACGAGCGCGACCTGATCGCGGTGCGGCAGAAGGTGTCGCCGTCGGTGGCACAGATCTCCAGCAGCGAGATCCTGCGCGGCTGGCGCGGCGCGCAGGAGGTGCCGATCGGCACCGGCAGCGGCTTCGTCTGGGACCAGAGCGGCACGGTGATCACCAACTTCCACGTCGTGCGCGACCCCGAATCGCCGCCGCAGGATCCGCGCGTCGTCGACCACGTGAAGGTGTTCGTCGCCGGCCGCGAATACGAGGCGGACGTCGACATGAAGCACGTGTCGCCGCAGCACGACCTGGCGGTGCTGCGCCTGCGCGGCAACGCCGCCGACCTGCAGCCGATCGAACTCGGCACTTCGAAGGACCTGCAGATCGGCCAGACGGCGATCGCGATCGGCGCGCCGTTCGGCTTCGACCAGTCGATGACCACCGGCATCGTCAGCGCGCTCAACCGCACGATCGAGACCAAGGAAGGCAACCTGATCTACGGCCTGATCCAGGTCGACACCGCGATCAACCCGGGCAACTCCGGCGGCCCGCTGCTCGACAGCGCCGGCCGCCTGATCGGCGTCAACACCGCGATCTACAGCCCGAGCGGCGCCAGCGCCGGCATCGGCTTCGCCGTGCCGGTGGACCTGGTCAACGAGATCGTGCCGCACCTGATCGCCGGCCGGAACGTCCAGACCGTGCTCGGCGTGCGCTCCGAATACGAGGCGATCCAGCTGCCGGCCACGACCGGCTATGCGTCGGGCGCGCTGGTGACCAAGGTCGAATCCGGCTTCGGCGCGGCGCTGGCCGGGCTGCGGCCGAGCGAGGTGCGCGACACCAACCGCGGCAGCGTGGTGCAGAAGTACGGCGACGTGATCGTCGCGATCGACGGCCAGCCGGTGCGCGGCTTCAGCGACATCCGCCGCACGATCCAGGGGCACGTGCCCGGCGAGCACGTCAAGGTCAAGGTCGTGCGCGGCCTGCCGGAGAAACCGCAGCTGGTCGATCTCGAAGTGAACCTGAGCGCGATGACCGAAGGGCTGACGACCGGCATGTAGCTGCGGTGCTGCCGGCCGGACGCGCTGCGCTGATCACACGCCAGCGGCCTTCAGCTGCTCTTCGACGACCTGCAGCTTCGGATCGAAGTCGCGCAGCAGCACCCGCCGCGCGGTCGCCACGTCGAGCGCCGCCGCCGGCACCAGCCCGACCAGCTCGCTCTCGGCCACCGCGATGCCGGCGGCCCTGGCCCGCGCCGCCACTTCGTCGAACACCCGGGCCACCGACGTCACCTGGAAGTCGAGCAGGTTCATGCTGACCTGCGCCTGCTGCTTGTCGGCGAGGAAGAAGCCCATCGCCTGGACCTTCTTCAGCCCGCCGTCCTTCTCGCGCACCGCCTTGGCGATGTCCTTGGCGATCTGTACGTCGGTGGTCGCGAGGTTGACGTTGTAGGCGATCAGGAAGGTACGCGCGCCGACCGCGACCGCGCCACCGGTCGGATGCAGGCGGCTCGGGCCGAAGTCGGGCGTGAACGCGGGATCGCGGCCGACCAGCGCCTGCAGCCCTTCGAACTCCTTGTTGCGGAAGTTGCCGAGCACGCGCCGGCTGTCACGCGTGCTGGCCTCGGCGTACAGGAACACCGGCAGCTGCAGCTCGCGGCCGATGCGTTCGCCGACCTGCCGCGCCACAGCCACCGCGTCGGCCATCACCGCCCCGGCCAACGGCACGAACGGGCAGACGTCGATCGCCCCCATGCGCTTGTGCTCGCCACGGTGCGTGCGCAGATCGATGTGCGCCAGTGCCGCCGCGGCGCCGGCGAACGCCGCCGCCGCCATCGCCGCCGCCTCGCCGGCCAGCGTGATCACGCTGCGGTGGTGGTTTGGGTCGAGCTCGCGACCGAGCACCCTGGCGCCGGGGACCGCCGCCATCGCCGCGGTGATGGCGTCGACCACGGCGGCGTTCCGGCCTTCGGAGAAGTTCGGCACCAACTCGAGCAGCTTGGCCATGGCAGCGGTGCGCAGGCTACTCGCCGGCGCCGCCGGCGAACATGTCCGGCTCGCACTGCGTGACGTTGGCGACCAGCGGCTTGCCGTCCTTGACCGTCAACGCCACCGGGTTGCCGCCGAGCATGTAGCCGACGGCGCGCCAGCTCGGGATGTCGAGGGCGATGAAGTCGGCGTGCTTGCCCGCGTGCAGCGTACCGACTTCACCGTCGAGCCGCAGCGAGAACGCCGCATTGATCGTCGCCGCAGTGATCACTTCGGCCGCGGTCATGTGCATCTGCGTGCAGGCCAGGCTCATGATCAGCGGCATCGACTGCGTGTAGCAGGAGCCCGGGTTGAAGTCGGTGGCGATCGCGACCGCGCAACCGGCGGCCAGCATCGCCCGCGCCGGCGCATAGCCATCCTTGCCGAGGAACAACACCGTGCCGGGCAGCAGCACGCCGACGGTGTCGCTGGTCGCCAACGCCGCGATGCCGGCCGGCGAGATGCAGCGCAGATGGTCGGCGGAGTCGCACTTGAGCTCGACCGCCAGTTCGGCGCCGCCCATCGGACTCAGTTCGTCGGCGTGCATGCGCAGGCGCAGGCCTTCGGCACGCGCCGCCGACAGGATGCGCAGGCTCTGCACGCGATCGAACACGCCGGGCTCGGCGAACACGTCGCAGGAGTCGGCGAGCTTCGCCAGCCGCGGCAGCATCTCGTCGAGCAGCAGCCGGACGTAGGCCTCGCGGTCCTCGCGGAATTCCGGCGGGAACTCGTGGGCGCCGAGGAACGTGCGCTTCACGCCGAGCGGCACCTGCGCGCTGGCCGCGGCCAGCGCCTCCAGGCTCCGCTGTTCGTCGGCCAGCGACAGGCCATAGCCGCTCTTGCATTCGACCGTGGTCGTGCCGTTGGCAGCAAAGCCCCACAGGTGATCGACCGTCGCCTGCACCAGCTGGTCCTGGCTGGCCGCGCGCAGGGCGTGCATCGAACTGAGGATGCCACCGCCCGACTGCGCGATCGTCATGTAATCGGCGCCGGCGCAGCGCTGGTGGAACTCCTGCTCGCGCGTGTGCACGAACACCGGGTGCGTGTGGCAATCGACGAAGCCCGGCAGCACGACGTAGTCCGACAGATGCAGTACGTGGTCGGCGCGGAACCGGCGGGTGATGGCATCGGTCGACCCGGTGGCCACCACCCGCCCATCGCGCACCGCGATCGCGCCGTCGGCGACGACGCCGAGCGCCGCCATCGCCTGACCGCGGCGCGGCCCCGTCGGCGGACCGTCGCCCAGGGTCACCAGTTCCTGGCAGTGGACATACAGTTGATCGACGGTCTCGAGCATCGGCGCCCCGATGCAAACGCAGCGGCGGTGGCGATGCAAGCCGGCGCTGCAGTTCCCGACCCCCGGTCGCCGGTCAGGCAGCCGGCCGGCTGCCGATCGGCGACGCGGCGGCGAGGGAATCGCCGAACAGCTGGGTGATGCGGTCGAAGATCCGCTTGCGGGCCCGGAACACCACCATCTTCAAGGCCTCGTGGCGGATGCCGAGCACGATCGCCAGCTCCGCGTAACGCATCTGCCTGACCTCGACCATCTGCAGCACGAAGCGCTCGCGTTCGCTCAAGGTCTGGAACATCTGCAGGTAGACCGCCAGGAACACCCGGAACGCCTTCATCGCGGTCACGCATTCCTCGCGGTCCTGGACCTGCAGCCCGGGCTCGCGCGAGTGTGCATCCGGGTGCTGCGACAGGATCTCGCTCGGACTGAGGGCGACCTCGGGACCGCGGCTGCGCCGCAGTTGCCGGCGGATCGTGTTGTCGACGATGGTCGACGACCAGGCGGCGAACGCACCGGGCCGGCAGGCGTCGAACTTGTCCGGGTAGCGGTAGATGTTGATCAGGGTGTCCTGCAGCAGTTCATGCGGATCGAGCTGCGAACCGAGGAACCGCAGTCGCGAGCGAACGCGCGCATACAGGTGCGAGCCGGCCAGCTGCACCAGGCATTCGTAGACCGCTTTGCTGCCCGTGCGCCGGAACAGGTCCATCAGCGCCGTCGCCAGCGCCGCCAGGCGCACCGCCTCGCTGCCGCCGCACGCTCCCGGCACCGACTCCAGCTTCGCGCCATGCTGAGCAAGCATCCGTTCGGCGCGAACCCGGGCGGGTTCTCGCTCCAACCTCGGCACGGGCGGCAGGGACACGGCGACTTCGGCGGTCATGGCAGCCCGGGCAAAAGCGAAGCGTGGGCCAAACGTACCGAAATCATGAACTCATGGTTGCCAATGGCCACAAGCAGAATCCTGGACTGTGCTTGTGGCGACAGATCGCGGTTGGCATGGCACCGATCGTGACTCCCGGTGCCGGCCGATTGTTCCGATCCGAACAGCGGCTTGAGCGATTCCCCGCGCGATCCCGAAAAGAGCGGGGGCGGCGCATCTGCGCGCCCGAGGTCTCGATCGTGCCCGCCACCCAAGTCGCCAAGACCACCAACCCGCTCGCGGCGCTGCCATCCATGCTGGCGATCCGCGACCTGCGCCGACGGGTCCGGCGATCGCTCGGCAACGACTACCCCACCACCGCCACCCTGAACCGGCTGCTCGCGCTCGATCCGTTGGCGGTGCTGCGCTGCCTGCGGGCTGCCCTGGCGCCGATCTACGGCGCCGCGCGCGACGTCTGGACCATCCCTGCCCTGATCGAGCAGCTGGGAACCTCGCTCACGCGCCGCGCCCTCGACATGCCGCCGGCCGAAGTCGGCGGCACCGATCCGGTGCGCAAGCTGTGGCTGCACGCCGTGACCACCGCGCACGCCGCGAAAATGCTGGCGCAATCGGTCGGTGTGCTCGATCCCGACGAGGCCTACCTGCTGGGCCTGCTGCACGACCTGCCGCTGTGGTACGAGTTGCTCGATCGCCGCAGCCCGCAAACCAGCGGCACGGGCTCCGCCAATGACTGGGTCCGGCACCTGAACCTGCCGAGCCGCATCGTCAACCTGCTCGAACTCGCGCGCCAACAGCCGTTCACCGTCTCGCCACTCGAACCGACGAACGCCCCGGCGCTGATCAGCGCCGCCGAGACCATGGCGGCGCTCGCCGACTTCTGGCATCCGAACGACGGCGAAGTCCACGCCCGCGAACTGCTGGCGGCGTCGTTCGGCAAGAACGAGTTCTTGATGGCCCGACGCCTGCGCCACCTGGTGCAGGCCACGCTGCAGGCCAACGGCCTCGATCTTTCGCTGCCCGACCCGGAGTTCGAGCCGGGCGCCGGTGAGAAGCTCGGCTTGTTTCCGTCGAAGCAGACCGGCGACATCGCCGAAGTCGTGCTCAGCGTGCTGGGCTGCAGCCGATCGGCTTCGTACCGTGGCATCGTCACCGCCGTCACCTCTGCCGCGCTGCGGTTCATGGGCTTCGATCGCGCCTGGTACGTCAAGTGGGTGCGGGCCACCGGCAGGCTGGTGGTGCGCGCCAAGGCCGACCTGTCCGCCCGCCACATCAGCACCCTGGTGGTCGAGCCGACGGCGATGGAACTCAGCACGCTGCAGCGCGCGTTCGACGCCGACCGCCCGCTGCTGATCCGGACCGGAGAGGAACACTCGCGCGGCCTGCTGCACCTGCTCGGTGCCGATGAAGCGATGCTGGTGCCACTCAATCGCGAGTTCGCGATGCCGGCGATCCTGGTCCTCGATCGCGGTGTGTCGCTGCGGCCGGTGCAGCTCGAACGCGAACAGGACATGGCCACGACGCTCGGTCAGACCGCGACGCTGTTGAACGAGAACCTGCTGCTCAAGCGACGGCGATTGCGGGCGCAGAAGTTCGCGCTCACCGATCCGCTGACCCGACTGTTCAACCGGACCATGGGCATCCGCACGCTCGACCAGGAGATCGCCAGGTCGCAGCGCGGCAACACGCCGCTGACGGTGCTCATGGTCGACATCGACAACTTCAAGCAGGTCAACGACGTCTATGGCCATCTCCGCGGCGACCAGGCGTTGCGCGCGACTGCCGAGGTGCTGCGCAAGACCGTTCGGCGCACGGACACGCTCTGCAGGTACGGCGGCGAAGAGTTCGTGATCGTGCTGCCGGAGACGCCGCCGGACGACGCCACCATCCTGGCTGCACGCCTGTTCACGGCAGTCGAGGCCAGGGGCAGCGAGATGCAGCTGCCGCTGACGGTCTCGGTCGGCATGGCCACGATACGGCCTGCCGATACCGTGGAGACCCTGCTGCAGCGCGCCGACCAGGCCTTGTATGCGAGCAAGTCGAAGGGCCGCAACCGCTTCTCGGTCGACGTCGACTCGGAATAGCCTGCAGGCGCAAGACTGTGCCTTTCCGGCACCTGGACGGCCCGGCGAGCGGCACCTTATGCTGCCGCCTGCCTTGGTTCTGGTAACAGCAACGGTTCTTGCGGCTGCATCTCGGGGGGAAGGCATGCCTCCCATGCTCGAGGAGCTCTCCAGCTCGCCCTGGTTGATCGGGTTGTCGGTGGTCTGCTTCATCCTGGCCTGCTTCGGTTCCCTGCTGGCCACCAGCCTGCTCGTCTATTCCCCGACCAAGCTGGCCAGACTCTGCTCCACCGCAAGTGGCGAGGCCCTGCTCGCGGACCTGGCTGGCAAGGACAAGGAATACCAGGTCGTCGCCCGCTGCTACGCGCTCGGCGGGTTGGTCGGCGCCTTCCTGTGCTTGCAGGCGGGTGTCGCCGGCCCCCGAACCGGTTGGGCACTCGGAATGCTGGGCATCCTCGCTCTGGTGTTCTGCGGCGTACTGCCTTCGGCGCTCGGTGCGGCCCGTGCCGAAGGCACCTTGCTGCGCACGCTGCCGGCCCTGCGCTTGTGCCTGCAGGTGTTCCGCTGGCCCGTGGTGCTGCCGACCCTGTGGGTGACCACCGGCATGTTGCGCCTGCTGCGCATCCGCAGCGAACCGACCAACGATCCTGGGGCCATCGCCGAAGAAGTGCTGGCCGCAGTCAGCGACTCGGTCACCGAAGAAGCCCTGCCGGCCGAGGAGAAGCGTTGGATCGGCAATATCCTCGGCCTGAAGGAGCTCCGCGTCGCCGAAGTCATGACCCAGCGCACCGACGTCGTCACCATGCAGGCCGACACACCGCTGCGGCAGGCCGTGGCCCTGGCGCTGCAGCACGGCTTCTCGCGCTATCCGGTCTATGGCGACCGGATCGACGACATCATCGGGGTGTTCTACGTCAAGGACGCGCTGCCGCTGGTGATGGCCGGTGAACCGGGCCAGAGGCTGCTGGACCCGGCAGCACCGCTGCGGTCGCTGCTGCGCGAGCCGTTCTTCGTGCCGGAGACGCTGGACGTGGCGCAGCTGCTGCGCCAGTTCCGCCAGAACAAGCAGCAGATGGCAATCGTCGTCGACGAGTACGGCGGCACGGTCGGCCTGGTCAGTGTCGAAGATGCCGTGGAGGAGATCGTCGGTGAATTCGCCGACGAGTACGACGCCAAGAAGGCGGCAGCTCCGACTGCCGAGGGGCGAGTGACCGTGATCGCGGCCGGCCGCGTGGTCGAAGTACCTGCCCGGCTCCCGGTCGAGGAACTCAACAAGCTGCTCGGCACCGATCTGCGCGAGGACGGCAACTACGACACCGTTGGCGGATTCGTCACCAGCCACATGAATCGCATTCCCGTGGTCGGCGAACGGGTGACCATGGCCGCGCTCGAGTTCCAGGTGCTCGCGGCCGACGACCTGAAGGTCGGCCGCCTGCGCGTGACCGCATTGCAGCCGCAACCAGCCCAGCAGGATGGCTGACGGCCAGGGATCACGCAGCCGGCGCTGTCTCGCCCTGCTGTGGAAGCGGGTCGACTTCCGCGAATCCAGCCGGGTGGTGAGTCTGGTGACGCGTGACCACGGACGGGTGACGGCGCTGGCCAAGGGCGCGCACCGCCCGGATTCGCCGTTCCTCGGCCGCCTCGACTTCCTCAACGAGGTGTACGCGACCTTGTCACCCGATCGCGGCGGCCTGCGCCTGCTGCTGCGCGTCGAGCTGGTGCACGAACGCCGGGCGCTGCGGTCACCGGCCCGCTTCCAGGCCGCCAGCCATGTGTGCGATCTGGCCGACACGAGCCTGTTCGCCGGTCGCCCGGAACCGGAGCTGTTCGATCTGCTGCGCGGCGGCCTGACCCTGATCGAACTGGCACCGGAGCCGACCCTGCCACAGGTGGTGCTCGGTCTCGAACTGCGCTACCTGGCCCAGCTCGGCGCCTTGCCGGATCTCTCTGCCTGCGGCCAATGTGGCACGCAGCTGACCGGCATCGTGTACACCGGCGACGACGGTGGACTCTGCTGCCGCCGCCACGCCGGCACCGGGCACCACGCGATCGCACCCGCGGCGCTGGCATGGCTGCGCCACCTTTCGACGCTGCCGGGCCGGCAATGGCCCGAACTGGACCCGGGTGGACTGACTGCTGCGGCGGTGGCCTTGCCGGCCGTCTGGCTGCAGCGGGCGCTCGATCGCCACAGCCGGTTGCGCGCGCAGGTGTTCACCAGGCACCGACGTCTCGAGCAGTCCATGGTAGAAAAGCACGCGTGCGGCCGTACGTTGCGCTGATGCGCGCCTTGCCTTCATGGCTGCTGCTGCCGGTCCTGGCCGCCTGTGCCAGCACGCCGGTGCCGATCGCCAAGGATGCAGAGCCGGTATTGAAGGAAGCCGAGGGGCTGCTGGCAGCTGGCAATGCCGTGGCCGCGCGCAATCTGCTGCAGAGCCGCAGCGAGGCCACGTTCCCGGCCGGCAGCCGCGATCGCTACGAACTGACGCTCGCCACCGCGCTGATGCAGCTGAACGCCACTTGGGACGCGTTCCTGGCCATCCGCGAGTTCGCCGACCACAACCCGCACAGCGAGCTGCGCACGGCCGTGATCAAGCTCGAATGGGAGATCGGCCGGACGCTGAGCCGGAGCGATCACGGGTTCCTGTTCTTCTGGTCCGATCGCCGCGGCGGGCGCACCTGCCTCGAGCATCTGATCACCCGCTATCCCGACAATCCGTACCTGGCCGACGCCCTGAAGACGCTCGGTGACATGGCGTTCGACGACGGCAGCTACGAGCTGGCGATCGAGCGCTACCGCGACCTGATCCGGCGCCGGCAGGAGAGCGAGTGGGGTCCGTACGCACGCTTCCGCTACGCCATGAGCATCGTCGCCTCGCTGCAGGGGCCCGAATACGACCTCGACCAGATGCAGCACGCGACCAAGGAATTGCGCGCCTTCCTGGCCAATCCGCCGGAGAACATCGAGTTCAACTCGGCGGCCGACGCCGCCCTGCAGCGCTTGCTGCGCTGGCAGTCGGAGCGACAGCTGCTGGTCGCCGACTTCTATCGCACGATCCACAATCGCACCGGCTACCTGCACCATCTGCGCCTGGCCGCGGCCGACGAGTTCGCCGGCACTCCGGCCAACGCGCTGTCGCGCGCCCGCCTGCAGACCGATGAGCGGCAGTCGCAGGGAGCCGGCCAGTGAGCTGGCCGCGGCGGGCACCGCTGTTGCTGCTGCTGGGGTTCGCCGCCTGCGGCTACACCTTCGGCTCCGGTCTGCCGGAACAGGGCGTGCACACGATCTGCCTGGAAGTGGTCGGCAACGACACCTGGCGGCAGCGTCTGGAGGGCGAACTGTCGGCCGCCCTGAGCCGCGAGCTGTACACCTCGACCGACCTGCTGCCAGCCGACCATGCCACCGCGGATGCCATCCTGCAGGTGACCCTGACCAGCGAACGCGAGCGCACGCTGGTCCCCGGCGGCCGCAACGACCCGGTGCGCGAGGGCGCCCAGGAGGCCGCCGTGCACCTGCGCCTGCTGTCGCACCGCACCGGCAAGGTACTGCTCGAACGAGACTTGCTGGATCGTGCCGAATTCCGCGATCCGATCGGCGAAGATCTGCGCAGCGCCCGTGCCGAACTGGTGCGGGATCTGGCGCGCAAGATCGCACTTGCCCTTGCAGCCGGATTCTGACGAATCTAATGGTGCGTCCGAGAGCCCAATGAACAGCAAAGACAGCAAGGAACCCCCCGCCGAGGACGGCCAGAAGAACGCCCGCAAACCGCGCGGCATGGGCGGGGTCATCCTGATCCTGGCGCTGCTGATGGCGCTGTTCCTGGTGGTGTCGCGCTCCGGTCTGCAGGACCCCAGTTCGATCGACGCCCTCTACAGCCACCTGCTGAACGGCCACGTCGAGACGCTGTCGCTGTCCACCGAAGGCGTGGCCACCGCCGACATCCGCGTCGACAACCGGCAGCGCCAGCTGGAGGTGGTGGTCCGCGGCATGCCGCTCGACGAATACCAGTTCTACAACAAGCTGTGCAAACAGCGGCTCGACAGCGACACCTACGGCAAGAACAAGCCCGACGCGGCGGCCCGGTTCCTCGACGACCTGAAGAAGGGCGAGATCCGCGTCACCCAGGCGTACTTCGTCAGCGAGCTGCCGGGCAAGACCAACACCGATCGCCCGCGCACCGAGAAGGACGGTCGTGAGGCGGGCAACTACATGACGGCGTTGCTGCAGGTGGGCAACCAGACGAAGTACATCCGCCTCGACCCGCAACCGGACGGCACCGCCACCGTCACGCTGCAGATGATCGCCGCCGAGCTGGCCAAGGCGGCGGTGCCGATTCGGGACATCCCCTTGTCGCTCGGCCCGGAGTTCCGCATCACCGAACCCAACACCGCCCTGATCTACGTGCTCGGCACCGTCGGACCATGGCTGCTGGTGCTGGCGATCGTGTGGTTCTTCATCATCCGGCAGATGCGGGCACCGGGCGGCACCGGCGGCGTGCTGAGCTTCGGCCGCAGCCGCGCCGCGCTGTACACCAAGGAGAACCGCACCAACATCACCTTCGACGACGTCGCCGGCATGGAAGAGGCCAAGGCCGAGGTGCGCGAGATCATCGAGTTCCTGAAGAACCCGGCCAAGTTCGCCCGCCTCGGCGGCTCGATCCCGCGCGGCGTGCTGCTGGTCGGCTCGCCCGGCACCGGCAAGACGCTGCTGGCCAAGGCGATCGCCGGCGAGGCCGAAGTGCCGTTCTTCAGCATCTCCGGCTCCGATTTCGTCGAGATGTTCGTCGGCGTCGGCGCCAGCCGCGTGCGCGACCTGTTCAAGCAGGCGCGTGAAGCCAGCCCGTGCATCGTGTTCCTCGACGAGATCGACGCCGTCGGTCGCAAGCGCGGCACCGGCATGGGCGGCGGTCACGACGAACGCGAGCAGACGCTCAACGCCATCCTGGTCGAGATGGACGGCTTCGACTCGGACCGCGGCATCATCCTGGTCGGCGCCACCAACCGCCCGGACGTGCTCGACCCGGCGCTGCTGCGACCCGGCCGCTTCGACCGCCAGGTGGTGATCGACCTGCCGGACGCCAAGGGTCGCGAGGCGATCCTCAAGGTGCACTCGCGCAAGGTCAAGGTCGCGGCCAGCATCGACCTGCACGTGATCGCCAAGGCCACCGCCGGCTTCTCCGGCGCCGAGCTCGCGGCGGTGATCAACGAGGGCGCGATCCTGGCGGCGATGAAGAACAAGGATGCGGTCGACATGAGCGACCTCGAGGAGGCCCGCGACCGTGTGCGCTGGGGCCGCGAGAAGCGCAGCCGGGCGATCGAGGAAGAGGACCGCCGCGTCACCGCCTACCACGAAGCCGGGCACGCAATCGTCTCCTGCCTGACCGCCGACCAGGACCGCGTGCACAAGGTCACCATCGTGTCGCGCGGGCGCGCCCTCGGCGCGACGATGCAGTTGCCGGAGAAGGACGACTACAACCACTGGCGCAAGAAGCTGCTCGGCCGCATCGCCGTGTGCTTCGGCGGTCGAATCGCCGAGGAGATCGTATTCGGCGACATGTCCGCCGGCGCGCAGAACGACATCGAGCAGGCCACCAACCTGGCGAAGGTGATGGTGTGCGAGCTCGGCATGAGTCCGAAGGTGGGTCCGATCAAGTACACCAGCGACGACCAGAATCCGTTCCTCGGGCGCGAGTTCCACCTCGCCGGCGATCTGTCGGAGAAGACCCTGGAGCTGCTCAACGAGGAAGTCCGCCGCGTGATCGACGAGCAGTACGCGCAGGCGCGCCAGCTGCTGCTCGACAACCGCCAGGTGCTCGACCGGGTGGCCCAGGCGCTGCTCAAGCACGAGACGCTGGCCGGTGAAGAGGTGCTGGCGATCCTGCGCGGCGACAACATCGACGAGTTCCGCGCGGCGCAAGAACGCCAGCGGCTGCAGAACGAACGCGGGCCGCGCAAGGTCGACCCCGAGCCTGCCTCCGCCGTGCTGCCACAGCCCGAGCCGGGCAAGCCCGGCGTCGGCCTGTCAGGCGCCTAGGCGACGCGCGCATGCAGGAGCTGATCCGCATCCTGAAGATGTTGATCGAGATGGCGGTGTTCGCCGTCATCATCTACATCGCGCTGCGGTTCCTGCGCCAGACCCGCGGCTCCGGCGTGGTGCGCGGTCTGGCCCTGATCCTGATGGTCGGCGTGGTCGCCTTCATCATCCTGATCCAGACGCTGCATCTGGACCGGCTGGCCTACCTGTTCAACATCGTCGGCCAATCGGTGGTACTGGGCTCGATCGTGGTGTTCCAGCCGGAGATCAGGCGCGGCATCGTCCACCTCGGCGACTCGCCGATCTTCGGCCGCTTCTTCCGCACCGACTCCAAGATCGTGCACCGCCTGCTGCGGTCGGTGGCGCGCATGAGCAAGGAACGCATGGGCGCCCTGATCGCGCTCGAACGCGAGGCCTCGCTGGCGGCGATGGCCGAGACCGGCATCACCATCGACGCCGAACTCAACTCGTTCCTGATCGAATCGATCTTCTACCCGAAGAGCGCGCTGCACGACGGCGCCATCGTCGTGCGTGACGACCGCATCGTCGCCGCCTCGTGCCTGCTGCCGCTCAGCCAGAACCCCGACATCGACAAGCGGCTCGGCACGCGCCACCGTGCCGCGCTCGGGCTCGCCGAGGAGACCGACGCCGTCGCCGTGGTGGTGTCGGAAGAGACCGGCAAGGTGTCGGCCGCGCTCGGTGGACAACTGCACTACGACCTGACGCTCGAACAGCTGGAGCAGCTGCTCGAAGAGTCGACGCGGGCCGCCGGCGCGGGCCTCAGCCGGGCAGACAAACGCCGCTCGTCGTCCTGGGCCACGCTGGTGTCGGACCCGTACCGCAAGCTCGCCGCCATCGCGCTGGCGGCCGGGCTGTGGGTGTTCCTCGACAAGCAGGTCGACGACAAGACGTCGTTCGTGCTGCAACTGCGCGAGGTCGACGAGAGCAGACTGTCGCAGTACGAGGGCGTCGGCAACGAACTGCTGGTGTTGCTGCCGAAGAAGACCGTGTCGGTGCGCCGGTTCGCCAACGCCGCCACCAACGACGACCTCGCCAACCGGCCGGTGACGCTCTACCTGACCGGCCCCAAGTTCGCGATCGAGAACGTCAAGCGCGGCCGCCATCGCTTCACCGTCGGCCCGTTCACCGACATCGACTGGGCACATGTCGATTCCAGGGAATTCACCGTCGACGAGATCAAGCACGACGCCACCTTCGACGGCCTGACCGTCGAGCTGTCGCCACCGCGGGTCCGGGTCGAGACCGAGCAGGTGCAGACGATCGAACTGCCGCTGGCGATCGACCAGGTGGACCTCGCGTATCGACAGGACGAAGGCAGCCTGGCCAACCGCCTGCGCAACGACACCGCCCGCTTCAGCCGCGACAAGGTGCTGGTCTCCGGTCCACAGAGCATGATCACCCATTTCCCACCGGTCGGCCACCGCCCGCTGCGAGCGGTGCTCGCCGCCGACGCCGACGGGCGCACGGCCAGTGGTGCCGTGAGCCTCGCCGCTGCTGCGGGCCTGGAGCTCGTCGGCGACACGACGCTGACCTTCGATCTGATCCCGAACTACAAGGACTTCTTCTTCGAGCTGCCGGTGGTCGTCGACGACCGATCGCTGCCCGAAAGCCTGTGGGGCAAGTTCCAGCCCGAGACCAAGGTGTTGAAGGTGCACCTCCGGGCCAGCGGCGAGCTGCGGTCGCTGCTGACCGGACTCGACGAGAACGAGCGTTCCAAGTGGGCGCGCGGCTACCTGGTGCTGCTGGTGTGGATCCCGCCGCGCAAGGACGAGAGCGCCTACGACAAGGGCATCGAGCTCGAGGCAGCGCTGCAGCTGCGTGGTTCGCTGGCGACGCGGCTCGAGCGCATCCACTACCAGCTGGTGGAGACCGTGTCGCTGCATCTGGTGCGGCAGTGACCAGCGACGACCTCGCCGTGCAGTTCGGCACCGACGGCCTGCGCGCCCGCGCCGGCACGCCACCGATGGATCCGACCACGTTGCGCGCCGTGGGCGCAGCACTCGGCGTGCTGCTGCAGCGCGGCGGCAGCGAGCAGCTGCGCGTCGTGGTCGGCAACGACGGCCGCGACTCGGCGCCATGGATCCTCGAGGCGTTGGCGCAGGGCCTCGCCGGCGCCGAAGTGGCGACCGCCGACGTCGGCCTGTGCACCACGCCGGCGCTGGCGTTCCTGAGCCGCACCGAGCCGTTCGCCGCCGGCATCATGATCAGCGCCTCGCACAACGCAGCGCACGACAACGGCATCAAGATCTTCGCCCACGACGGCAGCAAGCTGAGTGACGACGACGAACGCGAACTCGCGGCGCTGGCGGCGCACCTGCAGCCCAAGCACCTGCGCACGCCGCGCATCAGGGACGTCGCCGGACTGCTCGAGCGCTACGAGAGCCACCTCGCCTCCACCTTCGCCGATCTCGAACTCGGCGGCCTGCGCCTGTGCGTCGATGCCGCCAATGGCGGCGGCTCGCGACTGCTGCCGCGCGTACTGGCCGGCATGGGCGCCGAAGTGATCGAGGTGGCGTGCGAGCCAGATGGCTTCAACATCAACGACGGCGTCGGCGCACTGCACCCCGGCCTGCTGGCGGCCAAGGTGCGCGAGCATGGTGCCCACCTCGGCATCTGCATCGACGGCGACGGCGACCGCGGCATCTTCGTCGACGAACTGGGCACCGTGCGCGACGGCGACGACCAGCTGTGCCTGTTCGGCCTGCACTTGCACCGCCTGGGCCGGCTGCCGCACGCCACCGTGGTGGCGACGGTGATGAGCAACCTCGGCCTGCACCGCGCCCTGCAGCAGGCCGGCGTGGCCGTGCACGTGACGCCGGTCGGCGACCGCAACGTCGTGCAGGCGATGCGCGCCCATGGCTTCGCGCTCGGCGGTGAACAGTCCGGCCACCTGCTGTTCACCGGCCCCGGGCACCTGACCGGCGACGGTCTGTTCACCGCGCTGCAGCTGCTGGCGCTGCCCGACGTGGCCCGGCACGGCTTTGCCAGCGCGTTCGCCTCGTTCCACCGTTTTCCGCAGCGGCTGGTCAACGTGCCGGTGGCACAGCAGCCGGATTTCACCACCGTGCCCGGGCTGGCGGCGGCGATCAGCGCGGCCGAACGTGAACTCGGCGCCGACGGCCGGCTGCTGCTGCGCTACTCGGGCACCGAGCCGCTGTGCCGCGTGATGGTCGAAGCCAAGGACGGCGCACTGGTCGAACGCCTGAGCCGCGAGCTGGCGGCCACGGTCGCCCGGGAGCTCGGCGCGTGAGCAGTGCGCCGGCGCTGGCCATCAGCGGCAGCGCCTGCACCGGGCCGCCGGCGTTCTCGGCGGCGTTGCGGCGCGATGGTGAACTGCTGCTCGAGCTGCCGGCGGCAGCTGGTCGGCCCGACCTCGCGGTGCTGGTGCAGCGTCTGTGCGCGCGCGCCGGCATCGCGCCGCGCGCCGTGCGCACGATCGTGGTCGATGTCGGTCCCGGTTCGTACGTCGGCCTGCGCGTGGCGGTGACCTTCGCGCGCGTGCTGCACCGCTTCGGTGGCGCCGCGCTGCAGGCAGTGACCAGCCTGGAGGCGATGGCCGCAGCGTGGGCGGAGGCCGCCAGGCCGCGCCTGCCGCTGCGCGTCCGGCCGCTGCTCGACGCGCGCCGTGAGCGCTGGCACAGCGCCGTGCTCGAAGTGGCGCACAGCGGCATCCGCACGGTGCGCGCGGCCGCGGCGCTGCCGCCGGCGGCGAGCGTCAGCGGACTCGCGGCCGGAGAAGTGATCCTCGCCGCTCTGCCGCTGCATGCCGCGCTGCACGCGCTGGCGCCACGGCCCGACGCGGTGCTGCACGAACCGGCACCGGTCTCGGCGGCAGTGCTGTTGTCATCGCGGCTGCAACCGCGATCGGTGACCGCCGCCGATCTCGAACCGCTCTACCTGATGGGTTCGTACGCGGAGTGAGGCCGGAAAGCAGAACGACCCGCACGGTGCGGGTCGTCCTTCGGACCTTGGATCCCGGCAGTGAATCCTCGCCTGTGCCCAGTCGGACTACAGATCCTGCGGCCGGAGCGTCTTGCGACCGTTGAGGCCGCAGCGCTCTTCGGCCTTGCCGATCATGCCGCGCACGACTTTGTCGAGCGCGCCGTAGAAGTCGGACGACACGTTGCAGTTCTTCACCGCATCCTTGGTACGCGACTTGGAGATGATCAGCGAATCGCCGGACTTCTTGCCGTTCTTCTTGGCAGCCATCGGTGTCTCGATCCTTCGAAAAGAATGAGGGAGGTGCGGACGAGCGAAGCGCCCGAGCCGCATGGAACGGCGAGGAAGTTCGTTGGCCGGAGCTGTGGTGTCAACCAAAAAGACCGAGGCCTTCGGCCCGCAAACGTCGTTCTCGGCCTTTGCTCGGCACCGCCGGCGCGAGCGCTTGCCACCGACAGCGTGCTGTTCGGGACGGCTGGTGCGCTACATTTCCCCGCCCTTCGTACGTGTGGATCCACCGGTGAGTTGGCGGCGCATCTTCCTCTGGACGGCACTGTTCGTAGTCGCCCTGCTGCTGATCAGCTGGCTGGTGCTGCGCTTTTCGGGCGCCGCGCTGGGCATCGTCCGCGCCGAACTCGCGCATCTGCTGCACGCACGCTTCGATGTCGGCAATGCCTCGTTCGACCTGGCGGCCGGCCGGATCACCGTCGACCAGTTCTCGCTGCACGATCCGCGCGCGGGTCAACCGCGCCTGCTGGCCCTCGCACAGCTGCAGCTCGATGTCGACGTCAATCCACTGGGCGAGCTGCTGAGCGTCCACGCGGTGACGGCTACGGGACTGGTCGTCGACCTCGACCTCGCTGCCGGCGTGCCGACGCTCGCCCAACTGCTGAGCCAACCCGGTGGCGCGCCGACCAGGCCACCGACCAGCCTGCCAGAGATCAAACTGGAAGACGCCACGGTACGGCTGCGGCTCCGCCCGGACCTGCCGCCGCTGGAACTGACGCAGCTGCAACTCCACTGTCTGCCGCAGCAGGACGCGCCGACCAAGGTCCAGCTCGAAGGCTCGGTGCTGTGCAGCAACCTCGACTTGAAGCTGGACATCACCGGCCAGGGCGACCTGGTCCGCGGCGACTTCCGTCTCGGTGCCCTGGTCACCGACCGGTTGGTCGACAGCGCGATGCTGCAGCGCCTGCGGCCGTTCTTCGGCACCGAGGTACCGCAGACCGGCGTCGGCGGCACGCTGCAACGGCTGCAACTGTGGCTCGACGTCGCGGGAGGCGACGGCACCGTGCCGGTGATCACCGCCGGTCTGCAGGCGGAGTTCGCCGACCTGCACTGCGACGTCAAGGCGATCCCCTATCCGCTGCGCGGGGCGCAGGTCGACCTGTCGGTCACCACCGCCGACGGCGGCAACGCCCGCTTCCACCTGGCGCGACCGTCGGCCGCCGCCGGTAATCTCGACCTCGTCGGCACGGTCGCCGACTTGTTCGGCAAGCCACGCGTCGAACTGCGCGGCAGCGGCAAGGACGTGCCGATCGACGAGCTGCTGCTGCAGGCGCTGCGCAGTTTCCCCGCCGGCGCCAACGTCACCGCGGCGCTGCAGCCGACGGCCGGCCGCGCCGATGCCGACCTGTACATACGCCAGCCGGGCGGCGACGACGAACTGGTCGAACTCGACCTGCAGGTGCGCGACGCCGAACTGGCGTTCCTCGGCTTCGGCGCTGCGCGCCGCATCGGCTTTCCGCTGTCGCTGACCGGTGTCCGCGGTACCGTGCGCCTGCGCGACAAGTCGATCCGCGTCGACGACGTGACGGCCCGGATCGGACCGGCGGCCGGCGGCGGCGAGGTCCGCTGCAGCGGCAGCGTCGAGTTGGACGCCGACGGCAAAGACCGCATCCGCATCGACGTCGACGCCCCGGCGGTGCAGTTCTCGCCGGAGGTGCGCCGCGCGCTCGGCTACCTGCTGCAGGACGACGGTGCGCTGTGGGACCAGTTCGCGCCGGCCGGCAGCGCGTCGGTGACGGTGCACATCCGTCCCGACGACGATCCCGCGGGCGTCTGGTTGGTACGCGTCATGCCCCGTGACTGCACCGCCCGCTACCGGCGTTTTCCGTTGGCCATCACCAGCCTCGCCGGCGAGATCCGCGCCAACCCGCAGGGCGTCGAGATCGACCTGCAGGGGCTCGCGGGTGGCGGCCCGGCGACGGTGCGCGGCCGCCTGCTGCCGGCGACGGCCAACGACTTCGCCGCCGGTCGTCTCGAACTGCATGTGCACACCGAGCGCACCGCGGTCGACGCCGAACTGCAATCCGCGACCACGACGCTGCTGCCGGCGCTGACCGAAGTGTGGGACCAGTTCGGTCCAGGCGGCCGCTGCACCGCCGACCTGGCGCTGTCGCGCGACGGCCAGGCCGAGCCGCGCTACGACCTGCACCTGGCGATGGCCGACGGCACGCTGCGTCCGCGCCCGGTCTCCGCCGCGTTTGCCGACGTGCACGGCGAGGTGTACGTGCACGGCGCCGACCGCGACGTGCAGATCGAAGTCGACGCCCTGCGCGGCCACCTGGTCGGTCCGGCGGTGCCGCCGGCAGAGATCGCGGTGGTCGGCACCCTCGGCCGCGGCAGCAGTGATCACGACGACATGACCGCGGTGGTCCGCGGCCTGCCGCTCGACGAACAACTGGGCCTGATCCTGAACCAGCTCGATGCGCTCGACACCTCGACCTGGAGCCTGCTGCGACCCGGAGGTCTGGTCGACGTGGTGCTGCGCTGGCAGCGGCCAGAGCACAGTACGATGCCGCATCAGCACCTCACCGTACACCTGCGCGATGTGACCTCGGACGCGCCGATGCTGCCGCACCGGGCCACACGCGTGACCGGCCAGCTGGAGGTGACCGACGGCAATGTCGAGTTCACCGACGTGCATGCGCAGGTCGGCACCGCGCCGGTGGTGTGTACCGCCGGCCACGTGCGGCCGGCCGCCGACGGCAGCAAGCGGAAGGAAGTCGCGTTCACGGTCAGTGCCGAACGTTTTCCGCTCGACGAGGGCCTGAAGAACATGTTCAGCGGGCCGCTGCGGCAGGCCGTGGAGGATCGGCAGCTGCGCGGCAATGCCAAGATCAAGGATCTGAAGCTGACGTTCCTGCTGCCGCTCGACAACAGCAAGTCGCTGACGACGATCGTGCAGGGACTGTTCGAGCCGCAGGACGTGCAGATGCTGCTCGGCACGCGCGTGCTCGGCATCAGCGGCGTGATCACCGTCGACGAGAGCACGGTGACCACCGACGGCGGCGGCCTGGCGGGCTCGATCGAGAACGGCTCGTTCCAGATGTTCGGCCATCCGTGCACCGACTTCCGCGCCGGCTTCACCGCCGACGCCGACCACATGGTGTTCCGCAACCTGGCGTTCGCGCTCTACGGCGGCGCGGTCCGCGGGCGCGCCGGCGAGCTGCCGTCGATCGAGTACCGGTTGGCACCGAAGCCGAGCGAGCCCGGCACGCTGGCGCTCGACCTCAACATCCAGGGCGTCAGCCTGTCGGAGCTGCTGCGCCAGAGCGGCGTGCCGCCGGGGCTCGGCTACCGCGGCACGCTGCTCGGCGACGTCACCGTGAACGAGCTGCGCGGCAGCGACCTGGTCGACATGGACGCCAAGGGCAAACTGGCGGTGGTCGACGGCTTCCTCGGCACGGTCGACGTGTTCAAGGCCATCTACGCGCTGATGCCCGAGGCCAACCGGCCGCGCTTCGAGAGCGGTGCGCTGTCGTTCGTGATCAAGGACCGCATGGTCACGCTCAGCGACCTGAAGCTGCGGTCACCGCTGGTCACGGTCGCCGGCGAGGGTAACATGGCAATGGACGGCTACCTCGACGTCGTGCTGACCGTCGATCGCCTGTTCGGCCCGGGTGCCGACCTGACCGTGCTGCCGCTGGTATTGAAGTGGCTGGCCTCGCCGTTGTTCCGCTTCCACCTGTTCGGCTACCTGCGCGACCTGCAGGTCGAGCAGCGCTGGCTGATCGAGCGCGACCCGCGGCGACGCGCGTTGGCGCCGGTGCCGGCGCTGCTGGAGAAGGCCAAGCGGCCCGGGTTCTGAACCGTGTCGCATGCGGTGCCGAGCACCGCCTGCGAACCGGTCCAGGACCTGGCCGCGGGCGCTGGCGCGCCCGCCGCGGCGGTTCCGAGCTGGCCTGCCGCCGGCAAGCCCTTGCCCGCGCAGCTACCGACTCTAGAACAGGCGCCGATGTCGTCCCTGCACGCGGTGATCATGGCCGGCGGTTCCGGCACACGCTTCTGGCCGGCGAGCCGCGCCGCGCGCCCCAAGCAGTTCCTGCCGCTCGCCGGCGGCCGGCCGCTGCTGCAGGCCGCAGTCGAACGGCTGCACGGCATGGTGCCGCCCGAGCGGCTGTGGATCGTCACCAACGCGCTGCAGGCGAAGGCGCTGCCGCGGCTGCTGCCCGACTTCCCGCGCGCACAGATCATCGTCGAGCCGGAACCGCGCGACACCGCGCCGTGCGTGGCGCTGGCCACGGCCACGATCGCCGCGCGCGATCCGGCCGCCATCATCTGCGTGCTGCCGGCCGACCACGTGATCGAGCCGGTGGCCGAGTTCCAGCGCATGCTGCACCGCGGCATCGAGCTCGCCGGCGACGGCCGCACGCTGGTGACGTTCGGCATCGCGCCGACGTTCGCCGCCACCGGCTACGGCTACATCGAGTGCGGCGAACCGCTCGACCAGCTGCAACCGGTTGCGCACCGCGTGCTGCGCTTCTGCGAGAAGCCCGACCAGGCCACGGCCGAGCAGTTCGTGCGCGCCGGCTCGTTCCTGTGGAACAGCGGCATCTTCGTCTGGTCGGTGCCGGCGATCCGCGCGGCGATGGCCCGCGGCGATCCGCAGCTCGCCGCCGGCGCCGACAAGATGCTGGCGGCGCTGCAGCGCGGCAACAAGGGCAGCCTGACACGCGCGTTCAAGCAGACGCCGAAGACGTCGATCGACTACGCGGTGATGGAGCGCGCCGAGCAGGTCGCGGTCGTGCGCGCCACGGTGCGCTGGGACGACGTCGGCAGTTTCACCGCGCTCGAGGCGATCGCGCCCAAGGACCAGCAGCAGAACGCGACGCTGCTCGCCGGCGGTGCGGCCTGCGTCGCCCTGCACAGCCAGCGCAACGTCGTCTACGCCGAGGGCGCGCGCACGGTGGCGCTGCTCGGCGTCGACGACCTGGTGGTGGTCGCGGTCGGCGATGCCGTGCTGGTGTGCACCAAGGCGCGGGCCAAGGATCTGAAGGCGCTGGTCGAACAGCTGCAGGCGGCAGGCCGCCAGGACCTGCTGTGACGCCGGCGAAGCCGCGGTTGCTCGCCGTCGACTTCGGCGACACGCGCACCGGCCTCGCCGCCACCGACTGGACCGGCACGATCACCGTGCCGCTCGGCAAGCTGACCGGTCTCGACGACGCGGCGCTGGCCAGGAAGATCGCCGAACTGGCGCGCGAGCGGGAGACGCAGACGATCGTGCTCGGCATGCCGCTGCTCGACGGCGCCGCCGGCCAGCGGGCGCAGCGCACCGAAAGGTTCCGCGCCGTGCTGGCAGCGGCGGTGGCGCCGCTGCCGGTGGTGACGGTCGACGAGAGCCATTCGACCGACGAGGCGCACGAGCTGCTGCGGCAGGGCGGCATCAAGGCCGCGCGGCGCAAGCAGCTCGCCGACAGCACCGCGGCGCTGGTGATCCTGCAGCGCTACCGCGCCGGCCTCGGCCCCACGTAGCCGGCCGCCGCCGTCACTTCGGCAGCAGGTGCAGCGCGCGCAGGTCGAGCAGCGCCGAGCGCAGCGGGCCGGCCGGCCGCAGTTCGAGTCGCACCTTGCCGGCCGGCAGTTGCAGTTCGCCGACCGCCTGCCGCTGGTAGCGGTCCCAGCCCGGCCCGGTCGCCGCCACCTTGCCGGTGAGCCGCGCGTTGCCGGCGCTGACCACGAACTCGTTGCCGGCGGCCGCGTCGGCGCACGCCCATTCGAGCTCGACCGCGAACGTACGCGCCGCCGGGAGGTCGAGCGTCCACACCGCATGGTCGTCGCTGCCGTGCCAGCAGCCGAGGTTCTGCAGCGCCGCCTCGAACACCAGGGCGCCACCGTAGATCTCCGCCGTCGCCGCGGTCAGCGCCAGGCTGCCGTCGGCGGCCGGCACGATGGTGGCCGGCGTGTTGCCGGCGCACTGCTTCCTCGCCAGCGCCGGCTGCTGCAGGAACGCGATCAGATCGGCCATGCGGTCGCGATCGATCGCCGCCTCGAGCCCTTCCGGCATCAGCGACCGGCCGGTGCTGACTTGCGACTTCACCTCGCTGCGCAGCAGCGTGGCGCGCGTGCCATCGACGGTGACCAGCACCAGCGCGTTGTCCGACTCCGATTCGATGCGGCCGCTGAGCGTGCGGTCCTCGGTCGTGGTCACGACGTACTGGACATAGCGGTCGAGCACCGCGCGGTTCGGATCGAGGATCGCCACCAGCAGCGCCTCGGTCGACTTGTCGCGCAGCGCCGCGAGGTCGGGCCCGACTTCGCGGCCTTCGCCGCCGAGCCGATGGCAGGCAGTACAGGTGGCGGCGAACACCTGCGCGCCTAGGGTCGGATCGCCGCGCCGGCTGTCGAGGCCGCCATACTGCGCCAGCACCGTGACGCGCCCGGCGCTGGCGGCGGTCAACACCGCACCGGCGCGTTCGCGCACCGTCGCATCGGCGTGCTGCTGCAGCAGCTGGCGGTGGCTCGCGTCGATGCTCTGCCGCACGGCCGGAGTGCTGGCGGCGACTTCGAGCAACCGCAGGCAGAAACTGCGCCGCTGGCACAGCAGGTCGAGCACCGCGGCGTGGAACTCGGGGCCCTGGCTGTTCCAGTCCGCCAGCAGCCGGTCGGGCAGCGCCGCATCGTCGATCGTGGCCAGCACCGCCGCCAGCGCCGACAGCAGATCCGCGGGTGCTGCGGGCGCGAACGCCGCGACCAATGCCGCACGATCCGGGCCCGACCTCGAGCGCCGCAGCAGCTGCACGGCCGCCAGCCGTTCGGCGGGTTCGCCATCACCGGCAAGGCTGGCACGGGCCGCGGTGAACGCCGCGGCGAGATCCTCGCCGGCGACGCGTGCCACCACCGGTGGCAGCATGGAGAGCAGCAGCGCCAGCAGCTCGAACCGGTCCGCCAGCGGCAGCTCGGTGGCCGAGTACAGGCTGGTGGCGAGCGCGAACGCGTGCGGCCTGGCCGACGACAGCGCCGCGGCGCGCAGCCACGGATCACCACCGTCGCGCCGCAGCATGCCCGCCAGCGCGGCGCCGACGCGCTGGTCGCGCGACTCGCCGAGCGAGCACGCGACCTGCAGCCGCACCTTGGCGTCGGCATCGGCGCACAACTGCAGCACCGCCGGCAGCAGCTCGGGGGCGCCGGCAAGACGCGACTCGCACAGCCGCACGGCATGGGCGCGCACACCCGGCTCCGGGTCGGAGAGCGCCTGCAGCAGCAGCCCCGGCGCCAGGGCCCGCAGGCCGTCGAGCACGCACAGGGCGTGCAGCCGCGCGGTCGCGCGTTCGCCGCCGCGCGCCAGCGCTTCGAGCTGCGGCGCCACGTCCACGGCGGCACGCCACAGCAGCAGTTCGTGCGCGCGGTCGCGCAGCGCGCCGTTGGCTGCGGCCAGCAACCGGACCAGCCCCGGGTTGTCGAGGTGCAGCAGGTCCGGCAGCGGCTTGGACGCGGCGCCCGCCGGCAGTACGCGCCAGATGCGCCCGAGGTGTTCGCCGGCGCGCACGTCGAGTTGCTGCAGCCGCTGCGGCGCGATGAACACCGGATGCTCGACGACGAACCGGGCGATGTCGACCACCCACAGTGCGCCGTCGGGTCCGGTCACCGCCTGCACCGGGCGGAACCAGAAATCGGTCGACGCCAGGAACTCGCGGTCGCTGTCGCCGGCAGGGCGGCGGCCGGCGAAGGTGACGCCGTCGGCAGTCAGCTCGATGCGGTGCACGACGTTGCTGACCGGATCGCAGCAGAACGCGTTGCCGGCGTACTGCGCCCCGAGCCACTGGTCGCGGTAGATCGTCGCGCCACAGGCCGCGGTCGTGCGGCCGAGCAGTTCGAGGTCGTTGAAGCGTTCCGGTTGCGCGCTGATCGGCAGCACGCGACCGCCGTCGGGCCCCGAGGCGTCGACTTCGAACGGCGGCGGCGGCACGTCGGCGTTGCGCGCCAGGTAATGGTCGCCGAGCGGATAGTGCTGCAGGAACCCGGTGCTGTGGCAGCCGAACCATGCGCCCCAGTCATCGCGCGGGCGGCCGTACTGCGCGCGCCCGGTCGCCGACTGCAGCACGCCGTGGTCGGGATCGAAGCGGAAGTCGCGGCTGTCGAGGTTCTGCTTGCTGCCGTTCGCCGGCACCTCGATCTGGCCGCCGAACAGGCCACCGGCGCCGTACAGGAAGCCGTCGAGGCCGAAGGTCAGCGAGTTGACGCGCGCCTGGGCGTTGTGCGTGGCGAAGCCGTGCAGCAACACGCGCCGTTCGTCGGCAACGCCGTCGCCGTCGTGGTCGGCGGCGAACAACACGTCGGGGGCGCTGCACACCAGCACGCCGTCGCGCCAGACCGTGACGCCGGTCGGCTGCACCAGATCGTCGAGGAACACCTTGGCTTCGTCGAACACGCCGTCGCCGTCGCGGTCGAACAGGCACTTGATGCGTCCCTTCGGCACGCCGGCGCCCGGATCGGGATAGTCGCGGTACTCGCACACCCACAGCCGGCCGTCGCTGCCGAAGTCGATCCACACCGGACTCTCGATCAGCGGCTCGGCGGCGACGCATTGGACGCGCAAGCCGTCCGGCAGCCGGATCGATGCCTGCGCGCGCCCTGGATCACGCGGCGGGATGTTCTCGGTGCGCGCCGGGTCGCCGCCGCCGTACGGCCGGAAGCCCGCCGGCAGCTGGGCGCGCACCGCGCCGATGATCGCGTCCTCGAGCCCCTTGGCGAACGGCCCCGGCTGGTCGTAGTAGCGCATCGCCTCGCCACCCTCGTAGCCGCCTTCGGCGAGCACGCGCTCGGAGGGCACGTAGCCCGGCACCGAGTCGGCATAGGCCGTCACCCACAATCGCTCGCGATCGAACTCGCGCCGCAACCGCAGCACGTAGTCGACCACCACTTCGCCGCCGAGGAACACCATCGCCAGATCGTCGCCGAACACCAGGCTGTGCACCGGCTCGCGGATGCTGGTGCGCAACGGCTCACCGCGCTGCAACCGCGCCAGTTGCACCGCTGCGTGGTAGCCGACGATGCCAGGCTGCCTGCTGCGCTGCTGCCACTGCTCTGCGGTCGGCAGCGGCTGCAGCGGCAGATCGAGGACCTGGTAGCGCGCGACCACCGGACCGCGCACCGGCAGCCACGGCAGCGGCTGCAGCCGTTCGACTTCGGCCGCCAGCGCCTTGCCATGCCGCTGCGCCAGTTCGAGGCCGGTGCGCGGCTCTGGATCCTGATCGGCACCGCAGCCGATGGTCACCAGCGCTACGCACCCCGGATGCGCGGCCTCCAGCGCGGTCGCGGCAAAGCCGGCCCAATCGCCGCACGTGCGATTCAGCTCCGGGCCGAGCGTCGTGCAGTGGCAGGCGTAGTCGGCGACCAGCGCCACCAAGGTACCGTCGCCGCGCCGCGCGCGCAGCACCGGCAGGTCGTGGTCGGTGGGCCCGCCGCGGGTACGGCGATTCTGCGCGAACGCGACCTCGCCGCGCGACCGTTCGAGCAGGCACGGCGTTCGCGCCGCCAGCGCCGCCAGCGCGACCTGCTCGAGCCGGTCGAGCACGAACGCGGTGTAGTCACGGATGTGCCGCTGCTGGTCTTCGGGAATGTCGGCGGCGAACAAGTTGGGCAGCGTGCCGGCCAGCATCGGTGCCGTGTGTGCGTGCGTGGCGGTCACCACCAGATGGGCGCGATCGATCTGGGTATGGGCCTGCAGCCGCTGCGCCAGGGCATCGGTGAGCGCGAAGTCGAGCACGCAGGCATCGATCGCCACCAGCACGACCGGTGCGTCCGCGTCGGCACCGATCGCCAGCGCGCGCGCGTACAGCCGCGTGGTCACGCCTTCGCTCTCGGTGCGCCGCGCCCCGTAGCCGGACAGACGGATCGGCCCTTCGGGCGTGACGTCGATCCGCGCCGCGCCGAGGGGGA
>Ga0209488_10000404_pt1 | contig 35858 bp, 31 predicted proteins | sample Rivendell_Oct201_8_FD_188349 | JGI IMG/M metagenome (GOLD analysis project Ga0209488, IMG submission 188349) | Vadose zone soil microbial communities from the Eel River Critical Zone Observatory, Northern California, USA -... | ecosystem: Environmental > Terrestrial > Soil > Vadose zone >...
CGCAACGCTTGTATTGCTCTGGGGAATCAAGGCGCCGAGCACGTTTCAGAATCGCATCGCGAAATTACCCAGGCCCTGCGCAGTCTTTCGGAGTGTAGTGAAGCAGTGATTGCTGAATCTGCCGGTTGGGCGCTCTCGCGCATCCAAGCAAAAGGAATCGCGGCTTGCTTGCCCGACCGCAGTTGAGTGTAGCAACGGTCGGGAAGTATAATTTGCGATGTATCATCATCGGCCCGCCGTGCCGGGAAAGTTCTTTGTGAATCGCAGGGACTTACTTGTAACCGGAAGTATCGCCGGGGTCGCTCTGCTGGGAGCGGAAAAATTGGGCGCTAGTTTGCTGGCGGCCGACGGCCCTGGAAAATTCAAAGAAAGTTTCACATCGGAGGACTCACCTATGGCATTCACAGTGCCGCCTTTGCCGTACGCTTTTGACGCGCTCGAGCCATATATCGACGCAAAAACCATGGAAATTCATCACGACAAACATCACGGGGCTTACGTCACCAATGTGAACAAAGCCCTCGAAGGCCATACCGACCTGCAATCGAAATCCATCGATGATCTGTTAAAGAATCTCGATGCCGTTCCGGAACCGATTCGAAACGCGGTCCGTAACAATGGAGGCGGCCACTGGAACCATTCGCTCTTCTGGACATTGATGAAAAAAGGTGGCGGTGGCGAGCCCAAAGGCGATTTGGCGGCCGCTATCGCTTCGACCTTTGGATCATTTTCTGCGTTCCAGGAAAAGTTTGCCGCTGCAGGCGTAGGCAGGTTCGGTTCCGGCTGGGCTTGGCTGATTGTGAAGGATGGGAAGCTGGCCATTGATTCCACGCCCAATCAGGACACGCCATATTTTCTGGGTGGCAAGGCCGTTCTGGGCCTGGACGTGTGGGAACACGCGTACTACCTGAAATATCAGAACGTTCGCCCGGAATATATCAAGCAGTGGTGGAACGTGGTGGATTGGAATAAGGCAGGAGAATTGTACGGCGCGGCTAAGAAGTAGCCTTTAAGAAGCTTCCAGAAAATTAGAAAGCCCGTGGCGCAAGGCGTCACGGGCTTTCTGTATCAGTGCAAACGATGATCGCGATTCTTACTGAGCGGCTGCTCCGCGCGTCGACAACGACATCAACGATGGAGCGGCCGGCCGACGATAATTCATGATACGAGAAACGAATGGCCGTGATTCCCGCGTGGCCGCTGGTTGTTGTTCGACGAGCGGAACGTGAGCAGCCGGAATCTGTGCCGCTTCGCGCACCAATTCCATTCTGCCGCGCACACGAAACTTTGCCAGCAGCGATGAAACGTGAAATTTCACCGTGCGCTCCGACAAATTAAGCGACGCAGCGATTTCCTTGTTAGCGAGACTGCGTACCACGCCGTTCAGAACTTCTTCCTCGCGCCGCGTCAGCTTGACGTGCGTCTTGACGGCGCGTCCAGCTTCCAGGAGCTTCTGAGCTTTTTCGGTCAAATTCTCCAGGTGAGTTGTATCGGCTTCGACGAGCACGACGTAATCCGAGGGAGTTTGGTTGCGAACCATGCAATGCATGGCCAGCAAACCCGCGGCTTGCTCGACAGGAAAACGTCCTTCCTCGTCAGTTTCAACGTGAAAATGGGCTACCCCGGTATTCCTTTCATAGAAAAAATACTTTTCCCGTGCGATCGCAAGCTGGGGGGGACGTACGGAATGCACCTGCACACTTCTGCGGATCATCCTCACTTGAACCTCTCCGTTCGCAAATCCGAAACCGCTTCGAACTTGCCTTGAAATGATGTAGCTGCACCTCAGAACGAGGCTAACGTTGAATTTAATTCAATCGAGAACGGCACGTGAACCGGGACTGAGGGAGGGCGTCCTGGCCATTCAGCTTGAAGCACGGTTACGCCGAGACGCGAGAAGGAGTAGCAAACAAGTCCGCCTGCGAACGCAATACCGAACTGGCCATAGCGAGTGCAAGTACATGACCAAAAAGGAGTAAATGTGAGGTACCAGAACTGCCCAAAAAAGGTAGAGTTATGCACTTTTGTACTAGATCCGCTGTAGGAACGTGGGTAGGAATTTCACTGCGGACGAAAATTTTCCATACTTCCTCTGTGGAAATTCTAATGGAGCGCCACAATTCGCCATGACTTTGCGTCGCTATCGTCCGATGATGTTTGTCTGTTGCGCAGAAATCAGTTCGTAGCGAATGCCACGCCAGCGGATTTTTCTGGTCATTACCGACGCCAAAAAATTCACCGAATACAAGTAAGGTATCCATATTCCGAGCAGCAAGTGAATCCATGCCTGTTGCTGAATCTGATCCTTCAGCGCGGGGAAAATTTCCTGGGCCGCGGTCACACGGAAAGCTCCACGGAGCGAAGCCAGCAGTAGTGGCAAGAAAGTCAGCGCCGCGAGCTGCATCGAAGGTCTTCCCGCGAAGAAATCTTCCAGGGTCAACAGAATTCCCAGCGCTATCGTCACGCAGAACAAGAGATGCGTTGCGCCTGCGATGGCCCACATTTTTGGCGAATACACGCGCGTGATCAGGATCTGACGATTTGTAAACTCCATCAAGCCGGCGAAATCCGTTTCGACATAAGAAACGGTCAGACATTCCGGCAGAAAAACGATTGGCCGGCCCACTCGCTGCAAGGCAGAGGTCATCGAATAATCATCGCTGACGGAGTTTTGCCACTCGTCCATCACCGCGCTTTGATCGAAGACACTCTTACGAATCGCGGTGCCTCCGCCCCAACAAAAATTTTTCGTTGCGTCTTCACCGAGCATAGTCAAAATCGGCGCATTCCATGCGGCGAGAAGCAAACTCGGCGGATTATTCTTATTCGGAATCAGCCAGCGCATGGTGGTCGAGGCGCCAATTCTGGAGTCCGTAAGCGGTGCGGTCAGGCGGCGCAGCCAGGAGTGTCCGGGCCTGCCGTCGGAATCGGCGAAAACCATAATTTCGAATTCTGCCGGCAATTGTTGAACCGCGGTCCGCAGATTGTGAACCTTCTCGCCACAATTCTGCGCAGGTCCGGCAAAAATTACGTGACCCTTTCCGCGGGCTTGCGACGCTACACGTTTCACAATGCTGGCGGCAGGATCGGATTCCGACGCCAGAATAAAAAACACTTCATAATTTTGATGATCGAATTCGCACAGCGCGGTCAGGTTTCTCTCGAGTCCAGGTTCCATTCCCTTGCACGGACACAGCACGGCGGTTCGCGGCGAATAGAAGCCGGGGTCGGTTCCGGTCCGCCGCCGCGCGTAGGACAGCCATTTCGCAGCCTCGTACACCAGGTACAAACCAGCTAGAATCTGCAGGACGCCAAGAAAAATGAACAAATGTTCCATGTAAGCCGAGAATAACAAACCCGCAGCACTCGCGCAGTAGCCTTGTGAACAGGTAGAATCGCAGCGGTAAACGGCAGCCCGTATGTTAACCGGGTTGCCCGCGAGAGGAGCATCCAATGTCGGGGCGAGTCGACTCATCCATGGTGACCACCGCGATGGAGTTGCCGGGGCATCGTATCGTTCGCAACTTTGGAGTAGTCCGCGGAATCATTGTGCGGTCGCGAAGCGTGATTGGAAATCTGGGCGCTGCGTTGCAGACCATCGTCGGCGGCAATATCACGATCTTGACCGATCTTTGCGAAAAGACGCGAGAAGAAGCCTACGAACTGCTCTTGATGCATGCAGGACAGCACGGCGCGAACGCAATTGTCGGTTTTCGCTACGATGCCACGGAAGTCATGCAGGGAGTGACGGAAGTCCTTGCCTACGGCACCGCGGTGCTGGTCGAGCCGAATTCCTGAAAGGTTTCGCACAATTGTGGTTATTTCGTGCGCATCGCCGTGGCCGTCACGTTTGCGGCTATATCTTCCAGATTGGCCAGGGCTCGGCTTGCAGCCAGCCTGGCCGTTTCAAGAAACGCGGAGTCCAGCAAGAAAGCGCAGCGATCGACGAACGGGTGATTAGCCGCTTCGTATGGTTTGCGGGGACGGCGCGACGTTGCTGCACGCCGCAGCAAATCCTCGTACATCCGCAAATCGGACTGGAAATCCAGCGAATCGCCGGCGTTCCAATTCTGGTGACGCGCCAGCGCTGAAAGAAATTTTCGGCGGAAGACTTCCGCCCCTTTGCGCACCAGCACACGCTGTTTCCCGGTGCTGGACAGAATCGTCTCAGTGGACGCGATTTCCAGAGCGCGTACACAAGCGGCCAGCAAAGCTTCACGCTGCAAAATCGTCAGTAGGTCGCGATACAGCGAAGCATGCACCTGCAACGCATGTCGGCCGTTATCCACCACGTACGAATCTACAAAGCGCGGAATCACCCGTTCGCGCAGCAGCGTCTCGACCAGCTTCTGTGCCAGTACCGTTGATGCCTCGGCTGCCGGATTTTGCGTTCGAGCCATTTCCCATCGCCATGTTAGCAGGAGTTGCGTGGTAATCTCCCGCCGGCGCGGCTTTGGAATTTAAAATGTATTGCAATCGCGTGGTGCGAAACAGGACGATCGCCGTAGAGAGCGTCGTGCCTCTTCAATGCCCGGGAATAACTCCGCCTGGGACAAACCTCTGGAAGACGTAAGCGTAAAGCATCACGATGGTGCCGACAATCGCGGCCAGCGAAACGGAGTGCCAGAACACAAAGCGGAAAATGCTGCCCTCGGAGCCGACCTGATTCGTGGCTGCCGTCGCAATGCAAATAGACTGTGCGTCAATCATTTTTCCCATCACGCCGCCCGCGCTGTTCGCGGCGCCCATCAGAATCGGACTCAGATTCAACTGTTCGGCCGTGATGCGCTGCAACCCTCCGAACAGAGCGTTGGATGAGGTATCGCTTCCGGTGAGCGCCACGCCGAGCCAACCGATATACGTTCCGAAAAATGGAAACAGCCAGCCGGTTCGCGTGAACGCCAGTCCCAGGACCGCGTCCATTCCGGAATATCGCGTGACATACCCGAGGCCGAGCATGCAGGACATTGCAATGATCGCAAAGCGCATGCGATAGACGGTCTTGCCAAATATCCGGAAAAGTCCGCGCGGCTTCACCCCGAGAATTGTTCCGGCCAGCAGCGCCGCAAGAAAACATCCCGACCCCGTGGACGTCAGCCAGTTGAAGTCAAACTTGGCATTTTCCGCACCGGCCTTGGCCACCACAGGCTGTGCGCGGAACACCGCTTTGTGCAAATAGGGTACGTCCCAGCCGCCTCTGCTGAACGCCGGCGTTGTGGCCTTGTTCATCGCGGTTTTGATCGTCGGCAGTCCCCAGCAAAGAACAAAAATGGAAAGGATTGCGAAGGGCATCCAGGCCCTCAGCACCTGTCCGGCCGTGTGAGTCCTGGGCGTGTCGGTTGACGAAGCGGCCGCCACCTTCCATTTATCCCCCATCGTGTCGCGCACGCGGGTCTCCTGGACCGCGTTCGAATCGGCGTCGCGTTCCTCGGCAAATCGCCAGATTCGCTTCGGCCGCCAAAAGCGCAGGAAGACAACGGTCATAACGAGCGAAAACACTCCCGCCGCGATGTCCACCAGGTTGCTGTCCACATGGTTGGACCAAAAATACTGCATTCCAGCGAAGGATATTCCGACCACCAGGATCGCCGGCAGCACTTCGAATGTTTCTTCCCAACTGACCATCGTTCGAACCAGCCAGAAAGGCACGATCACCGCGGTGAAGGGCAGAATCCTGCCAATCATTTTGTTCAGGTCGCCATCAGGAAGTCCGGAAACTGCGGCCAACGTGTGGACAGGCGTTCCGATAGCGCCCCACGCCACCGGCGCGGTGTTTGCGATCAGATTCAAGACAGCGGCCTGAAACGGGCGGAATCCCAGTCCAATCATGAACGCGCCAGCAATGGCGACGGGCGCGCCAAATCCGGCTGATCCTTCGATGAACGCACCGAAGCAAAAAGCCACCAGCAGCAATTGCAACCGCCGGTCGGGCGTAATCGCTGCCACCGATTCCTTCATGATTTCGAACTGGCCGGTTTCCACGGATATGTCGTACAGAAACACGGCGGCCACAACGATCCAGACGATTTTCAGTGCGCCAAAACCAACGCCATACAAAAAACTGGCAGCCGCGAGCTTGGCTGGCATGCCAAAAACGAATGCGGCACACAGCAGAGCGGTTATGGCACCCGCGATCGCGCAAATGTGCGGGCGAACCTTAAATCCCGCGAGCAGTCCCAGCAGCACCAGGATGGGAAGCGCCGCAACCAGCGTAGACAGCCACCAGTGGCCAAACGGATCGTAGTTCTGCGTCCAAGTCACGGAAAACCTCGCAGGCTGCGGCGCCATCGCCGCTACGGGATCGTGTCTTTTACAGTCCTCCAACGGACAGTCCGAATTCCCCTGTATCCGGTCTTCCGCAGGCTAGAAAACTAAGGTAGTGGAATTACTGTGCTCTGAGGCAAATGTCAAGGAAAACTGTGGCGAGCAAGCCAGCGTTTTGCGGGTGTCTAGTCGTCGGCACTAGAAAAAGAAATGGCCCGCGTGGACTCCCGTATCACAAGTTCCGGAGCGACCCGATGGTGCGTGATCGTCCAATCGCGCTTTTCCTGCGCGGCATTGATGCCTTCCATCACGATGTTCACCGCGAGATTTCCCATCGCCTCCAGCGGCTGCCGAACCGTCGTTAGCGAGGGGGCAGACATCGCGGACATCGCTACGTCATCGAATCCAATCACAGAACACTGCTCTGGAACTTTTACACCGGCCTTGGTAAGCGCGCGAATCGCCCCCAGTGCGGTCAAATCATCGAATGCCAGCAGCGCAGTGAACTTCCGCCTGCGCTGCAGCAACTCTTCCGTAAACCGGAATCCGCCCTCGAAACTGGAATTAGGATCGAATTCTTCGTCGAGCTGCATTGCCAGGCTCTGGTCAATTTCCAACCCCACGGAATGCGCGAATTTTTGCACGCCTTTCCAGCGTGGAGCCGAATCGATCAACGTTTTCGGGCCTCGGATAAACGCGATTTTGCGGTGGCCCAGTTTGTGCAAATGCTCCAGCGCCAGCCGCCCGCCGGCTTCGTTGTCCACCATCACCGAGCTTACGGTATCGCCGGGAAGTTCCCAGCCGATGGTCGCGGCGGGAATATTGCGCTTGGAAAAATCAGCAAGCAAGTGAATATCCACGAACAGCCAGTTGGCAACAACGATCAGCGCCTCAACGTGCCGGTCCAGCAGCATTTCCAGATAGCGTTCGAACCGGTTTCGCTGGTTGTGCGAGTCTGCCATCAATGGCAAATAAGAAGCTTGATACAACGAATTTTCGATTCCACGCAGAATTGGCGTGCAGAAAGGATCCGTAATGTCAAAGAACATCACGCCGACACTGTTGGTCCTCTTGCTGCGCAGGAATCGCGCCATGGCATTCGGCCGGTAGCCGAGTTTGCGCGCCGACTCTTCGATTTTTTTCTTGGTAGCCGGTGCGATGTACCGCGCCAGCGGCGCATTGTTCAGGACAATGGAAACCGTAGCCGGAGAGAAGCCGCTCAGGTTCGCGACATCCCTCATTGTTACCGCATCGGATTTGCTGGATGAGCGCTTCACGAGATTTTTCGTCGCAGCATCATCCGGCATATCCTTGCTCGATTGCAATGGCGCGCTTTTCACCGGCATCTACTCCGCTGGAGCATCGAATGTCATGGTCTTGCGGAAGCCTGAAGTTTTCCAGGCACCGTAAACAAGGCCCATGGCGGTCCAGATCGTGCCCAACGCTTTCGCTGGCATGCTCAGGTTCCACCAAATGTAAGCGCAGATCCCGAAACCCAGCATGGGCCACAAGAAACTCCACACCGTTTTCTTCTCGGCGCGTAAAAAGTAGTGTGCAAAAGCCGCTGCATTCACGCCCATAAACGCGATGAACGCCCCGAAATTCAGCAATTCCGCTCCGCGCTCGTAAGTGAGCAGGAAAGATCCTGCCAGCGCAATTACGCCAATCAGAATTACGTTGTTGGCCGGAATGTGGCTCTTCGTCGTAATTTTTCCGAAAAATGATTTTGGCAGCGCGTCATTCCTTCCCATGCCGTAGAGCAGCCGCGCCGCTGCAAGCTGTGCTCCCATACCGGACCCTATATTCGCCACCAATATCGTGAAATTCAGCAACTGGAATAAGAACAATCCGCCGGCTTGCCGCGCTACCAGCGGAAACGCCGATTCCACCTGATCTGCAGGAAACTGCTTCGTACCCCACACTAACTGCGCAGCATAAACTTCCAGCGAAGCCAACACTCCCGTCACCACACAAACCAGCACGGTTGCCAGCAAGATATTTTTTCTTGGATTTTCAACTTCTTCCGAAAACGTCGAAATGGCGTCAAATCCGATATAGGTAAGCACCGCGATCGAGGTCCCATGGAAAATCAGGCCTAAATTAAACGTCGCTGGGTCATAGAAGGGCTTGGTGAAAAAACCCGGACCGTACGCATGCAGTTGAATCAAAAACCGCACAACGTATGCGAAGAATACGATCACTACGATGGTCATGGCGCCGGCCAGTACATCGTTGATGCGCGCGGACGTTTTCACGCCGCGCAAATTCAGCACCGTGAACGCTGTGGCGTAAAACACAGCCAGCACCCAGTACGGCACCTCGGGCAAAATGTTTTGCGTCAACTTGCTGCACAGAATGGTGCAGATCAGCGGGTTCAGGATGTAGTCCATCACCATAGCCCAGCCGGTCAAGTAGCCGAGCCCGGCATGAATTTCCTGTCCGACGTAGGTGTACGCCGATCCCGCACTCGGATACACGCGGGCCAGCATGCCGTAGCTGATCGCCGTAAACAACATCGCCACCATGGCGATCAAAATCGTGGTCACCACGTGGCCTTGCGCGGCGTTGTTCACCACGCCAAAAATCCCCATTGGAGCGATGGGCTGGATGATCACGATGCCGATGATCACCAGGTTCCATAACGTCAACGTTCGCCGTAGGCGCGGTGCTTCCAGGGCGCCGTCGTTGCTCACGAGGATTCCCTCATAGTGCGCTTTCTCCCCTCGCAATTGTGTCCATTGAAACGATTTAATAGCGATGATTGTGCTGAATTTAACCCTGTGGCGCAACTTTATTCTTTTCCCGCCTCGTGGTCATTCGGACACTTTCCGCTGTTCTCCGGGCCAGTTGCGCTCCCGGCAACATACAGTAAAATCGGCAACGTAGTTCACCGCACAGCAGTCTAAGTTAGTGGAAGCGCCCCAGCTCCTCGGCGGGCTGCGGTATTTATGGGCGACGGACCTATCAACACGGAACGGTGGGAAGCCACACCAGTCTTTTGGCATGTGGTGGCTTTGTTGCTTATTCTGTTGTTTGCTCTTTGGCTACGCCCGGTTCCTCTGCAAGCCGACCCGTCTTTACAAGGCTATCTCCAGGTCGTAACTGGCGTGCTGGCCTTTGTTTTTTCCGCCGTGACTCTGGTCCGCTTTCAGGGCACTCAAGATCGTATCTCGCTGATTCTGGGTGCCGGATTTCTACTGTCTGGAGCGGTCTTGGCCGGCTCCAGCGTGCTCTTTTTCCAGCTTCCTGCTGAACCGCAACTGCAAATCCAGTGGGCGCCCGTAGCTCTGTGGGTAGGGCGCATGGTTCTCGCCCTGTTGCTGGTGGTAGCGTTGCTGGTTGAGCATTTTCTACCCCGTTCTCGCCGGCCAAAAGCGGAAATCGCTGGGGCCTTGCTCACCGTCATGGCGCTGACTTACCTGCTGACGGTCGCGCTTCGCAGACTTCCCACGGAGGTCTCTCCGCATCCCGGCGCCTTTATCCCTTCTCCACAACAACTTTTTCCGGGCGTGCTTTTTCTCATCGCCGTTATTTGGTATCGCCACCGTCTGAACAACGTATTTACCGCTTTTGACCGCTCGATCTACGTTGCTGCCTGGATGAATTTTGCCGCGCAGTTGGCGGGCTCTCAATCGCAGCGGCTATTGGATGCTCCCTTTGTGGTGGCGCAGGGCTTCAGCGTCATGGGTTATGCCATCGCGCTGGGTGGCGCTTTGCTTGACAATGCGCGGCTCTTCGAACAAGTACACCATCTCGCCATCAGCGATCCGCTTACCGGTTTGGCCAACTATCGCCGGCTTTTGGATGAACTCGAAAGCGAAACCGAACGCACCAATCGCAGCAACCGGCCTTTTTCTGTTCTGCTTCTGGATCTCGACGGGCTCAAGAAAATCAACGACACTTACGGCCACCTGGTGGGAAGCCGCGCTCTCTGCCGCGTTGCGGACATTCTGCGCATTCACTGCCGTTCGATTGATACCGCTGCCCGCTATGGGGGAGACGAGTTCGCTCTCGTATTGCCAGAGTCGGAAGAAACCGAAGCGGAAAGCGTAGCTGGCCGCATCCGCCACGTCATGGAAATGGATCCGGAGAAGCCGCCACTCTCCGCCAGCATCGGAATCAGCGTTTATCGCGGCCACGGAGAGCGCATCGAGAAATTGCTTTCCGACGCGGATGCACGGCTTTATCAGGAAAAGGCGAAACGCGGACGGCGCGCTCCTGCAGTCTCACGTCGTCGCAATCCCCGTTCGGGTACAGCGTAAATCGGCTTGGAACGCGATTACGGCTTCGCGCCCGGCGCAAACGGCGCCAGTTGCTCGGAAATCTTTGCCTTGTCACCCACCACGACAATCGTCATCTCCTCCGGCTTGATGTATTCCGCGGTTTCCTTCCGCACCTCGTCGGGCGTAACGGCATTAATCTTTTGCACGTACGTGCTCAGGTACTCCTTGCCCAGACCCTGAAAATCGACGTAGCGCAGTTGCGCGATGAGCGCGCTGCGCGACGAATTCTGAATCACAAATAATCCCGACATGTACCGCTGTATTCCTTTTAGCTCTGCGTCCGCCGGAGGTTCTTTCGAAAGACGATCGATTTCGCCGAAGATTTCCTTCAACGATGGACCGGTGAATTGTGTCGTTACATCCGCCGACTCCGCCCAGTACGCGTCGTGGTAGCGCCGCGAAAGCTCGCTTCGTGGCGAATACGTGTAGCCTTTCTGCTCGCGAATGTTGGAGGTGATACGCGAACCGAAGGAGCCGCCGAGGAGCGCATTCGTCACCGCCAGCGGAATCGCATCCGGGCTGGTCGGATTTGGAACTGGCATTCCCACGATCAGAGTCGATTGTGCAGCGCCCGGGCGATCTGTAACGTCCAAAACGTGCTGTGGTTTCACCGTCGGCCTGTTGATCAGCGGAAGCGCGCCCTTACTCCATCCCCCGAATGCCGTTGTCACTGCCTTCTTCATTTCGCCGGCGTCGAACCGGCCTGCCACGTACAAGTGCGCTCGTGCCGCGCCGAAGTTGCTTGCGTAGTAATTCTTGATATCTGCAACCGTCGTCTTGTTGATGCTTCCTTCTGTCGGGAACACCGTTCCGTACGCATGATCTCCATACAAAATCTTTCGAAAACGTTCCAGCGCCATGCTTTGTGGAACGGATTTGGCAATCGAAAGTTGCCGCAAAGCATCATTCTTCAAGCGCGGCAGTTCCGATTCTGGAAACAGCGGGTGCTCCGCGACATCCGCCACCAGAGCTGCCGCCCGCGGCCCGAATTCACTCAGCACATCGGTGTTCACGCTGCTTTCGTCCACGCCTACGGTGATGTCAATTGCCCCGCCCATGCGCGCGGATTCTTCCGCAATCTCCTTCGAGCTCTTGCTGGTGGTTCCTTCTTTCATCAATTTGCCGGTCAAATCCGCGAGGCCGGGCATGTCAGCGGGTTCATTCAGATTGCCGGTCCGCAAAACCAGGCTCAGCGTGACCTTTGGCAAATTTCCGTACGGCACCAGCGTAACCTTCATTCCATTCGGCAATTCGTACGTCTCGTGTGCCGGTACTGTGAATGGCTTAGGCGGGCCACCGGCCGGCGGAGTTTGCTTCTGCTGCGCGAAACCGGGAGCTGCAGACAGCGCGAAACTTGCCACGAATGCTGCGGTAACTGCCGCGAACCTCTTCATGTTCAGCTCTCGATTCATGTCCGCTCTCCTAATTTTTTGCCGGCGCGGCAGGCGCTTGGCCAGACTTGTCTGCCTCGGCAGGCTTCGTTTGCAGCACCAGCACCGTCCGATTCTCCGGCCGCAGATATTCCTGCGCCGTTTTCTGGATCAATTGCGGTGTAACTTTTTCGAATTCAGAAACCAGCGTGTTGATGCGCGCGGGATTGTCATCGAACAAGGCAAAGCTTGCCAGCAGGTCCGCCAGGCCAAATCCGCCGATCTGTCCCATGCTGTCGTAAAGGTTGGAGCGCAGTTTTACGCGCGCGCGGTCCAGGGTTTCTTTGGACACCGGCTTGGTCCGCAGAGCTTCGATCGGATGGTCCCACGCCTTGACAGCCGTGTCCGGCGAAGTCCCGGGATCAGTCTTGAAATCCGCCATGAACAGCATCGGGCCTTTGTAGTTGAACATGTTGCCCAAATAATTGATTCCGCCTTCGACTTCCGCCGTCAGTCCTTTCTTCTGCACCAACTCCTGATATTCCAGGCTATCGTCGCCTTCGATCAGGATCTGGTCGATCAGGCCCATGGCGTAATATTCCGGCGTGTTGCGTTCCGGCATGTGATAGGCGATCGCAATCGCTGGACGCTGCGCCAGCGCATCCACTTTTTTAGCTTGTCTTTCTTTCTCCTGCTGGGGTTCGGCCAGTTCGGGAAGCGCAGGAAGCTGCGACTGCTTGATTCCGGCAAAATATTTTTCCACCATCTGCCGCGCCTGCACCGGATCGAAATCTCCCACGATCGCCAGTGCTGCGTTGTTTGGCGCGTAGTATGTCTTGAAAAACGATTGCACGTCGGTCAGCGTCGCTGCTTCGATGTCCTTCAACTCACCATAAAAATTGTGCGCGTTATACCAGTTGCTGTTGGCATACTGCGGCATGTCCAGCCACGGAAATCCGCCATATGGCGTGTTGATGACCGCTCCCTTAACTTCGTTGCCGACGACGCCCTGCTGGTTTTTTAAATTATCTTCGGTCACTGCCAGGCCGCCCATCCGGTCGGCTTCGGCCCACAACGCCGTTTCCAATTTGTTCGAAGGCAAAATTTCGAAATAATTTGTGAAGTCGAATCGCGTCGAACCGTTCAGGACGCCCCCGTTCTGCTGCACCAGCTTGATGAACTCCATCTTCCCCAGGTTCTGCGATCCCTGAAACATCATATGCTCGAACAAGTGCGCGAACCCGGTGCGATCCCGCGGCTCCACCCTAAACCCGATGCGGTAATACACCGCCACGCAAACCGTCGGCGCGGTGTGATCCTGAGAAAGCACCACCCGCAATCCATTAGGTAGCTTGTAATACTCAACAGGCACTTTCAGTTCGGCTCCCGGCGGCGCGGCCCATACGACTGGCCAACCCATCGCAAGTACCGCTGCGATGCTGGCCATGCACCGAATGTTCTTTCGAAAGCGCAATAACATAACTCCTCCGTGAAACCTCACTGAAAATCTGCCTGTGGAAAGGGAACTGGCAACACACAGCTTCACATCTGGTAAAGACGCACGCCATCGGAATAAGTTTCGTTGAAAGTGACCTTGGCTAGAGAGCGGCTCAGCTTAGTAGACCGTGCGCCGCTGCACCGTCTCTTTTTTGTCAAATAAGAAGCGGTTTTCAGGCTCGCTCTCATCTAAGAGCCGTGAAGTGATGTACTCACCCACCGCTGGACCGTGCTTAAAGCCGTGCCCCGAGCCGCCTCCCGCGAACCACACGTTGTTTAGCGTCGGATGCCGATCGATCAAAAAATCCCCGTTCGAAGTGTTCTCATACTGGCACACCCGCGTCTCCACAATCGGAGCATCCGCCAGGGCGGGGAAGCGGTACGCCACGTAGCGCCGAATCTCATCGACTTCTTCCCGGGTCACCATTCTCGATTGTGTGTCCGGATCAACCCGCTCTCCGTGCTTGTCCAGCGCAATTTTCAGCCCACGGCTTTCCAGGTCTGGCATGCCATAGCATTCATCATTCTTGATTAGCCATGTGGGCAGCGCTGGCGGCGAAAATCGTTGCTCTCCGCCAGGAATTCCAAAGTAAAAGACACTTTGCCGCGTGGGAAAAATCCTGTCCCCGAGAATCTCCGGGAAAAGCTTTGCCAACCACGCCCCGCACGCGAACACAAATTGTCTTGCCGCGAATTGTTCTCCCGAGCTCCCCGCGATATTGTCGATTGCTTCATTTCCGCGCGGTTCCGGAATCGCTGTAAGCTTGAACTCAACGCCGACTCGAATCGCTTCCGCAACCACAGCTGCGACAGCGCGTCGCGCCATCAGCACGCCGCTCTCTGGCTCATAAATCGCACTTGCGATCCCATCGAGGTTGATTTGCGGATATCTGCGGACAATCGCGACGCCATCCAGTTCCTCAAACTCCACGCCATTACGCTGCAAAACACTTTTCATCGCCTGCAGTTGCGGATTTTCAGCTGCCGCCAGCCACAAAACCCCGGTCTTGCGAAACAGCGCCTCATTGCCAGCCGCCGCAAACAATTCCTTCCATTGAATCAGCGACCGCTGCGACCATTGCGTATAAATCTCGTCGGCTCCGTATCCCATTCGAATGATGCGCGATTCGTCGCCAGAACTCGACCGCGAATGCCCCGGCCCATACGCGTCCAGCAGCAGCACTCGCTTCCCGCGCCGCGCCAGATGTAGCGCGGTCCACGCGCCAAACACTCCCGCGCCCACCACCGCCACATCGTAAAGTTTCGTCGCATTCATCGCGGCAGTATCCTACCCCAGGCATGAACGTTCGCACAGCACTAGGCCCTAAACTGGATTTTCTGAACAGTCGAAAATACGCGGAGCGTGGCGCAGGTTCGGTTTTTGAATCCAGGTCTTGTTTTTCTGGAAGTCGCTGTTTTTTTGAAGATTGTACCTGGGTCTTCGCCGGTCGGCACTGGCCAACAAGGAAAAGAACCGGGGTCAAGGACTGGCTCTCACGACTTAGAACTCTTCGTGAACGCTGCCAACTTCTCCGCCCAATGCGCCAAACTCGTCAACGATTCCGTATCCGTTGGATCCAAATGCAACGGCGTAATACTCACATCGCCCGCAAACACCGCCGCATAATCCGTATCCGGCTCGATATCCTTGTCGATTTTCTGTTCAAAAATCCAATAATAATTGCGGCCCTTCGGATCTTTCCCTTCGCTCAGCTGATTGCGCGTGATTTTCTTCGATTGCCGCGTGAACCGCACTCCGCCGCTCCATGGCTCCGGCACGTTCACGTTCAACAAGACCTGATCCGGCAATCCCTCTTGCAAAATTATTTCCGCCAAGGAACGCGCAATCCGCGCCGCGTTCGTAAAATTCTGCTCGCCCCGCCGCGCGCAAAGAGACATCGCCACTGCCGGAATGTGATGCAGCGCCGCCTCACGCGCCGCCCCAACGGTACCGGAGTAATAGACGTTTTCTCCCATGTTCGCGCCGTGATTAATTCCAGAAATCACCAGGTCCGGCCGTTCCGGCAACAACTTGTGCAGCGCCACAATCACCGCATCCGCGGGAGTTCCCTCCACCGCCCAGTGACGCTCGCGCTTCGCATGCACCACAATCGGCCGCCGCAACGTCAACGATTGCGCAGCCCCGCTCTGCTCCGCGAACGGCGCAACAATACTCACAGACGCAAAATCCTCCAACGCCGCCTGCAGCACGCGCAGCCCCTCAGCGCCATACCCGTCATCATTGGTCAGTAGAATATGTGCCTTAGTCAATCGCGTCGGCCGAAATCCGGATTCTGCGGTCCCTGTCCGGGCCTCATTTGGAGTGCGGCAGCCCAGCTGAGGCTTTTTCTAGCAACAATATAAATTGTGAGGAAATCTGGTCGGGGCGCCCGGATTTGAACCGGGGACCTCACGCACCCCAAGCGTGCGCGCTACCAGACTGCGCTACGCCCCGACGCACCTTGCAAGGCTATCACCGCCGTTCGAGGAGGGTCAAGAAAGCGCGCAGCGAATCGCGCATATCCAGCAGCATTTTTCGATTCAAAAGCTGTGTCGCGCCGTATCCAGGAGCGATCGCCGCTCCGGTTTCAGAATCTCCGCCAAGCGCGCCGCCTTCGCGCAGATGCCTCCGCGCCCCGGCAATCGTAAATCCCTCATCGTAAAGCAGGCGCTTGATCTTCCGAATCAACTCCACATCTTCTTCGCTATAAAATCGCCGTCCATTCGCGCGTTTCTCCGGCTCCAGCATCGGGAATTCCGTCTCCCAATAACGCAGCACAAACGCTTTCACACCGATCATCCGGCTGACTTCGCCAATGCGATACAGTCCGCTCTCCAGACCCAGTGAAGCCTGTGTTCCCGTGCCGTTGTTAACCATAATTCGAACCCGACCGCCATCCAGCAAGCCGATTCTAGCAACTTATAACGCGGAACTGTAGCAGCAGCCTGCCTGCCGCTGCTCCTCCGTATTCTGCGCAATTGGAAGATTGGCGATCTTCAGATCGCCGCTACAAGATCCTTCATTCGTCTTTGTCGCTGCCGCCGGCCGGCTCGCGCTCATTCCGCTTCCGCATCCGCTGTACCCACCGCACCGGCGTCCCAACAAATCCAAACGCCTCTCGCAACTGATTCTCCAGAAATCGCTGATACGCAAAATGCAGCGGCTGCTTCTGGTTTGTAAACATCAAAAACGTCGGCGGTGCCGTCTTCGCCTGCGTAATGTAATAAATTCGGATGGGCCGCGCCTTCGGCAGCGTCCCGCGCTGCAAATCAATCGACTTCAGCCAGCGATTCAATTCTGGCGTGGAAATCTTCTTCTTCCGCTCCTTCGCGATCTGATCGATCAGCGGGAAAAGTTTATCCGCGCGATCGCCGGTCTTCGCCGACAAAAATACAATCGGCGCATAGCTCAAAAATTTCAACTTCTTGCGAATAATTTCCTCGTACTCCGAAAGCAGTTTACCCTTATCAATAATTTCTGTCGGAGGGTTGCGATCCGCTATGCGCCGCGCTTTGCCCCGCGCCGAAGTTCCTTCGCGATTCGCGGCAACCTGTGCTGCCTGTATCGCCAAATCCCATTTATTCACCACAATGATCACGCTGCGCCCGGACTCCTCCGCATACATCGCAATCGTCGCATCGCCCTGAGTCACGCCCATTTCGCCGTCCACGATCAGCAGCGCCACATCCGCTCGTTCCAACCCGCGCTTGGCCATCACCACACTCAATTTTTCCGCCACCAGCGTGGTTTTGCCCTTGCGGCGAATTCCCGCCGTATCCACAAAACGATATTGTCGCCCATCGCGCACTACGTCGGTATCCACTGAATCAATCGTCGTTCCCGGAATCGGCGATACAATCGAGCGTTCTTCGCCCGCCATTCGATTCAGGAGCGTCGATTTGCCCACATTCGGACGCCCGATAATCGCAATTTCCGTGATCTCTTGTTGCGGCGAATCGTCGGCGTGCACAGTATCCTGCGCCGACATCACCTTCAGTGCATGGTCCAGCAAATCATCCACGCCCGTGCCGTGCTCCGCCGCAATCGGAAAAATCTTCACGCCAAATTTGTGAAACTCTGCGGCCTGTGATTCCTGTCCCACCGCGTCCACTTTGTTGACAGCAATCACAAACGGCTTACCGGTGCCGCGCAGCATCTGCGCCAATTCCTGATCCAGCGGCGTTATTCCCGCTTGATTGTCAACCACCAGCACCAGCAGGGCCGCTTTTTCAAACGCCACTCGCGCCTGCTTAAATATTTCCATTGGAATCAACGCTTTATCATCAGGAATAATTCCGCCGGTATCCACGATCTCAATCGCTTTGCCGCGCCATTCGGCTTTGCCATAAATCCGGTCGCGCGTAATCCCCGGTTCATTGGTCACAATCGAGCGTCGCGTTCCGGTCAGCCGATTAAACAATGTGGACTTGCCCACATTCGGCCGCCCGACGATCACCAGTGATGGAAGTTTTTCTTTCATTGAAGAGACAGACCAATCCGGCGACTCAGCCAGACGCCGCATGTATTTTGGAATGCTTAATTGTAACAGAGGAAGCAGTTTTTCGACGGGCAGCAGAGGCAGTGTCCACAGGCGATTGGCACCGATCCGCGTGCAAATCCGTCATTTCGGGCTCTCCCATTCCAAATCCGACATCCGCCTGCCCCGCGCTTCGCGAGGAGCGTAGCGCGGAATCTCTCTTCGATTGGTTCAACCACGAAGCTTGCCGCAAAAGAACCATGCCACAATCGCCGGCTTGACGCGTTTGCACCGCGCAGACTAGTGTAAATGCACAATCAGTTTACGTTGCTGTATCGGAGCTTGCTGGCATCGCTGGGGGTGGCGCCAGGCGGCATCTTTTGGGGGAGTGCATGAAAACACGAAATATTGAGGAGAGTGTGATGATAGGGTGTGTCCGCATTTATAAATCCGCATTGGCGGTAGCCTTTGCCGCAATCGTTTTGCTTTTTGGCAGCGCAATAAATGCGCAAACCTTCCGCGGCACCATTCTTGGCAGCGTCACCGATTCCAGCGGCGCCGCGATTGCTGGCGCAGCTGTCGCCGTTAAGAATGTGAACACCGGCCTGTCGCGCACGGTTTCCACCAGCGAAGACGGAACCTATTCCGTCCCCGAACTTCCCATCGGCACCTATACCGTCACGGTGGAAAAAGCTGGCTTCAAGCAGGGCGTTGTCACCGGCCTGCAAGTCGAAGTCTCCAGCCAGCTCCGGGCCGACGTCGCGCTGCAGACCGGCGAAGTTTCACAAAGAATTGAGGTCACCGGCGACGAGTTGCCCCAAGTCGAATCCACAAGCAACGTTCTCGGTGGCATCGTCGAATCCAAAGTCGTCACCAATCTCCCCGTTAACGGGCGCGACTACCAAAAACTGATCTTCCTGGTCCCGGGCGTCGCTGGTTCACCGGATCAGATCACCGACTCTCCAGGATCATTCGGCACCTTTTCTGTGAATGGTGCGCGCGGGCGCTCCAATAATTTTCTCCTGGACGGTACGGACATGAACGACGGCTACCGCAACGACCCGGCCATCAACGAAGCCGGCGTTTTCGGGACTCCGGCTACCATTCTCCCGCTCGAGGCCATCGCCGAACTTCGCGTACTCTCCAACTCCGAAGCAGAATATGGGCGTAGCGCCGGCGGCGTCATCAACATCGTCACCAAGAGCGGCACCAACAGCTTCCACGGTGCAGGCTTCGATTTCTTTCGCAATAACGCCCTCGATGCTCGCAACTATTTCAACGACACCGCCCAGCAGCAAAATCCTTTTCACAACAATCAGTTCGGCGGCGCGCTCGGCGGCCCCATCATGAAGGACAAAACATTCTTCTTCGTTGACTATGAAGGCGAGCGGGAAAAAGGCGCGGAGAGCAGCACCGCTTGCGTACCGACGGCACAAGACGTTGCTACTGCTACTGCCAACAATGCTGGCGTGGTGAATCCCGTCATCGCCAATTTGCTGGCCACAAATCCCTGGCCCGCTCCGAGCAACGGCAACGATTGCTACAACAATGGTGGCAGTAACATCTCTCTCGCCACGCCCTTCTCTAACCGTGTGGATAGCGCGATTGTGAAGATCGATCACAGCTTCAACGCCAACAATCTGCTCACCGGGCGTTATTACATTGGTGACAGCGATCAGAGCTTTCCGCTGGCCCTGGTTGGCGGCGGTCTGCTGCCGAACTTCAATACGGCTACCCCCACGCGCGTACAGCTGGTTTCCATCTCTTACGTTTCCACCATCAGTCCATCCATCACCAATGAGGCCCGTATCGGTTGGAACCGCTTTGCGGAAGGTTTCTTTCCGCAGGATCGCAACTTCGATCCCACTTCCATTGGTCTCAACAGCGTCGCGCCCGGTACACCCAATGCCAGCAAATACAATTTCGGATTGGCAAAAATTTCCATCAGTGGACCGGGAAGCAGCATCGCTCCTCTTGGCTCGGATAATGGCGATCCTCGTCAACGCGTCGATACCAATTGGCATTACATCGACGGCATCTCTTGGAAGGCCGGCAAACACGACATCAAGTTCGGTTATGAGTACCGTCGCACCTCCGTGTCGCAGATTTTCAACCGTGGGTTCCGCGGCACCCTTAGTTTCGACAATTTGGATGACTTTGTCGGTGGTGTACCTGACGGCGGTTCGCAACGCCAAGGCAATACGAACCGCAACACCTTTGAAAATTCCTATGCAGGGTATGTCCAGGACAGCATTCACATGACCCGGAAATTCACCCTAAATTTCGGCCTGCGCTACGACTATTTCGGCATCGTTCAGGAAAAACACGGCAACTTCAGCAACTTCGATCCGACCACAGGCACTGACATCCTGGTTGGAAACGGCCGCCTCTATCAACCCGACTACAACAACTGGGCGCCGCGCGTCAGCGCCGCCTGGGACGTCACCGGAAAAGGCAGGACGGTTCTGCGCGCGGGCTGGGGCGTTTTTTACGACGCGTTCTCGCAGGACATGTTCATGGGCCATCTTCCATTCAACAGCGGCTTCGATCCGGGACCGGCTTATACCGGCAATCCTTCCGCGCTCAATCCGATTTCCTCGGCCGGTCTATTTGGCGGCGCATTGAACACCGTCGATCCGGTTTACGGTCCCGCGTCGCTGATGAGCGACCGTTTTGGCGTGGATCAGCACATTCGCAGTCCCTACCTGGAAAACTACAACCTGAATCTCCAGCAAGAACTGACCAAGCACCTGGTGCTAGAAATCGGCTACGTCGGCTCGCAGGGACACAAGCTTTTCCGATTCCGCGACCTTAACCAGCCTAGCCAGGCGCAAATAACTGCCGCGGATCTGGGTTGTAAGTGCATCAACGATGGCAGTGTTCCCGGCCGCTATACCACGGCCGGAACGTATTTCAACTACCAAGAAAGCTCGGCCAATTCGAACTACAACTCGCTACAAACCAGCCTCCGAATTAACGGGTGGCACGGCTTGCTGTCTACGCTAAATTACACTTGGTCACATTCGATCGACGACGCCAGTGATGGCGAAGACTTCGTGCCCAACGCCGCTCAGCCGAACGACAGCACTGCGCCCATTGGTCTGAACCGAGGAAATTCGAACTTCGATATCCGTAACCGCCTGACATGGAATTTCATCTACGAATTTCCAACCATGAGCGGCAGTTTTCAGAAGCTTAAGAATGGTTGGGGCGTAAACGGAATTGTCACCGTGCAATCCGGGCAACCGTTCCAACTCAATTACAATTTCGAAGATGACTACGACGGAAGCGGCGAGTTCTTCGGCCGCCCTGACGTGGTTGGACCGATTCACTATTCGAGCGATCCGCGAAACTTCCTGGATTTGACCTCGTTCGCGGCACCTTGCACATATCCGGCGTCTGGCGGCGATGGGTTTGCCGATACCTGCATCCCAGGTACGCGCCACTTCGGCAACGAAGGGCGAAACTCACTCATCGGACCGCATTTCCGGCAATTCGATTTCTCCCTTTTCAAGAACACTGCCATTACGGAGCGGCTCAAGCTCGAGCTTCGCTTTGAGGCCTACAACCTCCTGAATCATCCCAATTTTGCCAATCCCTACTTGCCGGCGTTCATTGCGGACGCAGCGCCTAATGGCGTCGGCCCGGACGGTCGCTCCCTGAACAATGCTCAAGGCCAAGGGCTACAACTGACCACCACCGGCGACGTAGGCATCGGCTATCCCTTCCTCGGCAGCGGGGGACCGCGAACGCTGCAAATCGCAGCCAAATTCACCTTTTAGGCTTTATACAACCCAAGAATACTTTTCCGATGGCCTCCGGATTCTCTCTGGAGGCCATTGTTCTTGGCATGGCCCGCTTCACCCTTCCTGGCCAACCTGATTCCGGCCCGAATCTGATAAAGTGTGGCGACACTGACGGCCCCCTTACCCACCTGGCATCGCGCTGCCAGAAGCGGCCCATCCGCAGTGTAATTTTTTCGGTAGCCTTGCGTACTAACCTATGGACGTCCAGAAACCAGGCCGGATGAGCGCGGTGGAAACAAGGGAGTCGGGCGCAATCGTCGCCCGGGCCAGGGCAGGGGATGCCGAGGCCTGGGGTGACTTGTACCGGGAATTTGCTCCGGCCATTTTCCGTTTCTGCCGCCGAGCTCTACCGACCCGCGAAGATGCAGAAGACGCAACCATGGAAATTTTCATGAAGATTCGAGATAAATTGGACCAATACGACGCCACCCGGCCTTTTTCCTCGTGGCTATATAAAGTCGCCGCAAATCATTGCTGGGACATGCTACGTCGCCGCAAAAATCGCCAGGACAAGGAAACCGATGACTCGGAAGCCTTGCCGCTCGAGCATCCCGACCCCAATCAGCTGGACCAATTGATCGAAAAACGCACCAGCGAAGAAGTACGCAAAGCCTTGGACAAGCTGGGGTCCCGGGCGCGCATGGCGCTGGTTTTGCGCTATTACTCGGATATGAGTTATGACGAAATTGCTGATTCGCTCGGCGTGCGCCGCGCCTTTGTTGGCGTGGTGCTGCTGCGCGCCCGGCATGAGTTGCGCCAGGCGCTGGAAGGTACGGGCGCGATGGCGGCGGGAGGTGCCCGATGAGCTCAATGAGCTCGCCACCGAATTACCACGAACGCGAAGCGCCGGAACATCTCGACGAGATGACCTGCATGCTGTACCTCGAGCGGCAACTCGAACGCACACGCGCGCTGGAAGTCTCCGCACATGCGCAGGATTGCGCCACCTGCCGTACGCTGCTGCGCGCGATGGAACGCGAATCGCGCCTGCTCACACGCGCCATGCTGGAAGAAGAAGAGCCCTTGCCCGCGCGCATCGCCGCTTTCCAGCAACGCGTGCACCGCTCCATGCAGTGGATCTGGATGGTGGTGTTTGGACTCGCAGCCACCGCCGTGTACGCCATGTACACCGGTTATATCGAGCCGTGGGAACAACGCCTCGAACAAGCCGGATTCGGGGGGACAAGTTTGCTGAGCTTACTGATTTTTCAAGGATCTTTTTGGAAGGGGTGGCAGTCGATGATTTCACTGGTGGAGATTTTGGCCCTGGTTACTCTGGGCGGATTTGCGGTCTTGGCCGCGCGCAGACACTTTCGTCGCGGATCGGCGCTGGCTCTGGTGCTGACCGGACTTTGCGCGGCATTTGTGTCCGCGCCTCCTGCCGCCGCCACCGAATTCAAGAGCGGCCCCAGCATACAAATATCGAAGGACGAAACCATAAAGGGCGACGTCTACGCTACCGGGCAGGAAATCAGCGTGGACGGCACCATCGACGGCGATCTGTATGTCTGGGCACAGGAAGCCACCGTCCGCGGTCACATCACCGGCGACGTGTTTCTGTTTGTGCAGACCGGGCGCATCGAGGGCCAGGTGGACGGCAACGTGCGCGGCGCTTGCAACAACGTCACGATCTCCGGCACGGTAGGCCGCAACCTCATGACTTGGACACAAGTCATCAATGTTGACAGCCGCGGCAGCGTTGGCCGCTCGGTGACTTCATTTTCTCAGACGCTGGGTATCGATGGAAAAGTAGGCGGCGATCTTTTTGTTTTCAATCAATCAACGCGCATTGCGGGCAAAATCGGCGGGAACATAGACGAAAAGAGCGAGACGCTTACTATCGAGGACACCGCGGAAGTGACCGGGTCCATTAAATTCGAAGGATCGCGGGAACCAAACGTTTCAAAGAAGGCCAAGCTCGCTTCCCAGGTGCAATTCACTCAGCACGTGCGGCATCGTAATGAATTTGGCAAGACTTCCGCATTTTGGGCCGTGGTGCTGGTGGTGGCCTTTGCCTTGTACGGAATGATGCTGTTCCTGATCGTACCGAGTTTTGCGCAAGAGGCGACAGCCGCTGCGGAAAACGTGGGCGCATCCATGGGATTGGGCTTGCTGGTGTTTTTCGGGGTTTTGATTGGCGCGATGATCGCTGTCGTAACTCTAGTGGGAATGTTCGTGGGGCTGTCGACATTCTTTTTGTGGGCGATCGCGGTCTATGCTGCGCAACCCATCGTGGGCGCTTTGCTGGGACAATGGATATTGGGCCGCACTACACACACCTGGCCGCTGATTGGAAGAATGCTGGTTGGTGTGTTTTTGATTCGCGTTTGCACGCTTCTTCCGCATGGCTGGATTCTAAAAGTGGTGGTCACACTGTGGGGACTGGGCGCAATTTCGCTCGCTCTTTACAGAAGATTCCAACCAGTTGCGCCGGTGCAGGCGCCGTACGTGCCGCCGAGCGCGCCGCTGACTCCGCTGACGCCGGCGGTCTAAGAGAAGTCTTAAGTGCAAAACAAAAAACAGGGCCGAATCGTACTGTCGATTCGGCCCTGTTCATAGCCCAATCATGGCTGCGCGCAGTGTCTTCGGCCAAGCCGACAAAACCACACAGGCAAGATTCATCTCCCGCAAAGAACGCGAGATGAAAACCTTTGCCGGTGCTACTGGCGAGATTCGCTTAATGCGCGCGGACGCTTTGCGCTGCGAATTGTGGGGCTACTGGTAGCCCTATATAGAGGGCGGTCGTCGAAAAAGTACTCCCGGCGGGAATGCTGGTTAGAGAAGAAGCTCCGTCAACACTCAGCCGTCCACTGGTGGTCTGGAACTGCTGTCCAGTGGCCAACCCGAAGAATGGCGGAAATGTTGTGGCACTGAAAACTGGAAGCGCTGGCGTACCCATAACAGCGGAAAAACGAGTAAAACGAAGAGCCAGATCGTGTGAGGTGGCGGTCCCTGGCGTGGCGCCAGATTGCGCAGCGAAAGTTAAGACCGGGAAGGCCACGGTTTGGCCCGGCAAAATCGAAGCCACACTGGTGGAATGTTCAAAGGCGCTGCCGGTTGGGAAGGTGAGGCCTTTCGCGATGATCGTGAATGGGTCAGGTGAACTTAGCGTGATTTGAATCTGGTCGCCGAGATTGACCCGCCCCTGCAAGAGGCTTGCGCTGCCGGCAAAAACGCTGTCCGTAACCACGACCGTGAATTGATTCGTAACTGAATTCGGCACGCCGGTGACCACACCTTCGATGAGATCGCCGGAAGAAAGTTGCGTCGGAAGTGGCTGATAAAAAACCAGAGTAAAAGTGCCGTCGATGTTCAACAGCGTATCCACAATCGCCACGGTGTTGGCCTTCACGCAGGTGAAATTCTGTGCAAATCCTAGTGTTGTGCAATCACCGCTGAATTGCGTGGAAGAGTTGGCGGTGGCGGTGATGCTGCCGCGCGTGGAAGTCTGGACAGTCAACGTCGAGCCGCTGACGCTGGTGACCAAGCCCATCACATCGTCCACGTGCGCAAGTTCACCAGAAGCAAGATCGGTTTTTGCTGAGGACGGCGGAAGCGCGCTGGCCGTAAAGACATTGGTCGCGCCGAGATTGACGGCGGAAATGGTCTGACCGCTGAGCGTCAGCGCGTTTGCGAGATTTACATTCAAAGCGACTCCAGTTTCCAGGCTATCCGAAACGCTAAGATTGGTCGAAATCGTTGCCGTGCCCGCTGTTCCACTGATCGAAGCCAAAGTGCCAGCAGCACATCCGGGAACGCCAGGATTCGCTTGCGTGCAGAAGGTGACGCGCGGCGCGGAAAAAGTGACCGTCATTTGGGTGTATGTGCCGGCGGGAACGGAAACCGCCGCAGCGAGCAAGGTGGAATCACTGGTGACGCGGTTGAGTTCGGCGATATAGGCGGTGGTGTTCAGGGGGACGTTCACGGCGGCGCCGGTCGAGGGAGTCAGAGAAATTCCAGTGACCGTCGCGGTAAAGGTTTGGACGGAAAGCCCCAAAGTCGGAGCGGGCGGAGTAGCCGTCAGCACGAAGGAGAGTGTGGCGTTGCCGCCACCGCAGTTTGAAACGCATCCGCCGCCGGGAGCGCCACTGCACGATGCGAGCAAGATGGAAGTGAAAAGTAGAAGTACGACTGCTGAAGTCTGGCGAGTCATCGGAACACCCCACATGGCCCAAGAATACGCCTCGCCAGGGAATCGAACGGCGAAGCCAAGCGACGCCACCAAGATAGAATCTAGCGTGGGCCATTCCGGGCTAGAATGTAAATCAGAAACTGCGTGCGCAAGTGCTAAACCTGAGTCAGCGACCAGCGCGAGGTACTTTTCATGGCACATTCCACGACCTGGCCCACTCTGCCATTTTCAGAATGGAAAGATACTTATGCCACGCTGCATATGTGGACGCAGATCGTTGGCAAGGTCCGCCTGGCACTCTGTCCGCCCATCAACCATTGCTGGGGAGTAGCGCTTTATGTGACAGCGCGCGGGCTGACGACGTCGCCGATACCCTACCAGGATGGATCTTTTGAAATTACGTTTGACTTCGTTGCCCACTCGCTCGAGATCGTTACCAGCCGCGGCGAAACCCGAGCTTTCCAGCTGAAGCCGCGCACGGTGGCGGAATTTTATGCACAACTGATGGGCGCGCTACATTCGCTGGGCATCGAGGTGAAGGTGTGGACAATGCCGGTGGAAGTGCCGCGACCGGTGCGATTTACTTTGGATGAGAGCCATGCGTCTTACGATGGCGAGTATGCGCATCGCTTCTGGCAGATTGTGCTCAGCGTCAGCAATGTTTTCTGGGAATTCCGTTCGCGATTTATCGGCAAGAGCAGCCCGGTACATTTTTTCTGGGGAAGTTTCGATTTGGCGGTGACGCGATTTTCCGGGAGGCGCGCGCCGGAGCGCACGGACGCGGATACGTTTATGAAAGACGCTTATTCACATGAAGTGAGCAGCGTGGGATTTTGGCCTGGCGACGGTGAAGTCATTAAGGATGCGGCGTTTTATGCCTACGCGGTGCCGGAACCGGCGGGATTCAAGGAATGCTCCGTGCGCCCAGCCAAAGCCTTCTATCACCCGGAGAAAGGTGAATATTTTTTGATGTATGACCATGTTCGATCGGCGGAGAATCCCGCCGAAACCTTGCTGGAGTTTTGCCAAAGTACCTATGAAGCTGCGGCGATAGCAGGGAAGTGGGATCGAGCGAATCTGGAGCGGCAGAGCACGGCTACGGCAGGCGCAGGTTAGCCCCGCAGTCCCTGCTGCCCTGCAAAGGATCTCAGTGACGCTTATGTTTCGAGGCCTTTGCTTACGCGGAACACGTGACCATCCGGGTGACGGACGTGCATCTCGCGAACGTTCCACGGCATGTTGGTCGGTGGGAAAGTAACGTCCGGTGCGGCGGCCACGCACTGGATGTGGACTTCGTCGACGTCGGCCACCCAAACGGCCAGCCACACGCCGTGATCGGCTGCTTCGTCTCCGTCATTCCGAAACGTGGTGGTATTTGGTCCCTGGCCGCGCCCTCCTTGCGCCCCCTGGCAAAGGAAGATCTCGGATTCGCCAGCTCCGACCGCGCCGAAGATTGCGGGTGTGCCCCAGTCCCAACACTTCTTCCAGCCCCACTTCTCGAACCAGGCCAAGCTTGCAGCAATGTCGGACACGTTCAAAATTGGCGTGATGGCTTTAACGTCCATTTAGCAAAGGATAGCAAAAGCTCTAATCGGAAATGAAAGCTTCCTGATGAACGAGGAAGCAGAGGGCGGGAAAGCGTTGAGCATCCCGGTGTGATATCGTTTTTTGTTCGATACTTAGATTTTGGGTGAAGGTGGATGGGATTGGCGAAGCGCACGACCAAAACGGCGGGAAATTCTTCAAAAGTGACGAGTTCTGACGAAACGGCGGGGACGCTGGAGCGGCGCTACGTTTCTTTCGCGGAAGAAGGGGCCGCGGTGGTGCCGCGAAAAGCCAGGGTGGTGAGCGACGACCGGGACGAGTCCGGAGCGCCTGCCGCGGTGCAGGTGGATATGCGGGAAGTGTTTGGGCCGGGCGGATTGTTGGAACGGTCCATGATCGGCGGGTACGAGCATCGCGTTGCGCAACTGGAAATGGCGGAAATGGTGCACGACGCGTTTCAGACCCGGCATCACGCGATCGTGGAAGCGGGAACGGGAACCGGGAAAACGTTGGCGTATCTGTTGCCGGCGATTTGCAGCGGGCGGCGAGTAGTGATTTCCACCGCGACGAAATCGCTGCAGGAGCAGCTCTATCAAAAGGACATTCCGTTCCTGAAAAAACATTTTGCGCCGAAATTGAAAGTTGCGGTGATGAAGGGCCGCGCAAATTTCCTGTGCCGTTCGAAGCTGCACCTGATGGCGGATTCGCCGATGTTGAAAGGCATGGAAGAGCTGGACGCTTTTCGGCAGATGCGGGAATGGGCGAAGCTGACGGAAACCGGCGACCGCGCGGAACTGACTTTTTTGCCGGATGATTCAGATTTGTGGGCACGGCTGGACGCGCGGCGGGATACCTGCACAGGGAAGAAGTGTTCTGATTTTAACGATTGTTTCGTGACTGCGATGCACGGCCGCGCGCGCGACGCGGACATCATCATCGTAAACCATCATTTGTTTTTCGCGGACCTGGCGCTGAAGCACGACGATTTCGGCAGCATTCTGCCGGAGTATTCGGCGGTGGTGTTTGACGAAGCGCACGAGATTGAGGACGTGGCCAGCGATTATTTTGGGCGGCAGATTTCGAATTACCGGTTCGAAGAGCTGGCGCGCGACGCGGACCAGACCCTACGCATTCTGAAGCTTGCATCGCCAGCGTTGTTGCGACGCACGCAGCGGCTTCGCGAGCGCAGCCGGGCTTTTTTCGAATCGTTTCCGCCGCGCGATGGCCGCTATCCATTTTCACGCGCTGAGCGCGAAGCGTTTATCGACCAGTACCATGAGGCATACACTGGCCTGACGGATGCGCTGAAGAGCATCGAAACGGAGTTTGCGGCGCTGACGCAAAAGCCCGAAGAGTTGATGCGGCTGGGCAAGCGCAGCTTCGAACTGCGGCAAGAGCTGAGTTTCTTGTTCGAATCGAACGAGCGAAATTTTGTTTATTGGTACGAGCGGCGAAATAAAGGCATCTTTCTTGCCGCGACGCCGATTGATGTAAGCCAGATTCTACGCGAACGGCTGTTCGAACAATTCGATACCGTGGTGCTGACTTCGGCGACGCTGACGGTGGGGAATCGTTTCGACTACATTCGGCAACGGCTTGGGCTGGATAACGCGAAAGAGCGAACTTTGCCGCCGGAATTTCAGTACGGCGAACAGGCATTGTTTTATTTGCCGCAGCGCATGCCGGATGTGCGCGACACGGGATTCGCTTCGCGCGCCGCGGACGAAATATTGCGATTGCTGGAATTAAGCGAGGGGCGGGCCTTTTGCCTTTTTACCAGCTACGCGCAGATGAAAGATTTGTACGAGCGGGTGAGTGTGCGTTCGCCGTATCCGCTGATGCTGCAAGGCACGGCGCCGCGATCGGCTTTGCTGGAACGATTTAAAACCACGCCGAATGCGGTGCTATTTGCGACCGCGAGTTTCTGGCAGGGAGTAGACGTACCGGGCGAGCAACTCTCCTGTGTGATTGTGGATCGGTTGCCGTTTGCAGTTCCGAGCGATCCCATTGTAGCGGCGCGTGTAAGTGCCTTGAATGAAGAGGGAAGAAACGCGTTCGCGGAATATCAGGTGCCGCAAGCAGTGCTGGCGCTGAAGCAGGGTTTCGGACGATTGATTCGCGCGAAAACTGACCGCGGCGTGCTGGCACTGCTGGATAACCGTATTCAGCGCATGGCGTATGGTAAAATTTTTATGGAATCGCTGCCGAAGTATGCGACAACGCCGGAATTGGCGGAGGTGGAGCGATTTTTTGAGGCTGGGAGAGTTGCTCGTAGCGGGTAGCGATTCTCAGGGGAAAAGCGGAGCAGGGCCTGCCGCATTCCGTATGAAGCTGTTCGTGCGCATTGCAAAGGAAAGATTGAGCTGAGAAATGTTTCAAGTCAGTGTGGAAGAAACTTTTTCGTCGGGCCACGCACTCCGCGGATATAAGGGGAAGTGCGAGAATGTGCACGGGCATAACTATCGCGTGCAGGTCAGGTTAGCGGGGCCGCAACTGGATGCGATTGGTCTGCTGGTGGATTTTACGGAGTTGAAGCGGGTGCTGCGAGGGATCATTGCGGTGCTGGATCACCAATTTTTGAATGACCTGGATGCCTTTAAGCGCGTGAATCCCTCAGCGGAAAATTTGGCGAAGTATTTTTATGACGAAACGCGACGGCAGTTGACGAGCTTGCCCGCGGGGGCCGCGATCACGGAAGTGACGGTATGGGAAACGGATACGGCGAGCGCGCAGTTCCGTCCAGAGAAAGCATCGCAATGAATCGCGGATTTTTGATCATATTGGTTCCTGCGTTTTTGGTGGCGATTGGCTACATTGTGATTTTTCGCTACCTGGGCGTGACGCCGGGCTACGTAAGGCTGGCCGGAGCAATGATCGTCTTCTTTGGCGGAATGTGCTGGTTGGGCCGCCGCAACAGAGGCAAGCCAGTTCCGCATTCAGCCGTCAGAAAAATAGACTGAAGCGACCTTGATGTTCATCACAGAAATATTCAAGTCAGTGCAGGGCGAAGGAACGCGAGCGGGTCTGCCTTGTGTATTCGTGCGGCTTACCGGCTGCAACTTGCGTTGTACCTGGTGTGACACGGCGTATGCGTTCCACGGCGGGAAAAAAATGAGTGTGGAGGATGTGTTGGCGCGCGTGGATGAACTGTGCGGGCGCGCGGGCGATCAACCTGGAGCTGCAGCGATCGTGCCGCTGGTGGAACTGACAGGTGGCGAACCGCTACTGCAGGAAGAAATATATCCGCTGGCGGAGACCCTGATCGCGCGCGGATTTACAGTGATGATCGAAACCAGCGGAGAACGATTCGTGGGCCGGCTGCCGACGGAAGTGATCAAGGTCGTGGATGTGAAGTGCCCGGACTCCGGAGAAGCGGACACGTTTGATGCGCGAAACCTGGAAGCAGTGGACGGGAAAGACGAAATTAAGTTTGTGCTATCAACCAGGCGCGATTACGAATTCGCGCGGGAGTTTACGCGAGAGCACGCGTTGGCGACGCGAGTGAGGCAAGTGCTTTTTTCGCCGGCGTTCGCCGACCCGAATGGCAAGTGGCCGGGGCTGGAGCCGCGCACGCTGGTTGAATGGATTCTAGCGGACGGGTTGCCGGTGCGGCTGGGATTGCAGTTGCACAAATTTATCTGGCATCCGGCGACGCAGGGAGTGTAAGGCATGGCCGGAGCACAAGACAAAGCGGTGGTGCTAGTTAGCGGCGGAATGGATTCGTGCGTGTGCGCTGCGATTGCATGCAAACAGCACGGCGCTGCCAACATCGCGCTGTTGCATGCGAGCTATGGGCAACGCACGGAGTCGCGCGAAGCGCGAGCGTTCCGCGAGATCGCGGACTTTTATGCAGTTACGCGACGGCTGATGGTGCGGCTCGACCACTTTCGAGCGATTGGCGGCTCGGCGTTAACAGACGACAGCATTGCAGTGCCGGAAAACGAACTCGGCGCGCCAGAATTGCATGGAAGCGAAATTCCAGTGACGTACGTGCCGTTTCGCAATGCGCATTTTCTTTCCGTGGGAGTGAGCTGGGCGGAAGCCATTGGCGCTGGAGCAATTTATATTGGCGCGGTGGCGGAAGACAGCTCCGGCTATCCTGATTGCCGACCGGAATACTATCGCGTGTTTCAGGAACTGATTCACGCGGGCACCCGGACGGAAACGCAGATAGCGATTGCTACGCCGGTCATCGCCTTGAAAAAAAGCGAAATCGTCCGCAAGGGAATTGAATTGGGCGCGCCGTTGCATTTGACGTGGTCTTGCTATCAAAATGAGCAAGAGGCGTGTGCAGTTTGCGATAGCTGTCTGCTGCGCTTGCGGGCGTTTTCTGACGCGGGGGTAACGGACCCAATCTCGTATCGGCGCGCGGCCCGCGCTCGCTAGAATTTGCCCTGACACTTGGAAATGCGGCGGGATAGGTGATAATAGGGCCACGCATCGCGGAAAGCTTTGGGTAAAAGCGTTTCGCTGGCCCGACAAAATTCACAAGGCGACGGTCGGAATCTGGTCATCGCAATATAGGGCGAAGTCAGTGCCAAGTCTGGCAAAGGAGAATCAGCATGAAGAGATTCGCACACTCGTGGGCGTTCGCAGGACTGGCGTTGGCCATATTTTTTGCGGCGATGGCGCCTCGCGCTGCGGCGCAAGATGGAGGAATCGCGGGACAGATTCTGGACGTAGTCGCAAAGCCCTGGGCAGATATTCCGGTGCAAATTGTAAGCGATCAGGGAGTTAAATCCGACACCAAGACCGACAAAAACGGAAAATATTCCTTCAATAACCTGCGCTCAGGGGACTATACGATTAACCTTAATTTGCCTGGGCAGAAGGAGCCGTATACTGCAGGAAAAGTGAAAGTAGGAGCCGGCCAGACGGTTCCGGTGGACTTGAATTTCAAGGACATCGTCGGCAAACAGGGCAAGGAATTCGAAGCAGCCAAGCAGAAGCAGGAAGAAGACAAACAAAAATTTCAGGGGATGAAACAACACTTCGAAGCAGGGACTGCTGCGCTCGATCAGGCCAAGCAAGCGAGAGACGCCATGATGAAGGTGCCGACCGATCAACGCGAAGCGCTGAAACCAAATGTGAGCAGTCTGAACGAGAAGGCAATCACGGAATTTGAAGCGGCGAAAGCTGCGGCACCTGAAAAAGATCCTAACCTGCAACTAATCATGGCGCGACTTGGCGACGCCTATGACGCTGCGGGACGTGCCGACGATGCCATGGCGGCTTATAAGCGCGCAATCGAACTGAAGCCTTCCTTCGCTTACTACAACAACCTGGGCGGGATTCAAGGCCGCGCCGGGAAAATTGACGACGCTTCAGCCTCCTATCAGAAAGCGGCGGAACTGGATCCGGCACAGGCAGCGCAGGCCTGGCGCAACTTCGGCATCACCATGTACAACGCGAGTAAGTACAAGGACGCTGTCGAACCGCTGAAGAAATCCACGGAACTGGATCCGAAAAACGCACAATCCTGGTATTTGCTAGGGACGGTGCTGGTTGGCTCGATGGGCTTCAAGAAAGTCGGGGACAAGGACGTGCCTGACGTGCAGCCCGGAACGGTGGAAGCTTACCAACATGCGATCGAACTTGATCCCAACGGTCCGTGGGGCCAACAAGCAAAGCAGGGATTGGATATGCTGAATCAGATTGCTCCCGGAATTGCGACCAGTGTAACCACTAAGAAAAAGAAATCCTGACCTGAATCAAAGAAAAACGAAAGCCGGCGAATATAATCTCGCCGGCTTTTTTGTTTGGTTGTGCGTTTTATCCCGCCTTTATTGGCAAGGTGTGTAAATCAACGGTGAGAGAGCGTGCCGGTGGCTTTGGTGCGCTCGAGCGTCCAATAAAAGACCAGCATCGAGAGCGGGACCAATACGATCGCGAAGAGTAGCAAAAGTTCGATGGCTGGAAGTAATTGTGGCAGACCAGCTCCGCCAAGAAGTGCCGCGCGCATGGCATTCAGCGCGTAAGTCATGGGATTCAGCTTAGCTATCAGCTGCAGCCAATCGGGAAGGATGGTCACTGGAAAAAGCATTCCGCCAGCAATGCCCCACACGCCGATGAGCAGCCATTTGGCGGGGTTGCCGCGCTTGAACAGCAATAGGTAGCTGGCCGAGAGGATGCCTAGCCCTGAGAACGAAAGAAGAGAAGCCGCGAGCACCACCATGACGCTGATCCAATTGGCGGCGCCGAGTGGAAAATGAAACAACAGCGCGCCCCAAACGAGATAGATCGCGATTCGCAGTGTAGTAATCAGAAAAGGATAAATCGCGGAGCCAGCCAGCATCAGAGGAAGAGAAGTCTGCGTAACGAGTAAATGCTCCAGGGTGCCGGAATCGCGCGCTTCCACCAGGCTTTGGTCGAACGTATCCATCGCCACGCCCAGGTAGTCGAAAAAAACCCAGCCTACGAGCGCGAACGCGAAGTAGCCGCCGGGCCGCGGAAGTGCGCTGCGCAGTTGTGGACTGTCCACAAATCGCGCCGCATAAAAAAACATGGTGGCCGCGAACAGCGCTTGCATGGTATCCATCACGAATGGGATGCGATATGTTTTCGCGATCATCAGGTCACGCCAGAAATAGAGCCACAGTTCACGCCAGTTCTTCACTGCGGCCGGTCCTTATGGTCGAGGTGCGCGAAGCGTTCGAACAAATTTGCAGAACCTGTCAGTTGAAAAAATGCCTGTTCGAGATTGGCTGTCTTGGTTCGCGCAAGCAAATCGGGCACGGTATCGAATGCCGCGAGTTGGCCCTGGTGGATCACCGCAACGCGATGCGCGAGCTGCTCAATTTCCGAGAGCGCGTGCGAAGCGAAGAGCAAGGAAGTTCCTGCGCCACGCAAAACTTCCGTCGACAGAAAGCGCCGGAATTCCGCCGCGGCAATGGCGTCCAGACTGCGCGTAGGCTCGTCGAGCAGTAACACCGTGGGCTTGTGGAGCAATGCTCTAGCCAGGCTTAGGCGCTGCGTGGTGCCCGAAGACAGCGTACGCACCTGCTGATCCAGCGCGTCCGTCAGGTGGAATTTTTCGCCGAGCTCCGCGATGCGATTTTGCGCTTGCGCGCTCGTTAGGTGATTGAGCTGGCCGAAGAACAAAAGATTTTGCCGCCCGGTAAGCCGTGGATAGAAGCCCTGATCGCTTCCTGCGTGGTAGCCGAGTTTGCGCCGGACCGCTCTCGGATCCTTCGCCGTATCATGGCCGGAGACAAAAGCCTGCCCACGCGTAGGGATCAGCAGCGTCGCCAGAATTCTCAGAATCGTCGATTTTCCCGCGCCATTTGCGCCCAACAATGCGACTGCTTCGCCTTCTTGCACTTCGAAGGTGATGCCTTGGAGTGCTGGCCGCGTCGCGCGCTCAAATGGCTGGACATACGCGCGTATTCCGGTGCGCGGTGGCGGATAATATTTCTCCAAATCCTTCAGGACAATAGCGGGGAGCGGCGTGGCATCCTGCATCGGATTTTTATAGCGTTTCCATCGCTCCAGTACAAGCCGTACCCCGCTGTTCGTATCTGGACGCGAAACCGTAGTCAATCAGGACTGGGAAACGCTACAATTACGTACTGTGTTTGGCGGAGTCGCAAGCGCCGAACGATGCCTCTAAAGGGTTTCCGTATTTACCTGAAAGGTACTAATTTGCCGCATGATTTCATTTGCTGACCGCGCAACCATTCCCGCCAACGTGTTGATCCGCTTTTTGGATCAGGAATCGGTCCTGCTCAATTTGAATACTGAAAAATATTTTGGTTTGGACTCGGTAGGCACCCGCATGTGGCAACTGATAACTGCCGCGCCGTCCGTCGAGGCGGCTTATAACCAGCTTATCGAGGAATTCGACGTTGAACCTGAGACACTGCGCTCCAACCTTTCCGAGCTCCTGGGTCATCTTGTCGAAAACGGTCTGATTGCCACGCAACCTGCCGATGTGGGCACGACTGCGGCGGTTTAGCGCGCTGCCGGGTCCCGCAAAAGTACTTTTCTTGCGGGCCGTGGTAATGCTTCCTTTGCTTACGTTGAGTTTGCGGGTGCGCGGGTTTGGCGCCACACAGCGCTTGCTACAGAAATTCACCGCGTCGGCGAAGAACGACCCGCCAGTTGCCGCCGTGGAATCGCGCGTAGCATTGACGACTCGCATGGTACTGGCCGCGGCCCGGAACTCTCCGATTCCTTCCACTTGTCTAGAACGCTCACTTTCGCTGTGGTGGTTGCTCGCTCGTCAGGGCATCGTCACCCAGTTCCGCATCGGTGTTCGCAAAGATGACGAAAAATTTGCAGCGCACGCCTGGGTGGAGCGGGACGGCATCGCGATTGGCGAGCCCGACGACTCGCACCTGCACTATGCAGCCTTCGCGGAAAAAATGTCCGGAGAACGTTCGTGAGCGGCTTTGCCGGAATCATTCAGCTTGAGTCCGGTGCCGAATCCGCTGAAGTGGACCGCCCAGTGATCGAGCAAATGGCGCGCGCGATAGCGTTCCGCG
>Ga0209488_10000406_pt1 | contig 35825 bp, 34 predicted proteins | sample Rivendell_Oct201_8_FD_188349 | JGI IMG/M metagenome (GOLD analysis project Ga0209488, IMG submission 188349) | Vadose zone soil microbial communities from the Eel River Critical Zone Observatory, Northern California, USA -... | ecosystem: Environmental > Terrestrial > Soil > Vadose zone >...
CTTGAAAAAATGAACCGCCATAACAAGCTGTTCAAGATGCGCACCGAAGGCGTGACGGCGATCTCCGCGGAAGACGCCATCGACTGGGGTTTTACCGGCCCGACGCTCCGCGCCGCGGGAGTTCCCTACGATATCCGGAAATGGTTTCCGAACTACGACTACGACAAGTTTGAGTTCGATGTGCCTGTCGGCGAGCGCGGCGATATCTACGACCGCTATCTGGTGCGCATGGAAGAGGTGCGGCAAAGCCTGCGCATCATCAAACAGGCGCTGGAGAATCTGCCGGAGGGTCCGGTGCAGATTCAGGATCGGCGCATCAGCCTGCCGCCCAAGAAGGGCGTGTACTCCAACATCGAAGACCTGATGAATCACTTCGAACTGATTCAGGACGGCATTCTTCCGCCGATCGGCGAGGTGTATTCGTACTGGGAAGCGGCCAACGGCGAGCTGGGCTTCTATCTGATGAGCAATGGGACGAAGCGGCCGTATCGATTGCGCTGCCGCGGCGCCTGCTTCTATATTTTCCAGGCGTTCAGTTCGCTGGTAAAGGGCGGCTATATCTCGGACGCGATTGCGTCGCTGGGTTCGCTGAACATCGTTGCCGGTGAACTGGAAAAGTGAAACTGCACAAGCTTCACGAGCGGGAGATTCCAGCGAAAGCCCAGGAGCTGATCGATTTCGACATGGATTCGATACGGCAGATCGTGTCGGCGGAGCGGCTCAAGGAACCGAAGGTCTGGCTGGCAAACCCGGATCAATATGAAAACGGCGGAAGGATTCTGCGCGACAGCACGTCGCCGCGCATGCTGGCGTATTCGCCGGAGCGGAAGGTGTTGTTTGCGACCGATGGCTGCAATTCCTGCGCGCACTATCTGAAGGCGGATCTGAAGGAGCTCGATGAGGAGACGCTGCGCAGTTTTGCAAACGAAAGTAAAATCCAACCTGAACTTCTCGACCGCATCGTCGCCATTCTCAAAAACATGCTCGTGAACTGACGCCGGATACGAAAAAATGTCTGAACAAAGTGGGGACTGGCTCCGAATTCGAAATACAATCCTTCCGGTCTCAATCCGCCCTTGATCGAATTCGGTGCCTGTCCCCATTTTGTTCACACCTACTTTTCTTGATCGCTGCGCCCTGAGAGAAATCGCCGAAGGCATCCGCATAGCTGTAGGCGCGGTCATCACTTGATGGCTGCGCCCTATCGGGCTTGCATTCGCTCCGCTCATCGACCGCGCCTACAGTTATGCGGATGCCTTCGGCCCCCTCCGTTCACCGGCTGGTCTTAACCCCCACCCGCCTGCAATACCGCGCAATTCTGCAGCTCGAACAAAACGGACTGATCGGCTTGCACAGATTCTGCCCATACGCCACCAGCAGATCATTCCAGATGATCCAGTACCTCCGCGGCAGCTTCTTCCTCAGCTTCATTTCCGTCTCGTCCGGCATGCGCGACCGCACATACCCCAGCCGATTCGAAATCCGATGAACGTGAATATCCACCGCAATTCCCATCTTTCGAAACGCCAGCGTGATGACGATATTCGCCGTCTTGCGCCCCACTCCCGGCAAACTCAGCAGCGACTCCATATCCGACGGCACCTTCCCATCGAACCGCTCAAACAACATCTCGCAAATCCCATGAATCGACTTCGCCTTGGTTCGAAAGAAAGACACCGGATAGATCGCCTTCTCAATCACCTTCACCGGCGTCGCCAGCATCGTCTTCGGATCGTTCGCAATGGCGAACAACCGATCGCTTGCAGCAACGGTAGTTTTGTCCTGCGTGCGCAGGCTCAGCAGACACGAGATGAGCACGGTAAACGGGCTCTCCGCATAGTGCGCGATCGCAGGAACGGGCCAGCGCTGGATCTCCCGTTTCAGTATCCGCACCACGTGAGGTAAATCTTCAGGCCGCATCCCGGTAAGGTTACTATAGTCGTCGAGGTGGGGATGGATGACCAATGAGGAGGTTCTGAAAACAATTCTCCGGGGAGAGCCTCAGCTGCCGGCAGAAGTGATTCAGACCGTATCTGCAAACGGCGCCACGCTGGGACCGTTGCTCCTGGAGTTGATCAAAAGCGTCCGGCTCTGGCACACCGAAGATGCCGGACGCTGGGCCGTGCTCCATGCAATTCGTCTCGTCAGCGGACTTCACATCAAAAACTCCATCGGCCCGTTGATCGACGCCATTTTTCTTGCGGCGGGCACGCGGCACGAAGATGCCCTCGAAGATCTGCCGGTCGCATTGGCGCGTATCGGCGAGGCCGCAATCCGCCCGCTTCAGTCGGTGCTGGACGACAACCGCCTGGATGGGACCATCCGCTCGGTCTCCGCGTCGGCCCTTGAAGGCATCGCTGTTCTGGATTCCACCTCGCGTGTTGCCGTGCTCGATATTCTTCGAAAGGTTTTGTCGGATGGCGGCGATCTGAGCAGCGTGCGCGGGCACGTGATCACGATCGTTGCACACTTCCGAATGCCGGAAGACCTTCCACTGATCAAGAGCGTTGCAAGAACGCTGCCGTTGATGCTGGACATGGAAGCCGATGAAATCGACGCGTACTTCGAACAGAAGGAAGAGCCCGAGAACTGGGGCGTCTATCGCGAGTCCCTGCTGGACTACTACCGATAACCGTCACCAGAGGTTGTAGTACCCATCGCGTTCGGAGAGTTCCAGCGGATGGCGGAAGAGTTCCGACAATCGCGACGCCACCAGCACATCCCGTTTCAAACCGTCTGCGACGACGCGTCCGCGATCCATCAATACCACGCGCTCAATTTCAGGAATCAGGTCGGAGAGATGGTGCGTGACCATCACGATGCCGATGCCCGACTGTGCGAGCTTCCGCAGGATCTGCCGCAGTTCATGCTGGGCGAAAAGATCAAGGGCCGTCGAGGGCTCGTCGAGCACGAGCGCCCGCGGGTTGTGGACCAGGGCCCGGGCCATCAGCATGCGCCGCGCTTCGCCGGACGACATTTCTTCAGGATCGCGATCGGCCAGGTGCGCGACTTCCATCATCGTCATGGCGTTGTCGGCGTGCTGGAACATTTCCGGAGTGACTTCGTGATGCGGCCAGATTCCGATACTGGAGAAGAATCCGGAAAGCACGATGTCGCGCCCGGTGACGGCCCGCGTGCACGAAGCCATCAGGTCGCTGGACACGATGCCCAGCAGCTGGCGCAGCTCCACGACATTCCACTGATCGCTGCCGAAGATCCGCACCGATGAGCGGTCTTCGTACACCGGGTAGCATTCGCGCGTGATGGCCTTGATGAGAGTGGATTTGCCGCAGCCATTGGGTCCGAGAATCGCCACGTGCTCGCCGACACCGATTCGCAGCGACACATCGTCGAGCGCGAGGGTCCGGCCACGATACACGCTGATGTGGTCGAACTCAATCAATGCGGGGTCGTTCATAGCTGGCTGAGAGACTGAATCGAGAAGTCCGCTTCGTAGCGGGGATCCATGGCGACAAGATTGCGATGCTGGCCTTCGGGCCGGATGATCCGGATGGATTTCATTCCAAGCTCGCGCGGGGCTTTGAAATCCTTGAGCGGATTGTCGCCGACGTAGACGGCGTGGCGCGGCTCGACCACCAACCCCTTCAATGCAAGCTCAAAGCCTTTCGGACTGGGCTTCCAGTTCTGTGGGCCTCCGAGGCTTTCGGTGAATACGACAAGATCAAAGAACTCGGTCAGACCGAGAGCATCCCACTTCCGGCGTTGAACGGTTTCCAGGCCGTCGGAAAGCAGCGCGATCAATTTGGACTGGCTTCGAAGCTTCTCCAGAAATGGCAGAACATCCGGAAACGGACTCAACTTTGGCGTGTGTTCGCGATACGCATGCACGAGAACCTTGATGTAGGATTCTTCCGCGTCGATGCCCTTGTCCTTCAGCGCCAAATTGAACGCGCTGTTGCGCTGGCCGCGCTGGAATCGCTCGATGAGCGCGTCTTCGATCGAGACTCCGTGATCTTCCTGAGTGATTCGGGAAACGACGCGATACCCGCCAAGAACAAACTCGCGCTCGGGATAGAGCGTGTCGTCCATATCGAAAATCCACAGGCGCAGATCGCTCAAGTCCCGAGACATTGAAACTCCGTCAGGCTACAGCTTGATAAAAATTTTCGAAGCATAGAACAGGCCAAAAGCCGTACTCGCCGCGCCGGTGAGAATCCGCAACATTGCGGGACGCGAACCAAACCGGAAAGGAAGCGCGATCAAACAGCTCATGATCAACATGCCGCCAATCGAGCCAATGCCGAAGACAAGCAGATATGCCAGCCCGAGAACAGCTGTACCGGTACGCATCACGTCGGTCAATACCAGAAGCGTCAGCGCTGCGGATCCTGCGAGGCCGTGAACAGTGCCGACCAGGAACGGCCGCCAACCGGAGAAACCAGAATGGGAACCTTCGTGCGTCGACGTCACAACATGTCCGTCGACTGAATCGTGAAAGTGAAGATGAACGTGTGGACTACCTCCATGTGTGTGCGTATGGACGTGGACCTTCGTCTGTCCGCGCAGCGCAAGATAGAGAACACGCGATCCGAGACCGATGATCATCAACGCGACGCCCAACTCCAGATAGTTCGCCACGCGTTCCGGAATCACGACGCCCAACACGATGATGAACAGCCCCGCAATAAACAGCGAGATGGTGTGACCCAACCCCCATATGGATCCCACAATCGCAGAATCCCAGATCGAACGCCGTTCGCTCACGATAGTGGAAACCGCAGCAAGGTGGTCCGCCTCGGTGGCATGTTTCAGCCCGAGGACAAATCCCAATCCAAGCGTGACTACAAGAGAACTCTGCATTCGAATGAAATTACAGACGTATGGGCTTCATATCAATAGAAGAAACGACGGACAAGTCTAGGATCTATTAAGCGGGATGAGGGGCGATGTTTGGTAGTGCCTTACCTCCCGAACTTGAAGATTTTGGCCATGCCTTCTTATAGAAATTATCCATTTCGTCATGGCATGAACGTCATTGCTCAATCGATAGGTAATAACAATCGGGATTTCTCGTGATTCCGGCTCCTTACTGCAACGGTTATATAAGGCCTGAGCGAAATAATCTGAAGCAGATTGAATCGCGCCTTTGAATTCGGGCCAGCTAATTATCGGTGACAGTGAAATTGGAGTCATGCCGAGAGATGGGATATTCGGAAAAGAAATGTTGCACCCTTCTTCATTGATTGGATGGACGAGCACATTTAAGACTGTCCCCTTATCAGTTTGTACCGTAGGTGCATGCTCGTCTAGCCACATCAAGCCGCCAGAATGATGAAAATCAAGAAGCACAATAGGAATGTTCCGATTTCGTTCTTCTTCAAATGCCCTGAGACTGGCTACAGCCGTTTCTCGACCATGAAATTCATCTCGCCATGCTAGGAAGAAAGCGCCAAGGATTGTACAGGGGCCACCAATAAGGACGAGCGCTGGTGGGAAAATCGGGCCACTGCCAAAGATTGTCCACCACCAACCGATTACCGTCGCAATACTGCCACCCAGCAATAAAGCCCAATGGCGTATCACGGCTTTAATCCATAGCCACACCAAACTTCGCGAATCCATGCCGGGAGTTTATGCGTCATGGCGTTGGTCCGAGAAATACATAATTGCCAAAACAATCATCCTCGCCATATCCGGTATGGAGGGTCCTTGGCTTTTTCACTGGGATCGCTCAAAATGCCAACCGGATCAGAGCTGCTATTAATTAGGCGGCGGCGTATCAAGTACCAACATGAAATAGGAGTTCCATCACATCCTCGATCTTTTTGTGACAAAACTGACGAAGATATTCAAAACCGTAGTGACGTTTGCCGTGGTTTGCGCCCTGATTAGCTGTGCAAATACGGAAGTGCCAAATCCCAATCTGGAACACGCTAGTCCGAATTCAAGCGCACACCGGATCTCTGTTACATATCCCGAGCTTTGGACGGTTGGCGAGTATCGAAATTGCAGCTTGCTCAGTAAAGGTTCCGACGTCTTGCGCCCCGACTTACCTTCGCTTGACTGCGACCTTCAGGCACATGAGACCCCACGAAGTCGAATGTTTGTCATCGATGTGAAGTTCTCCGGGGACTATAACGTACCGGTCAATTCCATCGGCATTGAGTGGACATGCCAGAGAACCAGTGAGACTTTGGTTTGCAGAAAATGATGACTTCGTTAATGGCTTAATCGGAACTAATGCCGCCGAGCGTTGAATCCTTTTCGGTGTTCACTCTAAATAACGCACCCACGTGCGTGATCCAGCAGCGGTTGCTACGCGAAGCTTGGTAGAAGCTCAGCACGGAACGCTCGAATCAGAAGGCTTGAAATCGTGCAGCAATGTAGAATTACCAGAAGGAGACCTTGTCATGACCGGAATACAATTCATTACCGACGAAAAGGGACGCAAAACAGCGGCCGTCATCGATCTCAAGAAGCACAAGGACCTGTGGGAAGACATTCAGGATGTTCTGGTTTCCCGATCCCGTGCTCATGAAAAGGGAATTCCGCTCAGTAAGGTGAAAGCAGACCTGATCAAGCACGGCAAACTGCGTGGCTAAGTATGCCGTTGCGCTGAAAACAAGCGCAAGGAAGGAACTGGAAGGTCTCTCCGCGAAATTGATCGAGCGTATTGTCCCGCATCTCGACAGTCTGGCCGATAATCCACGACCGCAAGGCTGCAAGAAACTCAAGGGTGGCGACAATGAATGGCGCATCCGTATTGGTAATTACCGAGTGGTATACATCATCGACGACAGAAAAGCCGCGGTAGAAATAACACGAATACGTCATCGTCGCGAGGCCTATCAAGCGTGACTGGCCATCGTGGATGAACCTGGGAATTTAGAACTGCCTCCAGCAAACTCTCTGCCTGAAATCTGGGAACATGGCGACGGACTCTCAATTCGATTTCACTAACGTCGGAACCGAGAGTGAATCGCTCTTTTCTTTTGCTGCCAACACGGACCGAAACTAGCGAAACTTTCGCGAAGCAGAATTCAGCGGCAAATGGAATGGAAGGAACGAAAGGCGCCGATCGGATTCGAACCGATGCATAAAGGTTTTGCAGACCTCTCCCTTACCACTTGGGTACGGCGCCACATAGAAGAGCCCGGGCTGTGATGCCCGGGCTCTTGAAGAGCGGGACACGGGATTCGAACCCGCGACTTCGACCTTGGCAAGGTCGCACTCTACCACTGAGTTAGTCCCGCGCGGTGAATGAGCGTTCATTATAGGGGTGAAGCCGCGATGTCTTCAAGATCTCAGTGTCCGGCGGCCACGGCCGCTTTGGCTCGTACGGACCCGCGAGTAACCAGCGCACCAATGAAACTAACCAGCAGGACAAGCCACAATCCGGTGTACGCCGGAGTCGCGCTACTGCGAGCCACCACAAACGTGCAGAACGAAATCAACACGGTCCGCAGGATACGATCGGCCAGGCCGTAAAACATTCCGACGCGCCCCATCACCGGGTTCGGGATGGTGTGGAGCATCAGGGCCGTACGCGCGACGCGCGACCCCGCATGGCCGAGACCAAAGAGTCCCATTCCGATGAAGTACGCGTTGGGTGTCTGCCGGAACATGAACAGCGCAATCGCGACCAGGCATAGAGCCATCGTCCCGACGATCACGCGATCCGCGCCACGGTCGGATGCCAGCCGGGGAATCATGAAGCCCGCGAGCACCGCTCCAAGGGCGAACGTAATCTCGCCGTTGCCGAACACCGTGGATGGGGCGCGCAGCACACCCGCGACGTAAACCGGAAATAGATAATTCCCGACCATCACGAGCACGAAAGGCACCAGCGTGCACGCGAAGTAGATCGACACGCTTGCGTGCGCGTGCAGCCAGCGCCAGCCCTCGGCCATCGATCGCCAGGCGTTGGCCGGCGGCGAGCCCTGTTTCAAATGCGAGGACTCGTACGGGAGCGTGGACTGGACGAGAAAGCTGAATAGATACGTCGCCGCATCCACAAAAAGAATGAACCAGAGTGGAATGCGGTCCACGACAATCCCGGCGAGTCCGCCGGCCAGCATGGATGCGGCCTGCCCCTGGATCTCCATCAACCCGGTCAGCGATTGGAAGTGGCGCGGCTCGATGATCTGCTGGAGAAAGGCGTACTTCGCCGGATAGTGCAATGTGAAATAGAGCATGCCGGAGAAGTAGCTCACGATGAGCTGCCAGGTCTCGATGCGGCCGGAGAGCAGCGCCCACGATGCCATTGTGAGGGTGGCGACAAATCCGAACAACTCACCGAAGAGCAGCATGCGCTTCCGCGAATGGCGATCGATCCAGGCGCCGTAGTAGGGCATGAAGATGAAGAGCGCGATTGTCGTGATCACAGTCGTGTAGCCGTAGATCTGGTCGCCGCCGGAACGGTGGACGAGTATCCAGGGAATGGCAATGATGGTGATGCCCGAGCCGATGGAGCCGGTGATGTTCGCCAGCAGCAGGCGGCGAACGCGCGAGTCTGCGAGGAGGTCCTTCACGGTGTGGGTCCGGAGTGCATGCTCCATTGTGGGGCGCGGAGTGTGTTTGAACAATGGGGGAAGATTGGAGCGAGTCCTTCTCCCTCAGGGAGAAGGTGCCGCGAAGCGGCGGATGGGGGAATCCGGATTGGCCGCTATTGATTCCCTCACCCGCCGCTTCGCGGCACCCTCTCCCTGAGGGAGAGGGATTTACGGAACGATTGGGCTGATGCGTTCCATGGAGTTCTGGCTTCCCAGCATTAATCCCGAGGCCTGGTTGTTGTCCTGGCAGATGTATTCGAACAATTCCTGTTCGGGATCCCAACCGAGAATGAAACTGCTGGACCATATCTCGGTGTAGGCGCCGGGATCGTCGAAAGTCATTTCGTACTTCATGGTTTTCGAGTCGGTGCGCGTGAAGCGTTCGATGGTGTGAAGCCGGTCGGTGTGCGGAAGCCCGGTGCGATCGAACCAGAAGCTCTCGTTGTAGCCGCGAGTATCCACCACCAGCGTGTCGCCTTCCCAATGGCCGATGGAGTGCCCGTAGTAACTCGGCACGAGATTCTTTGGATGCGATTTCGCATCCATATAGATCGTTCGAAACGAGTGCGGCCCGCCCAGATCCATGATGTAAATGCGGTGCAGTTCCGGCAGGTCGACGAACTCGACACCATATGGCGTCAGAAACTGCCGCGGACCGCCGGAAGGTTTGCAGCGCGTGTGCGGTTCGAATTGATTGCCGCGACGGAAGGCATACAGTTCCTTTGCCCACGGTTGAAACGGCACCTCACTCATGCTGGGCCGGTTTGAATATTGTCCGGCTGCTTCCTGGCTCAGTCCGTCGGGATTGACGATACGTTCGGTGACGCCGCTGAAGGGAAACCACAAACCGATCTCGCCGGGGAGCGGCCCGAGGTTCACTCGGCCATCGGACAGGCGCGGCGTTGGACGGGCCGGAACATTGCGGAACAGATCGCCAACCACTTCGGGAGATCCCAGCTGAACAATCTGCGCGGAGAGCGTGCCGGTGAATACCGTCAACGCCATCACGATCGATGCTGCTAATCCGGATCCTCGAATCAGTTCCACGTTCCTACGGTTTTGCCGTCTTCGAATTTCGCTCCAACGAAAGCGCCGGCCGGCCCTCCCGTTTTCATGGGATTGATTCGCACGGTGATTTTCGAACCAATGGGAAATGTGGTGGGACGGTAACCCTGGCGTCCGAGAGCGTTCGGGCTTCCCCATTCCAAACTCCACTCGACGGGTCCGCCCTTGGAATTGGGCACCATCACCTGAAGCCAGGTGTGCGGGTTCTTGAATTGAAACTCTTTGACCGTGCCCGTGATCTCAATGGTCTTGGTGGTGTCAAACTCCGAGCCGGAGTGATGCGCCAGCGCGGCGGGAATCGTCCATGCCAGCGCCGCAACGACCAACACAGCAATTGCAAATTTATTCATCAGCTTCATCATGAGTCCCCTTCTGCAGAAATCTTATTTCAACGGCTTTCCGTCCGGACCAAGCGTCAGCGTCTCGCCGGTGCTGGTGTTGACGGGGTTCCGGTTATTCTCGGCGCATCCATAGTCATACAGCCGAGTGCCCGCGGGCATTTTCTGGAACTGTTTGGTGACAACCCAGGGCTTGGTGAGAGCCTTGGAGTCTTCGATGGTCATCTGAACTTCGATCGTCGTCGGGCTCGTCTTTCGCATTCGCGAGGTGGCGTGGGCTTTGTCGCTCAACACCAGTCCGCTGCGGTCGAGGATGCTGTCGCCGTCGCGCGAACCCTTGAGGCCGATGGTAGTGAAGACCAGCGTGTCGCCTTCCCAATGGCCGACGGAATCTCCCGTGTAGGTCTCCCACTGATCGTCGAGATGCTTGCGGCCATCGGTGTAGATGCGCATGACATTGGGACCGTTTTCCGCGAGGATCCAGACTTCTTCCGGACGAACGGCAAACTCGTAGGGATCCGGAAGATTGAACATGCGTGGAAACCCGGCGGGAACTCCGCAATTGGTGATGACGTCCGGAAACCGGCTCTTGTCGCGCAGGTCCAGGTTCTTTTGATAGATGGCTTCCCACTGGGCGTTGTACGGAGGATGCTCCCGCACGCCCGGCGTGAGAGCTCCTCCCGTGCCGGTCTGCGTCGCGCGATCGAACACAGTGCCGCCGACCATCGACCAGGTGCCGCTCCAGTCGGGAAGCTTGTCGTAAGGCACGATCGCAGCGCCCTGGCCATAACTGAGACTCGCCAATAGAAGAAGGGCCACAACGGTTTTCATGGAACTGGGTTCACCTCGATTGCGACGAATGTATTCCTTCGCCGGGAATGAGTAAACATTTTTTGCGAGGGGTGGGGCATCGAGGGGCGATCGCTCCGGAGAGCCAGGATATGTTGCTGCCCGAAATTGTCCAAACCTGCAATGACCCTCAGGACTTCGTTGCATTTAAGAACAGTCTTCAATAGATTATGCGCACTGTCCGTGGAGGCTGAAATGAAAACCTTGATCCGAGTTCTGGTTTTAATGGCTCTTTGCACCGCTATGGCGCCGATGCTTATGGCGCAATGGCCGGCGTTTCCAACGCCGGGAGTTCCGAAAAATGCTGCCGGTCAGCCCGATATGACTGGCCCCACGCCCCGAACTGCGGATGGCAAGCCCGACCTCTCCGGAATCTGGAACAACGGCGGCGGCGGCGGCGGTCGTGGTGGAAATGCAGGCACGCCGGGCGCCGGACGAGGTGGTGGAGCTAACGCCGGTGCACCAGCGGCGCCGGGGGCCAATGCCGGGGCTGCCAATGCCGGAGGCGGACGGGGTGGAAACGCGGGCGCACCTGCCGGTGCTCCAGCAGGTGCACTGGGCGGTGGACGCGGCGCTGGAGCGGCAGCGGCACCAGCCGCCAATGCCGGTCCTCCCAATGCCAGCTTTGGAAACGCGGGTTCGGGATTTCCCGGAGCCACGCTTCCCTATCAACCCTGGGCGGCGGAACTGGTCGCGAAGCGCAAGGCCGACTTCAGCAAGGACAACCCGGATGCGCACTGCCTCCCCATGGGTTTCATGCAGTTTCATACGCACCCGGAACCCCGCAAGATTGTCCAGGCTCCAGGAATGATGCTCATTATTTATGAGGCAAACAGCGGACTCCGTCAGATATTTACCGATGGGCGGAAACTTCCGGGAAAAGACGCTGAGCCCTGGTGGTATGGCTACTCGGTCGGCCATTGGGAAGGCGACACGATGGTGGTGGAGACAACGGGATTCATCGACAACAACGTCTGGCTGGATGTTCAAGGCAGCCCGTTGAGTGACGAGGCCAAAGTTACCGAAAAATTCCGCCGGCCGAATTTCGGAACCCTCGAAATCGAGGTAACAATCGACGATCCAAAGGCGTATACCAAGCCGTGGACCGTCAAAGTAAATCAGCGCCTTCTCGTCGATACTGAGCTGATTGAATTCATTTGTGAAGACCGCGACGCCACGCACTACGTCGGCGCGAAATGAGGAATACAAACATGAGAATCAAAACATCATTCGTTCTCTTCGCGGGACTCGGCCTGATGGCGGCCGTGTTTCCCGCTCTGGCCCACCATTCGTTTACGGCCCAGTACGATCGGAGCAAGCCGGCGAATCTCAAAGGCCCCGTCACAAAAGTCGAGTGGATCAATCCCCATGCTCGATTCTTCATGGACGTGACGGATGCCAACGGCAAGACCGCAAACTGGGAAATCGAACTCTCGGCCCCGGCGATGCTGATGAGACGAGGCTGGACCAATCGCTCTCTCAAGATCAAAGATGTGGTGACGGTTGTTGGGTCGCTCGCCAAAGACGGCACTAATCTGGCCAATGCCACCTCCGTCACGCTCGCCGACGGAAAGAAAGTGTTCGCAGGCTCATCGGGCGGTGACGGCGATACGACCCAGTAAGGCCGCGCCACTCGATCATGCTGGCGACACAGATCCGACAAAAAGATGGGATGTTTTATTTCGCATCCTTCAAAGCGCGCGACGTTCTGGAACGTGTCCGATTCACCAGCCGGTTTTATTTTGAAGGCGAGACGATCGAAGCGGACCCCGACCGCGACGATCCCATCGCGAAATTCATCGGCTCGGTGGAAAAAAGCGAAAAAGCCTTTCAACGCGTCCTGAGCCGGAAAAAGATTCGCGACATTGTAAACTTCTACGAATCGGCGGAAACTCAGCCCGCTATTCCCGGCACCATTCTGCTGTTCTCCGAAGACGTACTGGGCTTCCGGCGGATTCCGAACTCGGAGTCCATCGGTCATCTGGAGACTCCGAAATCGGGCTTCCTGATCATCGACGGACAGCACCGGCTGGCGGGCCTGCATTTCTACGGCGATCGCAATCCCTCACTGCTGGATCAGATCGACGTTCCCTGCCTCATCTTCGACGGCAAGACGGCGGACTTCGCCGCCGAGATGTTCGTCATCATCAACTCGACGCAGACTCGAATCAACAAATCGCACCTGGTAGACATGCTCGACCGCATCGGCCGTTACGACGAGAAGACCCGGCTCGCGGCGGTCCTGGTGCGAAAGCTTTACGAAGAGCCGTCGTCGCCGCTGCAGTACAAAATCAACCGGCTCGGCGGCCGCAGCAAGCAGGACAAATGGATACTGCAGGCCGAACTCTTCAACGAACTGAAGAAGCTTGTGGAACACAACGATCATCTGTTCATGGACGAGTTCCGGGGAAAGGCCGAGCGCGGCTTCGAGCTGATTGCCGATTATTTGAAAGCGGTTCGTTCCGTGATGGAAAAAATCTGGGGCAACAACGACAAATACAAATTCACCAACAGCGTGACGCTGAAGGCTCTCATTCGCGTGCTTGGCGACATTGCCGAACGGCCTCAGGTGATCGGGCAATGGCTGGAAACTCCTTCTGAAAAGGTGTTCAAGCCGCTGGTGTCCGGCTGGGCCGACCTGAAAGACGAATTTCGCAACGACGGCTTCTACGAAAGATTTCCCGCCAAAGGTCAGCTGGAGCGCGTTCGCGTGATCCAGCAACGCCTCCTCCGCGAAATGCGCTAGAGAAAGCATGCAGTCCGATCGCACCGGAAGTCGGTTCTTCGTCCTCATGGCTGCAGCCGCTGCAATAACGGTGTTCGCGGGTTTTGCACGTTCGTATTATCTGAAGACTGCCTTTAATTCTCCTTCCCTTCCGACGCTGGTTCATTTGCACGGAGTTGTTTTCACCGCTTGGATCGTGTTTTTCATTTCGCAGATTCTTCTCGTCACGACCGGGAGAGTGCGGATTCACCGCACGATGGGAATCCTGGGAATTGCCCTGGCACTTCTGATGCTCGCTATCGGTTCGGCCACCGCTCTTGAGGGTGCGAAACGAGGATTCGTCCCGGCGGGCACCGGCAGCGATCCGCTGGGCGGGATCGCGATTGTGATGAGTGGGCTTCTGCTCTTCGCGATCTTCGTTGCCGCAGGATTCGTCTTCCGCAGACAACCCGATATTCACAAGCGGCTGATGCTTCTCGCGACCATCAACCTAATGCCGCCGGCCATCAGCCGGATCTGGCCCGCAGGGATTCCTCTCGTCTTTCTTCTATTCGTTATCGCCGGGCCGATTTACGATCGCGTTTCCGGAAGACGCCTGTCCTCCGCGTATCTGTGGGGAGGCCTCGTGTCTCTGATTGTATTTATCGGTTCAGTGCCGGTGGGAGCGACCAACGCGTGGCACAGCTTCGCCGCCTGGTTGACTCGATAATTATGGGGACAGACCACTCAATCCCCGAATTCGGAGAATTCGAGGATTGAGTGGTCTGTCCCCATAATTCATAATCCGAAACCAATGCCCCATCGGAAACCACTGCTTCTCCCGCTGGCATTTACGATCGCGCTCGCTGCGCTGTCGCTTCTCCCTGTGGTCCGGCAGAACCCGCGAGTGCTGGTGGCGTTTCTCGGCGCCGCTCTGGTTCTGTCGCTATGGAATGCGCTGATGTTCCTGTTCCTGCGAAAGGAGCGGTCGCTCGAGGTTGAAGTTGTCCTGAGAAAACAGCACTACCTCCAGGCGTGTGCGCAGGGATCAGTGCTGCTGTACTGGGGCTGGCACTGGCATCCGGTGTATGAATCGATCCATCTGATCCTGGCTCAGCTTGTCTTCGCATATGCGTTCGACATGCTGCTCAGCTGGATGCGGCGAGACACCTACACGTTCGGCTTTGCGCCGTTTCCCGTCATCTTCAGCATCAATCTCTTCCTTTGGTTCAAACCCGACTGGTTCTTCCTGCAGTTTGTGATGGTCGGGCTCGGGCTTGCCGCCAAGGAACTGATCCGCTGGAACAAGGAAGGGCGATGGGTACACATCTTCAATCCGTCGTCGTTTCCGCTCGCCGTGTTCTCCGTAGCCTTACTCGCCACAGGCATGACCGGCATCACGTGGGGTAAGGAAATCGCGACGACGCAGTTTTATCCTCCGCACATGTATCTCATGTTGTTTCTGATCGGACTGCCGGGGCAGTTCTTCTTCGGCGTGACGCTGATGACGATGTCTGCAGTGGTGTCGACTTACCTGTTCGGACTGCTCTACTTTCATGCGACGGGGGTTTACTTTTTTTACGACTCGTACATTCCGATCGCCGTGTTTCTTGGAATGCATCTGTTGTTCACGGACCCTTCTACATCGCCGCGTACCGAACTGGGCCGCATCATTTTCGGTGCGCTGTACGGACTGAGTACCGTGGCGTTATATCAGGTGCTGGGAAGCGCCGGCCTGCCGACGTTCTACGACAAGCTTCTTCAGGTGCCGCTGATGAACCTCTCGGTTCGGGGGATCGATCGGATTGCGCGATCCAGAGTGCTGCGCGCACTCGATCCCTCGGCGCTGGGCCGCAGGCTGGCTCGGCATCAGCGTCATCTGGCATTCATGTCGATGTGGGCGATTGTGTTTATAGCGATGAGCGCCGTGCAGGGAGTGGGCGACAGTCATCCCGGACAGTGGCTGCCGTTCTGGCATCAGGCCTGCGAAGACGGTCGGCCGTATGCGTGTCCGTATCTCGCCGATATGCAACTGAACTACTGCAATCAGGGATCCGGTTATTCGTGCAATGAAGCCGGCCTGCTTCACATCGCCATCTCCAGGTCGGGCGAGGATCTTCGCCGGCTCGATATTTCCGGAGCGGCTGAACCGCTCCGCAAGGGCTGTGACCTCGGTCATGCGATCTCATGCGGTAACCTGAACACGCTGACCAGTGGCGCCGGCAAGTTTGCAAGCGTTTCGCCGATGCTGGAGGACTATCCAGTCATCTTGCGCGGAAGCAAGGGTCCGATCCGGGATCTGAATCCAACTTCGCTGATGGCTCTTGCATGTCGGGAAGGTTGGCCGAATACGTGCGTACAGAAAGCGGCCGCGTTTCAGAAATGACGGAGATCCCGCGAAGGGAGGTAGCTGTAGGCAAGAGTATTTTTTCGATCTGGGCTACCACCCCGGCGCTTCGCGCCACCCCTCCTGTCCCAGGAGGGGAGCCTGATTTTGAAACTGACCCACTACCCGCCATGCTCTAAAGTTGCGCTGTATTACCCGCCGCTATATGATACGGCCGCTCGAACCGCTCACATTCGAAGGAGACAAAATGCGCCGAACCATGACATCGATTGGCATCGGGATCGCGATGTGTTTGACCATCGTGCTCGCGCTGACGGCAACGGCTGCGCTTCAGACCAGCCCCACCGCTCAGCTGACCGAGAGTAAAGTTCAACTGGCGTCCGCAGGACCGATGACATTCGGGCCGGCGGGCATTCTGTTCGTCGGGGATTCCCTCGGAGCATCGGTCGCCGCGATCGATACCGGGGACACGAAGGCTCCCGCGTCGGCAGTGAAAATCAACGTCGATGGAATCGACACGAAAATTGCGGCGCTCGTGGGCATCGCGCCGGATCAGATCATCATCAACGATGTAACGGTGAACCCCGTTTCGAAAAACGTTTACGTCTCGGCATCGCGCGGCCGCAGTGCCGACGCGGCGCCGCTGATCGTGAAAGTCGATGGCACCGGCGCGCTCACACTTCTGCCGCTCGACAAGATTCGCAACGCGTCCGTCAGCCTCGTCGACGCTCCGGCAGCGAACCCAAGTGCCCAGCGGAATCCGCGGACGCAAACCATCACCGGCATGGCCTACGTGAACGGCAACGTGATGGTCGCCGGTTTGTCGAATGAAGAATGGAAATCCGCTCTGCGCTCCATTCCCTATCCGTTCAAAACCGCGTCTCAGGGCGCCACGATTCAAATCTGGCATTCCTCACATGGCCAATATGAAACGGAATCGCCGGTTCGAACGTTCGTTCCCTACACGATCGCAGGCCAGCAGTACATCCTCGCCGCTTACACCTGCACGCCCCTGGTAAAAATCCCCGTCAGTCAGCTGACGCCGGGTGCAAAGATCAAGGGCCAGGAGATCGCGGATCTCGGCGCCGGCAACCAGCCGCTCGACATGGTTCCCTATTCCAAGGATGGTCACAACTACATCCTCATTTCGAACACGGCGTTCGGAGTGCTCAAACTCAAGGCCGACAATCTCGAGACATATCCGGCGATTGTCGAACCCACACGTACCGACGTTGCCGGAGTTCCGTTCGATAAGATCGCCGCACTCACTAACGTGAAACATATGGCCGCAGTCGATGGCGCCAATGTGCTCCTTGTCACCGCGAAACCCGGAGCGGCGGCGGTTGGATCCGTGAGTCTCTCCACGGTTGCTCTTCCGTAAGGGCGCCTTGCGAAAGTTCCTGCTTGTCTGGATTGCGGTCATCGCCATGGTGGCGATGACCGCAATCGCTCAGTCCCCTTCCATTCAACTCGATTCCGGCGCATTCAAGATCACGGGATGGAATCCGCCGGCGTCGGTAAGAGATTGGTCCACCTATTTCATTGTGTATGCCGGCAGCGGAGATGTTCCTCCGCTGGCTGGAACCTACGCGGTGGAGACAGGCGTCCTGGTTTTTCATCCCCGGTTCCCTATCGCCGCGGCGGTTCAATATCGCGCGGTGTTTCATCCGCCCGGCGGCAATGCAATCACAAAACTTTTCGACGGACCCAAACGGGAGACCGCGCCGATGGCGCGCGTCACTCAGGTTTATCCCTCCGCCGATGTCTGGCCCAGCAATCAGCTCCGGCTCTACATTTATTTCTCCTCACCCATGAGCCGGGGCGAGGCGGCGCGGCGCATCCACATTCTCGATGACAAGGGAAAGGCACTGGAAGGAACCGAGGCGGTGCTTCTTCGCGGAGAGGAGCTATGGGATCCCGGCTTTCAGCGGCTGACGATGACGTTCGATCCGGGACGGATCAAACGCGATCTGACATCCAACAAAACCATGGGACCACCGATCGCGGAAGGAAAGCGTTACACGCTGATCATCGATCGCGACTGGCCCGATGCGCGCGGCGCGCCCATGATCGAAGGATTTCGCAAAGAGTATCGCGGTGGTCCGGCGCAGCGTACAGCGCCGGATCCCAAACAATGGAGGGTGACACCGCCGAAGGCGGGCGCCGCGGGGGCACTCATCATCGATTTCCCGGTACCGATGAATTATCCGCTGTTGCAGCGGATGATCCGAGTGACGGATACGAAGGGCAATATCGCCGGCACCATCGATATTCAGCGTCAGGAAACGCAGTGGCGTTTTACTCCGCGCGAAACATGGAAGGCCGGCGAGTACCAGTTGATCATCGACACCGGGATTGAGGATCTTGCGGGCAACCACATTGGGCAACTGTTCGACATCGACACGTTCGATCACATCACCGAACGAATCACGGCCGCCACGGTATCCCTACGCTTCAGCGTTCGCTGATCGGGCGGCCGGCGGAGGCGCCTGCATCGCGCCGTCCACTCCACCCCACAGGTTCATGGTGTTCAGCTCGTCACTACCGCAGGACTTCAGATAGCAGAACAACTGCGTGCGGTATGCGGCGTGCCCGCCGAGAACCAGGTTCACAATGACGGCACCGCGGCTCGATTTCCCGGCGCCGAACAAGTCGATCTCGCCGCGAAAATCCTCGTCCGTAAATGTCCCAACCAATTCCGCATATGTGTCGCTTTGCTTCCCGATCGCAGCAATCACCTGATCGAAATTCATGGCGTTGGTCTCGGCTGTTGCGACCTGGAATGCCGCAGTGTCGAAAGCGCCGACTTTGATGGACCGAAGGAGCAAGGGGCCCATACGCACAAGGTATTGAAGCAGCTCCATGGTGCTGCGTTGTTTTGGCATTGGCCGGTAGTCCAGCTGGTTTCGATCAATCTTGCTTGTTAGATGAAGAAGAATCCGCACTTCGTTCTGAAGCGCAGCGATGAGTTCCTGTTTTGTTAAAACCATAGGAGTTCAAACCTCGTTTTTGAATTTGTGATTGGAATCCCGAGCATGGGCCCGCGGAGACCATAGAGTCTACATCGAATTAAGCTCAAAACGCAGGCCCATCCTGAGTCGGGACACCAATATAGTGGGCTCCGTTTAGCGATAGCCCCTCCTGTCCAGGAGGGGCAGTCGCTGTTCCGATGCGCTTCGCGTTCTATTGCTTTTTTTCGATTTCGGAATTCCAGTTGACGATCACATTGATGGGAGGCGTCGCCGATGTTACGGCGGGAAACACCATCAGAAACCGGCCATTGGGATCCACATCGTAACGTCTGGTTCGGTCCGGAGAGTTTTTGTTGACGGTAAGCGGCGTCTGGAACAGTGCGACGGGACGCCCGGCCTGCAGCGTCGTGGTGCCGCCGATGGCAACCGACATCAACTTCCCGTCTGGAGCGATGTAGTAAAGCTCGTGGCTGTCGCGCCGCCATTTGGGTTCCACGCCGCCTTCTGAAGTGATCGGCCACTTTCCACCATTGGGATTGGGAAATGTCTGAACGACGACCTGGTACGAGCCGGATTCGTTCGTGATATATGCAATCCAGCGGCCGTCCGGTGAAATCCGTGCATGCCCCTTGTCGAAGGGGGTTTCAAGAAGCGGTACCGGCTTTCGGTCGCCCGACGTTGGCAGGAGCCAGGTGTCGTATACGGCATTGGCCTTGGGTTTGGGTCTTGAGAAGACGATGTATTTGTCGTCGGGTGACCAGTGAACGGGAATCGAAGCGCTGGCGTCGCTGGTCAGAGCCGATGCCATGCCGGCGCCCGAAGAAGATTTCCCGTAAATCTGTGTCCCAGGGGAACCGTTGGGGCTGCCGTTCGAAGCAAATGCAAGTTGCTCTCCGTTGGGAGACCATATCGCGGTCCACTCACTGGAAGCATCGAAGGTAATTCGCGACGGCACCGCCCGATTGAGATCCATAACCCAGACATCGCGATTGTTGATGGTGGTAATGTCGACGGCCGCGCGGTCGCCCGTGGGCGACAGGTCTACTCCGCCATAATTAGCCACTGCGCCAACCGGCCCGATTTGCTTTCCGGAATGTTCGAACCACATCAGCTGCTTGCCAGCAACGGGCGATGCTTTGCGATAGATCATTAAGCCCGTATTGGAGACCGAAATGTTACCCTCAATGCCGTCTGCGACGACGACCGGATCACCTTTCTCGACGTGGCCGCTGGCATCCATTCGCCAGGCGTTCAAGCGTCCGCCCATTACCGCCAGGAAATACCCGGGCGATACGTAATTCATGTAATTGAATTGCGTCGGCTGCAGTGCGATCACGCGCTCGGGCGCCTTATCGGAATCGAGCTCTGACAGAAAAATCCCGGAGTCTTCCGCCTTTCCGGCAGCAGCAACATAGAGGAAATGTTTTCCGTCCGGCAGAAACGTCGGTAATGCGTGAAGGATTTCCTTTCGACCCGAGTCCAGTTTGGTGGCCGGTTTGAAATCACCGCCGGAATCGGAGATGCGCGAAATCACATTATCGGACTGTCGGGATACCAGAATCACACCATCACGATTCCAGGTGGCGCCCTGGGTCGCTCCGAGATCCGTAATCATCTGTGCGGACCCATTCGAAGCATCAACTTTTTTCAATTTTCCGCTGGCGAGGAAAGCAATCCTCTTGCTGTCCGCGCACCAGACGAAACCGCCCGCATCCTCGGTTCCAGATAATTGCAGGCCGACTTCTGCGCCAATTGGTCGCACCCAAAGCGTGCGCTTTCCATCCGGAGATTGCGCCACATAAGCGAGCGATCTGCCATCCGGCGACACCACCGGAAGATTCTGCAAACCCGGAAACGAAACCTCGAAACGCATCGGAGAAGCCGGCTGCGCCGTATTGCGGAAGTACAGCACCGCGGGTATGGCAACAATGATCAGAGCGGCCACAAGAGCCAGGATGGGAAGTTTCCCGCGAATTCCACTCGCGGCGGGCGCGGCCGCGGATTTCGGAACGGCCGCAGACAGTGTCCCGTCGAGAAACAGACGCGTGTCTCCGATGTGTTGAAGCCGCTGTGTGGAGTTCTTATTCAGCGCCGCTGCGAGCAGCAGGCGCGTCGACGAGGGTGTCTCTTTGGGCAGGAGGTCCAGGTCCGGAGGACTCGTCACGATTTTCGCCATGACGTCGGTTGCGGTTTCGCCATCGAAGGCCTGGCGCGCCGTCAGCATTTCATAGAGCACGCAGCCGAAGGCCCAGATGTCGGTGCGCGCATCCACTTCCTTGCCGCGGGCCTGCTCGGGCGACATGTATCCGGGCGTACCGACTACGGATCCGATCACCGAACCGTCGACGACGGTAGGCGCCGATGACAAGTTGGTTGCCGATGACCTGGGGCCCAGCGCTTTGGCCAGACCGAAGTCGAGGACTTTGACGGAGCCGTTTCGCGTCAGCTTGATGTTGGCCGGCTTCAAGTCGCGATGAACGATACCGCGTTCGTGCGCTGCGGCGAGAGCATCGGCAATTTGCCGGGCAATGTCGAGCGCTTCATCGTGGGCGAGCGGCCCCTTCTTGAGCCGCTCTGCGAGTGTCTCGCCTTCGACCAGCTCCATAACGATGCAGGTCGCGCCGTCCACTTGCTCGAGACCATAGATCTGCGCAATGTTGGCGTGATTCAGAGACGCCAGCAGCTGAGCTTCGCGCTGGAAGCGAGCCAGCCGGTCAGGATCGTTGGCGAAATGATCCGGGAGCAGTTTGAGTGCGACGTCGCGATTCAATCGGGTGTCGCGTCCGCGAAAAACGACACCCATGCCGCCTTCGCCGAGCGGAGCAATGACTTCGTATGGGCCAATTCGGGAACCGGGGGTGATGGGCATAAGGGCGGGGATTATATCGTTCGTTCGGAAAAATTACAGCACGGAGTCGGGGTAATAACTGAACTGGCTCATCGGGAATAAATGCCTGAACAAAGTGGGGACTGGAGTCGAATTCGAAACACAAACCTTCAAGTCTCAGTCGAACCTTGATCGAATTCGGGGCCTGTCCCCATTTTGTTCACTCCTTTTTTCTTTCTCCCGACACACTGGCACGTTCGATTTCATTGCTCTAGAATGCAGTCGTCGGAAAGAGGAGGAGAACATGACTCGAGGGAAGCGGATCCTGTCCAGCATCGGCGTGGCCATCGCCTTGGCGGCCGTGGTCACTGCAGTTCCCGCCGCGCAGCGGGCCCCAGGCGGTCCGGCGGGTCCATCGGAATTCGACGCCTTCTACACTCTCGGTCCGGATTCGCTTCCCCGCGAGGGCGTTCCCAAAGGCGAAGTGCGCGGGCCGTTCAAACTGCCCAGCACAGCCTACCCCGGAGCGGCACACAGCTATTGGGTTTACGTTCCCGCGCAATATGATGGCTCGCGTGACGCAAGCCTCATGGTCTTCAATGATGGCGCCACTTACCTGAAGGCGGACGGTTTCTATCGAGCGCAAAATGTTCTGGATAACCTGTCCTACCGCGGCGACATTCCGATGATCATCGGCGCGTTCATCGATCCCGGAGTAATCGTGGCGGACTCGAAATCAATCCGTCAGGACGAATACGACGCGCTTGGCGACCAATACTCAAAGGTGATCGTGAATGAATTGCTGCCGGCGCTATACAAGGACTACAAGATCTCGCGTGATCCGGATCGTCATGGAATCGCCGGTTGGAGTTCGGGTGCGATCGCGGCGTTCACCATAGCGTGGGAGCGTTCCGACCAGTTCCACAAAGTGCTGACCGGAATCGGAACGTTTGTGGATCTGAAAGGCGGATATGTGTATCCGGAAAAAGTCCTCGCGAGCGAGAAGAAACCGATTCGGATTTTCATGATCGACGGAAGGAATGACAATCGCGGCCTGAATGACAAAGGCGAATACGATCCGCATCGTGACTGGTTCATGCAGAATGTGCGGCTGATGGAGGCGCTGACGAAGAAGGGTTACGAAATCAACTACTCGTGGGGAATGGGCGTGCACAGCCACAACATGGGCGGCGCCATGCTTCCGGAAATGATGCGTTGGCTGTGGCGCGACCAGCCCGTTTCCATCGACCCGCACGACACGGCGGAGCGCTCGTTCCGGTCCAGGAAGTAGGCGGATCGCCCGAAACGGCTGTCCGCCACCTCTTCGTTTGCCTCTCGCGGGACTTTCTTATGAATTCCCGCGCAATTACTACCCCCGTCCCCCGAATTCCCTGTCATCCGAACGGGCCGTGCTCTCGGCACTGCTATAATCCGCAGCTTGTAAAACGTCATTGAACAACCCCACGCCCTGAAGGGACAAAGTTGAAATCGTGAACGGGAGAATTCCGAAGATGCCACTCACTACAGTGTTGTTTTTCATTGCAGCCATGGTCTCGTTAGGCTTCGCCGATTTTGCGACCAAGCAGACCTCGGGCCGCATCAGCCCCGCACTCGGCATGCTGATTTATGCCGCAACAGCAACGGGGCTTGGACTGATCTGGACCATCTGGAGTCGCGCACATGCTCCGCTTCTGGTGACTGGTTTGGGCAGCATGTGGGCGGTGTTGACCGGGCTCGCGTTTGGAATCTTTGCCGCAATTTTGTTCGTCCTCTTTTCCGAGGGAGTCAATCTTTCCGTGGGCACGCCGCTGATCCGCCTTGGCGGCATTGCTTTTGCCGCAATGTTGGGCATCATTGTTTTGCGTGAAGGGGTCCGTCTTCAATCCATTGCCGGCTTCGTTCTGGCTGTGATCGGCATCGTCTTAATTGCAATGCGCTAGGCTTCGTCATCCGTGCGGTAGCCGTTCGGCATTTATTTGATAGCCGAAATTCTGACGGGTTCGTGCTCCAGGATAAACGGATGCGCCAGTTCACTCTCGGATCCTGGTCCGTCCTGATCATTCCATTGCCGTCCCCAGGAGCCTCCCATTTGGAAATGGGGAAATTGAGATACAGAATGATTCCAGGCAGAGGGATCCGCAGAGGGCGATTACAATTCCAGGAATATGGGTTCGGAAACGTCATCGCAATGATGCGGATGGATGGCGCTATTTTGGGCGTTCTACCGGCAACCTGGTCTCGTCCGAGCGATTTGAGAAACACAAACCTCGTGGACGGGCCCTCCAAGAGGTGCCGCGAAAACAAATCTCGCTGAATTCCGGAGTGTTCTTTAGGTATGATGCGGCGAACTACCAACCCCCGCTTACGGAGTCGTATTCATGAAGATGCTCTTGTCCGCGCTGTTCGCCGTACTGACCACGCTTGCGCCGCAGACTCTGCGGAACTCCGCGACCCTTGAAGGACAAGTCATGAAAATGGGGACAAGCTTGTCCATGGCGGAAGTGACCGTTGAGCTGGTTCGGAGCAGTGGGGTTCCTGTCGAGCCGGGCGTCGTGCAACTCTCAGGCGGGAGTCCATCACGAACGTTCAAGACAGGCACCGACGGAAGATTCCGCTTTTCGGACGTTGTGCCGGGCGAGTATCGGCTTTACGCAACGCACAGTAACGCCTACGCGCCAGCCGAATATGGACAACGGAGTCCGAGCGGCCTTGGGATGCCACTTGTTCTGGCCGCCGGTCAATCGAAGACCGGCATCACGCTGACCATGACGCAGACCGCATCGATCAGCGGACGCGTCACAGATGGAAATCGCGAGCCCGCCGCTTTCACCAGCATGCTGGCGTTTCGGATTGTTTACCGGCAAGGCGTACGTACAGTCGAAGTCGTGCAGAGCGTGCTCACCGACGACCGCGGCGAGTATCGCCTCTTCTGGCTTGTGCCGGGACGCTATTATCTGAGCGCCATGCCGATCCAGGCTCGCCCTTACTCCCTGCCACTGAGTTTTCCGAGCCGCGTTGGTGGTGCTTTGTATACGGGCACGCCTGTCATTGCATTGCGCGCTTCAGACGCTGGAGACGTTTTCGAGGAAACGTATCTTCCAATGTACTATCCGGGAACGCTGGACATTCGCTCTTCGAAACCGATCATGCTGCGCGCCGGAGAAAACCTCAGAGCGGATTTCAACGTTGGTCCGACGGCGACGCGCACTCTCCAAATTGCCGGCACGATATTCCTCTCCGCAGGTCAGCCTTTACCAAATGCGCGGCTGGAACTCGCGCCTCGCAAGCCGGAGGGCCACAGCATTGTCGTGCCTACTGCAAATGCCGATGCCAATGGCAACTTCAGCATTCGCGGAATTGTTCCTGGATCCTATTTTCTATACGTCACGAGTCAGGGTGGACAGCCTTTTCCGGCGCCGGGAACTCCTCCTCCGCCACCAGGAAGTCCGGAACCGATTCTAATGACGGCGACCATTCCCCTGGATATCGGACTGAATGCACAAACCTCGGATCTCAACAACCTCAAGATTCAGGCGGTGACGGGCGCGAACATTCCGTGGCAGATCACATTTGAACCGCGCGTCGGAAGTTCCACAACCCCACCGACTTTCAATGTGTCCCTGGTGCGAGACCCGGATTTGGCTGGAGCGCCGCCAGCGCTGCTTTCCACCAGGAATGTGCGGGCAACCCCGGGCAACCAAGCGGAGCGCCTGCTCCGGGGAGTGGGTTCGGGCGATTTCCGTGTCACCATCTCAGGAGTTCCAAAAACGGGATATGTGAAGTCCATTCGACTGGGCAGTGCGGACATTCTTAAGGATGGACTGCACATGGCGGGACCAGTGCGCGATGAACTTCAAATTGTAGTCAGTGACAATGCAGGCCAGTTGGACGGTGTTGTGCTGGATTTCAAGCGTCAACCGTTTTCAAATGCAACAATCGCGCTGCTCCCGGAATTCAACCAGCGTGCAGGGCGGTTGGATCTCTTTAAGAATTCGACGAGCAATGAAGATGGCAAATTCCATTTCGAAGGAGTTGCGCCGGGCACGTACAAGATCTTCGCCTGGGAAGACATTCCTCCCGACGATTGGTACGATCCCGAAGTTGTTCAGCCATACGAGTCGCAGGGCACGTCCGTTCAGATCGAGGAAGTCAAAACCAAAACCATCGAAGTGCGCGTGATCCCGACAGTGCGGAGTGAACCATGAAATTGCGGCAATTGCTGTTTTTCCTGACCGTTCTGCTTATCGCGGATGGAGCTCACTCTCAACAGCCGCCTGTCGCGCTCAATGGCGTTGTCGTCGAGACCGGCACGAACAGACCGCTGCCACGTGTATCACTGGAACTGCGTCCGGTCGCGCCGGCGCCTGTACCGGGAGCTCCGCCAGTTCCACAACCACCGCCTTCGGCACCCGTCACGAGCGCGCGCTATCCAGGCCTGACGGACGAAAACGGTCAGTTTGCCTTTCGAAATATTCCTCCGGGACGCTACACGCTGACAGCATCCAAGAACGGGTTCGTGCATTCGGACTATGGTCAGCGTGGACCTAACGGCAAGAGCATGATCCTGGCGGTTTCCGGTGGAGGGCAACTCCCGGGCATCCAATTGTTCATGACGCCGGCGGGCGCTATAGCCGGCCACGTCTACGACAGCAACGGCGAACCTTATCCTTATGTACAAATGCATGCGCGGCGGATTACGTATCCGGCTGGACAGCGCACTCTGACGATTACAGGATCCACGTATACCGACGATCTCGGTGCGTATCGCATCTACGGGCTGCCCCCCGGCCAATACCTGTTGAGTGCCGAAGGAGAGACACCCAGCCAAGGCATACTTCCGGTCGCCGCGAGTCTGGCGCCCCCGCTGCCGGGCGCTGTCGTGATTCAGGGAATCGGCGGCAGCATGGGCTACACGGCCGATCCGGCGAACCAGAGAAAGCCGGCCAATCGCTCATCGAATATCGGCAACCCGGTTTATTTTCGTACTGCGAACAACGATCGGGACGCATTGCCCATCGACCTTCGACCGGGAGAAGACCTGCAGGGTATGGATATTACGTTTTCCATTACACCGCGGGTGGACGTTACGTTTTCGGGCATGAGCAATTCACCCAACTTCCTTTTGACGATCTCACCGAACCCGATAACGCTGCGAGGCTCGTCTCCGAACAACATGCCGCGCGCTGTCCTGCCCGTCGGCTCCTACGTGGTAGCTGCGACGGGGACGGGAGTAGGCGCCGATGCTTCAAACCGGGCTCTCGCAGGATACGTGGCGTTCGAGGCAAATCCCTCGAACCCGCCCAATATCAATGTGGCTCTCAATCCTCCGGTTTCTGTTTTGGGGCGCATCGCTCTCGATGGACGCCAGGACGCCGATCCGGATCTCGCGAAGGTCCGCATACGGCTCCGGCGAATTCCTTCGATCCCCGGCATCCCGGTCCCCACAGTTTCAACGGCGTCTTCGGGAGCGTTCGTTGCTCAGATCCCGATCGAGGGAGACTACGTGATCGAGGTTCTGGAGTTGCCCGACAGTCTTCGCGATCGATATCTGAAATCCGAAAGCGTGATTCACGTCTCCGGACAACCTTTGAATGATGTCGCCATCGTTCTTGGCGCGCGGGCAGGCCAGATTGAAGGGACGGCTTTGGGCGAAACGAAAGTGGCGATGTCGAATGTTACGGTCGTCCTCCTTCCCGATCAGCGGAACAGAACGGATCTATACAAGTCCGTTACAACGGATGCCTCGGGACGGTTTCGCTTCGAAGGTATCGTGCCAGGGCAGTACAAATTGTTCGCTTGGGAAGATGTCGAACCCGATATTTGGTACAAACCCGAATTCATGAGACCGATTGAAGAACGGAACAAGGCGATTGCGATCGTCGAAGGAAGCCGGGAAAACATCGACGTACTTGTCATACCGCTTCGCTGATTTTTCACGGATAAGTGGAGTCGTCGTGGTGCAAGCCCGAATAATTCTGCAATCAGGCGCCTTGCCTCAAAACCCCAGGAAATACCGCGCCGAGCGCATCCATAGGTGTTACTTGGGTTGACCCGCAGCGGTCCAGCTAACCCCTTCCATGCGAGCACTCCCGTCTGGAAGGCGAACCTCTCCATACACGGCATATAAGCTCAGAACAGAACTGTGGGTACTGGAGTTAGGATCGGAAAACACTAACCAAGCAGCCTTCCCCACTGGGGATTCCCCGGCTGCGGGTTTGCGACGAAGCAGCCTCGATAGGACATCTCTTGCGACCTCATTATCCGCGCCGATTTCTGTGTAATTATTCGTGAAATACATGGCGGGTGGAGCGTTATTGATTAAAGGAATTGGGCCACTCGCCGTCACTTTGGCGCAGATCTCCTCAATCGCCTCGTCCAAGGATCTCTTCCTGGGGGGAAAGGAAATTCGGGTGTCCAACGGCAGCAACTGCGGGACCATATTCCCATCCTTCCCCCCGGCTGCTGTTGCGGCAATACTGAACTCGCCTTCTCCGAATCGAATTAGTTTGAACTGTCCCGGATTGCGGAGCCGATGGTAGGTTTCAATCACGGCTGCAATTATGGTTTCCGGTTGCGAGGAATTTCTCATTTCCGCCAATGATGGCAAAGTGAAGTCAAAGGCACTTTCCCGGGGAACAATCGGAACCCGAAAACTGGGGCTGGCAGCACGCGATACGCTCGGATCCAATTTTGCTGTCGTCACATCTGCAGTTGCGAGCCACGTTGCATCTTCATAAGAAACGGGCACACCCAATTTCAAGCTAAGCAGCTGAGCCGCGACCGCCAATGGACGTGCGGAGGTAATCGAATATTGTCCGTCTTGAATTGTTCGGACACCGCTCGGGATAATTAACGGTCTTGAAGAACCTCCCGCCGCACCGCCACCAGATTGGTTCTGGGATGTTCCGACTCCAGCTTGCGTCTGGGGTCGAGACGAACCAACGGGAACAGTTCCCACTGACGACGCACCTGCCGGGGCTCGCGGCTGAACTGATTGCGCTCCTTGCAAGAACGAATCGGATTCGCTTATCAACACCGAAATCACGAGAACGGTAAAAAGCATCAATCGCCTGGTCATGGCCCCCCGTTTTCTAGAATACGGTAATTGTTTCATTGAACGGAATTATCGGCCCATGTGGGCCATCAGCGTTTTGTAAGGCTGCAACAGTATATTCCCCTAGCGGAAACGTTCCGCACGATGGTTGAAGTGGCCCTTACGGCATTTTCACATTCCGCTGTCGTATCAGATGCCGTAGATGCCACGTACTGATGGCCAGTGGGGCGCGGCTGCCTTAACGTTGCCTCGGGTTTCCTGGACGGCGCACTCGACTGCCGCTTTCCTGGTATGTAGAACTTCCGACTCGAAGCTCGATCGCGTCGCTTCGACGGCGAGCTCTTCGAAGACCACCTTCGGCAGGTCTTCCAGTTCGTCAAGCTCGGAGGTGGGGAACACTAGCGCGTGTTCGACGGCGTTTTGAAGTTGGCGCACGTTGCCGGGCCAATCGTAGCGGACTCGATCGAGCGTTATGTTCGAGCGTTCCGCGAATTTCTCTCGCCACTCGTGCCGTATAATCTCCACCTTCATGAGCACAGCATCTCGTCGACCTCGAAGACCCACACACCGATTCGGACGCATGCGCGCGTTTTGGAAAAGCATCACTGACGGATTTGAGCTGCATCAGCTCTGGGGACAGTTCAAATCCGAAGCCAAGGCCAGTTACCGCCTCTATTCGGCAGACGTCGACTGGAAAGAGATCGACGACCAGTCACGCGGGCTGGGACGAATTGTCCGGTCGGCCCGGGCGCTGTTCAAGGCGTTGCTGATGATGTTGTCGCCGTCGCGGCGGGTGCTTCTTCTGCTTGCGATTGTTTTGCTGGTGATTCAGCCCACGTTCCATCTGGATAGCGTGCCCCGGATCAATATTCATATCCAGCTCCGCGGATTGGGTGTCGCCATCTTATTTGTTCTTCTGGCGCTCGAGTTGGCCGATCGCATCACGATGAAACGGGATCTGGAGATTGCGCGAGAAATCCAGGAGTGGCTCGTTCCCGAACAGCCGCCAAGCGTGGCAGGCCTGGATATTGCGTTTGCAACGCGACCCCAGAACACAGTCGCCGGAGATTATTACGACGCGTTTCTTCGCCCGGTGCCCGTGCACGATTCGGGCAAACAGCCGTTGCTGGTCGCGGTAGCAGACGTGGCCGGAAAGAGCGTACCCGCGGCGCTGCTGATGGCAACCTTCCAGGCCAGCCTGCACGCGCTGACCGCGACCTCAGTGACTCTTGCTGAGATCGTCACCGGACTCGATCGCTACTGCCGTGACCACAGTCTCGACGGGCGGCGTTTCACCACCGCATTCCTTGCCGAGATCGATGTCGAGACATATGAAATGCAGTACGTTAACGCCGGACACAACGAGCCCATCCTGCTGCGCGCTTCGGGTGTGATTGAACGGCTTTCCACCGGAGGCCCGCCTTTTGGAATTCCGGCATTTTCGCAAAACGACGTGCCCTATCCATTTGGGCACGTCCAGTTGCAAGCGGGAGACATGCTTTTCATTTTTACCGACGGCGTTATTGAAGCTGTCAATGAATCGGATGAGGAATACGGCGAAGCCCGATTGCTTCATTGCGTTCAGGCCGCGTCTTCGGAAAGTGCGAGTACAACGCTGAATCGCGTCATGGGCGATGTGAACGCCTTCGTTGGTCAAGCCCGCCAGTTCGACGACATTACAAGTCTTGTCGTGCGCGTAGGCGTCTGAGCGACCAGTTTCCGACAATCTTCCAAGTCATGACTTACCGCCCTTCTGCGCTTACTCGTACCTCAGCGCTTCGATGGGATCGAGAGATGCAGCTTTGTGTGCCGGGTAGTAACCGAAAAATATTCCGGTCACCGCGGAGAACAAAAACGCAATGGCGGAAGCCTGCGGAGAAATGAAGCTGGGCCAGCCCATGACGCGGGCAATCCCGAGCGATAGTCCCACTCCGAAGATCACGCCGATGAGACCGCCGAGCATGCACAGGATCACGGACTCCGCCAGGAATTGCATCCGGATGTAACTTCCCCGTGAGCCGATCGCCATGCGAATCCCGATCTCGCGGGTTCGTTCCGTCACCGAGACCAGCATGATGTTCATGATCCCGATACCACCGACGAGCAGCGAGACGGCCGCGATGCTTCCAAGCAGAAGCGTCATCACCGCTGTGGTCTGTTCGGCAGCCTCTGCGACTTCGGTCAGGTTGTTCACGCGGAAGTCGTCCTGTTGACCGGCGCGGATCCCGTGCCGTTCATGAAGGGCGGCCGTGATTTGATCTTTTGCCACTGTGGTGGCCTTGGAATTGACCGCCGATACGGAAATGCGATTGATCCTCGGCAAAGCGCTTGCCAGCATTTTCTTCTGAACCGTCGTGTACGGCATGATCGCGGTATCATCCTGATCCTGACCATTGGACGACTGGCCCTTCGACGCGAGTACAGCGATCACGCGATACGGCAGGTTGCGGATTCGGATCGTCTGCCCCACCGGATCGCCTCCGGGAAACAGCGTATCGGCCACGGTCTTACCCAGGACGACAACACGGTTGGCCGTGCGAACATCGGAATCTGTGAAGAATTCACCGTGATCCAACTTCCAGCCGCGAATCTCCAGATAGGTTTCGTTCGAACCTTCGACCTGCGTCTGCCAGTTCTGATTTCCAAACACAAATTGTCCGCGGGCCTGGGCGATGGGCGTGACCAGTTTGACTGCCGGGATATCTTTGATCGCCGCGACGTCACCTTCGGTGAGGGATTGCTGGTCCGATCCAGTCCTTGCGCCACCGCCACCGCCGCCGCTGTTGTAACCACCGCCGCCCTGAATCTGGAGGACATTGGTTCCCATACCGGCCACCTGATCCTGGACGAGCTTCTGCGCGCCCTGTCCAAGCGACACCATCGCGATCACGGCCGACACGCCGATCACGATGCCGAGCATGGTCAATGCGGTTTGAATCTTGTTCTTCCCGAGCGCGTGAATCGCCATTTTTTGAACATCGAGAAATCTCATAGGGTCCGGCCTCCTACTGATGATGATGTAAGGTCATGACGTCGTCGTTCACCCCAATGGGGCGGTCTTCCTGGATCAGGCCATCGCGGAACCGAACGAGCCGTTTGGCATGAAGCGCAATGTCGGCTTCGTGCGTTACGAGCACAATCGTGATGCCCCGCTCGTCGTTTAACTGACGGAAGATGTGCATAATCTCGTCCGCGGTCTTGGTATCGAGCGCGCCGGTCGGCTCGTCGGCAAGAATAATGGCGGGATTGCTGGCGATGGCGCGCGCCAGGGCGACACGTTGTTGCTGCCCCCCGGAAAGCTGATTCGGAAAGCTGCCGGCCTTTGCCGAAAGACCCAGGTTATCCAGAGCCTTCCGTGCCCGATCATGACGCTCCGCCGGCGGCACTCCGGCATACACCATCGGAAGCTCCACGTTCGCAATTGCCGTCGTTCGGGGAATCAGATTAAACGCCTGGAAAACGAAACCGATCTTGGTGTTCCGCGTATCGGCCAGCTGGTTCTTCGACATCGTCGAAACGTCGACGCCATCGAGGATGTAGGTGCCGCTGGTCAGCCGGTCGAGACATCCAATGATATTCATCATCGTGGATTTTCCGGAACCGGATGGTCCCATCACCGCGACGAACTCACCTCTATTTACCTCCAGCGAGACACCGCGGAGCGCGTGAACTTCGACCTCGCCGGTGCGATAAATCTTGTTCACGTCTTTCAATGAAATGACGGGCCCTGTCCAGCGCGAAGACTCGGCAACTCTCCCATTCCCATTGACCATCAGAAACCTCCGCGGCCACCACGTCCTCCGACCTGGGGCACCGCGAATGGAAGGTTCGTTGCGGGGCGAGCGGCCGGCGCTGCAGTGGTCGCGCTCAAGTCGCTGACAACGATCTCCAATCCTTCCTCAACACCCTGACCGGTCACTTCAGTGCGGGTTCCATCGTTCAACAAGGTCCGGACCTGGATGGGTTTGAACGAGCCGGGCTTGTCTTCAACCCACAAAACCCCGCGACCCGGGCGTCCGCTCGCTCCTCCACCTCGTCCGCCACGGCCTCCACCACCGCCCCCACCTCCACCGCCGTTCCCACGATTTCCGCCTCCGCCATTCCCGCCGGAGAATCCTGCCCCGCCGTTACCTCCGCCTCGTCCGCCACGACCGCCACCACCGTTCCCGGCGGAAGGTCCTCCGGCCGAACCGGAATCTGCCTGTGCTCCCGATGGCAACGGTGGGGCGCCCTGAGCGCCTGGTGTAGCAGGAGTATCCGGAGTTGGCGAAGCGCCGGAGCTCTTGAGCAACTCGGCTATTTTGTCCTGCGTCATCCCCGCAGGTGTGAAACGCAGCGCGGTGTTCGCCACCGTCAATACACCATCGTGTTGATCGACCGTGATGGTCAGATTGGCCGTCATTCCGGGCTTCAGCTTGAGCTGTGGGTTGGCCACGTCAATGATTACGTTGTACGTCACAACGTTCTGCACGGTCTGCGGATCGAGCCGAACTTCGTTGATTTTCCCGACGAAAGAATCCTGAGGATAGGCATCGACGCCAAAAGTGACCTTCACGTCGCTGTTGATCTTGCCGATATCGGCCTCATCGATGTTGGCTTTCACCTGCATCTGGGCAAGATCGTTTGCGATTACGAACAACACCGGTGCGGACAGGCTGGCCGCCACGGTCTGTCCGATATCCACATTCCGCGAAATCACAACGCCATCGACCGGAGAATAAATCTTGGTGAGATCCAGGTTGATTTTGGCGCGTTCGAGTTGAGCGTTTGCTCCGACAATGTCGGACTTTACTTGCTCGATCGCCGCCTGTCTCGAGCGGATCTGCGCTTCAGCCTGAGTAACGGCCGCCTTGGCCTGGTCGACTTTTGCAGATGCGGACTGCGCATTGGTTCTCGCAACATCCAGGTCACTTTGCGGGATCAGGCCTTTGGCCATCAGTTGCTGGGCCCTGTCGTAGAGCAGTTTGGCGTTGTCATCCGTCACCTGGCTGACCTTCAGGTTGGCCTGGACCTGCACGAGATTCGCGTCCTGATTGATCAAATCGGCCTGAGCCGACTGCAGCCGGGACTGAGCGGATGCGAGTGAGGACTGTTCGGTGAGTACCTGCGACTGAAACGTTCTGGGGTCGATTTCGGCAAGCAACTGTCCCTGTTTGACCACCGAGTTGTAATCGGCATGAAGTGCGGCAATCTGGCCGGAAATCTGGCTTCCCACCTGCACCGTACGTACGGCCTGAAGCGTGCCCGTGGCATTGACTCCAATGCGTACGGTGCCCCGCGTGATTTTCGCCTTGATCAGGGTGTTTTCGGCGGATTTGTCGCGGCCGATCGCCCAGTAACTCAATCCACCCACAAGACCAAGGACAATGACGATTGAGATTCCGGTCTTCAGTCCGAATCTACCGCCTGCCATATAATGCCTCCTTCGGCCAATAACCCGTCCGAGCATTTAAACACACGCCCGGAAACTGTGCTAATCCCAAGAATATCCTGAAATAAACAGATACGCTCGTGGCTGTGAAAATGTTACGCGCAGCGCAACATCCTATTGGACGGTAAGCCGGTAAAAGATCCCCTGCAACCGAAACGCCCCCGAATTTCAACTAGCATTTGACGTTCTCCTCACCGATGCCTAAGATACGCGCACACTACTGAATTCGGAGGTTCGGATGGCGTTTTCTCTCAAAACCAGAAAAGTCGGTGCGGTCGTTGTTGTGGATATGTCGGGACGCCTGACTGGCGGCGAGGGGGTACAGTCGCTGCGTTCGGCGGTCCGGGCCGCAGTCGACTCCGGCTCCCTGAAATTTGTTTTCAACCTGGGAGATGTCAGCCACATCGACAGTTCCGGACTCGGCGAGTTGATTACCTGCTATACGACCGTCCGTAACAAAGAGGGAGATATCCGTCTTCTGAAGCTGACGGCAAGAGCGAAAGATCTCCTCCAGATGACCAAACTGCTGACCGTATTCGAAGCATTCGACGATGAACAAAAGGCGCTGGATTCGCTGCGCTAGGGAAAACGTTTTATGAAGGCAACAGCCCAGGAAAAGGACTCGTACTATCTCTGCTGGGTTGAAGACTCCGTACGGCGCAGCCGGAAAATCACCAACGATGAAACCATCGTCGGGCGCCGAACCGACTGTCACGTCGTCATCAACAATCCCTACGTTTCGCGCCGCCACGCACGCATTGTTTTTGAAAACGACGCATACAAGCTCGTCGACCTCGACAGCCGCTTCGGCACGTTCCTGCGCGGCGTTCGCATCAGCGAACAGATACTCAAACCGGGCGATTGCCTCGAACTGGGCAAGGACAGCATCAAGCTGCTGTTCAGCACGGATGAAACCGCAGTGCCGGGCGAAAATACATCGGCGCTCGAACATACGATTTTCAAACTCAACCTGAACAACAGTGCGGAAGCATCGGCACTCGAAAAAGTTTCGTGGATTCTCGATTTCCAGCAGCAATGGGAAACGGCTTTCACGCCGGAGACCGCATTCGATCAAATCCTCCATTCCGCCTTGAAACTCAGCGGCGCCGAGCGCGCGTTCATTCTGGTTCGCAACAAAGCGGAATTCGGGTATGCCACAGGAATGGATTCCACATTCCGAAGGCTGGCCGAATCGGAGTTCCAGACGAGCCGCAGCGTCGTCGGGCGAGTCGCCGATACGGGCAAGGCGGTTTTCATGGTCGAAGGGCTGGAGAAAGCGCTCGCGGCCCAGGCAAGCGTGATTGCCTCCGGCGCAAAGGCGCTGGCGTGCCTGCCCCTGCGCGGAATTCCGGAGGATTCGGGCGCCGCTTCGATGCTTGGAATCCTGTATCTCGACAGCACGCGACCCATGCACGCACTCTCCGGTCTGGATGAAAAGATCCTGAACAAACTCGCCGGAGACGCCGGCAACGTGCTCGAGAGAATCGAACTGGTCAAAAGCGTTCAGCAGCGGCGAACGATGGAACGTGAGTTGGCACTTGCCGAGGAAACGCAGAAAGCGCTGTTGCCCAGCGAAATTCCCAACGTGGCCGGATGGCAGCTGGAGGCGCCCCCGCGACTGGCGGCGCAGAACGGCGCCCCCGCCAACGCGGCCGATCCTCGTTTCCGCCAGCCGCCGCCCGCGGCCGCCGCCCCCAACGAGAAGCCCGGCAATACACCCGAGCA
>Ga0209488_10000407_pt1 | contig 35654 bp, 26 predicted proteins | sample Rivendell_Oct201_8_FD_188349 | JGI IMG/M metagenome (GOLD analysis project Ga0209488, IMG submission 188349) | Vadose zone soil microbial communities from the Eel River Critical Zone Observatory, Northern California, USA -... | ecosystem: Environmental > Terrestrial > Soil > Vadose zone >...
GCCGCCGCACTCGAGCGGGGCGGTGCGCTCGAACAACGGCTTCGACGTTGCCGCCGTGCCGGCTGTCTCGGGATGCGAATCGTGCAGCAGCGCGTCGGTGCCCGGCTGCCTGCCATCGAACACCTGGATGCGCATGCCGGTCGGCAGCCGCTGAAGGATCGCCGCCATGAAGGTGCGGATCCGTACCGGCGCACCGACCCAGCCCTCGATCGCCTGCCGGCGCTCGGCCACTTGCCGATGCGGCTGGCCATTGCGGTAGACGGCGAGGTAGAGCACCACGCTGGCCGCGCCGTCGCGATCCTGCACCAGCTGCAGCGGCGGCGTCAGCGTCGGCAGTTCGGTGTCGCGGGCGGACTCCAGCACCGCGGCCGGCACTGGCTGCACGCCGAGGTCGTTGCCGATCGCCGCGTCGTTGTTTTCCAGCGGCTCGACGTACTTGATCGGATAGTAGTGCTCGCGTTCGCCGGACGGCCGGATGATGTAGTCGGGCGCGTAGTCGCCACGGGTGATCAAGAGGAACTGCGCCAGCTGCGCTGCCGGCACGCAGGCGATGAAGGCCATGTCGACCATGCCGGCGTAGCGCTGCTCGATGGCATAGCCGCCGACGAAGGCCTTCCATTCGCCGCGTTCGACCGACTTGCTGGCGGCGAACAGACCCTGGCCGCCGCGCAGCAGCACTTCGTACTCGCGCCAGCGCCCGAGGATCTCCGATTCGATCAGTTCCGATTCGCGCGTGAACCGCGCCATGTCCTTGGTCAGGACGTGCTCGGTCGCGAGACCATGGGCAAGGCTGGTCAGCAGGGCACAGAGCAGCAGCACGCTCCACGCCGGCCGGCAGGCCAGCAATGCCCTGAACGATGTTTGGCGTTCCACCCGTGGTACCCGGGCGGTTATCGACCAACGAGCGCGGACGGCTCAATCGACCGCGGCCCGCGTCCCACGGCGACGGCAGTGCCGATGGCAACGTGCATGCGGCGCCGCACCGGCAGGTGGCGTGCACCTGCCGGCCACCCGCCGGTGATCGGACCTTGCGCCGATGGCATCGCCCGGCGTGCCCGAGCTGCGGTGGCGGACCGTGCGAGCGGATGGAGGCTGAGCCGTTGGCGCTGGCGCCGTGGCCGATCGATACGCTTGACCGTCGGCCATTCCGGGTTCGTCGCGCGCCGGATGCCCGCGGTCACCCCCCGTACCTACGTTTTCCCCCGCCCTGGTAGAGTCTTGTTCTCTCGTCGTTCTCGTTGCCGTGGCTGCTCTCACGGCCACCACACCTCTTCAGGATTCCCCAAGATGAACCCCGTCGCCCTGCACCCACGTACCGCTCTGCTCACTCTTCTGGCTCCCGCGTTGCTCTGCGCGTTCGCGCCGGCGCAGGCAGCGTGGACGCGGCTCTACCCCAGCCAGTCGCCGACGCCTTGCGCCCGCTTCGGTGTCGCCACCGACGAAGCGCATGGTGAAACGATCCTGCTGTTCGGCTTCTCCACGCCGCTGGGCGCAGTCAACGACAGCTGGCGCTGGACCGGCACCGACTGGCAGCAGATCAACGCGGCGCTGCCGCCGCTGCGCCATGACCATCGACTGGCCTTTGACACGAGGCGCCAGCTCGTGGTCATGTTCGGCGGCCAGACCGTCAACACGCAGATCTACTTCCAGGACATCTGGGAGTGGGACGGAACGCAGTGGACCGCCAACACGCCGTCGGCGAGTCCGCCGGCGCGCGCCGGCCACGCGATGGCCTACGACCGCAGTCGCGGCACGCTGGTGGTGCACGGTGGCCACAACAACGCCCCGCTCGACGACACCTGGGAGTTCGACGGCACGGCCTGGCACAACCTGACGCAGGCGACGCGACCGGTGTTGACCGGTGACGCGGCGATGGCCTTCGACCCGGTCAACCAGAACATCCTGCTGTACGGCGACAACACCTATTCGTGGGACGGCGCCAACTGGCAGTTCCACACGCCGTCGACGCCGCCCGGCATCCGCGTCGGCCTGCGCATGGTGACCGACCTCGAACGCAGCCGGGTCGTGCTGTACGGCGGCAACCAGGCCGACTTCACCACCTGGGAATGGGACGGTTCGCAGTGGCACGAGTTGTTCCTCGCCTCGCCGGGACCGCGCAGCGACTTCGCGCTGGCCTATGACCCGACGCACCACCAGGTGGTGTTCCACGGCGGCTTCGACAGCGGTCTCCAGCTGTACCCGAGCGACACTTTCGTCTACGACACGCCCAACCCGGCCAGCGTCACCGCCTACGGCGCCGGCTGCCCCGGCAGCGTCGGCATTCCGCTGTTGACGAACGCGCCGTACAGCCTGCCGTGGCTCGGCGACACGCTGACCATGCAGGTCGGCAACCTCGCGCCAACAGCCCCGGTCGCGATGTTCGCCACCGGCTTCGTGCCGACCGCGCCGCGCGACCTCGGCATCTTCGGCATGCCGGGCTGCAATGGTCTGCTGGTGCCGATCCCGATCGACTTCGAAGTGGTCAATGCCGGCTCCGCGACCTGGTCGACGCTGATCCCGAACCTGCCGGTGCTGGTCGGCGCGCACCTCTACCAGCAGGTGTTCGTGATCGAGCCGGGTGTCAACCCGACCGGCGTCATCGTCAGCAATGGTTCGGACATGGTGGTCGGGGTCCGCTGAGCCGGTCGGCACGCGCGGTCTCCGGGCCGCGCGTGCGCCGCAGCCGGTGTCGCGAGTCGCGCGGTACTGACCGACTGCCACGCAGTCCGCGCGGCGCGGCCTGGCAACCACCAGTTTGCCGCAAGAACACCACCGCCACCTTCGTCCAGGACTGCATGCTGCGAAGCTGCATTCCCGGTCTGGTGGTCATGGTCCTCGCCGCCTGTTCCTCGACATCTGGCCGGTCCGTGGCCGAGCCTGCACCCTCGGACCGGGGCAGGATCGTCGTGAGGCTCACCCACGCACAGTCTGCCGAGATTGCGCGGGTCGTCTTGGAAATCGTCAGCGACCCTGTCTGTGTCCGGTCCCGCAGGGACACGGATGCGAAGCCGGCGCAGTCCGACTTCGTGGTGCTGCAGCCCGGCATCCTGGCGCTGCCCGACACCAACTCCGTCGTGTTGGAAGGCACCGGTGAGCAGCTCCGGGAAATGCTGGAACTGATCGACAAGCTCGATGTTCCCGCTGCGACTGACCAGGAGATGTCACGTCGTGTCTTCCCGGTCGAGATATCCTTGAGCGAGCTGCTGGCTCAGTTCGTGCCGGCGGCGTGCTCCTGGGTGTGGACCGGAATGCAGTCCGGTTCTCGCCGGTGATCGCTGCTCGGGCATGTCGCGCCCGATCGGATCCCTCCACTGGTTCGGCGCCGCTGTCCGATTCCGCACCGAACGCTTGTCTTGCGCGGCCGCGATCGCCACGCAATCATCGCCGCGTGGCCGAGTCGATCGACGTAGCGCTGGCCGTCGCCGGCGATGCTGCCGGGACGCGCAGCCGGCGTTCAGGCGCCGCAGCGCAGCTCGGCGCGCTGCTGCTGATCGGTGCGGCTGGCTGCGCTTCGGCAACCCGCCCGTCGCCGGCTGAACTCGGCAACCGGGTGCGCGTCCGCATCGTCAGCCGAGGCGACATCCCGAGCATCACGACCGCCGACTATCGCCTGCTGTTGATGCTGCGCACACCGGACGGCCGACTGGAGACATTCGGCGTCCACGCACCGGCGACGAGCGACTGCGAGAGCATCGCCGGCGCCCTGGCCGTGAAGATCCGGAGTGTGTTCGCGTTGCCCGTGGTGTTCTGCGAGTCCCTGCGCGCCGACGATCCGACGCTCGTCCACGACTTCGTGCTGCCGGCCGGCTACACGCTCGATTTCACCCCGGGCCGCTTCTACGCGTACCGCGTCGCCGATCCGAGCCGGCGGAAGGTCGCCGATCTCGCGCCGGAGATCCGCATCGGTCAGATCACGGCCGACGGCGGTCGCTACCTCGAACTGCAGCCGACTGCCGGCCCGGAAGTACGAGGCAGCGCCGATCCACCCGGGTGGCCGCCGAAGGACGGCTGAAGTTCAAAGCGGCTGGATGCCGGCGCTCGCCGGCTCGATCCGGCCTTCGAGAATGATCCTCGTCGTCGGCAGGGACGCGGCGCCGCTGAGTTTCGGGGCCGACCTCATGAACCTGGACCCGACTGGGCAGCCGGCAAGGTAGGTCGCCCTCACCCGCACCAGCCAGGCACCGTCTGCCAGCCGCTGGCACTCGTGTTCGAGTTCGGGCCCGCCTTTCCAGAACAGCTTCGGATCGCGTTGGGCCGCGCACAATCGCACCAGGCTCTCGCCGACGTCGTCGGGTGACTCGTCCGGACCCACCTCGAACTCAGGAACGTGGCGCAGGGGCTGCAGCGGGTTCACGCCCAGGGCCTTGGTGATCGTGCACTTCGAGGTCGCGGCCCTGCTCAGCCCGACGTCGCGCTCGAGCAGCGCCGTCGCGGCGTTGCGGATCGCCTGCCCGACGCGCGTCCAGATGTCAGCGAGCTGCCACGGCAGGGCAGCGAGATCGCGGCTCAGTTTGTTCACGATCGGACAGGCTAAGTGGCGCGACGAAGAACCGGCCAAGAGGACGTCAAGCTCGGCGTCGTCCGCTCCACATCGGCACCAGCAGCGGTCCTCTCGAGGGCAGGAGAGAAGGTGGTCGGGGCGAGAGGAATTGACCCCTCGACCTTTGCGTCCCGACGGTTCAGCCAGCCTCGCGGCGCATCCGACGCGAGGTCAGCATGGGGCGTTACCCGCTGCGTCGCAGATGCAAGCGGTCGCAACTGGTTGCGGTTGGTCGCACGCGGAGACACCAGTCGCATCCCAAGAGGTCGAACTCGACCGCCCCCTACGACACCGCCTGGGCGACAGGCTCGCCACCGAATCGCACGAGGCCCGCCTCGGCTCGCGCGAAATCACGCACGGCATGCGTGCACCCATCGCTTTCAACGCCTCCGCAGGTGCGCTGAGATCGTGACGAAGTTTCTGTTCGAGAAGGCCAGCGTGGACCAGGCTGCGGCGAGCACAGGGCGCACGTGGGGAAGTTCCACCCAGACCGAGGCACGAGCATCCTGCGCACGCGACAGGAGCGACTCCTGGCGGGAACTCAACTCTTGACCACGGCACCACTCAGATGGACAGTCGGCCCATCCATAAGCCAACGAGCCGTGAAATGGGACTTGACTGGAAGGCGAGCGACATGGCGTTTCTGCGATCGCAGATGCTCCAGGGTCGCGTGGTCCTCTTTGCGGGAGCCGGCTTCTCAATCGGAGCACTGAATCGAGGAGGCCAGCACCTTCCCACGGGTAAGCAACTCGCTCAGCGCTTGGCCGCCGAGGCCGGGCTGGATGACGAGGGGGACCCCCTTCCGCTCGTCTATGATGCGGCGAAAAAGCAGCTCGGCTCGCAGCGGACTCGGCAGATCCTGAGGGACCTCTTGGAGGTCGATACATTTCCGGACTGGTACTCCATCGTGCCTCAGTTTGTGTGGCACCGGGTCTACACGATCAACATCGACGACGTCTTCCAGAGGCTGTTCGCCCGCGCGGGAGCCGAGCAGAAACTTGACACTATTGTCAATCCGGCACCTCACCAAGATCGGGATCCCCACTTCGAGCGGCTCCAGTGCATTCACCTCCATGGCCATATCAACTTCGGAGGAGAACCAGCATTCACACCTACCGACTTCGCGAGGCTTACCGCGAGGCCCAATCCCTGGTATCAGGAGTTCGTGGACGACTTGTACGGCAATCCATGTATCTTCGTCGGCGCCCAACTCGAAGAGCCCCAACTCTACCACTACATCGAGTTGCGTGACACCAGGAACCTCAGCGACGTCCGCGAGATTCGCCCCAAGTCGTTCCTCGTGTCCCCGAGCGTCAGCAAGCTGAGGACGAAGAACCTCGCCGGAAGGAACATCGTTCCTGTTCAGTGCACCGCCGAGGAGTTCTTCAAATCGCTGCGGGATGCCATCGAACCTCACGAGTCCGCGATCAAGGAGGTGAGGCGCATCGCCTTCCCGCACATCGCGTTCTCCGACAAGGCGCTCAGCGACCGCAAGGTCATAGACCACTTCGACCACATTGTCCCGGAGGCGCTCCCCGAGATAGGAGCACGCCTCGATCCCAAGCAGTTCTTCCTGGGAGCCGAACCAAGCTGGGACAACATCGCGGCGGACCACGACGGTCACCGCATGATCAACGACGACCTACTAGGATCGCTCATCGAAGTGGGCAAAGCAGGTTTCTCCTGCCACGTACTCCACGGCCCCGCCGGCAGCGGCAAGAGCACGAGCCTCAAGCGAGTGGCTCAGCAGCTCGCCGCGAAGGGCAAGACCGTCTTCTTCGCGAAGCACGAGCAGCGCATTGACTTCCAGGGCATCATTGACCTCGCTAGAGACCCCGACCGCCCGGTTGTCTACGCCTTCATTGACAACTGCCATTTCCATGCAGGCTCGATATCAGCTTTTCGGACCGACTTGCTGGGATCCCGAGTATGCCTCGTCCTCTGCGACAGGAGCAACACTTACTTCAGTCGAGGCAAGGTCATCCACGCACTTCATCCTGTCGAACACAAGATGGGTGACCTTCAACTGGAAGACGTCCGCAGCATCATCGACAAGCTTGATCAGCATGGATTCCTCGGCGAACTCAAAGCGAAGAGTCGTAGCCAGCAGGAGCACGCCTTCATGGAAAGTGCTTCGCGGCAACTCCTGGTGGCTATGCGGGAGGCGACGAGCGGCAAGGGGTTCAGCGTCATAGTCGCAGACGAGTACGAGAGCCTCGCGCCGGAGGCCCGCCGCCTCTACCTCACTGCCTGCTTGGCCGTTAGCCAAGGGGCGCCAGGAGTGCAGAAGAGGCACCTGCTGCCCTGCCTCGGCCCCACGTCAATCTCGACCGCGTGGATCCTGGACAACCTCCTCCGTGGCGTCCTCATTCCGGCGAACAAGGCAGGTACCCTTCTCAAGCCTAGGCATCGACTGATAGCCCAATGGGTGGCTGCGGAAGTTGCGTCGGCGGACGAGAAAGCCGAGTGCATCCAGCGCCTGCTTGTGCAGGTATCACCAGACATCACGCCAAACGAGATTCGGAATCGGGCGCACGCGTATCTGGTGTATCGCGGACTCATCAACTCCGACGCGCTTCACCAGATCCTAAACGGCGACAGCCAGTCCATCCTTGCACTGTATGACGAAGTACGCTCTTGCTACGATTCCGATTTCCTGTTCTGGCTGCAGTTCGGCATGGCCCACATCAAGGCCGGAAACCTCGACATCGCAGAGAACTTCCTCAATCAGTCGCTGAACATTCGACCATCCTCGCATCAGACCCAGCATCACATGGGCATCCTCTACTTGATGCAGGCCATTGAGTCGGATCAGCCCGGAGCCGTAGCGGACAGGGCAGACGAAGGCATCAAACTCCTGGCACAGCAGATCTCGTCGCGCGGTCACGAGGACTCGTACCCGTACGTCGCGCACCTCCAGTACGTTACAAAGTGGTTCCTGCACGCCGGCGACCTGATCCCGCCTCGCGACTGGGAGGGACTGCGGCAGGTAGCGCGTCAGGCCAAGTCCGACTATCCGTTCGACGAGATGGTTCTTGAAGCGGCCGCAAATGTGGAGAGACAGTACTTGTTGCGTGCCGTGAAGCGGACCTGAAGTGGATCGCCGGGGAGTACTCGACGGCTCCGAACCGGTGACCGACAAGCACTTCGCCTACACCACGTCGCCGACAACCCCGATTTCGCCAACCTCCAACGGGCACTCTTGAATGAGTGCGCGTTCGGCAACCACTCCACAACGAGAAAAAGTGGTCGGGGCGAAAGGATTTGAACCTTCGACCTTTGCGTCCCGAACGCAACGCTCTACCAGGCTGAGCCACGCCCCGACCGGGGGCTGCCCCACGGAGGGGCGCGAACGAGGCGGGGACGCTACCTGTGTGGGCGGGCCGGGTCAAGCGCGCTGCGCACCGGCCGGCGGGTTCGCGAACGGCTAGACCAACGGCGCCGGCGGTTCGATCGACTCCGGCGGCGGCTCCACCGCGGGCGGGGTGATCACCACCGGTGCCAGCACCGGCACCGGCGTCGGCACGGGCACCGGCGCTGAAGCAGTGGGCACCACCACCGGCATCGGCGTCACCGGCTCCTCCGCCACCGTCTTGTCCTCGCCGGCCGCGACCAGCCGCTTCAGATGGATGCGGAACTCGCCGCGCTCCTCCGGCTCGGCCTGGCGCCAGCGGCCCTGGTGACGGCGGCTCTGGATCGCCGAGCCCTGCATCATCACCGAGGTCACATGCCGCGCGTTCGGCGTGAACACGTGCACGCGCCCGCGCGGCCCGACCACCACGATCGTGCTCTTCTCGGTGTCGTACAGGATCGCGTCGTCGCCGGCTTCGCCGGCATCGGGATAGGCCCGCGGCGTCGGCCGCTGCCCTTCGTCGGCGCGCTCGACCGCGTGCTGCGTGCGCCGCGCCTGCCGCCGGTGCCGGCCGCTGAGCTGGCGCGCGAGGTCCTGCAGCAGCGGCAGCACGAACTGCTCCTCGTCGACCTCGCCGTTGTGCTCCTTGCCAGACAGGCGCAGCGCCTCGCCGTCGAGCAGGCGCTGGAAGCGGCTCAGGATGTTGAGGATCGACGGATCGGCGAGGTCCATCAGATCGACGGCGCCGACCGCGTGCAGCCGCAGCCGCGGCTTGCCTTCGAGCGTGCTGCCGCGCAGCAGCTGGAAGCTGAACGCGCACTTGCCTTCGGCGCCGAGCACGCGGAACAGGCCGGCATCGACCTGGCCGAGCACCTTGTAGACCGGCGAGTTGTTGCCGAACACCGCCAGCTGCTGCGTGCGCAGCACGCGGCCCATGCTGACGTGCGTCAGCACCACGTCGTCGCCGGCGAGCAGCTGGTCGATGCCCGGATCCTTGCGTTCGATCGCCATCGTCACGAAGTCGGAGAACGTCGGCTTGCCGGTCGAGCTGAAGCCGTCGAACACGTGCCGCGGTTCGGTCGGCCGGCAGCCGGCGGCGTCGGCCGAGTCGACGAAGTACGAGTAGACCGCGCCCGGCTTGAGCGCGCGTTCGTGCTCGCGCACCTCGCGCACCCGCTGCAGGATCTGCTCGACGGCGTAGCCGGCGGCGCGCGTCGCGTCGGCCTGTTCGTCGAGCGGCACGCGCAGGTTGAGTTCGACGAACCGCGGCATCGCCAGCGGATCGACGCCTTCGATCTTCAGCAGCGCCTGCGCCATGCGCGACAGCGCCTTGACCGCGTGCAGCGCGTGGTGCTCGCTGTGGCCGCGGTCGAAGTACCCGCGGTCATGGTGACCGTGCGGGCCGTGCCGGTCGCGGCCGCGGTCGTGCCCGCGCTGTTGCCACGGTGGTCGATCCTGTGACCGCGATGGCCGGTCGCCGGCGGCAGCACCACCGTCACCGGGGCCGGGCGTCCCGTCCGGACGGTTGCCGCGGCGACGGCGGCGGCGACGGCGGCCGCGCCCTTCACCCTCGCCATCACCAGGCGCGTGCGATGGCGGTGCCGCACCCTCGCCACCGGGCGCGCTCGCCGGCGCGCCTGCTCCGTGCTCGCCGACTGGCTCGGCGGCGGGTTCGGCGGCGCGCTCGGCGACCTGGGGCTCGGGCGCCGGCGGCGCCGGTGCTGGTGCGGGGCCGGAAGCGGAAAGGTTGACGCCGGGTTCAGAGTCGGTCATGGCAGCACCGTGGGCGGAACACTGTGCAAAGGGGCCGCGGCGGCGACAAGGAGGGAGGCATGCTTTTTCCGTCGGCAATCCGCGCCGCGGGTCATACCGCGGGCCATCGCCGCATGTTACCGGGGGCGGCAGCATCACAGAGCGGCGCCGTGGCGCTGCCGCCGCCGGTGCAAGCACCGCCTGGTCGCAGCCGCCGCCACGGCCAGCCGTCCGCGCCCAGGGCGCAACGCGCGCATTCCCTTCCACCCGCCCGCCTGCTTGAATGCGCGGCGGCCATGACGCGCATCCACGATTCGATCCTGTCGGCGGTCGGCGGCACGCCCGTGGTCAAGCTGGCGCGCATCGGCGCGCACCTGGACATCGAGCTGCTCGGCAAGTGCGAGTTCCTGAACCCCGGCGGCTCGGTCAAGGACCGCATCGGCGTGCGCATGCTGCTCGACGCCGAGCAGCAGGGCCGTATCCGCCCCGGCGACACGCTGATCGAACCGACCTCGGGCAACACCGGCATCGGCCTCGCCCTCGCCGCCGCGGTGCGCGGCTACCGCGTGATCATCACCATGCCGGAGAAGATGTCGCGCGAGAAGCAGGTGGTGCTCGAGGCGCTCGGCGCCGAGATCATCCGCACGCCGACCGAGGCGGCGTGGGACGCGCCCGAGAGCCACATCGGCGTCGCCCGGCGGCTCAAGCAGGTGATCCCCAACTCGCACATCCTCGACCAGTACAGCAACCCGTCGAACCCGCTGGCGCACGAGCAGGGCACCGGCGCCGAGATCGTCGAGCAGACCGGCGGCAGGCTCGATGCCGTGGTGCTGACCGCCGGCACCGGCGGCACCGTCACCGGCATCGCCCGCGCGGTCAAACCGGTGATCAAGGGCTGCCAGATCATCGGCGTCGACCCCGAGGGTTCGATCCTCGCCGGCAAGGGCCCGATCAAGAGCTACAAGGTCGAGGGCATCGGCTACGACTTCATCCCCGAGGTGCTGAAGCCGGAGCTGGTCGACCGCTGGGTCAAGAGCAACGACAAGGACAGCTTCCGGGTCGCGCGCCAGTTGATCCGCCAGGAAGGTCTGCTGGTCGGCGGCAGCTCCGGCGCCTGCGTGTGGGCGGCGCTGCAGATCGCCAAGGACTTCGCCCCCGGCGCGCGGGTCCTGTGCATCCTGCCCGACTCGATCCGCAACTACCTGACCAAGTTCGTCGACGACCGCTGGATGCGCGAGAACGGCTTCCTCGAGGCCGACTGGGCGATCGGCACGATCGCCGAACTGCTGCGGTCGATGCCGCGCCGCGAGGTGATCACCGTCGCTGTCAGCGACAAGCTGCACAAGGCGGTCGCGCTGTTCAAGGAGCGCGGCTTCTCGCAGCTGCCGGTCACCGACCACGGCGAGCTGGCCGGCATCCTGACCGAAGCCGACGCGCTGCGCGTGCTGGTCGAGGGCCATGCCACCGGCAACACCTCGATCGCCGAGGTCATGGTGCGCAAGGTCAGCACCGTGGCGCCGCACGCCCCGGCCAACGAACTGCCGCGGATCTTCGAACGCGGCGAAGTGGCGCTGGTGGTCGACGAGCAGCGGCACGTGATCGGCCTGTTCACCAAACTCGACCTGATCGAGCACCTGACCCGCACCCCCGGCACGAAGTGACCACGCCCGTCTTCAGCTTCGGCCGCGAGGCCAGCACGCTGCGGCAGCAGCTGCAGGCGCTCGGCACGCCCGAGCGCGCCGCCAGCGCCAAGAAGTACCTGAAGAGCGACCTGCAGTTCTTCGGCTGCGACACCGGCTCGATCCGCGACACCGCCAAGGGCTTCGTCGCCGCCTGGCCCGGCCTGACGCGCGCGCAGCTGTGTGCGTTCGTCAAGCACCTGTGGCAGTCGCCGGTGCACGAACTGCGCAGCGTCGGCATCGCCATCCTCGAACTGCGGCAGGAAGTGCTCGAGCCCGCCGACCTGCCGCTGCTCGAGGAACTGCTGCAGAAGAGCCACAGCTGGGCATACGTCGACTGGATCGCGGTGCACCTGGTCGGCGATCTGGTGGCGCGCGCGCCGAAGCTCAAGAAGGAACTCCGGCGCTGGGCCGGGGATCCGGACTTCTGGCTGCGCCGTGCTTCGCTGCTGGCGCTGCTGCTGCCGCTGCGCGCCGGCGAAGGCGACTTCGCGCTGTTCACCGAGCTGGCGGTGCCGATGCTGCCTGACCCGGAGGAGTTCATCAGGAAGGCGATCGGCTGGGTGCTGCGCGAAGCCAGCAAGAAGCAACCCGGGCTGGTGCGCGCCTTCGTGCAGCAGCATGGTGCGGCGATGTCGCCGCTGACCAGGCGCGAAGCGACCAGGCGGCTCGACTAGCTGGCGCTGGATCGCGGTTGCGCGCGGCCGCTCGGCGCGCGCGGCCAGAGACCAGGACGTGCAGGCGAAGCCGCGCGACTGGCACGCACTTCCACCGGGTGCCGCGGCGACCGCGAGGAGTCGCACCACGCGGTGGTCGGCGCACCGCCGGCAACGGCACCCGTGCCGCGCGTTGGCGGTGCACAGCAACACACCCGATGGTGCAGGCGCGTGTCCAGCAAGCAGCGACCGAGGCGATGCGCCGGTATTGGCACGCTTCACCTTGCCTTGATGCCGCCGTCTTGGCATCACCGCGGACGCAATGCGTGGAGACCGACCTTCTGCGGCGTCGGAGTCGTTTCGCTCCCATGGAATCCGCGCGTCCGGGGCCTCTCGACCGCGGAAGTTTCGCCTCTCGCGTTGCCGCGTACTCCGCTACTATCCGCGCGTCTCTTCTGGACGTCCCTCCTCGCCTCGCACCGTCGCAGACAGGAACCCGGGGTCGTCCAGACAATCACCAGAGACTCCCTTCCCCATGAAAACACTCGTCTCTATCGCCATCCTGGGCAGCACTCTGGCTGCCCAGGTCCAGCAGCCGCCGGTGAAGATCCCGCGCGAGCCCAGCACGGGCCGCCAGGAGAAGATCACGGAGTACGTGCCGCCCAAGAACGGCGTCGAAGCGACGCCCGCCACGCCGGCCGTGACCAACCGCGAGCTCCCCGTGGAGCACAAGCCCGCCGCCGACGCCGCCAGGAGCGTAGTCGCCAATTTCCTGGCGGATCCGAACCTGGTGCTGATCGACCAGCCGCAGGCCGACGGCGCCATCTGGGCGCGCGGCAGCAACTACAAGGCCAGCTTCGACGACCAGGGCTGGAGCTTCATCGCCCAGCCGCTGCACGAAGCACCCGGCGTGGAGCCGATCCACTTCCAGCTCGCCGGCGCTCGCGTCGGCACCAAGGTGCTCGGCGTCAGCAACGTGATGCCGACCCGCAATGACCACCGCCTCCAGTACATGCACGGCGACGTGGTCGAAGCGATCGACGTCAGCGGTCGCGGAGTCGAGCAGAGCTTCACCTTCGCCAGCCTGCCACAGCGCGGCGAACTGGTGCTGACTCTCGACATCAAGACCGACCTCGCCGGCCAGATGTCCGGCGGCAACCTGGTGTTCAGCAGCGCCTACGACAACGTCAGCTACAGCCAGGCGGTCGCGATCGACGCCAACGGCGATCGTGTCGCCGCCGAGACCACGCTGGCCAACGGCCAGATCACGATCCGCGTGCCCGCGAACTTCGTCGAACAAGCCCAGCTGCCGCTGGTGATCGACCCGCGGATCGTCGGGCAAACCGTCCACACCGACGCCACCCACGACCTCGGCAACCCCGATGTCGCCTGGGACGAATCGAGCGGCACCTGGGGCGTCGTGTTCCAGCAGTTCTTCGCCGTCGGTGACTGGGACTGCTACGTGCAGCGCCTGGACAACGCCCTGAACCTGGTCGGCGGCGTCACCACGATCGACTTCACCGGCAACGCCTGGCAGCGGCCGCGCATCGCCAACCTCAACCAGTACGACAAGTTCATGGTCGTGGCCGAAGTGCGCATCGGCGCCAACCCGGTCAAGGTCTCGGGCCGCATCATGGACAACGCCGGCGTCACGACGACCGCCCAGTTCGACATCGCCACGAGCGGCGTCGACGAGCTGAACCCCGACATCGGCGGCGATCCGACCACGGCCCCGCCGACCTACTTCACGGTCGTGTGGGAACACGCCTTCAGCGCCACCGACCATGACATCTACGCCCGCCAGATCGACAACGCCGGCGCCCTCCGCCCCGGTCCGATCTTCATCCAGACCAACACCACGTTCCAATCGCACCCGTCGATCTCCAAGTCGGACGGCGCGGCGCCGTTCGGCACGCAACGCTACACGATCGTCTACCAGCAGACCTTCGGCCCGACCGACGAGGACATCTACGGTGCGATGCTGACCTGGGACGGCGTGATCGTGACGGTGGGCGGCTCCAACACGTTCCTGATCGACTTCTCGAGCCAAAACGACACCTGGCCGCAGGCCAGCAGTCCGACCCTCACCCGTCCGGCCGGCAACCGCCAGATCCTGACCGCCTACGAACGGACCACGATCAACAACGGCGACATCCAGTCGACCTGCATCGACGAGACAGGGGCCATCCTGGCGCGTGCGGACATCCAGACCCTGGAGAACAACGCCACCAGACAAGGCTGGCCGCAGTTCCTGCCCAGCGTCGACTCCGATGGCGCGCGCTTCGTGGTCGGCTACCACGAACTCTTCAACGGCGCCGGCGGCGACCTCGACACGCGCGTGTCGCTGATCGCGCTGGTGGGCGGCGCCCTGGTCGCGCAGGAGGCCGGCGTTTTCCTGGCCTTCAGCACCAACCCGGAGTTCAACATCCAGGTCGCGTCCCAGTACAGCGGCAATGCCGCCTACAGCTTCCAGTACAACACGGTCAACGACCGTGACGGCCCCGGCGGCGCGTTCTTCATCGACGCCTGGCGCTACAACGGCCTCGCCCCTGGTGGCATCTCCACCCGCGCGACGCAGTGCGGCACGCTGACGATGAGCACCAGCGGCACGGCGGTGATCGGTGACACCATCCAGTTCACCGTCAACTCCGGGCCGTTCCTGGCCGGTGTGGTCGCCGGTTTCCCGGCCACCCTGCCGATCGCGCCGTGCCCGCTGTGCACGCTGGGCGTCAACGGCAACGGGCTGGTCGCCAACCCGTTCAACCTGACGATTCCGTTGGACCCGCAGTTCGTGGGCGTGACGGTCTCGATCCAGGGCTTCGACTTCGCGTTCACCGGGCCATGCCTGAACGCGATCAGCCTCACCGACACGGTCGACGTCACCGTCAGGTGATATCGCCGATGCGGTGACTGCCATGGGCCGTGGCGGCAGCGATGCCGCCGCGGCCCATCGCATTTCTACTGGCCGAGCCGCCGGCGCAGCTCGGCGTTGTCCGGATGGCGCGCGAGACCGCGTTGCCAGATGTCACGCGCCTTCTGCGCGTTGCCGCCCTGTTCGAGCAGGTTGCCGTAGAACACGTAGGTCTGCGCCTGCTCGGGCTGCACCGGCATGTTGTCCTGCTGGTTGACCAGCCGGTCGAACTGCGCCAGCGCATCCTTGTTCTTGCCGAGGAACGGCGGCCAGAACGTGTAGCCGACGGCCTTGCTGAAGCGCGCCTGCCAGTGGTTGTCGTCGAGTTCGAGCACGCGGTCGTAGACGCCGTCGACCTTCATGCCGAGTGTCGGCCCCTTCGACTGATCCATCTGCAGCCAGGCGACGTAGGCGTTGGCCAGATCCATGTGCGCGCCCGGATCGTCCGGGTTGGCCTTGGCATTGGCCTCGAACAGCTTCACCAGCTCGTCCATCTTGCCGGCGGCGAAGATCCGCCGCCACGCGTCGGGGTTGTTCCAGAAGTTGCTGCCCTTGCCGTGCAGCTCGGTGAACGCGGCCTGCAGGTCGACCGCCGGCGGTTCGAAGGCCTTGTAGTCGCCGGCGTCCGCCGTCAGCCCGCGGGCGCGTTGCAGCATGTAGCGTTGCATCGCCGCGTCAATCTGCTCGTCGCCGAGCGTCGGCACCGCGGCGCGCTCGGCGCCCGGATTGGCGGTGATGCCGCGGCTCGCGAGGTCCAGTTGCAGCCGCTGCAGCGCCTCGTCGAGCCGGTGCACCGCGGCACGGAACTCCTCGGCGCTGACCCCGTTCGGCTCGGGTGCGGCGACCTGCGCCGGCCGCAGCAACAAGGTGACGCCGGTGGCACCGGCAAGGGACAGCAGGACCGCGACGGCGACGATGGCTGGGGTTTGCATGGCTTGCGCGGCGAGGCGGTAACGGACCGGAGCGCGAGTATTCTGCCCAGGCGACGGCGGCAGCGCGAGCCGGCGGCCAGAGGCACCGCCGATCAGCTGCGGCACGGGCAGCAGGTGGCCGGCCGCATCTGCGCCATGTCGCCGGTGCGGCCGCTGCATTACCGTCCATGGGTCAGCACGTGGCACCCTAGGCACCCCACCTCCCAAAGCCGGAGCCTCGCAACCATGGTCGGACCCAGCAAGCCTGCAAGTGCGGGCGAAGCCGTCGCACTGCAGATCTACCGCGACGAGATGAAGAACAACTTCCGGCGCACCTTCACCGGCGCCACTTTCCTGCCGCGCGCCGAGCAGGTCGCCGGCGCCGCCGGGGACGCCACCGACCAGGTGGTCGAAGTGGTCGACACGATCTGCGGCGAGATCGTGCAGTCCAAGGGCTACGCCGCGTTCAAGCAGGGGGTCACCGCGGTCGCCCAGCCGGGCCCGTTCGTGTGGGACGTGCTGAAGAAGGTGTCCGGCCTCGACAGTTCGTCGGAGATCCTGACGGCGATCGGACCGCACACGCTGACCGGCTTGTTCGCGGCGATCGTGCCGTTCTACGGCGTGATCGGCGCCGGCGTCGAGGCCACCAAGAAGTTCTACAAGGCGGTCCAGGATCTGCGCACCTCGTGGCAGGCGCAGGAGGCGCTGCCGGCGGTGCAGTCGGGCGCGCCGGCGGCGGCGCTGGGCGCGGTCGGCACGCTGCTCAAACGCCGGTCCAACGACCAGTTCGCCGAGGGCGCGATCAAGACCGTCGAGGCGACCGTCAACGGTGCGTTGATCGGCACCGGCTACGGCGGCGTCGCCACCGCCGGCGTGTCGCTCGGCGCCAAGATCGGCACCCTGGTGGTGATCGTGCGCCGCCGCGTGCTCGAGTACAAGGAAGTGCAGAAGGGCAAGCAGGTGCTGCAGCGGCCCGACGATCTGTCGCCCAAGGTGTTCGAAGTCTGCCCGCTGCTCGGCTGCTACCTGCTGACCAACTCGACCAGCAGCAACATCGTGATGAGCTGCTTCGCCCAGGGCGCGATGACCGCCAACTGGATGACCGAGGTCGAGAAGAACAAGCGCGCGATCGATCCGCTGATCGACGGCGCCCGCAGCTTCATCAAGGATTCGATCTGGGAGCTCAAGGGCCCGGCGATCACCACGCTCGCCACTGCCGGCGATTCACGGCCGTGGATCGAGCGCTTCTGGCTGGCGCGCTTCGGCGCGATCAACAAGGGCTACCGCGTGATCACCACCGGCAAGCAGGTGGCCGACAAGGGTTCGGCGGTCAAGGACGCGGCGATGGACACGCTGCGCACCGCCTACCGCAAGGCGCTGGAGCTGATGCTCAAGGGCCGCGAGGATTTCGCCTAGGCCCGACCGACCGGGACGAGCTGGCCCCCGCGGCGGCCGGCTGCCGCCTGCACTGGCTCGGACTGGCCAGCCGATCTGTACCGTTCCTTCTGCAGTGTCCGGCGCGGCGTGGGTCACGCTACCATCCCTGCCTTTCGGCAAGCTGTGCCGAACGGCCCTGCCAACCTCGTTCCGATCGGAGACCACCATGCGTTGCCTGCTGCTCCCCGCCACGATCCTCTGCGCGACCTGCCTGCAAGCCCAGGGCGAGCCGCTGCATTTCAACAAGGGCAAGGAGCTGGCGCTCGGCGCGCCGCAGTCGTTCGACTACCTGTCGGTCGACACTGCTTCGCGGCGCCTGATGGTCGCGCACGGCACCCGCATCGACCTGTTCGACCTCGACAAGGGCGAGAAGGCCGGCAGCGTCGACGGGCTCGAAGGCGCGCACGGTGCCGTGTTGGTGCCCGAGTTGAAGCGCGGCTTCGCCACTTCGGGGCGCAAGGACAAGTGCGTCGTGTTCGACGCCGCTTCGTACAAGATCGAGAAGGAGATCCCGACCGGCGGCGGGCCGGACGCGCTGCTGTACGTGACGGCGACCAAGGAGGTGTGGACCATGAACCACCGCGGCGGCTCGATCACCTGCATCGACGCCAGCTCGCTCGAGACCAAGGCCACGATCGAGATCGGCGGCACGCTCGAGTTCGCGGTCGAATGGCCGGCCAAGGGCCGCGTGTTCGTCAACGTCGAGGACAAGAACTTCATCGCCGAGATCGACGCCGTGAAGCACACGCTGCTGAAGAAGCACGCGCTGTCGCCGGCCGAGGCGCCGACCGGGCTGGCGATCGACCAGAACAACGGCATCCTGTTCTGCGGCTGCGACAAGCTGCTGGCGGTCGTCGACGCGGCGACCGGCAAGGTGATCGCGACGCCGGCGATCGGCAGCCACTGCGATGCGGTGGCGTTCGACGTCGACCACCACCTGGCGTTCGCTTCCTGCGGCGACGGCACGACCACGGTGGTGCGCGAAGTCGACGCGCACACGTTCGAGGTCGCCGGCAAGATCGACACCGCGCCCGGCGGCAAGACCTGCACGCTCGATCCCAAGACGCACGCGCTGTGGATCGCCGCCGGCACGCGCGGCAAGGACGATGCGCGGCTGATCGAGTTCACGCCGGACGCCGGCAAGCCGGCGCCGAAGAAGTAGGCCGGCGCGCGGCTGCCGGCTCAGCCGGCTGCGATCTGCCGTTCGACCGCCTTGCTGTCGGCGGCCAGCCCCTGCCTGAGCTGCGCCGCGGTCGGATCGGGGAACACGTCCTCGGTGCCGTCGGCGAGCGCCTGCAGCACCGCCGCGGCCACGACGGTCGCCGACACCTTCGGCATGGTCACGTCGCGCGCCATGTAGGTGTCGATCGGCCCGGGATAGACGCCGACCACGCGCGTGCCCTGGCTCAGCAGTTCGCGCCGCTGCGCCTGCGTCAGGCTGTGGCCGGCCGCCTTCGACGCCGAGTAGGTCGCCCCGAGCGGAAAGCTGATCAGGCTGGCGATCGAGTTGATGTTGACCACTGCGCCGCCGCCGTTCCGGGCCAGCGTCGGCGCCAGCTCCCGCACCAGCCGCAGCGGCGCGAAGTAGTTGACCTCGATTTCCTCCCGCGCGCCCTGCTCGTCGCCATCGAGGGCCAGCGTGCCGGCGAAGCTGCCGGCGTTGTTGACCAGGATCGCCAGGTCGGGCACCTGCTGCGGCAGCGCGGCGATGGCCTTCTCGTCGGTGACGTCGAGTTCGATCGGCACCAGCCGCGGGCCGTGGCTGGCGACCAGGTCGTCGAGGTCGCTGCGGCGCCGCGCGGTGGCGTAGACCTTGCTCGCGCCGGCGGTCAGCAGGGCAGAGACCAGGGCGCGGCCGATGCCTTGCGGTCTGCTGGCGCCGGTGACGAGAGCGGCGCGGTTCCTGACGGTGGTCGATGCGGAGTGGGTCGATGCAGAGTGGCTGGTGGGTTTCATGGTCATGGGTCCTCTGGACGAAGTGAGCGGCGGATCTGGGTCGGGGAACGGCGACTTGCAAGGGCGCCCTGCCGCATGCGGCGGGCCGGTCGGCTACCATGCCGGCTCACCGCGGGAGTGACCATCCCATGCAGGGGCGACTCGAAGTTCCGGTTCCGTCCAGCACCCGCGCGCTCAGACTCCGCGCCGCGGCAATGGTCGCGTGGTCGCAATTGCTCTGCGTCCTGGCCATGGCCTTGGCGACCGCCGCGGCGCATGCGCAGACGGCGATCAAGGCGTGGGGATCGGAAGTATTCGACAGCACCTGGAACGAACAGGCCTTCGTCCAGATCGCCGCGGGTGGTGACAACACCGCGGCGCTCCGCCCCGACGGCTCGGTCGTCGTCTGCGGCGACAACAGCTTTGGCCAGTGCAACGTGCCCGCGCTGCCGGCGGGCACGACCGGTGTCGAGGTCGCGGCGGGTTTCGGCCACATGGTGGCACGCTGCTCGGACGGCTCCGTGATCGGCTGGGGCAAGAACGGCAACGGCCAGTGCAACGCGCCGGTGCTGCCCGCTGGCCTCACGAAGCGGCGCCGGCTCTCCGGCCGGTTCGAGGGCGCGAGGCATTCTCGCCTGCTGCCCGGTTACCTGCAGCTGGACCAGCGCTACCATGTGGCTCGACTCGTGGGACCCCAGGACGCATGCAACAGCTGCTCGAAGGTGTCTCGTGCGACAGGCGATCGATGCAACGCATTGTGGCGGCAAACGTCGCGTGGCCGCAGACCGCGCTCGTGCTGGCCCTCGCGTTGGTGACCGCGTCGCTGCGCGCGCAGTCGGAGGTGAAGGCATGGGGAGAACTGGTGGTCGACAGCAGCTGGAGCGAGGAGCCTTTCGCCAGGATCGCGGCCGGGGGCAACAACACGGTGGTGCGACGCACGGATGGCTCGGTCCTCGCATGGGGGGACAACTACCACGGCCAATGCCGCGTGCCCGCGCTGCCCGCAGGCATGACCTATGTCGAGATCGCGGCCGGTGGGTTGCACATCGTGGCCCGACGCTCGGACGGCATGGTCGTCGCCTGGGGTGACAACTCCTCCGGCCAGTGTGACGTGCCGGCGCTGCCACCGGCCACCAACTACGTCAGGGTCGCCGCGGGTGCGAGCCATACCGTGGCGTGGCGCTCCGATCTCGCCGTCGTCGCGTGGGGCCTCAACACCTCCGGCCAATGCAACGTGCCGGCGCCGCCCGCGGGCCAGATCCATGTCGCGCTCGCGGCCGGAGGTTCCCACACGGTGGCGCTCTGCTCGGATGGTTCCGTGGTCGCGTGGGGCAACAGAGGCTCCGGCAGATGCGATGTGCCGGTGCTCCCCCCCGGCCTCGTCTATGTCGAGGTCGCAGCCGGTGGCGCGCACACGGTGGCACGGCGGTCGGACGGTTCGGTCGTCGCCTGGGGTTCCAACTCGTCGGGCCAGTGCAACGTGCCGGCTCTGCCTCCTGGAACGACCTACGTCGAGGTTGCGGCTGGTGGCCAATACACGATGGCGCGACGCTCGGACGGCAGCGTGGCAGTCTGGGGCAGCACCCTCAATGGCCTGGGCGATGTACCGCCCCTCCCCACCGGTCTGTTCTATGTCGAGGTCGCGGCCGGTGGCACCCATGCTGTCGCGCGGCGCTCGGACGGCACGGTCGTCGCCTGGGGCGACAACAGCCACGACCAGTGCAACGCGCCCGCCATGCCGCGAGGCACCGGCTACGCCGAGGTCTCTGCCGGATACCTCCACTCGCTGGTGCGCGGCACGGATGGTTCGGTCGTTGCCTGGGGCGACAACGTGTCCGGCGATTGCAATGTGCCGGCATTGCCCACGGGCAAGACCTACACCGGCATCGCCGCCGGACGTTTCTTTTCGCTGGCGCTCCGCTCCGACGGTTCGGTCCTCGCCTGGGGCAGCAACAGTGCCGGCCAGTGCACCGTCCCGGCCCTGCCCGCCGGCCGCACCGGCGTCGGCATCGCCGCCGGGTATTCCCACGCGGCGGCGCTGTGCTCGGATGGTTCCGTCCTCGCCTGGGGCAACAACAGTGACGGCCAGTGCAGCGTCCCGGCTCTGCCCGCCGGCCTCGGTTACGTCGGCATCGCGGCGGGCCTGGTCCACACGGTGGCGCTGCGCTCGGACGGTTCTGTCGTCGCCTGGGGCCAGGACGGCTATGGCCAGTGCACCGTCCCGGCTCTGCCGGCCGACCTCGTCTATGTCGAGGTCGCGGCCGGATTGCTCCATTGCGTGGCGCGGCGTTCGGACGGTTCGGTCGTCGCCTGGGGTTACAACGGCGAAGGGGAATGCGATGTGCCCGCATTGCCGGCAGGCCTCACCTATGTCGGTGTCGCCGCTGGCCGGGGCCACACGGTGGCCCGACGTTCGGATGGTTCGGTCGTCGCCTGGGGTACCAATTTCAGCGGCCAATGCAGCGTGCCCGAGCTGCCTTTCGGCCGTGCCTGCCGGCAGGTCAGCGCCGCATCGAATCACACTTTCGTCCGCCTGGGCGCCGAGAGTTCCTATGTGACCTTTGGCAATGGCTGCGCCGGCAGCAGGCCGATCACCAGCCTCGTGCCGCTCGACACACCGCGGATCGGTGCGACTTTGCAGGTGCGCCTCGACCATCTGCCGGTGAACGCCGCGTTCCTGTTCGCCGGTTTCAGCAACACGGCTTCAGGGTCCGGTCCCCTGCCGTTCGACCTCACGGTACTCGGCATGCCCGGCTGCTTCGCCCGCGTGAGCAACGACTTCATGGCACTCGTGCTCGGCAGCAGCGGCATCGCCAGCCATCGCTTGGCGATCCCGGACGACCCGGCGCTCGTCGGCGTGCGCTTCTTCCAGCAGGCGCTGGTGCTCGATCCCGCGGCCGGCAATGCGCTCGGCGCGGTGATGTCGGATGCCGCCGCGGCGGTGGTCGGGAATTGACTCGAACATTCGCGGGCCGGCCCGACCGTAGGGCAATTGGCCCTGCGCGATCGACAACTGAGCGGCTCCGGCCGCGGCAGTGCCTCGGGAGCTGTGTCACTCCTCGACCTTGGCGAGGCTCCTATGACCCGATCACTGCAGCCGCCGCGTCCGACACGACCGCGCCGGCCGCATTGCCCGCAGCTGGATCCATGACCAGCGCCTGCTCGTAGAAAACGAATCCCGCCAGGTTCGACAAGCCGGGAATCGGCACGCTGTGGATGACAGTACCCGAAATCCCCACCAACATTAGCGCGCTGTCGACACTGATGCGCAATCTGCAGTTGGGCATGCCGAAGCTGCCAACGTCCAGCGGAAGGGGACCGAGAACCGAGATCAGGTTGCTGAAACCCAACGCCACGATCGCCGTCGACTGCGGTAAGTGGTCCAACTGAACCAGCAGACTCTGGCCCAGCCGCGGCAGGTGAAGGCTGGTCAACGTCGCCGTTGGCAGGCTACCCGGGCAACCAGAGCCGAACCTCTCATACGAGCCGGAATCCACCAGGGCAGCCGTATGGAGCAAACCCGCCGCCACCTCGACGTAGCTCAGCCCAGCTGGTAGCGCCGGCACGCTGCACTGGCCACTAGTGTTGCTGCCCCATGCCACTACCGTCCCGTCGCTACGACGCGCCACTGTGTGGACATTTCCAGGAGGCGACAGTCTACTCAGGTAGCCACCCGTCGCCACCTCGACGTAGCTCAGCCCAGCAGGCAGCGCCAGCACGTTGCTCTCGCCGGTGCTGTTGTCACCCCAGGCCACCACCGTCCCGTCGCTACGACGCGCCACCGTGTGGGCAGGACCGGCCGCGACCTCGACGTAGCCCACTCCAGCAGGCAACGCCGGCACGTTGCACTGGCCAGCGTTGTTGGCGCCCCACGCCACGACCGTCCCGTCGCTGCGACGCGCCACCGTGTGGGTGCCACCCGCCGCCACCTCGACATAGCTCAGCCCGGCTGGCAGCGCCGGCACGTTGCACTGCCCCCAGCCGTTGGCGCCCCAGGCCACCACCGTCCCGTCGCTACGACGCGCCACCATGTGGTAGCCACCCGTCGCCACCTCGACGTAGCTCAACCCAGGAGGCAACGCCAGCACGTTGCACTGGCCATAGCTGTTGTCGCCCCAGGCCACTACCGTACCGTCGCTGCGACGCGCCACCGTGTGGGAGTTCGCAGCCGCCACCTCGACGTAGCTGAGCCCAGCAGGTAGCGCCGGCACGTCGCACTGGCCATATGCGTTGCTGCCCCAGGCCATCACCGTCCCGTCGCTACGACGCGCCACCGTGTGGTAATAACCCGCCGCTACCTCGACGTAGCTCAGCCCAGCTGGCAGCGCCGGCACGTTGCATTGGCCAGAGCTGTTGTCGCCCCAGAGCACCACCGTCCCGTCGCTGCGACGCGTCACCGTGTGGCCGCCGAAAGGATTGGCACTGGCCGCGACCCCGACGTAGCTCAGCCCGGCTGGCAGCGCCGGCACGTTGCATTGGCCATAGCTGTTGTCGCCCCAAGCCACGACCGTCCCGTCGCTGCGACGCGCCACCGTGTAGTTGCCACCCGCCGACACCTCGACGTAGCTCAGCCCAGGAGGCGGCGCCAGCACGTTGCACTGGCCAGCGCTGTTGTCGCCCCAGGCCACCACCGTCCCATCGCTGCGACGCGCCACCGTGTGGTAGCCACCCGCGGCCACCTCGACGTAGCTCAGCCCAGCCGGCAGCGCCAGCACGTTGCACTGCCCATTGCTGTTGTCGCCCCAGGCCACCACCGTCCCATCGCTACGACGCGCCACTGTGTAGAGGTAACCCGCCGACACCTCGACGTAGCTCAGCCCGGTTGGCAGCGCCGGCACGTTGCACTCGCCCGAGCTGTTGCGGCCCCAGGCCACCACCGTCCCGTCGCTGCGACGCGCAACCGTGTGGAGCCAACCCGCCGACACCTCGACGTAGATCAGCCCGGTTGGCAGCGCCGGCACGTTGCACTCGCCATGGCTGTTGTCGCCCCAGGCCACCACCGTCCCGTCGCTGCGGCGCGCCACCGTGTGGAAGCCACCCGCCGCCACCTCGACGTAGCTCAGCCCAGCTGGCAGCGCCAGCACGTTGCACTGGCCAGCTCCGCCGTGGCCCCAGGCCACCACCGTCCCGTCGCTGCGACGCGCCACCGTGTGGAAGCCACCCGCCGCCACCTCGACGTAGCTGTCGCTGTGCCAGGCGGAGTTGCCAACTTGGTCGCCCCACGTCACCACGTCTTGCGCCACCACCGCCGACGCAAGCTGCAGTACCAACGCCGCCAGCAGCGGGGCACGCCCGATCGAACAATGGACATCCGTCTGGTGCTTGTTCCGAGTCGTCATGGCCGCTGATCTCCTGGCTGGCCTTTGCAGCCCAAGACCACGCATTTGCATTCCGCCGCTGCCCGCTGTCAAGGGGTGCGGCCTCATGCAATCATGGACCAGCACCCTCAATCCAGGGAACGCAGGTACGCCGTCAGCGCGGCGACATCTTCCGACCCGTGCTTCTTGCCGAACGCCGGCATCTCGCCCTCGACACCGCGCGTGATCACGCGGGCGATGTAGCGATCGCTGACCTGCAGGCCGTGCAGGTCCGGGCCCTCGTCACCGCGCGCGTCCGCGGCGTGGCAATGCGCGCAGCTCTTCAAGAACAGTTCGCGCCCGCGCGCGAGCAGCACTGGGCTGTCCGACCTGCGTTCCTCGAGCCAGCGCTCTTCGGTCGGCTCCTGGTGTGAGGCGCCGCCGGCCGTGTGCCGCAGAACGGCGGCCGAAGCCAGGGCGACGCCAACAGCAAGGCCGCCGGCGGTGACCGCAGCCCAGAACGCGCGCCACGCGAGACTGATCGTCATGGTCACCTCAGGCTGCGAGCAGCAGTTCCCCGCCCCAGAAGCCCGCCGCCAGGACCATGGTCGTCGCTGCCACGGCGACCGCCAGGTAGCAGGCGAGCATCCGTCGCGTTGCGCGAGAACGGATGCACAGCCGCCACGTCCCCAGCGCGACGATCAGGCCGAACGCGGGCCAGACGAACAGATGGTGGTAGCGCAGAGCACCGTGACCGACGACGTCGCCTTTGGTCAGCATCAGTCCGGAAGCGACCGCCGCGGCGCTGCCGAGCGCGCCGAGAACCATCGTGCACGCGCCAGCAGCATGCAGCCCCCACGCTCCGGCCCGCGCGCCAAGGCACAGCCCCGCGCCGTCGAGCGCGAACGAACAGCTGGTCAGGGCGATCGGGAAGTGCGTCATCGCGCCATGCACCTTGGCCCACAGCACCGGGTCCACGGCGGCCTCAGTTGCCGGCCAACGTCGCGTCGACGATGGCCAGCTTGCCGCTGTTCTCGACGTGGCGGACGTTGGTGAGGCCGAGGAACGAACGCAGCTGGTCCGCTCCGACGAGCATCGGGCCCGGCTTCTCGGCCTTGCCGGCCTCCGGCTGCGGGAACGCGGTGGAGCGCGCGGAGTGGAAGGTGATGTTGCCCTCGACCTTCTGCACGATCTGGTGGATGTGGCCGTTGAGTACCGTGACCGAGCCGAAGCGCTTGAGCAGCTCGAGCGCCCTGGCGCCGTCGGCGGTGCCCCAGCCCCACTTCTCGTGCACCGTCCACAGCGGCACGTGCGCGAACACGACGACCGGCGTCTCCGCCGACAGCGGCGCCAGGTCCTTCGCCAGCCAGGCCAGCTGGTCCTTCCCCAGCACGCCGAGTCCGCCCTCGCTCATGCCGAGCACGTTGACCAGGCCGACGAAGTGCACGCCGTTCTGCTCGAAGCTGAACCAGCCCGAGCCCACCGTTCCCTTGGCGAACCGCTCACGGAAGCGCGCACCTTCGTCGTCGAGGACGTCGTGCTCGCCCGGCACGTAGAACACCTGCTTGGTGCGGCACTCCTTTAGCACCTGCTCGAGCGCGTCGAATTCCTTCGCCGCCGACAGGTGCGTGAGATCGCCGGTGTGCAGGATGAAGGCCGGCGCCTCCGGCAGGGCGTTGATGCGCGCGATCGTCTCCCGCAGCGTCGCCACGACATCCGGATTCGCCGCCTTCTTGAAGCCCATGTGCGTGTCGCTGATCTGCACGAAGTTCAGCGTGCTCGCCGCCAGCTCCTTCTTGGGCGCGGGGTCCTGACCGAGCAGGCGCGAAGAGAAGGTGCCGCCGCTGGCCGACCACAGCAGGCCGGTGCCGGCCCATGCCATGCATTGGAGGAAGCCGCGGCGCTCTACGCCGTTGGCCCTGCGTCCGCGGATGATGTCGTCGTTCATGTTGGTCGTGTTGGTGGATCCGGTGGAAGGCGGCGCCGGCGGTCCGCGTTGCGAGCCGTGCCGGCGCTCGGTCGGCTGCACTCCGGACCCGCCGCCGATATTCCGTCCCGCAGCCGGCGCAGGTTTTTTTCGTCGCCCTGGAACAAACGACCCCCGACCGGTGTGGTACCCCGGGTGGACTCTCCGGTGCCAGATGGACAGTCGACCTTCGAGACGGTGATCCAGCCGCATCTCGATGCGGCGTACAACCTCGCGCGATGGCTGCTGCGTCACCAGCAGGATGCCGAGGACGCGGTGCAGGAGGCGTGCCTGCGCGCCCACCGCTCGCTCGATCGCTTCCGTCCCGGTGACGGCCGACCCTGGCTCCTGACCATCGTGCGCAACGTCTGCTACTCGCACCTGCGTGCCAGCCGCCGGGCCGGCGACGTCCAGCCGTTCGACGACGAGCTGCACGGCACCACCAACGAACGGGCGCAGGTGGATGCGCTCGCCTTCCGCCAGGCCGACCAGGCCTTGCTCGAGCGGGCGATGGACCGGCTGACACCCGAGTACCGCGAAGTGATCGTGCTCTACGAACTGGAGAATCTCGCCTACCGCGACATCGCCGCCGTCGTCGCGATCCCCATCGGCACGGTGATGTCGCGCCTGTCGCGCGCGCGCAACCGCCTGCAAGCCGAGGTCATCGCCCTCGGCCGCGAGGAGTCAGCCCATGGACTGTGAAGCGACCCGGCGCCTCGTCGAAGCGGACGTCGACGGCGAACTCGACCTCGTGCGCCACCTGGAGATCGAGACGCATCTGGCAGGTTGCAGCGCCTGCGCCGGCCTCGCCGCCGCGCTGCGCGCGCGCCACGACGCACTGCGTGAACGGCTCGTCCGCCACCGGGCGCCGGCGCAGCTCGCGGCCCGGATCGCCGATGCGCTCGCCGTCCCGCGCCCCATGGCCACCGCTGCGGGCCGCCGGCCAGAGCGCTCGCGCCTGCTGGTGCTGCAGACGATCGCGATCGCCGCGCTGCTCGTCCTCGCCGTGACCCTCGGCTACCAGTGGGGCGCATCCCGCTCGCGGTCCGGCTCCCTGATCGCCGAAGCTGTCGCCCAGCATGTCCGTTCGCTGCAGGCCGATCACCTGACCGACGTTGCCTCGACCGACGAGCACACGGTCAAGCCCTGGTTCGCCGGCAAGCTCGCCTTCTCGCCGCCGGTGTTCGATCTCGCGGCCGCGGGTTTCCCGCTGATCGGCGGCCGCCTCGACCGACTCGACGATCACCCCGCGGCGGCGCTGGTGTTCCGCCGCCGGCAGCATGCGATCAACCTGTTCGTCTGGCTGCAGAACGACCGCCCGGCGCTGGCGGCTCGAGAGCAGCGTGACGGGTTCACGGCGCTGGCGTGGACGGCTCAGGGGCTCTGTTTCCTGGCGGTGTCCGAGATCGCGGCACCGGAGCTCACGGTGTTCGCCGAGGCCTTTCGTGCGCAGGCTCGTTGAGCGGACCGATTCCCCTTCCCCACACTCGCACATCGCGCAGGCCCCAACGGCATCACGGCTTCATCCGGATGCTGACGCTCAGGGTCAGAGCAGCTGGAACCGCAACAGCGCCGGAATGAGCGGGATCTTCCGCATCAGCTGATCGAGCACGATGCTGTACTTCGAGTCGCTGTTCTCGGTCAGCCCCGGAAAGTGCTGCTCCAGGTCCTTGATGATCGCGTCGCGGATCGCCCACATCTGCTTGCGTCGAGCTTCGTCGGCTTCCGTGTAGGCGATCTCGACCAAGCCCAGGTCGACCGACGAGAAACTGCCCTTGGCCCACAGCATCTCGGCGCTGCCCTCATCGACCGAAAACGAGAAGATGTTCTTTTCGTCCAGGTCCAGGTAGCCGCGGCTACGCGTCTGCTGGATCGTGAACACGTGGCGAAGCGAGTACGGGTTGATGTTGGCGTCGGTGTAGACGCGCTTGAAGTCCTCGCGTTGGGCGTGAGCGATCAAGCGGACCAGCGGGTGTGAGTCGTCGTTGATCCTGGTCCTGGTCCTGGTCTTGCTCTTGCCGCCGGCCTTGCTCTTCCGCTTCTTGCTGCCCTTCACCTCGTACTTCAGTTCGGTGCGCAGGTTGAACTGGCCGGGCGGCGTCACCTTCATCTGCACCAGCTCGCGACCGTTCTTCCGATCCTTGGCATCGGTGGTGTTGACGCGCTGACGATGCCGGGCACTGTCCTTTCCCCGGTAGAGATCGAGTCCCGGCGTGTCGTAGTAATCGTCGGTGAACACGCTGACGTCGGGCATCTTCTCGCCGGAGAGGTGCAGGTCCGGGAACTGCTCCTCGAGGATGTTGTCCTGACCGACGTAATTGCCCTTCAGGTACTGGTAGACGGCATCGGCCTGGCCGTCGGGAATCCGCAGCGTGATCTGGCTGTCGACGCGCGCCGAGTCGGTGCCATAGCCGTGCGCAGCATGCTGGTCCTGGTTGACCGAGAAGCTTGGCGCGCCACGGGCTTCGGCCCGGATCTCCGGGTAACAGCACCAACCGGCAAGAGCGGTGGCAGCGGCCAGCGCCAGCGGGGCAAGCACGATGATCAGGACTGCTCGACGCACTCCTGAACACCGTATCCCATGGCCTGTCGGCTGGCGACGCCCGCGCCTCATGGTGGCCGGCCTCCTGTCGAAGTCGCGCTGCTACCGCGCGCTGGCAGGCCTGGTGACGACCACTCCAGCCGCGGCCAACGGAATCGGCGCGGTCACCAACGCCGGCGTCGCCACCCTGCACTGACCATGCGCGCGCCGAGCATGGTCACCGCTCCGCGACCGCGCCGCGCAGCCATCCGTCGTAGGCGTCCGCGAGATCGCGGAGCGCCTGCCCACCGTCGCCGGTGAACGACGACCCGTGCATCAGCGCGAGCGTCCGCGGCTGCAGCTCGGCGAGTTTGCGCAGCGTCGGCGCCGTCATCGGCGTGTAGCAGCTGGCGCGGAACTTCTCTTCGGCGGCCTTCGCCGGAGCGACGATGTCGTTACGCGTCGAGGCCGGACCGTCGCCGCCGTGGGTGAACAGGTCGCCGCACAACAGCGTGCCGGTGGTCTCCTCGTGCAGGACGCGCGCTTCCCAGCAGTGCGGCACGTGCGGCGTGTCGAGGTGGCGCACGCGCCGGCCGCCGAGGTCGATGACCTGGTCGTGCTGCCACACGCGCGGCGGCCGGTCGGCCAGGTCGTTGAGCGACACCATGACCCCGACCTGGCCGTGTGCCACCTCGGCGCGGGGCGCCGCGGCGAGCCACTGGTTCATCGCGCCGCATTCGTCGGACTCGACGTGGCCGAACGTGATCCAGCGCAGGTCCGCGAGCGGCAGGATCCGCGCCAGCGCCGGCGCCACCAGCGGGAACATCGCGCGCGGGCCGGTGTGGAACAGCAGCGGCTCGCCGGCGCGGATCAGGAACTGGTTGAACGTGAGGCCGGCGTCGGGCGCGAACGTCGAGAAGCGGAAGATGCCGTCGGCGATCTCGTCGGTGCGCGTGTGCATCGACGCCACTATCTGCCGCGCAACGGTCGAAGCAAGTGCTGGTGCGCGTAGCTGCCCACAGCAAAGCCGCAGAGCAGACCTTGGATGTTCGCCGACATGAAGTGGATGCCGCCGTAGATGCGGCTCAGACCGCTCTCCCACGCCGCCTCGCTGAACCGGCGATAGCTGCGGACCACGCCGGGCAGGTCGTCGGAGCCGACCTGGAACGACACGCGATCGGTGCCGAACAGACCGCTCATGACTGCGGCGGCAGCACCGCTGAACGTGCTGTGCCCCGAGGTGTACTCGGGAAACGGCGGCGTCTCGAGCAGGGGCGCCCAGTCCGGGTCGGGTTGCGTCAACGCATTGCCATCCTGGTCGGCGAGCTGGATCGCGGTGATCGGTCGCCAGAGTCCGTACAGGTACTTGCAGTCCCACGAGGCGATCGCGGCATCTGCCATCGCGATGTCGAGCAGCGCGAACATGCGCGCGTTCTCCGCCAGTGTGCCTCGGCCGGTGTGCGCGACCTGCTGGGCGATCTGGTTCCAATGGCCGGGAGGCGTGGCGGTGTTCGGGCCATAGGCCCAGAAATGCGCGGTCTCGGTCTGTTCCGCACTGCGGAACGAACCGGTCCGGCCACCGAAGTACTGCACCTGCAGGACCTCGAAGCCATATTGGAAGGTGTTCAGGGCCGGCGGTGCCGGCGGGCGGAACTGGGAACCGCCCAGCAGGGCGAACGGTGTGACGTTGCCCCACTGCGGCAGCAGCGCCGGCCGGATCAGGCCACCGAACGACACGGTCGGTCGCCAGAGCCCCGGCAGGTTGGAACCGGGATAGCTGCCGGGAATGGCGGAGCCGTCGTTCGCGCGCGCCGCCAGGATCTGCTGCGCTGTCTGTTCACCCCAAAGGATGCCGTTGGTCTTGTCGGGACCGTCGGGGATCGTGCCGAGGATGGTCGCCTCCAGCGCGTCGAAGGTGGCACTCTGCGCCGGGTACACCGCGCGCAGCACGAAGTGGGCGGCGGCGGAAGCGGCGGCCACGGCCGAGGAGTGCGCGGGCGCGGCCGGGAACACGAGGTAGTGCTCGTAGCGCGGCTGGATGCCGTTGACCGCGTCGTGGATGCTGGCGTGCAGGATCGCGAGCGTACGCGAAGCTGGCGGCGGCGGCGTAACCGCAGTGCGGATGGCCGTCAGCGCGGCGGCGTTCCACTGCAGGACAGCGTCCTGGGCCGCGGCCAGCGCAGCGGTGAGGGCAATTGCGGAAGTCGTGATCACGAGACGAGTGCAGTTCATGGCGCAGGTTCCTTGGTGAAGCAATCGACGGATTCTGGTGCGGTGCGTCTGGATCAGGGCTTTCGCAAGTGCCGGTCTTGCGGTCGCCGAGCCATCCGAGCTCGATCGTCCTTCCGTCTGGCGCACGCCACCAACAGCCCACTGAGGAGCCGCCGGCAGTGGCTCGTACGTAGCAGTACTTCCGAGGATACCCGACCATGGCATCTCGCAAGCGGGCCGGAGGCAGCAGCCGGGACTCGTGGTGGCAAAGACGGCGATGCCGAGTCTCCCGGCCATCCGTTCCGCCGTGTGCGTCCGCATGTTGCCGGCAGACAGGGCCCGTCGTCGGTCCAGCCCTGCGGCGAACCGGCGCTGGCGAAGTTCGTTGCGCTGAACGAGCGCTGCGACCGACGCGTCGCGGATGCAGCGGGTGTGAGGTCGAGGTCGCCCGCGTCATGCCGCACCGATCCGGACCGCGAGCGAAGAGCAGCGAACGGCATGACCGCTCGCTACATTGCGTTCAGAGGAATCGCCATGATCCGTCCCGGACTGCTCGCCGCGATGATCTCGCTCCAGCTGCAGGGCCAGGTCCACGGCCAGGAGCCCGGCGCTGCGGCTGCCACGGCACTGCCACCGCCGATCGTGCACTTCGAGACCGTCGGTCCGGCCGGCTGGGTCACGCAGATCCTGCCCACGACCCTGGGCGGGCTGCTCGAGTCCGAGGCCGGACGCAAGGTGTGGCAGCCGGCGGTGCAGCCGCTGCAGCAGGCGTGGCGGCAGTCGTTCCCCGACGACGCGCAGGGCAACGGCCAGAGCCGGCGGTTGCTCGACTACTCCGGTCGGATCCAGCTGTTCGTGTGGTCCGACTCCCCCGCCGCTGGCGGCCAGAAGGCCGTTCTCGCCGCCCTCGTGCTGGACGGCGATGGCACAACGGACCTCGCTGCCCTGGCCGCCGACCTCCAGCAGGTGCTCGAACGCCTGTCACCCGGCATCACCTTCCAGGAGCGCGACGTCATAGGCCAGCGACTGCAGGTCCTCGACGGCGGCAATGGTGCGCGGATCACCGCGCCGCAGCGCGATGGCAACCGGCTGCTGGTCGCATTCGCACAAGGCGGTGACCTCGGCGCAGCCTTTGGCCGCGCCCGCGCAGTACCGGCGCCGGCCGCGGGCGGCAGGGCCCGGCCTTTGGCACCCGTGTGCAGCATCCACGTCGACCTCGCCCAGGTCGTAGCCGCGAGCCTCGCCGGCGCCGAGAAGGCCGACGCGGACCGGCTGGTCGCCCTGGGGCTCGACAGCCTCGGCAGCCTGGGCTTCCAGGTGCAGGCGGCCGGACCACACGTGATGTTCGAGCTGTCGCAGACGTTCACCGGGCGGGCGCGCGGCCTGTTCGGCGGCCTGTTTCCCGAGGCCGCTGGTCTGCCGTCGCTGCTCGCTCTGGTGCAGAAGGACGCCGTGGCCTGGAAAGTCGGCAGGGTCGACCTCGCCGCCATCGCCGGGTCGGTGCTGGCGGCGGTTGCGGCCGGATCGGGCGAGCAGCTGGTCGAGGTGCGCGCCCGGCAGCGGCAGGATCTGGGCATCGATCTCGTCGACGACCTGCTTGCGCACACGAGCGGCGAGGCGCTGGTGCTGGGGCCGACGCCGGCGGCGCTCGAGGGGCATGCCGGCGGCGAGGCTCCGGGTTTCGTGCTCGCGCTGGGCCTGAAGGACGAAGCCGCGTTCCGGCGGTCGTTCGCGACGCTGATGCAGCGGTCCGCGCGTTGGCTCCGATGCATGGCGGCGACCGACCACGACGGGGTGATGATCTCGCGCTACAGCGGGGTGTTCCCAGGCGACACGTGGGTCGCGATCGGCCGCGGCATCGTCGTGCTCGCGGGCGGTGCTGCGGCCGAGGCCGGCATCGCCGCCGTGCTCGATGCGCAGAAGCAGCCGGTCACCGGCGCGCCGGCGCTGCCGCCGGAGTTCGACGCTCTCCGTCCGTTCGCGACGCCGGGAGCCAGCGGCGCCGCAGTCGTCGATTTGCCGGCGTTGCTGCTACTGCAGGCGCGCGGCGCGTTCGCGCTGCTCGAGCCGATGCTGCCCGACCCCCTGGCGGGCTTCGACTTCCGCGATGCCGACGGCGATGGCGTGCCGGATGCCGTGCAGGAGCTGATGCCGCTGCTGCAGCGGCATCAGCTCGACCGCGTGCGCGCGTTCAGCGGCTGCGCCGCTGGCCGCTGGGCGCTGCGGTTGCTCTGGTGAGCTCCGTGCCGCCAAGCCCGCCGCGGCAACCGCGCGCGGATCGCGAAGTCGCCGGCGGGTCGAGCGCGCACGGCCCGCAGACGCGGGCCGTGCACGACGTCGCCGCAAGGCGACCGGATCTCAGGGTGTCAGCCGGATCGTGCCGGCCTCGGACACTTCGAGCAGGTTGGTGCCGAACTCGAGGCTGGCATTCTGGAGGTGCACCTGCAGCCCGACCAGCGCCGGGTTGTTGGGGATTCCCAGATTGAAGGTCTGCAGGCCCGGTGCCTGGTTCGGTCCGAACACGCCCAACTGCAGGGTCACCGGTGCGCCACCGAGGTACACCGCGCCGACGGCGCCCGGCAGGAACACGGAAGCCGGAATCGGCGGTTCGATCACGCTGAGCGACCCCTGCAAGACCGAGATGCCGCCCAACGGCCAGCGGAACCACCGGTACCATTGGATCTGCACCTGCGGCACGAGGATGGAGACCAGCCAGATGCGCCGCCAGATGATCCTCGGCGGCGGCGGGAACCACTGGATGCTGACGGGGATCATCGCCGACAGGATGCACTTCGGCACCCAGACGACGACGAGGCGCGGGCACAGGATCCACAGGAAGGAGTTGGCGCCGACGAACTGCGACACATACATGCGCTGGGTAACGCCATTGCGCCAGGCGTTGCTGTCCCAGTCGGTGGAGCTCATGTCGGGAACCGCGACCGGGGCGGAGTAGAGGCCCGTCACCGGATCCCTGGTGATCATGTAGAAGTCGGTGCTGCCGACGGGCGCGGGAGCGCGCGTGCTGGAGAACCAGAGCGTATCCCCGTTGCCCTCGGGCAGCGGCGAGTGGTCGAAGGCGGTGCTGTTCGCAGGTGCGAACGGCGCCCCCGGATTGAACGGCGCCGCGATCGTCGGCCGCGTCGCCATCCAGACGTGGGTGCCGGCGGCGGTGCCCGAGGTGTAGAACAGGGTCAACCCGTCCTGGGTCGTGTGCGGATCGTCGTTGAAGATGCCCGCACCGTTGATCGGCGCGCCGATGTCGACCGGTGGTCCCCAGGGTGCTGCCGAGTTCGGCCGCTGGCTCAGGTAGATGTCGGATGGACCGACGCCGCCTGCACGCGTGCTGACGAACAGCAGGCGGAGGCCGTCGTAGCTGATGTCCGGCTCATAGTCGTCGTTCACGCTGTTCAGCTGCGTCAGGTTCACCGGCGTGGCCCACAGGCTGTCGACCGTGGGACGCCGCGTCTCGTAGAGGTCGTAGCCGCCGGCCGTGCCGGCCCGGTTCGACGCGAAAACCATGTACAGCTCGTCCTCCGTCAGCGACGGCGAGAAGTTGCTGGAGCCGGGCGCATTGAGCTCCGTGATCGGCGCGGCGCCGGTGAAGTAGGTGCCGGAAATCTGCGCGGCAGCCGGCGTGGACCATGCGAGCGTCATGCCGAGAATGACTGAGCCAGCGAGCAGACGGGCAAGGGCGGGAGCCAGTAACGGTGGTCTTGATACAACCATTTGCAGCCTCCTCTGGGATCCATGCGACGAGAGAAAGGAGTGGCCGCGGGGGCAGAGTGCCCTCGGGTCGAAACGGTAACGGGAGATCCCGAAGTGGAGACGACGAGCCGATCAGCCCGGAAGGTTCCGTGGGGTCCGAACGAATCTGGCCTTGCCGACGGGAGATGAAGCTCCAAGTCGTTGCCGTCGCGCCGACTGGGTTCGCGGTGTTGCGGCGACCGCTGCCACCGACTCCGACGCTCGATCGTCCTCGAGTTCCGTGCAAGCGTACAAGGCGGCAGGACGCCGCGAAGTCGGGCCGCGCCGGAGCTTACGGCGCGGCGGCGCCGGGTCGGAGACCAGCGGAGTGGTTGACGCGGGACAGTGCGGAGACGAGTGCCCTAGTCGTGCGCGTAGCTGGCCGGGTTCGACAGCTTGAAACCGCCGGCGAACGTCGCGCTGACCGCCTGTTGCGTGACCACGGTGGCGAGCAGCGCCGGGATGTTGGGCACCGGCACGCTGAACAGCAGGTGCTGCACCGGACCCTGGACCCCGACGCCCGCAACGAGGATCGCCGCCTGCCGGCCGGCGCCGATGTTCGCCACCTCGAAGAAGCCGGTGCCCACGTGCAGGCTGACGCCGGCGCCGCCGAGCACCGTGATCGCCTTCGTGATCATGACGCCCGAGTAGCTGCCGGGCCGCACACGCAGCACGTCGCCGTCCGCGGCGTTGGCGACCGCCGGCGGCAGGTCGAGGAACTGCGTGCCAGGCCCGTTGTTGG
>Ga0209488_10000408_pt1 | contig 35652 bp, 22 predicted proteins | sample Rivendell_Oct201_8_FD_188349 | JGI IMG/M metagenome (GOLD analysis project Ga0209488, IMG submission 188349) | Vadose zone soil microbial communities from the Eel River Critical Zone Observatory, Northern California, USA -... | ecosystem: Environmental > Terrestrial > Soil > Vadose zone >...
CGGTCTGCGTGTTGGTCGGCGTCCAGCTGAACGTGCCCGACGTATGGGCCGCGTTCGACGTGAACGTCGCACCCGTCGGAAGCGGAGCTCCCGTCAGGGTCGTGATCGCGTCGCCGTCCGGATCCGCCGCCGTCACCGTGAAGGTGATCAGCGTGTTCGAAGCGCCCGACGCCGTCGCCGGAGCCGTGACCACAGGAGCGCGGTCGGTGTTCGTGACCGTGATCGCCGTCGTCGCCGTGCCCGTCAAGGCGTTCGTCGCCGTGAAGGTCACGCTGTAGCTGCCCGCCTGCGTGAAGTTCGGCGTCCAGCTCAACGTGCCCGAGGTAAAGGACGCGTTCGCCGTGAACGTCGCGCCCGCCGTGATGGCCGTGCCCGCCGCCGTGAGGTTCGTGATCGCGTCACCGTCCGGATCGGCCGCCGTGGCGATAACCGTCAGCGGCGAGCCTTCCGCGACCGTGGCCGTCGCCGGCGCCGTAACCACCGGAGCCCGATCCACGTTGGTGACCGTGATCGCCGTCGTCGCCGTACCCGTGAGGGCGTTCGACGCCGTGAACGTCACGTTGTAGCTGCCCGCCTGGCTGAAGCTGGGCGTCCACGAGAAGGTGCCGGACGTGTTGCCCACGCCCGCCGTGAACGTCGCACCCGCAGGAAGCGGAGCGGCCGATAGGGTCGTGATCGGGTCGCCGTCCGGATCCGCCGCCGACACCGTGAAGGTGATCAGCGTGTTCTCCGCACCCGTAGCCGTCGCCGGAGCCGTAACCACCGGCGCGCGGTCGACGTTGGTGACCGTGATCGCCGTCGTCGCCGAACCCGAGAGGGCGTTCGTCGCCGTGAACGTCACGCTGTAGCTGCCCGCCTGCGTGAAGCTGGGCGTCCAGCTGAACGTGCCCGACGTGTTGCCCACGCCCGCCGTGAACGTCGCGCCCGCGGGAAGCGGGGCGGCCGACAGGGTCGTGATCGCGTCGCCGTCCGGATCGGATGCCGACACCGTGAAGGTGATCAGCGTGTTCTCCGCACCCGAAGCCGTCGCCGGCGCCGTAACCGTCGGAGCCCGGTCGACGTTGGTGACCGTGATCGAGGTCGTGGCCGAACCCGAGAGGGCGTTCGTCGCCGTGAAGGTCGCGCTGTAGCTGCCCGCCTGCGTGAAGCTCGGCGTCCAGCTCAGCGTGCCCGCCGTGTTGCCGGCGTTCTTCGTGAATACAGCGCCGGCCGTGATGGCCGTGCCGGTCGCCGTGAGGTTGGTGATCGCGTCACCATCCGGATCGGCCGCCGAGACGAGAACCGTCAAGGGCGAGCCTTCCGCGACCGTCGCCGTGGCCGGAGCCGTGACGACAGGAGCGCGGTCGACGTTCGTGATCGTGAGCGTCGTGGTCTGGGTGGCGGTGCCGTTGGTCGGCGTGAAGTTGTCATGGGCCGACCAGTTGATGGTGTACGTGCCGGCCTGCGCGAAGCTCGGCGTCCCGGAGAGCGTGATGCTGACCGGGGAAGCCGCGGGACCAGCCGAAGCCGCGCCGGTCAAGAACGGCGCGTTGTTGGTCTGGCTGAGCGTCACCTGCTGGCCAGCGTCCGCATCCGATGCCGTCCCGGTGATGGAGACGGGCGAATTCTCGGGAACGGTGGTCGCGCCAGTTACGCTGATGGTCGGATTGGCGTTGCCGGCGGCTACGAATGCGCCCGCGCCGTCGATGTCCGTCCAGTCCGTGCTGAACTTGTACGTGTTATCGAAGTCGAGGCCCGAGCAAGGCGTCCCGAACGACGTTGGGTCCGGCCCGAGGAGTCCGAAAGCCAGAAACGTCAGCGCCGGGCTCCCTGCCGTACCGGTAACGGGGACGGTAAACATCCGCTTGAGGCCGCCGGCCTCAGGGCTGCCCGTCGCTTGCCCGTACTTCAATTCGACGCCGTTCGCGCCGAACGGGGTTGATGCGATCGTGAATGTCGGCTGCTGGTTGGTCGGCGTGCCGAAGGAGACGGTCGCGCCGGAACCTGTTACGCCGATGACGACGGCGTACGAGTTCCACGTGCCAAGATCGCCGTCGCCCGTGTCGCAAATCGCGAGCGCGCCGTTCCTGTTGTGGTTCGTGTTCACCCAGACGTCCACGGTGGTCGGTGTGCCGTTCGCCTGCATGCGATCGGCTGCCGTCCAGACACCGTCACCATTGGTGTCCATGTACATGTACTGCGCGTGGGCCGTCTGTGCGAAACCAGCAATCGCCACGATCGCAAACGTGATCGTGAGAAGCCGTTTCAGCATGATGTTGAACCTCCGATGATCAATCTGGAACCGATGGATCCGAGGATTCGGCCCCCGGAGCGGGGCCACCCCCCTTGCCTGCGCCCGGTCTAGCCGGCGCGCCTTGCTTCACTGCTGCTCCACTGCGACTGCGTACTGCAACTGCCTACTGCGCCCCTCAACCATCACCCCCTTCCGTCTCTTTCGTGCGTCGTGCGTGTCTTCCGTTCTTGCTTGCTTACTTGAGCATTGTCAGCCGGACCGACTGCCGGGTTCCTCCGCTCTGGATCTGAGCGAAATACACTCCCGAGCCGAGCGGCTGGCCGTGGTCGCTCTTCCCGTTCCAGGCCACGCGGTACACGCCGGCCGACAGGCTCTTGTCGACCAGCGTCGCCAGGTGCCTCCCCTGGATGTCGAAGATGCGCACCGCGACCGGAGACTCCCTCGGAACGGAGAACTCGATCTTCGTGCTGGGATTGAACGGATTCGGGAACGCCTTCTTGATCGCGACGCGGTCTCCGGCGGGAACTCCGGCAACCGTCTCCACGCCGCTGATGGTGTAGACGTAGTAGACGCCGATATCGTCGAGGTACATCCCCTCGGTCAGATAGCCGAGGCGGAGCGGACCGGCGAAGCCGAAATCCGGGCTTTGCGTGGCTTTCTCGTCGCGGAGGCGGAACCCGAGCCGGATATACTTGGTGCCCGGCTGTACGCCCGTCCGGCCCGTGTCGTACGGATCGAAATTGGTGTAGGCCCCCTCGGTGCACGCCGCGCTGCTTCCCGAGAAGACGTACGGAGCGAGCGCGTTCCTCCAGGGAGTCCAGGTCACTCGGTCATTGGAGCCCTGGATCCAGAGGGACCAGTAGGTCCCGTAGTCGTAGGGCAGGTTGAGCCAGTTGTCGAATTGCACGCGGAGCGCTGTCGAGGCCGTGTTCGGGCTGAAGACCCCCTCGATATTCATGGGAGGCGTGCTCAGCATCGCGTCGGCTTGGTCGGGCACCAGACCAAAGCCGCTCCCCTGGAAAGGCACCCAGACGTTGGACGAGAGGAAGAAGCAGCTGGCCGGAACGGACGTGCCCGGAGCGTTCTCGATGTGCCACAGGGTCCCCGGATCGGGGGATGCGGTCACCCATTTCGAGGTGCCCGACTCCATGTCGTCCACGAAGCGCACGTTCGCGCCGTTCGCGGTGATCTTCACGTCGTCGATGCTGAAGCCGCTGAAGCCGACCGAGGAGTCGGCATTGGAGACGGACAGGTCGGAGCCGAAGAGGAACATGAGCGCGACCGGCTGGACCACCGTGGTGAACGAGTCCGGGATGCTGACGGAAGCGCTATTGCAGCTCGTGCCGAAATCGCCCGAGAACGACGCGAGCGTGTCCCACTTCGCGCTGGCGTTGCTCCCCCGGATCATCACCCAGCCCCAGTCGAACTCGAACTCGGTGCGGCAGCGGAACTTGAACGTGAGGTTGTTACCTACGGTCCCGTTCAGGGTGATCGGAACATTGGTCGTGAGCTTCTGCACCCAGTTGTTGTTGTACCCGTCTCCGAACGCGAGCCCGGTCTGCCCGCACCACCAGGCGTTGCCCACGCAGGATTGCGTGCCCGACACGATGTGCCAGGCGTTCGGCTGCCCCGCGCGGTAGTCGGTGACGCCCCACCCTGCCGTGCTCCCCTCGAGATCGTCGAAGAAGATCTGGTGGCGGATGGTGGTCTCGGCGACGGCGGTGGTGCCGCGGAACGGGGTGTACGTGAGCGGAAGACCGACGGAGAAAACTTCGGATATGTCCTTGACCACCGTCTTCTCCGCTGCGCGACCTGGGCAGGGGGCGGCGGCGAAAGCGGCGGCGAGGCCGGCGGCAGCAAACAAATTAAAGCGGTGATGGAAGCGCACGACGGGGACCTCGCTCGGTTGTCGGCCCTAAAGATGCGTGAGGCTGGTGCCGCCCGCCCTCATGTCGGACCAAGGTGACTGGGAATGAAAACGAGGCTGGAACCGGCGGCCACATGCCGCGGCTCTCGCCTCGTGGGTGATCTCGGAACGGCTAGGTGCGAAACGGGGAGATTTCGCCATGGCCTCTTCTGGACCAGTCAGTTGGGCCTGAGCCCTTTCGATGTCGCGTCGTGTTGTGCCTGGAGAGGGGTCTCCCAGGCCGAAACGCATTATACCATTACGCATTAGCGAGGTCAAGCTCCGATCCCGCATTCTGCCCTACGTGATCTCCCCCGCACCACCCGGTACATACCGTTAAATCAATTTATTTCAATAGATTGACCGTACGTGAGAGATATTCACCAGCCGCCTGTAAACGGAGGAAATAGACACCTGACGCGGCCGAGCGACCGGTGTCATCCATCCCGTTCCAGGTCACCGAATGGCTGCCCGCAGCCACGTAGCCGCTCAGGAGCGTGCGGACCAGCCGCCCGCGCGCGTCGTAGACGCGCAGCGTGGTGGAGGCGTCGCGCTTCAGCGTGAATTCCACCGTCGTGCGCGGATTGAACGGATTCGGATAGTTCTTCAGCAGCCGGGCCAGCGCCGGGGCCTGCACCGTTTCGACGGCCGTCACGAAGCCGAAGCCGATCTTGTAGAACGCTTCCTTGTTCTTGCCGATCGAGGCGGGATACCGCTCGTCGGTCCATGCGACGTACGTCTGTCCGATGCCGTCATGCGTGATCGCCGGGAAGTGCTGAACCGAATTCGTCGTGTCGGTCGCGGCGTAGACCAGCGGCACGTCCGCCCCCCAGACACCCCCCTTCCGCTCCTTGTAGAAGATATCGGGGTTCGAGGACCCGTTCCGCGAGTCGGTCCAGACCACGTAGGCGTTGTCCACGGGATCCGCGTCCACTTGCGGCTCGATCTGGGCGGTGGCCTGCACGGTCAGACGCGTGTCGGCCGCGTCCCATCCGGCCCCCGGAACGTATTCCTTGTAGTAGATCTCGTTGTTCCCGTCCCGATTGTCGCGCCAGACGAGGTGCAGGTGCCCGTCGTAGCTCGCGGTCAACGACGGCTGCGTGGCGATGCCGGTTGAGAAGACGATCTGTTGGTCCGCGGTCCAGCCGCTCCCGGGCACGAACTGCTTCCAGAAGAGCTCCTGCTTCGCTCCGACACGCGAGTCGGCCCAGACCACGTTCAGCACGCCGTTCCGGGTGGTCGCGACGCTGGGCAGGTTCGCGATCGAGGTGGGATCGATGACGAGAGGCTGCGACGGCCCCATGACTCGGGTGAGCGAGTTGTAGACGGCGTAGTAGAGGTCGTTGTCGCCGTCGGTCGCCTTTGGATACACGATGTAGACGTGCGAGGAATCGCCCACTGCCAGGACCGGCGCCGTCGCCGCGTTGAGCGAATCGTAGGGCGATACCTGGATCTCGGGGCCGAAGCCCAACCCGCCCCGCGGCTGGAACGTGCGGAAGAAGATCGTGTACGACTTGGGCTCCCCCACCGAGGGAATGGAGAACAGGCGCGAGTCCTGCCATGCGATGTAGATCCGCCCGCTGTCCTGGGCCGTGCCCGCGTCGCCGGCGCCCCAGTTTCGCGTCGCCAGCGAGGGGTACCTGGACGGGTTGTAAAAGCTGGTCACGCGGGTGATGGTCGGCGAGCCGAAGTTGTAGATGAACCGCCGGAAATAGATCTCGAAGTTATTGTCGCTCCCGACCTTGTTCCGGTTGTCGAAGAAGGCGATATAGAGGTTGTTGCTGTCGTCCACCACCATGGCGCGCTGGTTGTTGAGCGGGGTGAACGTGTCGTTCACGTCCCCCTCCGAGATGTCGAAGTCGTTCGTCCAGAAAGGCTGGGCCCGTGCCGGCCGCGGGCCGAGCGCCAGAGCCAGCGCGAGTGCGGCGAGCGCGAACCAGCGCTCCGATCGGTTCAGGAACGCCATGGGTAACCTCCGGGGGGGAGAGCCGGGACGGCTCACGGAAGGGTGACGAAGGACCTGCCCGGCACCGGGCGGCGACAGCCGGCCGGGACCGTTTTGAATTATTGGGTTCAAGCGCCCTCGATGCGAGTTCACGGATGTAGGCCACGGGGCGCGGACCACCCATGGGGAGGCCCGGCCATCGAGCTGGGATGAGTGGGATGATACCGCATGTGCCCGCCCTTCTCCAGTCCATTCGCGCCTGGGCGACCTGGACCGGAGAAGAGCGGGCGGGGGACCCGCAAGAGTCCCCCGCCCCTTACGCGCTACGCTATTCCTTGCTGCCCAGCGAGCTACTTCAGGAGCGAGAGCTTGAACACCGACTTGTCGGCTCCCGATTCCGTCTTGACGAAGTACATGCCCGAAGGCACCGGACGGCCGTTCATGTCCTTGCCGTTCCAGCGGACTTCGTAGGTTCCGGCGGTCGCGAACTCGTCCTTGAGCGTCTTCACCAGGCGCCCTTCGATCGAGTAGATGCGGACCGAGACGGGACCGTTGTTCTTCAGCGTCAAGGAGATCGCGGTTTCCGGATTGAACGGGTTCGGCGAAGCGAATGCCGACACCGCCGAGGCCGCGCCGCCCTTGATCTTGACGTTGACCTGACCCTGCACCGGGATCGAGCCCGTGGCGGCCGTGGTGCGGGCCGACATGACGAGCGTGATGGTGGTGCCGTTCGGGACGTTGCCCAGAAGGGTCCGCATCGCCACACGCGTGAAGGCGACGTCCATCTCGATCACGCCGTCGTTATCGATGTCGCCGATGTGCGCGGTCTTCGGATCCGCGGAAAGCTCGGACACCGTACCGGCGTTCGGATACGTCGTACGCAGCCTGATCGTGTTCGGATCGACATCAGAGGGCGGGCGGGTGTTGAACTCGAGGCCCATCGGCTGGGTGCCGCCGCCGCTGATCTTGAACTGTCCGCCGTACAGCTTCACCGTGACCTGCGCCGAGATCGTGGCGAGCACCTGGACGCTGGCGACGTCGTTGTCGGAGAGGGCCGGAGAGCCGTCGTCCGTGACGGTCAGCGTCGCGAGATAGCTGCCCGGGACGGTATAGACGTGGCTCGGCGTCGCGCCGGATCCCGTTCCACCGTCACCGAAGTCCCACGCATAGCTGAGGCTGTTGCCGTCCGGATCGGACGATCCCGAGCCATTGAACTGGATCGGGAGGCCCGCGCCGCCTTGGTACGGTCCGCCGGCCACCGCGACCGGAGGATTGTTGTTGGCGTTGACGGTGATCGTGATGGTCTCGCTGTCCGAGGCATGGCCGTCGCTCACCGTGAACGTAAGCGTGTAGGTGCCGGCATCCGACGGACTGGGCGTCCAGGAGAATTCGCCCGTCGACGTGTTGTACGTGGCGCCCGGAGGAAGCGACGGCGAGACCGAGTACGTCAGAATATCGTCGATCTGGTCGCCGTTGTCCGACGCGGTCGTTACGAAGTGCAGGTTCACGAACGCGTTCGCGGTCTTGTTGCCGATCGGATCGAGAACCGGCGGCGCATTGCCGCGACCCGAGACGTTTACCGTGAACGGGCCGTTGGAAGCGTCGCTGTTAACGGTGACCGTACCGGATGCGTCCACGCCCGAGGTGGGGGCGTAGGTGACGGTCATGGTCGTGCCGCCGCCGGCAGCGACAGTCGTGGAACCGAACGACGCCGAGAAGCTGGCGCTGGAAGTGGCTCCGCTGATGTGCAGGGCGGCGTCGCCCGTGTTGCTGACCGTGAACATGAAGCTGGACGAACTGCCGGTGTTCACGATTCCGTAGTCGTGCCCCAGCGGGCTGATGGAGATCACCGGCCCGCTGACGGCCGCTGCGCGTGCCGCTGCACCAGAGGCAAGCGCGATCTCCGACGAGTTCTTGCCCTGGCTGGCCGCGGCGATGCCGGGCACGAGCGCAAAGGTCAGAAGCCCGAGGAGAGCGACGAGTAGATAAGCTCGGTTGCGCATTTCTTGTCCTCCCTCAAACGAACCACAATTCATTGGACGCGGGTGCAAAGTGATGCTTCGTACTGCCTGTTCACAACCGAAACGGCCGGCTGCTCACCTCCTCTCGATCTGATCCTCAGATGTGATGTTCCATTCTTTCAAAAAATCGGATATCGGCGGCCCCCGACGGCGGGCCCTGTTTCATCGAACGATGTTCGACAGCTCGGCCTTCATCGCGTTCGCGCGCTGGGAGCCGGGATTGCGCGCCAGCGCTTCATCGATCAGCCGCGCCGCTTCGGCCTTGTCGCCGCGCTGGATGGCGAGCGCGGCCAGGTTGAGCAGCGGATCGACGAAGTCGCGGCGGCCGCCACCGGCCTCCGTGAAAGCGCGTTCCGCGCCGGCGGCGTCGCCCGCGCGCATCAGCGCGACGCCCAGATCGTTCCGGATCTCGGCGTAATACGGATTCTGCTCCAGCGCCAGCCGGAGCTCTCGGGTCGCCGCCGCCGTTCCCGCGGCTCCGAAGCGATCCTCGTTGGCAAGGTAGAGCCGGGCCAGCTCGTGCCGGGTCACTGGATCGCTGGGATTGGCCGCGATCGCGCTCCGGTAAAAGGACTCGGCTTCGGTCAGCCGGGCCGCACGGCCGGCGGGAGCGCTGGAGGCGGCGGATGCCGCGGCCGCCCCGGCCGCGCCGATCGCATAGCGGTCGTCCCAGGGCGCCAGGCGCGCCGCCTTCGCGTATTCGGAAAGGGCGGCGGGCGCGTTCCCGCGCCGGAGATCGTCACGGCCGGAGAGCGCGGACGATGCGGCAGCGGCGCTGACCAGGCTGAGGGAAGCCGCTCCCAGAGCGACCGCGATGCCCAGGGTCCCGAGCCATCCCATGCGACGGGGATTGGAGCCACCGGGCGCCGCCGCGACGAGGAGACCCGCGTTCGCCGCGAACACCGCGCCGTGCGCGACGAAGGAGAGGTTGTCCTCGAAGAGCGCGTGCGCCAGGAGGGCGGCGAGGGAGGCAAGGAGCCCGGCCGAGAGGAGACGGAGCTGGACCGGCGCGCCCGATCCAAGCGCCGCGAGTCCCCCGGCCAGGACCATCCCGGTGAACAGGAGGAACGCGGCGAGACCCAGGACGCCACGCTCACTCAGCGTTTCGAGGTAAAAGCCGTGAGCCTGATCGGCGGTGCGTCCGCCTTCGGCCTCCAGCCGCTTCATCGTCGCGCTCTTGGAACGGTCGAACGCTTCCCGGAAGGCCCCGACACCCCACCCGGTCACCGGGCGGGCCGCGACCGCGGCCAGGGCACCGGACCAGACCGCGCGGCGCATCGCTCCGCTCCCCTCACGCTCGGGATCGAACGGAAGGTTCCAGGCGGCGGTTCCGGACGGACGGGGGGCGATGCGGGCGGCGACGGACGGCAGGGCAGCGAGGACGGAGAGCGCGATCAGGATCGCGGCGACCGCGGCCAGGGCGGGCTCGGGCCGGAGCGCGGGCCATCGGAGGTAGAACGCCGCCAAGGTGAGGAGGCCGGCGCCGAGGCCGATCCAGGCTCCGCGCGAATACGTCGTGACGAGGGCAAAGGCGAGCAGAAGGACCGCGAGCAGAAGCACAACGCGCAGCACCCGATCGTGAGCCGCGAAGGCAAGGCCAATGGCCAGCGGGATCGAGGCGATCAGGTACCCGCCGAGGCGATTCGGCTGGCCGAAGGGACCCAGCGCGCGTCCCGTATAACTGCTCTCGCTGGGAATGAGATCGGGTCGGAAGTGCTGGGCGATGCCGACGAGGGCCACCGGCACGGCCGCCAGGACCTGAACGACGGCGGCCACGCGAATCCACCGGGCGCCGCGAATCAGGAGCGCCGCCGCGAGGAAAAGACCAAGCATCGCGAGTACGTTGAGCATGGCTTCGAGGCTTTTTCCCCGGTGTACCGACCACACCGCCGACAGCAAGGTCACTGCGGCTAGAAGAATTGCCGCCGTTGCCGCGCGAGCGCTCCATCGATTGAACGAAAGAGTGCCTCGCACGCTGGCGAATGCCACCGCCCCGAGAGCGGCCAGGCCCAGCACCCGAAACGCAAGCTGTCCCGACGGCTGCTCGGAATTTGACACCCAGGGCGTGAAACCCAACGTCGCGATCAGGGTAATAAGTGCAAAGAGGTTGGAGCCGTGTGCGCCGACAGCAGCGCTCGCCCTCGGGTGGGACGACGCCATCCTCCCTCCAGTGCGAAACTTGCCAGCCCTAAGTGCTCTCTGAGCGCGGATTTATTGCACGAACCAGTATAGCAACAGCACCACCGGGAGTCAACTAAAAAAGCTTTACAGTTGCGGTTGGTAGCGACTTGAGGCGTCACTGTCGTCACTTTTTTCGCTCCACGGGCCCGGACCCCTCCGGGAAACCCTGCAGAACCTCCCGCCCGACGTGCTCCCGGAAGGCGAACCAGCTGCCCAGCAGGATGAGCGGCAGGAGCTGAGTGGCGTGATAAAGGACCCCGTAGGCCAGCGCGTCCGAGCCCCCGATCCCCACCAGTCCAAGGCCAAGCACACAGGCCCCCTCCAGCACTCCGACGAACCCCGGAGACGATGGGACCATGATTCCCACGCAGATGATGAATGCGAGCACAAAGGGCTCCCACATCGGCAATTTCAGGCCGAGACCCGCCGCAACCATCTGGAAAACCGCGGTGTTGACCAGCCACATGACAAGGGTCAGGGCCGCCGAACGGGCGAGCACCTTGGGCTTTGCAATTGCCCGGATCCCTTCCCCGAAAGCGGGGATGGCCTTCCCCAACGCCCGCCGCGGGCGCTCGGGAAGCCGGCTCAATAACGGCCAGTCCGCCGCCCCGGCGTGCGATCCCCGGAGCCGGTGAAAGGCCACCAGGATTGCCGCCGCGGCCGCCGCGATCCCGATGGTCAGGAGACCGCTCCATCGAAACCAGTCCGGCAGGGGAGCAACGACAAGCGACAACGACCAAAAAACGCCCAGGGCCGCGAGGTCGAGGACCCGCTCGACCGCGACAGAGCCGAGGACGGTGGCGGTCGACATCCGCTCGGATCGGGACAGAGCATACGCCCGGACCAGCTCACCGAGTCGCGCGGGCAGGGTGTTGATGGCGAGAAAACCGATCATCGTGGCCGAGAACAGGCGGGCAAGGGGAGGGCGCCTGGACGGAGCTAAGAGCTCCCCCCACCGGATGGCGCGCAGCAGGTAGCCCACGACGGTCACCGCGCAGGCCGCCACGAACCAGACGGGGTCCGCGCTCCGGAGACGCCGCCAGGTGTCGGCCGCGTTGGTGGCGCGGAGAAGCAGGACGACCGCCGCCGCGCTCATCGCGAGCCCCAGGAGAGTCAGCCACACCCGGGCCCGGCTCATCGATTGGATTCTTGGGCGCGTCCCAGGTAGAGCGCGGCGAGAAGCGGGATCCACAGCTCGTGCGGCCCGACGAACGCGAACCCCTTGCCGCCGGCTCTCAGGGGGCGTTCGAGGACGTTCTTCTCCGGGCGATAGTGGCGAATCTGGTCGAAGGACGCGGCCAGGAAGCGGCTGGCGGGGTGGCCGAGATTCCGCACGGTGGAGAGCGCCTTCAGGAAGACCTCTGGCATCACGACCGCCGATCCGAAGTTCAGGACCACGCCGTCCTCCAGCTCCCGGAGGGCGGCCGCGAAGATCCGGAAATCGGCGTGCGTCGCCGTCCCGGTGGCCGCGGGATCGAAGGACGGATGCTGATGGATGGTGTCGGTGCCGATGGCGACGTGGACGGTCACCGGCAGGCCCCGGGTCACCCCTTGCGCGAGGAGGCTCAACGAGACGTGAGGCGCATCCGCGTCCACGATGAATTCTCCCAGCGCCTCGCCCATCCCCAGCCCTCGCTTCGCCCCCTCGTTCACCGCCTGGTTGAAGAGCACCGGCGTCTCCTCGACCAGCCCAAATTGCCCAGTCAGGAGGGTCTCCTCCACCGGCTCGGACGTGCTTCCAAAGAAGGCGATCTCGAAGTCGTGGATGGCGGCCGCGCCGTTCATGGCGATCGCTGATAAGGCCCCGGCTTCCATCAGGGAGATGAGGGGCCGCTGCACTCCGGTCTTCACGACGTGCCCGCCCAGCATCGCGACGGCGGGGCGGCCCGCCGCGCGGGCCAGGACCCAGCCCTGGAGCAGCTCGCGCAGGGCGCTTCCCGCGAGCAGGTCGGGGAGGAACTGGTCGAAGGAGCCGACCGGAGACGCCGGATCGGGCGCGGGGGCGAACTGCTCGATGCGGACCTTGGTGGGGCGCTTCGCCACCGAGATCGTGCGGACGCCGCGCAGGTCCAGCCGATCGTGGCGCTTCACCGGTTCCTCTCGAACGCCAGCCTCATGTCGGTGAGGCTGACCGAGATCGAGCCGACCGGAATCTTGCTCTTGACGAGGACGGGGATGCGCCGCCCGTCGTCGCTCAGCCAGACGAGGATGCTTCCCTTGGACTTGAACACGCCCTCGGACTTGAGCACGGGCTCCACGAGAATGCAATCGAACTTCCCCGCCGGAACCTCGATCCGCTCCCGCTTGTGCACGATCACCTGCATGTCGTAGGACTTCCGGTTGTCGTGCGTCGGGATGTTCAGGGTCGAGCCGATCTCGAGGGGAAGGGTGCGGACGTAGTAGAAGGCGGAGAGCACGTCCTGCACCCCGGCCGGCACGTCGAACGATTGCCCGCCCTCGTAGAGCGCCTTCCGCCGGGCCTGGTCGAATCGCACGTCCAGGTCCTGCTTGTAACCCCCCTCGCGCAGGTGCTTGGTGAAACGGCGCGTGACCAGGGACTCCGCGTCGATGTAGGACTCGGCGCGGTCGCGCACCTTGTAGAACTTGGAGACGAACGAGTTCGACTCGGTCTTGCTGACGATCCGGTAGACCCGGTGTCCGTCGACCGTGTGGAGGTTCTGGACCTGCATCAGGCTGGAGCCGCCGTTCAGCCCGTTCCAGTCGATCGAGAATTGGAAGTACTCCCCGATCCGCCACGGCACGCGCGCGAAGCGCTTCCGTTCCTCGGCGCTGATCCACGACCCGAATCCCGACGTGTCGCCGGCAGCGCCGCCGCTCCCCGTCGATTCGGACACGGCCGCGTTCGCGGGCGGCTCCGACGCGGCTGTCGGGGCGGCGACGGCGGCGGCGACGCCGCAGGCCAGCGCGAGGACGAGCGCGCCGGCCAGGGTCGGGCGGCGTTCCAACATCAGCGGCCGGTGTGCCCGAAGCCTCCCGGGCCCCGGACGGTGGCGGAGAGCGTCTCGGCGATCTCGAGGCGCGCCCGCGCCACCGGAGCGAGAACGAGCTGCGCGATCCGGTCTCCGTGCTTCACGACGTAAGGCTCGGTGCCCCAGTTCAGGAGGAGCACGGTGATCTCGCCGCGGTAGTCCGCGTCGATGGTCCCCGGCGCGTTCGGCACGCCGATGGCGTGGCGGAGCGCGAGACCGCTCCGCCCCCGGATCTGCCCCTCGTAACCCGCGGGGATTTCCACCTGGATTCCCGTGGGAACCGGCGCCACGCGGCCGGGATGGAGCACCAGCTCCCCTTCCACCGCCGCGAGCAGGTCCATGCCCGAGGCGTGCTCGGTCGCGTAGGCGGGAGCCCCGGCGGCGTGCGGGAGCAGTGTGACGCGCACCACGATCGCCGCGCTCACGCCACCTCCCGGCCGTCCAGGTCCGTGGCCGAGAACGCGCCGTGCTCGTTCGCTCCCAGCGCCACCAGGGAGAGGCGGCCCCGGTCGAGCATGCGCGCGGCCATGTCGCGGACGTCCTCGGCCGCGATCCCGTCGATCGTGCGCACCAGCTCGTCCACCGGAAGGAAGCGCCCGCTGTAGATGATCGAGCGCGCGATCCGGTGCATCCGGTTCGACGTGCTCTCCAGGCCCAGGAGGACGTTCCCCTTGAGCTGCGCCTTCGCCGACTGGAGCTCCTCGGGGGAGATCCCGTCGCGCACGATGCGGTCGAACTCCTCCAGCGTCAGGCGGACCGCTTTCCGGCCCTGCGACGGGTGGACGCTCATCGCCGCGCAGAAGATGCCGGCGTCCTCGTACGAGTCCGAGTAGGTGTAGACCGAGTAGGCCAGCCCTTCCTGCTCCCGCACCCGCTGGAAGAGGCGGGAGGACATGCCGCCCCCCAGGACCGTGGAGAGGAGGACCAGGGCGTAGCGGTCGGGATCCTCCTGGCGGACGCCGGGCGCCCCGATGCACAGGTACTGCTGCGCCAGATCGCGGACATGGTGCACCACCTCGCGCCCGCCGTTCTTGCCGGGCAGCGGCGCCGTCGCCGAGGGCGGGCCGGCCGGCGCTGCGTCGAAATGGCGCGCGACCAAGTCCACCACGCGCGGCCACGCGAACCGGCCCGCGATGGCCACGATCAGGTTGCCGGCCGTGTAGTGGCGCCGGTGATACGCCCGGAGCTGCTCGGGCGTGAACGAGGTGACGGTGGCCTCGGTCCCGAGAATCCGGTTCCCGAGCGGATGTCCGTTCCACACGACGTCCGCGAACAGGTCGTGCACGCAGTCGTCGGGAGTGTCCTCGTAGTTGTGGATCTCCTCGGCGACGACCTGCTTCTCCTTGGCCACGTCCGCCGGATCGAGCCGCGGCGCCAGGGCCACGTCGGCCAGCACGTCCACCGCCAGGTCCAGGTGCTCGTCGAGCGCGCGGGCATAGAAACAGGTCGACTCCCGCCCCGTGAACGCGTCCAGGTGCCCGCCCACGGACTCGAGGGAGAGGGCGATCTGGTAGGCGTCCCGGCGGCGGGATCCCTTGAAGACCATGTGCTCCAGGAAGTGCGACATGCCGCCCTCGGCGGCGGTCTCGTGGCGCGCGCCGACCTTCAGCCAGACGCCGATGGCTAGCGAGCGGACGGAGTCCATCTCCTCGCCGATCACCGTCAGCCCCGAAGGCAGAACGGTCCGATGGAAACGCCCGGGGTCGCTCATGGCCTAAAGGCCCCGCCCCCCCCGGAAACGGCGACGGAGGCCGTGGCCTCCGTCCCGCAACGCGAATCGAAGTCGATGTACGGGCGCGTCAACGCCGCGACGGCTCCGGCCGGCGCCGACCCCGGTCGCCGCCCCTTCCGCCGCCTCCGCCACCGCCGCGCCGCCCGTCCCCACCGCCCGAGGCACCGTCGTCCTCCGACGGCACGTAGCCCGGAAGGGCCTGCTTGCGGCTCAGCTTGATCTTCCCCTCGCGGTCGATCCCGATCACCTTGACCAGGACCGTGTCCCCCTCGTTGATGACGTCTTCCACCCGCTCCACTCGCTTGGGCTCCAGCTCGGAGATGTGGACCAGGCCGTCCTTGCCGGGGGAGATCTCCACGAAGGCGCCGAACGGCACCACGCGGCGAACCAGCCCCTGGTAGACGCGCCCGATCTCCGGGTCCTCGGTGATGCCGCGGATGATTTCCCGCGCGCGATCCCCGTCCGCGCCGCTGAAGGCCGCGATCCGGATCTCGCCGGTGTCCTCGATGTCGATCTGCGTGCCGGTCTCGGCGCTGATCTTCTTGATCATCTTGCCGCCGGGTCCGATGACCTCGCGGATCTTGTCGGGGTCGATCATCATGATGTAGATGCGCGGCGCGTACGGCGACAGCTCGGCGCGCGGCGCCTGGATGGCCGCATCCATCTTCCCCAGCACGAAGAGGCGGGCCTTCTTCGCCCGATCCAGCGCCTGGGCCATGAGGGCGTAGGAGACGCCCGCGATCTTGATGTCCATCTGGAGGGCCGTGATCCCGTCCTTGGTCCCGGCCACCTTGAAGTCCATGTCCCCCAGGTGATCCTCGACGCCCTGGATGTCGGTGAGGATCGCGAACTCCTCCCCTTCCTTCACCAGGCCCATCGCGACCCCGGCCACGTGCGTCTTGATCGGAACGCCCGCGTCCATCAGGGAGAGACTCCCGCCGCAGACCGTCGCCATCGATGAGCTGCCGTTCGACTCCAGGATGTCGGAGACGATCCGGATGGTGTACGGGAAGTCGACGTCGCTTGGGATCAACGGCTCCAGCGCCCGCTCTGCCAGGGCGCCGTGGCCGATCTCACGCCGTCCGGGACCCCGGAACGGCCGGACCTCGCCGACGCTGTAGGGCGGGAAGTTGTAGTGCAGCATGAAGCTCTTCCACGACTGCCCTTCCAGCTCCTCGACCCGCTGCTCATCCACCTTGGTGCCCAGGGTGGCGACCACCAGGGCCTGGGTCTGGCCGCGCGTGAAGAGCGACGAGCCGTGCGTGCGCGGCAGCGTGCCCACCTCGCAGTTGATCTGCCGGATGTCGTCGAAGCCGCGACCGTCGGGGCGCTTGTGCTCCTTGACGATCATCTGCCGGACGTCGTGCTCCTCCAGCTCGTTCAGCACCTTGCGCACCAGCTTGGTCGAGCCGGGATTCGTTGCCTCGAACTGGAGCACCGACTCCTGCATCAGCTTGTCCAGCGCGTCCTGGCGGGCGTGCTTCTCGGCGATGCGATTGGCCTGGCGCGTCTTCTCCGCGAACGCCGCCGTGATCTGCTTGACCAGGGCCTCGTCGCGCTCGGGGAGCGGGAACTTGCGCTTGGGCTTTCCGACGCGCTCGCGCAGCTCGTGCTGCAGCTTGTTCAGCTGGCGGATGGCGACGTGAGCGAACTCCAGCGCCTCCACGATCTGCGACTCCTGCACCTCGCGTGCGCCCGCCTCCACCATGACGATGTTCGAGTCGGTGGCCGCGACCACCAGGTCCAGCTCCGACTCGTCCAGCTCGGTGAAGGTCGGATTCAGGACCAGCTTCCCCTCGATCCGCCCGACCCGCACCGCCGAAACCGGCTCGGGGAACGGGATGTCCGAGATCATGAGCGCTGCCGACGCGCCGGTGACCCCGAGGATGTCGGAATCGTTCTGCTGATCCGCCGAGAGCACGGTGCACATGATCTGGATCTCGTTCCGGAAGCCGTCGGGAAACAGAGGCCGGAGCGGGCGGTCGATGAGGCGGCTGGAAAGGATCTCCTTTTCCGTCGGGCGCCCTTCGCGCTTGAAGAACCCGCCGGGAATGCGGCCCGCGGCGTACGTCTTCTCGCGATACTCGACGCTGAGCGGGAAAAAGTCCTTTTCGATCGGGTCCTTGCTGGCGACCGCCGCGCAAAGGATGACGGTCTCGCCGTACTGGACCCACGTGGAACCCGACGCCTGCCGGGCGACCTTGCCGACCTCGATGTGGTAGGTGCGGCCGCCAAGCTCAAGGCTTACTGATTCGGGCATTCTCTTCTCCTTTTGTACATGCGGCTGGCTCTCGGGACACGCGTGGCTGCCGGCGAACCATGGGCCGGTGCAGCTCGCAGAGGTGTCTTCGGGAGGAAGTACGGCGAGGTCCCGCTCACGCGGGGAGGAGCCTACTTGCGGAGGCCGAGCTCCTTGACCACTGCCCGGTAACGCTCGACCTTGGTGATTTTCAAATAGTCGAGCAGCCGTCGCCTTTGCCCTACCATCCGGAGCAGGCCACGGCGACTGTGATGGTCGCGCTTGTGGACCTTGAAATGCTCCGTAAGGTATTTGATGCGTTCCGTGAGCAGCGCGATCTGGACCTCCGCCGAGCCGGAATCCGACTCGTGGGTCTTGAACTGTCCTATGACTTCGCGCTTGCGCTCAGGCGATAACGGCACCGGTGCCACCTCCTTGACTTTCCCTCTCTCTCTGGAGCGGGAATCTAATCTCTATGGCCGTCCGGATGCAAGGGATCATTTGTCCGCCTTCGAGTTCCGGACGCCCAGCCCGGCCTGGTCCCAATAGGCGCGGGCCTCCGCCAAGTCGTTGTCCATCGCCTTGATGAGGTCCTGGGGCGAATCGAAGACCTTATCGGCCCGGAGCCGTCGGACCAGCAGGGTCCGGAGGATTCGCCCCTTCAGGCTGCCATGGAAATCGAGCAGATGGACCTCGACCCGCACAGGTCCCGGCCCGAACGTTCCGGCGCTCCCCACGTAGGTGATCCCGGCGTGCCTCTGTTGTCCTAAATAATTGTCGGATAAATAGATGCCCGGCGGCGGGAGCAGCTTCAGAGGGGCCAGCTCCAGATTTGCCGTCGGATACCCCAGCCTGGTCCCGCGTCCGGCCCCGCTCCCGACCATCCCCTCGAGCGCGTACGGCCTCCCCAGGATGGCCGCGGCCTCCTCCATGCGGCCCGCCTCGATCTCCCGGCGGAGGAGGGTGCTCGACAGCTTTCCCCCCTCCCCTTCGAGGAAGGGGATCTCGCGCACTTCGAACCCCTTCCCGCTCCCCAGCGCCTCGAGGTAACGGCGGTCGCCGACCCGGCCCCTTCCCATTTTGAAGTCGGGCCCGATTACCAAGATTCGCAAGGGCGCTCCCGGCCCGAGCACGCGATCCAGAAACTCCTCGGGGAGAAGCTCCTGGACCGAACGGTCGAACCGGACGACCTCGACGCGATCCGCGCCCAGGCCGTGGAGGAGCGCCTGCCGCTCGGCGGGCGGGGTGATCCAGGGGCGCGGATCGGCCCCGCGGACGACGGTGTCCGGGTGCGGGTCGAAGGTGGCGACCCACGCCGATCCCCCATGCTCGCGCGCCGCCCGCACGGTCGCCTCGATGACGAGGCGGTGTCCGCGGTGGAGCCCGTCGAAGACGCCGATGGTGAGCGCGATCGGGCGCGCGCTCACGCCGGCGCCACGACTCGGAGGAGCCGAAGCGGATCGCCCGCGCGCTGCGCCTCCCGGTGCCGGGCCAGCGCGACCAGCAGTCCCTCGGGATCGAGGAGGGCGACCGGCCAGCCGGGCTCGCCCGGCGGGAGCGGATCGGCATGGCCGGCGGACTCGAAGCGGCTCGCGTCCACCACCGGCGCGACCCCGTGGCGCAGCCGCGCCGCCTCGTCCGCGGTGAGCCGCACGCGCGGCAAAAACGCCAGCGCCTGCTCCGGCGCGATCGCGCGCTCGCGGAAGCGGGCCGTCGACGGTGCGGTGTCGCGCGCCGGCGAGAGCGCCTGGTCCACGTGGAAGGGGCCGATCGCGGTCCGGCGCAGCGCGATCAGGTGCGCCCCGCAGCCCAGATGCCGGCCCAGGTCGTGCGCCAGCGCCCGCACATAGGTGCCCCGGCTGACGGTCAGGTCCAGCGTGATCTCCGGTAGCGCCGCCTCGGTCAGCGTGAGGTCGTAAACGTGGACCGGGCGCGTCGTCCGCACGGGATCCTCGCCGCGGCGCGCGGCTTTGTAGAGGCGCTCTCCGTTGACCTTCACCGCCGAAAACGCGGGCGGGAGCTGATCCTGCTTCCCGCGGAACCGGGCCAACGCGGCGCGGACCGTCTCGACGTCGGGGAGCGCGGACGCGTCCGAGCGGGCCGTGACGCGGCCGGTCCGGTCGTGCGTATCGGTCTCGACTCCCAGGAGCGCGCGCGCCACGTAGCGCTTGGGGAGGAGTCCGATGCACGAGAGAAGCGCGGTCGTCCGGCCCTCCCCCAGGACCAGGAGCCCGCTCGCGAAGGGGTCGAGGGTGCCGGCGTGGCCGACGCGCCGCTCGCCCAGGATGCCCCGCATGCGGGCGACCACGTCGTGCGACGTCCAATCCTCCGGCTTATCCACGAGATGCAGGAGGTCCGCCATTCACCGCTTGTTCGAGGGCCCCCAGCACCGATTCCCGCACCGCTAGAAGATCGCCCTTGAGCCGCGCGCCGGCCGCGTTCCGGTGGCCGCCGCCGCCGAACCGGCCCGCGACCAGGTTCACGTCCACCGTGCCGTCCGACCGGAACGAGATCCGCACCTCGCCCGGGGCGGTCTCCTGGAGCAGCACGCCGACACGGGCGCCGATCACGGATTGAGCGTACTGGACGATCCCGTCCGCGTCCTCGGGGCCGGCCTGGGCCTCGTCGAACATCGCGCGCGAGATGGTGAGCGCGCTCACCTTCCCCTCCGCGCGCGACTCCAGCGAGGCCAACGCCAGCCCCAGCACGCGGAGGCTGGCCGGCGTCTTGTTGGCGTACAGGGAGTCGGCCGTGCGCGACGGATCGGCCCCGCGCTCCACCAGCCTGGCGGCCAGCCGAAGGACGCGCGGCGTCGTGTTCCGGAAGCGGAAGGCTCCCGTGTCCGAAGCGATCCCGGTGTAGAGGGTGGCGGCCATCTCGGGCGTGATCGGCATGCCGTAGTCTTCGAGGATCTCGTAGATCAATTCGGCCGTCGCGCTGGCGTCCACGTTGACCAGGCGCGGATTACCGAATCCGTCGCTCCCCGCGTGGTGGTCCACGCACGCGACGTGGGCGTCGGGCGCGACCAGCGCCAGCCCCGCCGCCCCGACCCGGTCGATGGAGGAGCAGTCGAGGACGAAAACCGCGCGGCACGGGCCCTTCACGTCGCGCGCGAGAAGGATCCCGGACGCGCCGGGGAGGAAGCGGAGATTCGCAGGGACGGGCGACTCGTTCGCCACGACCGCGTTCTTCCCCACGCCCCGGAGCGCCCAGTAAAGCCCCAGGGACGAGCCGAGCGCGTCCCCGTCGGGATCGATGTGCGACAGGATCAGGAAATCGTCGTGGGCGTCGATGAACGCGCGAAAGGCGGCGTAGGGCACGTCGTTACGCATCCTTGTCGTCTTGGTCCTTGATCTCGCGGAGCAGCTCTTCGATGCGCAAACCCGCTTCCATCGTGTGATCGAACTCGAAGCGCAGCGTGGGCACGATGCGCAGGCCCAACCGCGGCGCGAGGAGCGTCCGGAAGTAGGGGGCCGCGTGCTCCAGCGCGGCGAGAATAGCCGCTTCGTCGGCCGGCGCCATGCGGCCGCTCACCCAGACGCGCGCGGAGGCCAGGTCGCGCGAGACGCGCGCGCCGGTCACCGTCAGCGAGCGGAGCCGCGGATCCTCGGCCTCGCGCGTCAGGATCTCCGCGATCTCCATCTGGATGCGCTCGGCGACGCGGCGCTTGCGGGGGCTCTCGGGGCGCGGAGTCATGCGGAGGTCAATCGATCCGGATCTGGTAGTCGAGGACCTGGAGCCGGTCCTCGCGCTCCACCACGGCCAGGATGTCGCGGAGGACGTTGTCCAGCACGCCGGGCTCGCCGCCCACGACCGCGACCGCCAGCCCCGCGCGCTGCCAGAGGTCCTGGTGGTCCACCTCGGCCACGGCCGCGTTGAAGCGCGTGCGCACCCGCTCCTTCACGTGGTTCAACACGGAGCGCTTGGCCTTGAGGGAGTCCGAGGCGGGGAGGAACAGCTCCAGTTTCAAGGTCCCGACGACCATCTCACGCCAGCTTGCGCGCGACTTCCTCGAGAACGTAGGCCTCGACGATGTCCAGCTCCCGTATGTCATCGCGGTCCTCGAGGCCGATCCCGCACTCGTAGCCGCTCGCCACTTCGCGTGCGTCGTCCTTGAAGCGCTTCAGGGATGCGATCTTTCCGTCGTAGACCACCTCGCCGCCGCGGAGGAGCCGCGCGCGGGCGTTCCGGGTGATCGTGCCCGAGAGCACCATGCAGCCGGCGATGGCGCCCGATTTCGTGGTGCGGAAGACCTTCCGGACCTCGGCGGTGCCCGCGACCGACTCGCGGATCTCGGGACGGAGGAGCCCGGACATGGCATCCTTCACGTTCTCCACCGCCTCGTAGATGATCTCGTACAGGCGGACGTCCACCTTCTCCTTGGCGGCAAGCTCCGCCGCGCGCGGGTCGGGCTTGACGTGGAAGCCGATGATGACCGCGTTCGAGGCCGCGGCCAGGAGCACGTCGGACTCGGAGATCTGGCCCACGCCGCGGTGGATCACGCGGAGCTTCACCTCGTCGGTGGAGAGCTTGGTCAGCGAGTCCTCCAGGGCCTCCACCGAGCCGTCCACGTCGCCCTTCAGCACCACGAGCAGGTCGCTCACCTTGCCCGACTTGATCTGGCTGTACAGGTCGGTCAGCGTGACGTGCTTGTGGAGGCGGAACTCCTGCTCGCGCAAAAGCTGCCCGCGCTTGGAGGCCAGCTCGCGCGCCTCGCGCTCGTCCTCCATCGCGGCGAAGTTGTCCCCCGCCTGCGGCGCGGCCGCGAAGCCGAGCACCTCGGCCGGCGTGGAGGGCCCCGCCGTGGCGATGCGCTGTCCGCGCTCGTTCAGGAGGGCGCGGACCTTGCCGCTGGTCGCGCCGGCCACGAAGGCGTCGCCCACCCGGAGCGTCCCCTTCTGGACCAGGATGGTGGCCACGATGCCGCGCCCCTGCTCCACGCGCGTTTCGATGACCACCCCGCGGGCGTGCTTGGACGGATCGGCCTTCAGCTCGAGCACCTCGGCCTGCAGGAGGATCATCTCGAGCAGCTTGTCGATGTTGGTGCCCTTCTTGGCGGAGATCGCGACGGCGATGGTCTTGCCGCCCCACTCCTCGACCAGCAGGTTCTGCTGCGCCAGGTCCTGGCGCACCATCTCGACGTTGGCGTCGGGCAGGTCGATCTTGTTGATGGCGACGATGATGGGGACCTGCGCGGCGCGCGCGTGGTCGATCGCCTCGATCGTCTGCGGCATCACGCGGTCGTCCGCCGCCACCACCAGCACGACGATGTCGGTGACCTGGGCGCCGCGGGCCCGCATGGCCGTGAACGCCTCGTGGCCCGGCGTGTCGAGGAACGTAATCTTCTGGCCGGAGGGAAGCGCGACCTCGTAGGCGCCGATGTGCTGCGTGATGCCGCCGGCCTCGCCCGCGATGACGTTGGTCTTCCGGATGTGGTCGAGAAGAGACGTCTTGCCGTGGTCCACGTGCCCCATGATCGTCACGACGGGAGGGCGCGCGACGAGCTGCTCGACCTCCTGGACCTCGACCTCCTCCTCCTCGCCCAGCTCGTCGACGAACTCCACGCTGTAGTCGAACTCGTCGGCCACGGCCATGATCGAGTCCTTGTCCAGGCGGCGGTTGATGTTCGCCATGATGCCGAGGCGCATGCACGCGGCGATCACCTCCTGGGGCTTCATCTCCAGCTGCGCGGCCAGCTCGGCCACGGAGATGAACTCGCTCACGCGGATGGTCCGCGGCTCTTCCTCCACGCCGACGGCGGCGTCCTCCTTGTCGTCGCGGCGGTGGTGGCGGCGCTTCGAACCGTCCATCTCAGCCAGGGTGCGCCGCACGGACGCGCGGACCAGCTTCTCGTCCACGACCCGCTTCTTCTTCTTCGCGCCCTTCCCCGCCTTGAGCGGCCCCGACCCGGCGGGAACGGTACGGCGCTGGGCGTCGGCGATGGCCTTGGCCGCCTGCACGGCCTTCTCCTTGCGCCGGGCCTCCTCTTCCTTTACCGCCTCCTTCTCGCGGGAGATCTTGAGGCGAACCTGCTGGACCACGTTGTCGTCGATGGAGCTCATGTGGCTCTTCACCTCGACCGACATGGTCTTCAAGACGGAGACGAGCGCCTCGCTCGACATCCCCATATCCTTGGCCGCCTCGTACACCCGTCGCTTCACGCCTGCCATCGTTCCTCTTTCTCGCCCCTACGCCTCGGGCGTCGGTTCATCCGACCCCGCGCCGGCGGCGCGGGTGTCCTCGTCCTCGTCATCCGGCGGGGGCAGCGGTTCCGCTTCGGACGCGTCGATGGTTTTTGCCTCGACGTCGCCCGCCTGGACCGCTTCCACCTGCTCCTGCTCCTTGGCAATTTCGGCCGCGCCCGCCACGACCGCGGCCTCCGCGGTTTCGGCCGCGCGCTTGGCTTCCTGCTCCAGTTCCCGGCCCCGCGTCGCCAGGAGCTCCTTCGCTTCCTCGAGCAGCTTCTCGGCGGTCTTCTCGCCGACCCCCTGGATCGCGAGCAGCTCCTCGAGCGGAGTCTTCAGGAGATCCTGCACCGTCTCGATCCCCTCGCGCAGGAGCTTCTCCCTGAGCTTGGGACCGGCCGCCTCGAACTCCTCGATGTCGATGCGGGAGCGGCGCTCGTACTCCTTCTGGCGCTCGCGCTCGCTCTTCGAGATCAGGTCGATCTTCCAGCCGGTGAGCTTGGCCGCCAGGCGGGCGTTCTGCCCCCCCTTGCCGATCGCCAGGGAAAGCTGGTCGTCGGCCACAGTGACCAGGATCTTCTGCTCCATCTCGACCACGTGCGCCTCGATCACCTTCGCCGGGGAGAGCGCGCGGGTGACGAAGACGATCGGATCCACGCTCCAGGGCACGATGTCGATCTTCTCGCCCCCCAGCTCCCGGACGATCGCCTGCACGCGCGAGCCCTTGATCCCGACGCACGCGCCGACGGCGTCGATCTTGTCGTCGTTCGAGACCACGGAAACTTTCGCGCGCGAGCCGGGCTCGCGGGCGATTCCCTTGATCTCGATGATCTTCTCCGCCACCTCGGGGACCTCGGACTCGAACAGCCGGCGCAGGAACTCCGGATGCGTCCGCGACAGGATCACCTGCGGCCCGCGCGCCAGCTTGTCCACGGCGATGATGTACGCCTTGATGTGGTCCCCCTGGTGAAAGCGGTCCCGCGCGATCTGCTCGCGCGGCGGAAGGATCGCCTCGGACCGGTCCAGCTTCACGTAGATGTTGCCGCGGTCCACCTGCTGCACGGTGCCGCGCACCATCTCGCCGACCCGGTCGTGGAAGTCCTCGTAGATCCGCTCGCGCTCCGCCTCGCGCACCCGCTGCACCAGCACCTGCTTCGCGGTGGCGATGGCGTTCCGGCCCAGGTCCTCCAGCGACAGCTCCTGCGCGACGACCTGGCCCAGCCGGGCGTCCGGATCCGTGGCCTGCGCCTCCGCCAGATCGATCTCCCGGCCCAGGTCGTCCGCGTCCTCTACGACCGTCCGGCGCAGGGCCATCATGATGCGGCCGCTCTGCTCGTCGAACTTGACGTCGACGTCCGCCTCCGGCCCGAACCGCTTCTTCCCGGCCTGGAGCAGCCCCGCCACGAGCGTCTCGATCAGGATCGATTTGTCGACGCTCTTCTCGCGCGCGATCTGAGCCATCGCGTCCATCAGCTCGTAGTTCATATTCTTCACTTGAGGCTCACGAGCCACGATCCTGTTCCTTCCGGTGGCGGTCCTTGCCGCGCATTCCTTCCCACGGGTCGACGATCAAGCGGGACTTGCGGATCGCCGCGTGCGGCAGCGCCACCGTACCCGCCTCCGGATCCTCGACCACGATGGACTCCAGGCTCGCGGCCCGGAGCTCCCCGCGGAACGTCCGCCGTCCCTCGCGCGGGTCGTGCAGCTTCACTTCCAGAGAGCTGCCGACGTAGCGCGCATAGTGTTCCGGCCGCGTCAGCGACCGTTCGATGCCAGGACTCCCGACTTCGATGACGTACGCGCCCGGGAGGACGTTCTCCGCCTCCAAGTAGCGGCCGATCTTACGGTTCCAATAGGTGCAGTCGTCCAGCGTCACGCCGGCGCCCATCGGGCGTTCCACCGTGACCTGCACCACCGTCCGTCCCGACTGGAATATGACTTCCAGGTCCCACAGGTCGAACGCCTCCTCCTCGAGAAGAGGGCGAAGGCGCTGGGAGAGGCTATCCCGCAGATCGCTTCGGTCCATGTCGTTGCCCCTGGGCGCTCCCGACCCCGGGCCCGGCCCGAAAAAGGACGAGTGGACTGGCTGGTCCACTCGGACCCCTGAACCTAAAGGGGTCCCGCCACCCGGTCAAGGGCGATTATAAGGTAGGGGTGCGCCTGGCGGGCGTCGTGGAGAGTGGATGGCAGCCGGGCGCTACGCGGAAAGATGAGGCGGAAAAATCCATCCGTGGGACTCCGACTACGACGACCATTCGCCCCACGGATTGATTTTTCCGCCCTGTCCCCCTACCAAGACGGGACCAACCCTCATCCCACCACCAAATTGGGTCGTTACGGCATCGACCCCCGCTCCGTTCAATTGATCCAACCCCAACGAGGAGTGTGCGGTTGGTCGGAATGTCGAGATCGATGTTGGGGGTTGTAGGACGCGCGGGGAGGAACGCGAAGGGGGCCTTCGCAGGAACTGCTCTGCTTGCAGAGCAGTTCCGAGAACAGCCCCCGGAGCGTTGCCTCCCCGCGCGCCAAAAACGCGTAGCGCTCGGTTCCTAGTGTGCGAGAACCCCCGCCTGCAGGGCCGCGGCGGGTCAGTTCGAGAGGTAGTCGGCGTCCGTCACGAGACTTTGCAGGATCCGGCCCACTGCCTCCAGGCTGGCCGGGTCGATCACGGAGAGGTCATCCTTGTGCGTGTGCCACTCCGGAAAGTCGAAGTCGATCACGTCGATGGCCGGGATCAGGGCGCCGATGAAGGGCGCGTGGTCATCGGCAATGGTGTACTTGACCCCATTCCGGAACTGCCGGAGGCCCAGGTCGCGGGCCTTGTCCCAGACCAGGACCACGATGTTCGGGGCGCTCCGATAGGAGTTGCCCTCCCAGAAGAACGAGGCGTCCTTCTTCCCGACCATGTCGAGCACGATCACGAAGAGGGGCGGGGGCTGGCCGGCGCGCCACTCGAGGTAGCGCTTGGACCCGCGGAAGTAGCCGTCGGGGTTCTTGTCGGTGCCCAGGTCCTCGCCGTCGAACAGGGCGATGTCGACGCCGATCGCCGGAGCCCGCCGCTTCAGGTGCTCCGCCAGCGCCAGCAGGACCGCGACGCCCGAGCCGCCGTCGTTCGCCCCGATAATGGGCCGGTCCCGGAGCTTCGGGTCGGGGTCCCTGTCGGCCCACGGGCGCGTGTCCCAGTGCGCGGCGAGGAGCACCCGGCGCGACTGGTCCGGCCGGAATCGGGCGAGCGCGTTCATCAGGCGCAGGTCCTTCCCCAACTCGGGGGATTCGTAATGGAAACTGTCGACCTCGACGATGTCCGCGTTCTGGCGGAGGGATGCGACCAGGGCCGCGAAGCACGAATCGTGGGCCGCCGTCCCCGGCGCCCGCGGGCCGAACGCCACCTGCCGCGCGACCCAGCTGTAGGCGCGCTTTCCGTCGAACGCCTCGGCGCTGGGCGTGCGGGCGCACGAGGTCAGCGCCAGGGCGAGGGCCGCCGCGGGCAGCGCGTGGCGGAGCGTTCGCCGGAGCCAGGGGGCGCCCGCCGCCCGCCGCAGCCTAGAAGCGGAACGAGCCGGTGAACTCAACCGTGATCCCGCGCTGGGTGATGTTCGATTTGTTGTCCTTGGATTGCCGGAACGCCAGATTGAACCCGCCCGAGATGGACCGGCTGAAGTTGTAGTTGGTGGAGCTCCCCACGTTCAAGCGCCCCGTGTCCTGTTCCACGTAGTCGCGGACCCCGACCTGGTGCAGCACGGTCCGGTCGGTCGCCAGGGTCGCCTGGATCCCCAGGTTGACATCGTTCGGCAAGCGTACGCGTTTTTTGTTCCAGGGGAACTTGATTCCTTTGGCGGCGGGATAGGTCTTGTTCACCTGGATTCCCGTCGTCTTCGTCATGCGGTCGCGGAAGAAGTTGGCCGCCCGGTTGTCGGTGGTCAGGGATTTCTCCACCGAGCTCGAGACGCTGGTCCGGATGCCGTTCTTGAACGCCGCCTCCCAGCCCAGGAGGGGCGTGAACGAATGCGTCTGGATCCGCTGGTCGATGGTGCCGTTCGAGGGGCCGCTCTCCTGGCTCTTTCCCTGGTACCACGAATTCAGCGTCAAGGACGTGAGGGTGCCCGACATGCCTAGCAGGCGCTGGAGGTCGGTCCAGCGCGCGTTCACGTCGGGCCACGAAACCGCAGCGGTCCGGATGGCGCCGCCCACCAGGTCGGAATAGGTGAGCAGGTAGTCGCCGTGGATGTCGAAGGTCAGCTTCTCCACCGGCTTGAACGAGGTATTCGCGCGCGTGCTGTAGCGCCGCGACGTCTGGAACGTGGAATTGGAGAATATCGTGACCGCCGACTCGTCGAACACCTGCGTGAAGCCGCTCTGGAAGGCGAGTCCCGGATTCCCCGAGATCCGGCTCAAGACGGCGCTCCGGTTCATGTCGAACGTCGCGGAGACGTCCTGCATCCTCGAGAAGAAGAACCGGAGGGGCGCCAGCGGCGCGAAGGAGCGGGTCGTGTCGCGCGCGGTGGGCCGCCGTCCGGCCAGCCGCGAGAGCGGGACGGTGATGTTGGTGTGCGCCGATCCCGCGTTCTGGATCGTCTTCAGACCGATCGGATCGCTGGCCAACAGCCGCACCTCGGGGCTCGCGTTCTCGCTGTAGCTGCCGCGGAGGGTGATTTCCGGCTGCAGCAGGGTGAACCAACGGGGCCGCCAGTTCACGTCCACGTTCTGCTCGTGGCGGATCTCGGTTCCCCTGTTGAAGCCGAACGGGCTCGCCTGATGGATCAGCATGTCGCGCGTGGAGCGCAGGTTGTACGTCGTCCGGATCCCCTGGAGGAACTCGAACGAGCTGGTCGTGCTCAGCGTCAGGATCCGCTGGAGCGCGTCGGAGCGGACCTCCTGCGTCACCGTCGTATCCTCCAGCGTCCGGGAATAGCTCGCCGTCCGGGTCGAGGCCCAGTCGGCGGTGAGGGTCACCGTGCGCGGAACCGGGTTCACCCGGAGCGGGCCCAGCCGCACTCCGTTGCCTCCGATCGGGACGCTGTAGGTGGTGTTGGTGAGGAGGCTCCAGCTCGAGTCGGAGGACTGGGGGCTGACGGAGCCCTGGCGCGCGTAGGCCATGCTGCCGCTGATCGCGTCCAGCGTGTAACGCGCGATCCCCTTGGTCGGACTGGTCCGGCGATACGAGATGTCGACGGATTGCCGGGTCAGCTCGCTCGTCTCGATGCTCGACCGGGCGGAGTTCAGGATGACGTCCGATCCGGTCCGGAACTTGGGTACGTCGGTGGAGTGCTGCATCGAGACCCGCACCGGGAGCTGTACCCCGCTGGTGGGTATGAAACGGTCCAGGTTGAGCGTGCTGGAGAGCCCGACGGCGGTGTGGTTCAAGCCGCTTCCCTGGTTCGTCCCCAGCCCCACGCGGAAGTAATCCTGATCCTGTTGCGCGTAGGAGCCGTTGAACGAGAGAAGGTCGGAGAAATTCGCCTGGACCGATACGTTCGACGCCATCCCACGGTCCTTCCGCACCGCAGACAGGCGAAGCTCGTCGAACCACACCTCGCCGAGGGTCGCCGCCGTGGGCGGCCCGTCCACCGTGAGCCCGAACGAGACCCGATTCACGCGCGTGAAGCTGGGATTCCCCCGGACGGAGTAGATCGAGCCGTCCGCGATGCCCGTCTCCCGGTCGATTACCATGACCGAGTCGGCGGCGGTCCGCGGCCGCTCCTTGAGTCCCGAGAGCCGCCCCATCGGGATCACCACCGATTGCCAGCCGGTCCGGAGCGGGATGCTGTACTCGTAGAAGTTGACGGTATCGGGCCCGAAGCGGGCGACCGCGCGGAGATTCTGCGCCTCCACGCCCAGATCGCCGTGCACGTAGAAACGGATTTCCTGGTACAGGGTCCACCCGACCGAGTTTCCGATGTCGCCGTAGGTCTTGAACGCGAAGACGCTGTCCCCTTGGGATAGATTACCGTACTTCAACGCCAGCGACTGCTCGCGGCGGTCGGCGGTGATGCCGACCTGGTGCTTCACCGCGTAGGGCGGATCATAGATCCCGGCGTCGTCCTTGTTGTTCCGGGAGCGGACCTCCAGGTCCCTCGTATCGTAGAACGCCGAATCGCGGGGAGTCTGGCGCAGCCACCGGCTCCCGATCATCTCGATCCCGCCGATCTGGAGACGGAGCGGCTCGGTCATGCCGTCCAGCCAGATCCGCACCGCCTGCACGTTGGCCCACGAGGGGCTGTTGATGTGCTGCGCGACCGAGTCGATCGGGATCCGGTAGAGACGCCACCCGTTGGTTTCCTTCGCCATCACGACCGGGAAGCTGGCGAACTCCTTCGGGACGTCGATGGCGACGAATTGCGTATCCGCCAGGTCGATCGTCCGCTCGAAGTAGTTGTTCTGCGTGTCCAGGCCCCCGTCGCGGTTCAGATCCTCGGTGTCGGGGCGCGCGTTCGGGTCGTCGAGCGAGTTCCCCTCGGTGTTGTTGATCTTGGAGTAGTCGTCCCGCGCGGTATTGGCGTTGTAGGCGTAGTCGTCCTCGTTGGGATCGGAGCCGCTCCCCGGTTCGGTCAGCTCCGGATGAGCGGGAATCTTTCCCGGATCCAGGAGTCCATCCAGCCCCGTGTCTTCGTACTCGGGGGTCGGTACGCCGTTCTCGGTGGGACGGTCCAGCTTCCCGTCCCGGTTCTTGTCCTCGGTGTCGAGCTTTCCGTTGGGCGGATGATTCGGATCCCAGAACGCGTCCTCGCTGACCCGTCCGAAATCCAGGTGCAGCTTCCCGACGGTCTTCGTGTGGTCCCGCCGGAAGTCGTTGATCCAGACCTCGAAGTACTGGACCCGGCTCAGGTCCTGTCCCACCGTCGCGAGCGGCAGGGTGATGCCGGTCCAGGACTGGGACGTCAGCGAGGAATCCCAGGGAGCCGCTTTCACGTCGATGGCCAGCACCTGGCGCTGGGTTTTCCCGCCCTCGTCGTCCCGGAGCACCGGCTTCAGGTCGTGCTCCTTGACCGCGGCGGGGTTCCCGTCGCCGACCGGGTTGTACCACTGGATGCGGGCGTGGTCTGCCGTCGTCGTGTCCTGGATCCCGCTCGGCGGGACCGGCACGCTGCTCCAGAACCACTGCGTGCGCGACAGGGGAACCGTGTTCGATTCCCGGTTCCCCTCCATGTCGTCCACGAACGCCTCTCCCTTCGTGTTGGGGTCGGGCACGCTGGTGGAGACGCTCCCCTGGATGTTCAGCGCGGACTGCTGGCTAGTGTGGATCCCGGGCACCTTGTTCGTCAGCTGGGTCATCCAGACGGGCCGGAAGGCGAGGACGGTCGACAGATCCCCGAGCAGGGTCGTGGCGGGCTCTTCACCCAGCTTGACCAGGTCCTCCTGCGCCCCCTTCTTCTCGTAGAGCAGGCTGGAGGAGAAGGAGAGGTCGGCCGACGGATTGTAGGACGTGGAGAAGCCCAAGAGCGTCCGCTGCACCTGCCCGGCTCCCGGGGCGAACGAGTAGTCGACCGTGACCACCTGGTCCGGGCCCGGCACGCGGTTGAACGTGATCTGGCCCGTGTCGTAGTCGATCCGGTAGTCCGTGTCGCGCTTGTAGGTGATGTTGTCCACCTTGACGACTTCCGAGCCCTCGAGAATGTTGAACCGCCCCAGGGAGTAGCCCTGGCGGCTGCTCTGGAACTCGGCTTCGATGTAGTACCGGTTGTCCGAGACGTCCAGATTCCGGCGGTAGTAGATCAGGGGATTGGAGTTCTCTCCGCTGAGCGAGTTCGGATGGAGCCGGTACGTGCGGAGGCACCCCAGCGGGATGGAATCGCCGCCGCACGCAGAGGTGTCGGCGCGCGTCGGGTCGAACGGAAACAGATCCGGGAAAAAGAGGATTCCCCGCTCGGCGTCGATGAAGTTGAGGTCCACCTTTCCGTCGGGGACTAGCTGGTTGGCCTGATTCGTCTGGTCCAGGCCCAGTATCTCGACCAGCGGCTTTCCGTCGATATTGTCCGGGTGGACTGCCTGCCCCTCGTCCCGCTTCCGGATCTTGAAGGTCATGGTTGTCGTGGAGATGTTCCGGGCCGTGAGGTCGTAGAAGTTCCGCAGCTCGTATTGCAGCGTGGGATACCAGCGGTCGCTGGGCTGGAACGTCCCGTCCTTGTCGGTGATGACGCTGGTGGACTGTTTCAGGACCTTGAGGAGGAGAACGCCCGGCAGCTTCTGGAGCCTCGGGATGTCGACGGCCTTGAAATCCGCCCCGTACCCGATGGTCTTGGGTGCGCCGTTGACCACCTCGGTGTAGGCGACGGCGAGGACGTCGGACTCGCCCAGGGGCGAGGTCAAGCGGATCACCGGAACCTTCAGGTTGTTGGGGAGGCCCACCCAGTGGTCCTCCTCGATCGTGTACGCGTCCCGGTCGAGCTGGATCCAGTCCCCGCCGATCTGGGGATTGGTCAGCGAGTCGTACGGGGCCGTGGGATCGAGGCGGGCGATGCCGTCCGACGTGCCGCCCTTGTTCGCCGTGATGCTGAGGCGGTAGATCTCGATTTTCTGCGGCGTGTTGTAGTTGATCAGCGCGGCATGATCGGTCAGGGAGTAGTACTGGTGCTTGATGTAGTCCAGGTCGCGGATGATGACCGGAGTCCGGTCCCCCGACGGCGTGAACCGCGCCGTCTCGTTCTTCCCTTCCTGCTTGCTCGCGATCGTGACCACGTCCACGTTGCCGAGCTTGGCCGCGGTCTTGACTCCGAACAGCCCCTCCTGGCGGATCGAGGCGCCCTGGAGCGAGAGGTTGGTGTTGCCCAGCTCGATCGACTTGATCATGTCGTCCTCGTCCCCCTCGTAGCGCAGCTTCACCTTGTTGTCGAGGGAGGTCTGGACGTTGCTCGACTGGTCCACGTCCACCTTGATCTTGTCGCCGATGGTGCCGGTCAGGTTGACGTTCAATTCCTGGTTCATCTCGAACGCGGGGAAGGCGCCCTGGCGCCGGCCCTCGCCCGTGAAGCTGGTCTGGTGGACCGTCCAGTCGCTCTTTCCGCCGAGGGTGATCGTCTCGCTTCCCGAGACCTCGAGGCTGGGGGCGCCGTCGCCGAAGATGGAGCGGAGCTGCTTGGGGAGCTGGACGGGAAGCTCGACGCGGAAGAGGCCCGAACCCCGCCCCGCCGCGTCGCGCTGGATGGAGCGGTTCTGCCGGAACTTGTCGCGCCAGAGGCGGCGCGAGGTGCGCGTCGTCATCAGGCGGCTGTAGTCCGCGTCCGACGCGACCAGGGGCTCGCGGATTTCGACGCCCTCTTCGCGGTAGTACTCGCGCACCAGTCCCGTGATGGGGTCGATCGTGATCGAGACGGTCGGGTCGCCGTAGGTCAGGGGCCCGCTGGAGGCTGGGGGCTTGAGCCGCCAGGACCCGGGAAGCCCCACGGGCGTATCGTACAGGGGATCGAGATAGGTGTCGCGATGGGGCAGCCCGCGGAACCACAGCTCCGCCCGGGAGGTGCCCGGAACCGAGGCCCAGAGGAGCGTTCCGATGAGCCCCAGAGCGATGCCCGGGAGCTTCAATTGTCGCTGCATCGTGTCATTCGGTGTGGTCCCGGATGCGGACGCCCCCACGGTGCCCCGGACTCAAGCGGATGCGACAGGTGTTAAACCCCCCTGGGCCCGTGAAGTTCGGCCCGAAGCGCTTGTGTTGGTAGGGAATTACCGATTCCTAGCTTCGGTTGCGCCGAGTCCCGCGGGCTCCCTATACTGCCGCCGGGACCTCGCCACCCTCTGACCCGTCAGGAACCGTGAGAATACTGGAACGATACGTCCTCCGCGAGCACGTCTTCCCCTTTTTCCTGGGGTTCAGCGTCGTTATCTTCTTGCTGACGCTGGATTTCCTGTTCGACCTGGTGGATCTGGCGGTCGGCAAGGGCATCGGCGTCGAGATCGTGCTGGAGATGTTCGTCCTCTCCTTAGGCTACATGGTGGCCCTGGCCTTCCCCTGCGCCGTCCTCATCGCCTGCATGGCCACTTTCGGCCGGCTCTCCCAGGACAACGAGGTCATCGCGATGAAGGCCACCGGCGTGAACCTGCTCCGGATCATCGGGGCGCCGATGGCCGCGAGCGTGGTCCTCGCCATCCTCCTGGTCCTCTTCAACAACCACGTTCTCCCCGAGTCGAACCACGCCCTGGCCAATCTCATGGCCGACGTGGGGAGGAAGCGTCCGACCACCCAGATCACCGAGGGCGTCTTCATCGACGGATTCGTCGGCTACAACATCTTCGTGGAGAAGGTGAACAGCCGGACCAACGAGATCCGCGGCATCAAGATCTACCAGCTCAGCTCGAACGCCCGGCCCACCACGATCCTGGCCGACTGGGGGGTGATCCACAACTCCCCCGACGGGCGCTTCATCACCCTGGAGCTGCACGACGGAGAGATCCACGAGGTGCCGCCCAACGAAGCCGAGCGGACCTACCGGCGCCTCATGTTCAAGACCCATAACATCAATATTCGGAACCCCGGCGGCGATCTGGAGCGGCACAACCGCGAGACGCGGGGGGACCGGGAGATGACCCTGGCGATGATGGAGGCGAACATCCGGGACTTGAGGGGCGGCCTGGGGAAGGCCGTCGAGTCCCGAAATCAGATCCTGGACGGGGCCGGCTACCGCTCGTACGACGAGTTCGTCCGGGCCGCCATCCCGCGCCGGCCGGAGCGCGGTCTGGCCGCGTGGCTTCGGGGGGCCGTCCACATCCTCTCCTCGATCGGAAGGTTCGCCGTGCGGAACCCGCCCCCGACCGCCGTGGCCCTGCGCCCGATCGCGCCCGTCACGATGGACGCGATCCAGATGCGCCAGCTCGAGATCGAGGCCCTGGAGCGACGCATGAACAGCCTGGAGGTGGAGGTGCAGAAGAAATTCTCGATCCCCGCGGCGTGCATCGTGTTCGTCCTGGTCGGCGCTCCCCTCGGGATGCGGGCCCGGAAGAGCGGCATCGCCGTCGCGTTCGTCTCCATCCTCTTTTTCGTCTTCTACTACCTGTGCCTGGCGGGCGGCGAGGAGCTGGCGGACCGGCGCCTGGTCGCACCGTGGATCGCGATGTGGATCCCGAATATCGTGATCGGCGCGATCGGCCTCTTCCTCACGCTCCAGACCGCTGACGTGATCCCGCGCGGGAAGCGCCGTCGTCCCCGTCCCCGGCGGACCACGCCGGCGTGAGGTTGCTCGACCGCTACGTCCTCCGGGAGCAATTGGTCGCGCTGGCGGCGGGCCTCCTCTTCTTCGTTTCGGTCTTCGTCGTGGTCGACGTCTTCGAGAAGATGGACACGTTCCTGGACAACCAGGTGCCCGTCCCGACGGTCGCCCTCTACTACCTGGTGTCGATCCCGGGGATCATCCTCCAGGTCTTGCCCATGGCCATGCTCCTCTCGTGCCTGCTCGCGCTGGGACAGATTGGCCGGAACAACGAGATCACCGCCATGCGCGCCGCGGGGATCGGACCGGGACGCGTCGCCGCCCCGCTGCTCGGGCTCGCGCTGGTGGTGAGCGCCGGCGTGTTCGTGACCAACGAGTTGCTCCTTCCCCACCTGAACGCGCGCCGGGTGCAGGTCTACCGGGAGCAGATCAAGAAGCAGAGCATGGAGGGTCCCGCGGTGCGGACGAACCTGGCCTACCTGGGCGCGAACGGCCGCACCTTCCTCATCCGCACCTACAACGTCGGAAAGAAAGAGATGCGGGAGGTCGTGATCCAGGAGATCCAGAACCACATGCTGACCGGCCGCATCGACGCCGAGTCCGCCCAGTGGGAGAAGGGCAAGTGGGTGTTCCGCGACGGCTATGTGCGACGGTTCACGCGGGAGGGGGAGAAGGCGGCCCACTTCACGGAGCTCCGGATCCCGGGCCTGCCCGAACGCCCCGAGGATTTCTCGGAGACGGAGGAGGATCCGGCGGCGCTTTCCTACTGGGAGCTGTCCCGCTACATCCAGCGCCTGCACCAGAGCGGCGGGCGCGTGCAGAAGTACCTGGTGGATCTGTACCTCAAGATTTCGTTCCCGCTCACCAACCTGATCGTGGTCGTGATCGGCACGGCCCTCGCGCTGCGCGCGCGGCGCGGAGGCCTCGCCGTCTGGTTCGGCCTCTCGGTGTTCATCTCTTTCCTCTACTACGCGTTCATCCGCACGGGGCAGGCCCTGGGGCACAATGGGGCGTTGCCTCCGTTTCTTGCGGCTTGGGCAGGGAATATCTTTTTTGGGGTTCTTGCGTTCGAGCTGTTTCGG